>Ga0115562_1002822_pt1 | contig 11800 bp, 10 predicted proteins | sample COGITO_mtgs_1105_6_FD_87200 | JGI IMG/M metagenome (GOLD analysis project Ga0115562, IMG submission 87200) | Pelagic marine microbial communities from North Sea - COGITO_mtgs_110516 | ecosystem: Environmental > Aquatic > Marine > Epipelagic | place: Germany:Helgoland, sampling site Kabeltonne...
ACTGTGGCGCCTTTCACGGGCGCGAAATCCAAACCTATATCTGTCAAAATATCGACCACAGGATCGCCAATACGCGCGTTGAAATCGCCGATGACAAAGAGCGTTTCATTCGCGGTCACCCACGGTGCAATCCGCTCGGCGACCAATTCAATTGACTGAACCCGATTGGATTTGCTGGCATAATCGGTGTGAAGGTTGATAACACGGAAGATATCCCCGGTGCCCTTGTCCTGAAACTGCGCCCAAGAGGTGAACGCCGGATATGACCCGTTGAAGGTGCGCGAATAGATCACGTCAGGAGTATTTGAGAAAAAGAACCAACCTTGATCAAGAATCGCCAGTCGATCTGGGCGGTACAAGATCGGCTGGGTCGATGGAAATACTGATGGATCACCCACCGCTGCCGCCGCATAGTCGGGGTTATTGGCCAGCAACCAATCAAGCGTCAAGTTAATCTGCCCGCCGCTGCCGCGGCCAAAGCTCTCCATTTCCTGAAACCCGATAACATCGGCGTTGATGGCTTTAAATGCCATATCGAGCGGTGTCTTGCGGCGCTCCCAGTCGCCAACGGACCATGGGCCGACTGTAAGGCCAAGGATAATGTAGTGCACGTTGTAGGTCGCAATGCGCAGTGTTTCGGGGGTGGAATTAGGGAGCTTCAGGTTGCCCGAATGACGGATTGTCTGGCAGCCGATGAGTGTGATCAGGGCAAGCAGGATAACCCCAATGATTTTCAAGCCCGTGACGATCATCGCTTCAACGACGCCCCTCGCGAAGCCATGCTCCAATTATCAAAAGGGACGCCAGCAGCAAGAATGCCCATGATGGCAACAGCGGTTTGATGCTGATCTCAGCAGTGCGGAATGCCTCGCGCGGGGTGATCCCGATCCAGCCGCTCCCAGCGGCAGGGCGTCCCTCGCGCACCGTGCGGATGCTGACATCACCATCAGAGATCGAAACGATATTACCGCGCGTGGCCTCTACCATTGGGGCCAGCAGTTCACGATCCGCAATCGTCTGTTCAAACTCGCGTGGCGCTGACGGTCCAAGTGCGATCACCGTCGTTTCTTCACCATCGTCGAGACGATAAAGGCCGATTTCCGGAGCCTCCCAGAGCGTTTCAAACCGCCCTGGCGAAACCTCTTCCAACGCCAGCGTTGTCTCGGTTCCATCTGGATAGGTGACAACAACATCCCCTGCCTCCAGATCAAGCGTGCGCCGGATGATCCGCATCGTTTGTCCGTTTGGCTCGACCCAAAGGGCCTCTTCCTCAAGCTCGGGTTCTTTCATCATCCAATGGGCAAGGCGGCGCAGCAGTTCCAACTGCGGCCCGCCGCCTTCATAGCCGCGATCCCAAAGCCAAGAATGGTCAGAGGCAATGAGTGCCACGCGTCCTTCGCCGACACGGTTCAGCGTCAACAACGGGCGATCATCGAGACCAGACATAACAGTCATCGCATCTTGCGGCACCAGAACATCGACAAGGCGGAACCAACGGCCCCAGCCGGGGCCTTCGCCGTCAGGGTTGGGTGACAGGGCATCAAGACCCTCTGTCACCGGGTGTCGTGCGCCAAGGTCAGTAATTTGCGGCACGAAGCCTTCTTCGAAAACGCGTGCTGTCGGCGCACCGGGCAGGATTTGGCCCAAGGGCGACCGGTAGATGCTTTCAGCTGACCCGTACTCCGGTCCGGATGAGATCAGTACCGCGCCGCCTTGTTCGACGTAGGACCGGATGTTGTCGAGGTAGGCGCTGGGCAGGATGCCGCGCCGCCGATAGCGGTCAAAGATGATCAGGTCGAAGTCGTGAATTTTTTCAAGGAACAGTTCGCGCGTTGGGAAGGCGATCAATGAGAGTTCGTTGACCGGTACACCGTCCTGTTTCTCGGGTGGCCGCAGAATGGTGAAATGTACCAGATCAACCGAAGAGTCTGATTTCAGCAAATTGCGCCATGTCCGCTCGCCTGGATGCGGTTCACCTGACACAAGCAGTACGCGCAATCGGTCACGCACACCGTTGATTTGTACGACCGCTGCATTGTTGCGATTGGTCAGCTCACCTTCTTCGTCGGGGATCGTGAATTGCAGGACGTTCATGCCGCCATGGGGCAACGTCAGCGGTAACTTGATGTCTTCGCCGACCGGTACCGGAATCGTGAGGGGCAGGTCGCCGTCAATGGAAACAGACAGCAGCACAGAGGCCGCCCCTGGTGCCGCCCCTTGTTCTTCGACCCGCAAGGTCAAGGTCACTTCTTCGCCAAGGATCGCAAAGGCGGGGGCATTTTCGACGACAAGCCGACGGTCCCAATCTTCAGGTTGGCCGGTCAGAAGCGTGTGCATTGGCGCTGGAAGGCTGGGTGCGCGTTCGATATCGTGCAATCGCCCGTCCGTAACTAGGATGATGCCTGCGATACGCGCTTTTGGTTCTTCGGCCAGCGCGCCAGAAAGCGCCGTCATCAAAGTCGTTCCAAGATCACCTTCGCTGTCGCCCAGCAACACCGTGCGCAGCTCAGTATTGGGCTGGCGGGCGATTTCTGCTTCGATATTCGCAATCGCAGCAGCGTTCTGATCAGGGCGGTCGCCAATCCGCTGGCTGGCGCTTTCATCGACGACCATCACCACGATGTCGGTCAGCGGTTCCCGGTCTTCCTGTTGGATGCTGGGGTTCGCGATGGCCGCAAGCAAGGCTAACCCCGCCAAGCCGCGCAGCCACCAGCCGGGCAACCTGCGCCAAACGGCGAGGACGAGCGCCAGTAGCGCCAAACCTGCGACACCATAGAGCACCACTAATGGGAGGAGAGGATCAAGGATGAGCGTGCCTGTCATGTCACTGCCCCAACCGATCCAGCAGGTCAGGCACGTGAACCTGATCAGATTTATAGTTGCCAGTGAGCACATGCATAATAACGTTCACGCCAAAGCGCAGCGCAATCTCGCGTTGTCTTTCGCCGGACATGCCGCGCCCGACAGGGAACATCCGCCGCCCGTTTTCATCGACGGCCCAAGCGCGCGCCCAGTCGTTGCCGCCAATAATAACCGGGGTGACACCGTCATTGAGGTTGCGGAAGGGCATGCCTTCGACTTGTTCAGCCGTAACTGGCGCTGCTTCGACCCAGACATCGCGGCTGGCATAACGGCCGGGGAAGTCCTGCAGCAGATAGAATGTGCGGGTTAGGACATGATCGGGCGGGATCTGCTCAATCCTCGGAATGTCGAGCGAGCGAGCGATGGCCTGCAGTCTTTGACCTTCGGGCGATCCGGATCCAAAACGTGCCGTATCAGCATCGCGGGTGTCGAACATGATCATGCCGCCGGTGCGCAAATAACGGTTCAACTTGGCATAGGCTTCACGGCTGGGCAGCGGCTGATCGGCAGTGACGGGCCAATAAAGGAACGGAAAGAAAGCCAATTCATCGGTCTCGATATTCACACCGATTGGTGCGGCTGGCTCAATGGATGTACGGCGGAACAAGGTCTGCGACAGTCCCAGAAGCCCGGCTTCGGAAATCTCATCTATTTCGGTGTCGCCTGTCAGGACGTGGCCCAGAACCACCTCCGAGGTCGCACGAATTGCGAAGTCTTCGCTTACTTGCGCCTGCGCCTCTGGCGTCCAAAGCAGCATAAGCGCAAGGGCTGCGGCCACATCTGCGCGCGGACCTTTGAGCCGGCCACCAATGGCCAATGACGCGATGACATCGATGAGCAGAAGCAAAACGGTGGCACTCAACAACCACCCCTTCAGTGCGGTTTCACGGGTGACAGCCATTCCCTCAATCGCGATACGCGCGGGCCATTGTGCAACATTCAGCACGGTGTCTTCTCCGATCACATTAATCGCAAGCTGCCGGTCGCCCCCTGCATAGAGGCCCGGCGGAAGTTCCAAGCTAGGAACACCTTCGGCCAAAATTTCGCCGGCAACACCAGGTAGGGCGCTGCCGTCTTCAAGCCGACCGTAGGCGTCGAGCACTTTGTTTGGAAGCCACGTTGTGCCGACAAGCTCTGCTTCGTCGGGCGTTGATGGGCGCGTGGAGACAGCCAACCGCTCGAGCATCTGCACAAAAAGGCCGGACAAAGGCAGGCTGGACCATTCTGCATTAGCGGTCACGTGGACCAGCACAATCTGCCCTTCGCCTGTCAGATTGCGTGTCACGAGTGGCGTCCCATCTGTCAGTTGGGCAATCACACGGTTTGCCAACGTTGGGTCGGGCTGCGCCATGACTTGGCTTGTGACGGTCACGTCATCGGGAATGGGAAGACCGAAAAACGGGCTGGATTGCGCGAATGGCGCTAGTGTTTTTGGCTCTCCCCAGCTCATTGCGCCTCCAACTGATCTCCCGCCAGAGCGCAAACGGACTGGCAAAAGTGGGTCAGCGTCGTTGCGCCCTTGATCAGAGGCTGCAAGCCGAGGTCCAGCGAAACGCAAAAGCATGCCGCCTTTTTCCACCCACTCCAAAACCGCCTCGGCCTCTGTTCCGGCAAGGCTGGCGACATCGGCGAGGATGATGACATCAGGGTTGGCGAGCAAAATGTCATCCAATGTGCCGTCGATGATGTCGGCGGTCGGCTCCAGCGCTTCGCGCAGGTAGTAAAGCGGCGAAAGCAGCTCTAATCCTTCGCGGTCGTCACGTCCGGCAATAAGCGCTACTTCGCGCCGTTTCAGTGCATCATCAGTCAGGCTGACAGCGCCCGCAGATCGCGTACCTGTGACCTCGAACCGCGTGATCCGATTGCGGAGCTCTGGCGGCAAGACGATCGCTGTATCGGCGATGGGTTCGCCGGGCGCAAAGTTCAGAGGAACTGTGGCCAACTGGCGTTCCACACCTGCCGGATCAAGACCGATTGCGGTGATCGTTGTTTCCAAAGGGTTGCCGATCGGGGACCGGGTGGCAGAAACGATGACTTCACCGTCTTCAAAACGCGCCGGGCGCAGGCCGATGGATTGGCGTGGGGTTTGGAACACCGTGACGCCACCGCGGTCTTCAAGCGCGGCAAGCAGGTCTTCGCGGCCGTCCCAGTCGAGCCCGTCTGAAATCCAATAGGTTTCAAAATTACCATTCTTTTCAGCCAGCCATGAGTCGATGTCCCTTGGCTGCCACGGCATAGGCTGGATGTTCGGCAAACGGTTTTGCCATTCCGCAGGAGCGGCGAATGGGAGCTCGCCGACAGGTAAGTCGTTGAGGTTTATCACGGCGGTGCGCCTGTCGGCCAAGGCGGCTTCTGTCAGGAGCGTATCCACCCGGTCAAGCCGCGACTGCCAACTGGGCGCACCTGCCCATGATCCATCAAGCAAGATAACCAGATCGCCCGACCCTTCCCGCGCGTTTTGCGGGTTCAGTACGGGACCCGCAAAGCCGATGATGGCAGCAGCAACTGCAAGGATGCGCAGCAACAGCAACCACCAAGGTGTGCGGTCAGTTTGGTTTTCGTCGTCGGTCAGACCCAGCAAGAGGGCGACACCTGGAAAACGACGTCGGATGGGTGCAGGCGGCACAGCGCGAAGTAAGATCCACAAGATCGGCAAGGCAATCAAGCCAAGCAGCAGCCAAGGTGCCGCAAATCCTATGGGACCGACGGACCACATCAGCGCTGATGCTCCAGCGCGCCATAGAGCCAAAGAAGGGCGCTTGTTGCACTTTCGCCGGTGTGATGGGTTTGAAACTGCCAGCCCGTGACAAGTGCCAGGTTTTGCAGGCGGTCCTTGCGTTCGGCGAGGCGGTCGAGGTACCGCGTCTTCAGATCGCTGGCTTTGAGTGTTTCATGCCGCAGCGCGCCAGACATGCTTTCAAAAATCGTGCGTCCGTCAAATGGGAACGCTTCTTCCTGCGGGTCGAGCACTTGTAGGAGTGCCCCGCCAACGCCGCGATCTGCGGCGCGCAAGAGCGCCTCTTCGATCGGTTTGATATCACCTAGAAAGTCGCTGATAAAGAACGCGCGTGAATGCGGCAGCATGCCTTGGGCTTCGGGGGCGCCATAGTCGGTGTCTTCTTGCTTTGACAAAAGTTGCGCCATTTGCATCAGCTGGGCTTCGCCGCGGCGAGGTGGCAGCCGTAGACCCGTGAGGCCGACGCGTTCACCGCCACGGATCAGCAAGATTGCGCAGGCAAGTCCGAGCGTCCTTGCCCGTTGTGCTTTGGTAGGCAGGTTGTCGTCGGAACCAAAGGACATCGACGCTGCCTGATCGACCCAAAGGATGATGGATTGGGCAATCTGCCATTCTTTATCCTGAACGAAATTCGCATCCGACCGGGCAGAACGCCGCCAATCAATGCTGCGCGCTTCGTCATGCGGTTGCGCGGGGCGGTATTGCCAGAAGGTATCGCCTGTACCGGCCCGTCTGCGTCCGTGATCGCCCAACAGAACCGCTGTCGCCAAATGCTCTGCTTCCGCTAAAAGAGGGGGCAGCGGGGCGGCGAGCGCCTCGGCGTCTGATCTGAGGGCGAGGGGGGTGGTCATGCAGCGCTGGCCACGGTCGTGATCTGGTCGGCGACGCTGTTGATTACATGATGGATGCTTTCGCCACGTGCACGTGCTGCGAAGGATAGCGCCATGCGGTGTTCTAGAACGGGAACGGCCATCGCGCGGACATCTTCGGCGGAAGGTGCGAGACGGCCTTCGAGAAGCGCTTGCGCGCGCACTGTCAGCATCAAGGCCTGTGCAGCACGCGGGCCAGGACCCCAACTAACATTTTGGCGCACGATATCTGGGGCATTCTCGTCATCTGGGCGGCAGGCGCGTACCAGATCAAGGATCATCTCGACGATATTCTCGCCAACGGGCATCCGGCGGAGCAATGTTTGTGCGTCGAGCAGTTCTTGTGCTGTGAAGACAGCTGTAGACTCAGCTTCTTCGACCCCGGTTGTTGCGATCAGGATGTCCTTCTCGGTCGCGCGGTCTGGATAGGGCACGTCGATTTGCACCAAGAAGCGGTCGAGCTGTGCTTCTGGTAGCGGATAGGTGCCTTCCTGCTCAATCGGGTTTTGGGTTGCGAGAACATGGAACGGCACACCAAGCGGGCGATGTTCGCCTGCGATCGTGACTTCTTTTTCCTGCATGGCTTGCAAAAGGGCCGATTGGGTCCGCGGGGATGCGCGGTTGATTTCGTCGGCCATCAGGAGCTGGCAGAAAACCGGTCCTTCGATGAACCGGAAGCTGCGTGAGCCGTCATTGGTAGTTTCCAGTACCTCAGAGCCCAGAATATCGGCGGGCATCAGGTCTGGCGTAAACTGGATGCGATTGCCTTTCAGGCCCATGACCGTCGAGAGGGTATCAACGAGACGCGTCTTTCCCAAGCCGGGCAAACCTATGAGGACAGCATGGCCGCCGCAAATTAAAGCGGTCAGCGTCAGGTCGACAACACGTGGTTGGCCGATGAAGCGGGCGGCGATACTTGTCCGCGCCTCTGCCAGCTTTGCGCCCAGATTTTCAATCTGAACGACGAGATCGGCATTGTTGGCCATGACTTTCCTCCGGTAAAACTATATCTTGCATCACAACAGATAATCCCATCACACCCAATGGCAAAAAGAATGACCACACAAAAGATTGTGACACCGTCCGCCGAAAGCATCGCTCAGAGTGCGCGTGCCGCCCAAAAAGGCGGTTTACCACCGGTTCATCTGTGGAATCCGCCGCATTGTGGCGACATTGACATGCGGATCGCGCGTGATGGAACCTGGTTTTACATGGGAACGCCGATTGGGCGGGTGGAATTGGTGAAGCTGTTTTCGACGATTCTGCGCAAGGATGGTGATGATTATGTGCTTGTGACGCCGGTAGAAAAGGTGGGGATCACGGTTGATGATGCGCCATTTGTCGCAGTGGATTTTAATCGGCGTGGCGATGGATTGGAGTTTGAAACCAATGTTGGGGATCGGATGGTCGCAGGGCCAGATCACCCGATCCGCGTGGTTCGTGATCCTGAAACGGGGGAACCATCGCCCTATGTTCTGGTCCGTGCCAACCTTGAGGCGCTGATCGATCGGAAATCATTCTACCGTTTGGTCGATATTGGGGAGCATGCCCCGCATGAAGGCGCCCAGTGGTTTGGGGTGCGATCCGAAGGCGTGTTCTTTCCGATTATCCCCTCGGCGGACCTCGAATAGCTCAAATCGAGCCGTTGCCAGCCCATAGAAAAAGAACGATCCCCCATAGAACGCCGACAGCGATCATTGAGAGTCCGGCCCAAACCAACCAATCCCAGTCGTTGGTCGCGCCCCAGCCAGTGAGGGCGCCTCCGCCAGCAATCAAGATAATCGGAATCAACAGCGTAAGCACAAATGCAATCAAACGTCTCATTTTGGTCTCTCCGTCGTTCCGCCCTTCCCGATAAATAGCTATTCTGCGCTCAACTTGCAAAAACCAATGAATTTCAGTCTTGTGCAGGGCACATGCCACCACCATTTAAGGACGCCTTATGCCAAAATTCTGTGCCAATCTGACTTGGCTATTCACCGAACTGGATTTCCTCGAACGCTTTGAAGCAGCCAAGGAGGCAGGTTTTGATGCGGTGGAGGTGCTATTTCCCTATGACGTGAATGCGCAGGATATCGTCAACGAGCTAGGCAAACACGATTTGCAGATGGCGCTGATCAACTGCCCGCCGCCGAATTATACTGGCGGAGCGCAGGGGTTTGCTGCGATTCCGGGTTTGGAAGAGCGTTTCCGCAAAGATTTTGGCCGGGCCTTGCGCTATGCGCGGACGCTTGGGGCGAAGCATTTGCATATCATGTCCGGCGTCGCCGAGGGCGATGAGGCCAAGGCCACTTTTGTGAACAATCTGCGTTGGGCTGCAGCAGAGGCTCCAGATCAGAGCTTGACGATCGAACCGATCAACAATGATACGATGCCGGGCTATTTTCTGAATGACTTTGACCTTGGCCGCGAGATCGTGACCGCGATTGATGCGCCAAATCTCAGGCTGCAATTTGACACATACCATGCTGCCAAGATCACAGGCGATGTCTTGGGCACATGGAAGGCGATGCGCGATATCACAGCGCATGTTCAAGTGGCGCAGATGCCAGACAGGGGTGAACCTGATCAAGGGGTGATCGACTATCCAGCCTTTTTCGCGATGCTTGATGCGCAGGGGTATGACGGTTGGATTGCGGGCGAATATAAGCCGCGTACGGCGACAGCGGACGGTCTGTCGTGGATAGCTGACATATAACTGACGCCTCCTGAAAACATACTGACATAACGCTGTCAGGAGGGGTATGCTTAAAGGTGTCCATCAACCTCAAACAAGGAGATGAGACATGAGTGATCGTACAATTATGGCATGGGGCGAAATTCCAGTGACCGATATGGAAAAGGCCGTTGTCTTCTATAACGATGTATTTGGCTATCAGATGGAAATCGACAATTCGGGACCCAACCCAATCGCGGTTCTGGGCAGTTTCGAAGACAGCGCGGGCGCGCATCTTTATCCGGGCAAACCCGCCGCTGATGGTGGGAGCACAATCCATCTCGCCATTACCGATACGTTAGAAGCGGGCATCGATCGCTGCTGGAAAGCGGGCGGGCAGGTAGTGAGCCCTGCGATTGAAATCCCTGCGGGGCGCTTTGCCTACGCCAAAGACCTTGATGGAAATTCCATTGGCCTGTTTGAGGCGGCAGCCTAAATGCGCCGCGCCGATCGCCTATTTCAGATACTTCAGTTTCTGCGAGGCGGTCGGCTGACCACAGCGGCGCAATTGGCCGAAAAGCTCGAAGTCACGCCGCGGACGATTTACCGTGACGTGGCCCATTTGATTGGCTCTGGCGTGCCGATTGAGGGCGAGGCGGGTGTCGGCTATCTGATGCGCGATGGCTATGATCTGCCGCCCTTGATGTTTACCCAAGATGAAATTGTGGCGCTCGTTTCCGGTGCGCGGATATTGCAGACTTGGGGTGGCACCAAAATGGCCGCCGCTGCACAAGAAGCCTTGGTGAAGATCGATGCAGTGCTGCCAGACCATGCGCGCAGGCAAGTGGGTCAAGTGAATGTGCATGTGATGGAAGGGGCCGAACAGCATGGCCATTGGCGCGATTATCTTGACCGGTTCGAAGCGGCCTCAGAGGCACATATTCGGCTGGAAATGAACTATGCCGATGAGGCCGGAAACAAGACATCACGGGTCGTGCGTCCTTTGGGTGTTTGGTTCTGGGGTAAGGTTTGGACGGCTATTTGCTGGTGTGAATTGCGGGAAGGGTTCCGGATGTTTCGTTTGGACCGCGTTTCCGATCTGCGCGAACTGGACCGCTATCGGCCGATCAAAGGTCAGACCCTGCGCGAGTTTTACGAGAGCGCTGCATACCGTCACTAGCTGCACATAATTGTTAGTGGTGGGCTCAGATAAAAGCCCTATCTCTGAACCGAAGAGGTTTGGAGTGGACATAGGAATGAAACGGCGAGTGTTTCTTACTGGGGGAATGGCAACTTTGGCGACGCCAATGCTAGGCCAGACAGATCAGTGGGCGGGAGTTTCTGACACCGCACGTGGATTTGACCAATGCCATGCGATGATGATCCGTCAGTCAGGAGAAACCGTGTTGACAGAAGTGTTCCGCGGCCCAGGATTGAGCCGATCCGTTCCCATCAAATCTGTTTCAAAAACGATCGTCGCCGCATTAACGGGTGCCGCACTCGATCGTGGCGAGCTGTCGTCTTTGAATGATACGCTTGGCGATGTTGCGCCGCGTCTTATCCCGTCAGCGGCTGATCCGCGCACAGCCCAAATCACGGTCGAGAATTTGGTCACAATGCAGGCCGGTTTAGAGCGGACCTCGGGCGCTAACTATGGCGGCTGGGTCAGCAGTGGGAATTGGGTTGCCAATGCGCTCAGCCGTCCTTTTGTGGCAGAGCCGGGCGCGCGCATGCTCTATTCGACGGGATCATTTCATGTCTTGGGAGCGGTGCTGAGCGAAGTATCAGGGCAATCGCTCTTGTCGCTTGCCCGCAGCCGTTTGGGCGATCCGTTGGGCATTGAGGTTCCCGCGTGGACCCGTGATCCTCAGGGGTTCTATCTGGGCGGCAACGAAATGGCGCTCACGCTGGATGCCATGGTCCGCTTTGGCGAGATGTATCGGTTGGGTGGGCAATATGCTGGAACACAAGTTTTATCTGCCGATTGGGTGCAACAGTCATTCACGCGGCGCACGCAGTCATTCTTCTCTGGTCTAGACTATGGATATGGCTGGTTCTTGGGTGAAGGTGCGGGCGTAAAATATGCCCTGGCGCGGGGTTATGGTGGGCAGATCATCTGCGTTTCGCCAGACGTGGAGTTGACGCTAGCGATCACGTCGGACCCGATGCGGCCAGCACGCAGTGGCGGCTATTTCGGTGATTTACAAAGGTTGATCGAGCAGCAAATTCTGCCGCTCGCGCAATCGCAGATCGGTTAAGGGCGTAAGGTGGATGATGATCCACCTTACGGATTGCACCTAGCGGGACAGGCTTTGGGCCAATCGCATTAGTTGCACCGCTTCGGTCCTATAGCCAAATGAATCCTCACCACGGTTGGCATTTGCCAAGGCAATCGCGTCATCGTAGCCCCAGTCACCCAGATATTGCGGGTTGCGCAAAAGCTGGCCAAACCCAGCGATGGCTGCTGCAAAATTGGTTTCTGTACCGAGGATGCTGTCGCCAATGATCGGTGTTTCGATCAATTGGCTCACGTCTTCGCCTGGTTCTTTGTAACGCAGTTTGAGGAAACCCAATTCGTTCGACGTTTCAGCCACAGTATTGGGCGCATAGCGTAACGGATCGCTCAGTTGTGCCGGGCTGCCGACTGGTGTCACTTCATAGATTGCCGTGACAGCA
>Ga0115562_1002840_pt1 | contig 11720 bp, 9 predicted proteins | sample COGITO_mtgs_1105_6_FD_87200 | JGI IMG/M metagenome (GOLD analysis project Ga0115562, IMG submission 87200) | Pelagic marine microbial communities from North Sea - COGITO_mtgs_110516 | ecosystem: Environmental > Aquatic > Marine > Epipelagic | place: Germany:Helgoland, sampling site Kabeltonne...
GAGATCAGGTTGCCGTTGAAGGATTTCGCTTCGATCCCTTGGTCTTTGAGCGTGGTCTTTAGGCCAGCGTCTGGCTCACGATCATAGGGCGCGTAGGATCGGTTCCAGAACACAGCACCAGCGCCGAGTTGGTCCGCCAGATCCGCAATCACGCCGTCGGCTTTGCCGCGCAGCAAAACCAGCCCGCTACCGCGCTTTTCCAAGTCTGCATTCAGCGCGGCTAAGCCCTGATGCAGCCACCAGCGCGACGCGCCACCCAAGGCCCACGGGCCGGGTGTTTCGTCATCAAGAACATAAGCGCAAACCACGGGACCGCCGCGCTCGACGGCGGCATTGAGCGCAGGATTGTCGGCCAGACGGAGGTCATGGCGAAACCACAGGATGCTGACGGGCTGATTTGGATTTGAGGCGGCAGTGGTCAAAGGTCTCGATACTCGGTGCATTGCGTTGAAAATCCCGAGCGACGCGCGGGGTGGCGCATGCTTGGGCGCAGCGCATCACCGCAACAAAGATTCCCCCCTGACTGCTGCGATTTGCCGCTTTCCCAAAAGGTAGACCGCGCATTTGGTAAGACCAGTCCCTTGGGCAACAGAATTATGAGAGAACAGAGCCGTTATCGAGGGGTGAGCAACGTTCAAACCGCCGGTAAAGGTGCCAAAGGCCGGTAGGATCAGTCGCTGCGAATCGTGGATAAAACAAGAGCGCGTCAGCGGGCGACCGTTGGGGCCGCGAATGCTGGCTTTTGGGTGCCAATGTCCTGAGATTTCGCCCGGCAACGGGAACAGCGGGGAGGCTTCGTGCCGGAAGTGCAGCGGGCCAAGTGAAATGTCCTCGTGAACGTCACCGCCCAGGTGCTCGGGAACCTCTGGGTCATGGTTGCCTGTCACCCAGATGAAGCGCTCGACTGAGGCTGTGAGGCGCTGCACGCGGGCGAGCAGGGCATCGCTTAGGCCAGCGATGACCGCAGGATTATGAAAGGAATCGCCCAATGAAATCAGCGTGCGCGCTTTGGTCGACGCCACCAGCGCCTCGACCCGGCTGAGGGTTTCGTCGCTGTCATAGGGGGGTAAGAACGTGCCTGAGCGCGCAAAGGCTGCGCCCTTTTCAAGGTGCAGATCGCTGACGATCAAAGCGCTGGCTGCGGGCCACAAAAGCGCGCCTGTGACGTGCGCCACAAGCTGCTCACCGTTGAAGGAAAACGGGAATAACGGGTTCGCGGGCGAGGTCTTGGGCTTGGCTTTGGCGGCGGAAACGTCTGTCATGGGGTGGGTTTAAAGCAGGCTTAGTGAGCTGTCATCACCTGCGCGATTGCACGGCTCTGGCGGAGTGACGCACGGCATGTGCCGGGGCAGGGCGAGTGCTGCTTGAAACCGCGATTGTGCAAGTGGTGTCGCGACAGGGCTAGGGGCGGTGTGGGCGGTGGTGTAGCAGGGGAAAGTCATGTCTGCTCCTGCCACTGTTTTGATCGATTTTCCCATGTCTCAAACGCCTAAATTCCATCGATTGCTGAACCCCAAAACCATCGCCGTTGTTGGTGGATCGTGGGCAGCGGCGGTGATTGAGCAGTGCGAACGCATGGGGTTTGAGGGCGAGATTTGGCCGGTTCACCCCAGCAAAACCGACGTTCGAGGCCGCAGAGCCTATGCGTCGATTGACGCGCTTCCCGCGGCGCCAGACGCGACTTTTGTTGGGGTGAACCGAGCGGCAACGCTGGAGGTTGTGCGCGCACTTTCAGCCCGGGGCGCAGGCGGGGCGACGTGCTTTGCAGCGGGCTGGGCCGAAGTTGAAGCCGAGGGCGAGGCCATGCAAGCGGCGTTGCTGGAAGCCGCCGGTGACATGCCGATTTTTGGGCCCAACTGCTATGGGCTGATCAACTATTGCACCGGCGCGACGCTGTGGCCGGACGTTCATGGCGGTTCGCGGGTGGAGCGCGGGGCGGCGCTGATTTGCCAATCGTCGAACATTGCCATCAACCTGACCATGCAGCGTCGGGCGTTGCCGCTGAGTTTCGTTCTGACCGTCGGGAACGGCGCGCAGGTGGGGCTGGGCGATATGATCGAGGAACTGGCCGCCGATGAGCGGGTAACAAGCATTGGCTTGTATATCGAAGGATTTGGCGATCCGGCGCGCTTTGCCCAAGCCGTGGCCGCAGCGCACGCGCGCGGTGTTGGCGTGGTGGCGATCAAGGCTGGACAGTCCGAAGGCGGGCAAGCGCTGGCGCTGACGCATACGGCGTCGCTGGCTGGTGGCGCGGCGGTGGCGTCTGCGTTCCTGGCGCGCACAGGCGTGGCGGAAGTGGCGACGCTGCCAACCCTGCTGGAAACGCTCAAGGTGCTGCATTTCAAGGGCGCGCTGGACAATTGCCGGGTCATATCGGTGAGCTGTTCGGGCGGTGAAGCGGGTTTGATGGCGGATTTGGGCGCAGCGGCGGGACTGGAATTTCCAGCCCTGAGCGAGGCGGAAGCAGCACGGATCGGCGAGAGCTTGAACCCCCTTGTCACCGTCTCCAACCCCTTTGACTACAACACCTTTGATTGGGGTGATTCGGCGGCGCTGGGGGCGATGTGGGCGGGGATCATGGCGCTGGACGTTGCGCACCCGATGTTGGTGATCGATTGGCCAGCAGAAGGCACGGGACCGACGCACACGTGGGACGTGGCGATTGAGGCCGTTGGCGCGGCGCTGAACGGATCAGATCGGCGGGCCGGGGTTCCGGCGCTGGTGGCATCCTTGCCGGAGAATATGCCCGGCGCGGCGGCAGAAAAGATTGCTGGGCTGGGTCTGGTGCCGGGGCATGGCTTAGACGAGCATCTGCAGGCCGTTGCGGGCGCAGCGCAAATTGGCGGGCATCGCCGGGCACTGGCAAACGCAACCGTGCTGCCCGTGCAGATTTTGCCCGGTGGGCGGGCGTCCGGTTCCTGCCCCATGCTGGATGAAGCGGCAGCAAAAACACGGCTGGGGTCGTTTGGGATTCCTGTGCCAGAGCATCGAACCTGCGCAAGCGTTGAAGAGGCGGTCGCGGCAGTGGTTGACTTTGGCCACGCCGGGACGCGCTGCGCGATGAAGATTTTGGGCGATTTTCCGCATAAAACGGAGCTGGGCGGCGTCCGGCTGGGGCTGGGCGCGGATGATCTGGACGCGGTTCGATCGGCGGCGCGTGCCTTGCTGAACATTTCCGGTGCCGTGTTGGTCGAGCCGATGGCCGATAAGCCGGTGGTCGAGATGATCCTTGGCGTTGCGCAGGATCCGGCGCTGGGGCTGCATGTGGTCTTGGGCGCGGGCGGGGTTTTGACCGAGATTTTGGCTGACAGCGAAATCCTGCTGTTTCCTTACGCTGAGGCTGACGTTCGAGCGGCGCTGGAACGCTTGCGGATATGGCCGCTGCTGGCCGGGTATCGCGGGGCGGCTGGCGGTGATGTGAGCGCGCTGGTTGGCGCGGTGATGGCGCTGGGTGATTTCGTGCAGGCCCATGCGGACCGGCTGATCGAGCTGGACATCAACCCGTTGTTTGTCCATGCGGCAACTGAAGCAAGTGGCGCAGGTGGCGCGAGTGGCGCAGGCGTCATGGCGGTTGACGCTCTGGTCAGAATGACGGACTGAATGGACGTTTGCACCGGGTCCAAACCACGGATTTACTTTGTCAGCACAGGGAGTGCGCAACCATGACTTCTGCCCTTTCAACCCGCACCGAAGGCGGGATCCTTGAAGTAACGCTCGACCGGCCAAAGGCCAACGCAATCAATCTGACGACCAGCCGGGAAATGGGCGAGATCTTTGCGGGTTTCCGGGACGATCCGGCTTTGCGGGTGGCCATCGTTAAGACCGCAGGAGACAAGTTTTTCTCCGCCGGTTGGGACTTGAAGGCAGCGGCGGACGGCGATGCTGTCGATGGGGACTATGGTCAGGGTGGTTTTGCCGGCTTGCAGGAGCTGCGAGACTTGAACAAGCCGGTGATTGCCTGTGTGCAGGGTATGGCCGTTGGGGGCGGGTTTGAGTTGGCGCTGTCGTGTGACTTGATTTACGCCACCGCGGCTTCGTCCTTTGCCCTGCCGGAGATCAAAGCCGGCACGCTGGCGGATGCGGCGACCATCAAACTGCCCAAACGCATGCCCTACCACGTGGCCATGGACTTGCTGTTCACCGGGCGGTGGATGGACGCGGAAGAGGCGGCGCGCTGGGGGCTGGTGAACCAAGTTCTGGCCGATGGTGCCGCACTGGAAGCGCGGGTTTGGGAGATTGCTCGCTTGCTCGAATCCGGTCCGCCGCTGGTGTTCGCCTCGATCAAAGAAGTCGCGCGGGCGGCTGAGGGCGAGAAATTTCAGGATGTTATGAATTCTGTCACTAAACGTAAGTTGAGCACCGTTGATGTGCTTTACGGCTCAGAAGATAACCTCGAAGGCTTTAAAGCTTTCGCGGAGAAGCGTGACCCGGTTTGGAAAGGCCGCTAAAATACCGGTAAAGACAGGAGGCTGCGGCTATGGATTATGACACGATCAAAACAGAGGTTGAGGGCGGTGTTGGTATCATCACCTTAAACCGGCCTGACTCGCTGAACGCGTTCAACACACAGATGCGCGCGGACTTTGTCACGGCGGCGGCGGAGATGGAAGCCAATGATGCCGTGCGGGCCGTGGTGCTGACCGGGGCAGGGCGCGGGTTCTGTGCCGGGGCCGATCTGAAGGAAACCGGCGGGACGCGGGAAAAGACCGTGACGGAGGTGCTGATCGAAGAATACAAGCCCGGCATCATGGCCATCGCGAATTCGGACAAGACATACATTGCGGCGGTTGCCGGTCCTGCGAGCGGGATTGGGGCGGCCTATGCGCAGGCTTGTGACATGATGATCATGGGTGAGGGCGCCTATATCTACATGGCGTTTGCCGCGATTGCGCTGGTTCCTGATGGCGGGAACACGTGGCAGTTGGTGCGCCAGTTGGGGTACAAGCGGGCCTATGAGGCCATTTTGGAAGGTCAGAAAATTCCAGCGGCTCAAGCGGTCGAGTGGGGTTTGGCAAATCGGGTAACGGCGGATGAGACCCTGCTCGAAGACGCCAAAGCCTGGGCTGAGAAAGCCGCGAATGCTGCGCCGCTGGCGGTTCGTAACGTCAAGCGCATCTTGCGGGCGGCGACGGAAAATGACTTGAGTGCGGTGATCGACGATGAGGCGCACCGGCAGTTCGAGTGCATGAACTCCAAGGATTTCAATGAGGGGGTTTCGGCCTTCTTCCAGAAGCGGCCACCGGCGTTCAAAGGGCACTAGCCTGCGGTTGGCATGAAGCCGGGATCAAGCGGACGCGCGGCTCTCGGCTTCGCCGTGACCCACGCGGCGTTTTTCGCTCGGCCCGGCGCCCTTTTTCAAGGGCTTGGACCGAGCCGCAGGGCGCGTGCGCCAGTGTGACAGGGCCAGCACCGACATCCTGACCCTGCAAAACGCTGCGCTTTGCAGGGATTTTGCGGATTCTTAGTGGTGGCGCTCGGAGACTTTGCCGTCTTCGAAGCCGATGAACAGGCGTCCAGCCAAAAGCTCTAACGCGGCGTTGCCGAACAAATCTCGACGCCACCCTGATAGAGCTGCAACACCGGACTCGCTGCCGTCTTCTGCCAAGCGTTCCAGCTCTTCGGTGTTGGCGATGATGCGCTGTGCGACGCCGGCGTTTTCGGCCCTCGACTTCAGCAATACCCTGAGCAGCGCCGCGCCTTGGGCGGCTGCGTCGGACAGCGGCTTGCGTTTTTTCAGCTTGGGCGCGTCATCACGGGATTTTTCCAGACCTTCTTTGATGGCCTCCAAGATCGCGTGGCCCTGCTTGCCTTTGGCCGCATTTTCCGAGTAGCCGCGCACTTGACCCAAGGTTGCTGCATTGGTTGGCGCACTGGCGGCGATTTCCATGACGGTGTCGTCCCGGATCACGCGGTTGCGGGGCACGTCGCGGCGCTGGGCTTCGAGCTCGCGCCACTTGGCCACGGAAACCAGCACGTTCAGGAACTGGGGCTTGTCGCCCCGTGGTTTGAGCCGGCGCCATGCGTCTTCGACGTTGGGTTGGTAGCGGGCAAGGTCCGCAATGGCGCTCATTTCTTCCTGCACCCAGCCTACGCGGTTTTCGCGTTCGAGTTGGGCGGTCAGCTCCACAAACACTTTGCGCAGGTGGGTCACGTCGCCAAGGGCGTAGTTGATTTGCGTTTCTGTCAGCGGGCGGCGGGACCAGTCGGTGTAGCGGGCGGTTTTATCCAGCTCTGCCCCGGCCAAGGCGCGGGCCAAGCGCTCATAGCCCACTTGCTCACCAAAGCCGCAGACCATGGCCGCGATTTGGGTGTCGAACAACGGCGAGGGCAAGGTGCCGGAGAGGTTGGCGAAGATCTCAAGATCCTGCCCGGCGGCGTGAAACACCTTGGGCATATCCGTGTCGTTCATCAGGGTAAACAGCGGCGTCAGGTCCATGCCGTCGGCCAAAGGATCGATGGCGACGGCTTCGTCATCGGTCGCGACCTGCACCAGACACAGCAGCGGATAATAGGTCTTTTCCCTCACAAATTCCGTATCGACGGTGAGGAAATCAGCGCTCTTGGCGCGCTCGCAAAAGGCCTCAAGGGCCGCTTGATCTTCGATCATGTCTGGATGGGTCATGCAGGGCTTTTAGCGCCGAAACCCCAGCAAGGCCAAGCCTTTGTGTTCAGGCCTCGTTTGCGGGCGCGCGTGCGGGGCGTGGCCGGGTGGCCAGCCAGACGCCGAAACTGGTCAAACCGATGCCGATCCATGTCGTCCAGCGCATGGTGTCGCCAAACACCAGCCAGCTTGTGACCGCGACCAGTGATGGGATGAGATAGAAGAAACTCGCCACGTTGATGGCCGACTGCGACTGGATCAGCGTATTGAGCAGGGCGACCGCGCCGATGCTGAGCACCACGATCAACCAGCCCAGCCAAAACAGATACTGGCCCGTGACGGTTGGCAGTTCGCGTTCGACAAAGACGGTTATCGGGACGGTCACCAGCAGGGAGCCTGCGAACTGCCAGACCGCGCCGGCGCGCCAGTCAAAGGCGCGGACGAATTTCTTTTGATAAACCGATCCCACCGATATCCCGACCAGAGCCACCAATATGGCGTAGACGGCCCCGGTGGTGCCGACTTGTCCAGCGTCAAAAACAACCACCAACACGGTTCCAGCCAGCCCAAAAACCAGCCCCAGCCACAGCACCACGGTGGTTCGCTCGGCCAGCAGCCAGATGGCCAGCAGGGCCGTCAGCAGGGGCTGAAGACCGACAATCAGCGCCGAAGTCGCCGCGCCCATGCCGTGTTCAACTGCCCAGAAGACGCCGCCCAGATACACGCCGTGGATCAGCGCGCCGGCGACCATCAAATGCCCGCGCTGCTGCCACGTTGCCGGCCAAGCCGCTCGGCTCAGCCATGCCAAGCCCGCGACCAGCAGCATGACGATAAAGAACCGGATCGACAATGTGGTCAGCGCTGGACCGTGCGGCATGGTGCCTCGCGCACCGAGAAAACCAGTGTGCCACAGCAGGACAAAGGCGACAGGGATCAGCGGTGTAAAGCGGGTCATAGGGCGTCCGGATGCTGTGCAAGCCCTCGTCTGAACCGAGAGTCCGGTTCTGTGTTGGGGCAAAGCGGTGCTGCTGTCCAGCGCGCGCGCAGACACCCCGCCTCGCATCTGGTGCACAGCCCGGCCGCGTGCTTGGCGTTTGTGGAATGGCGCACTCTGTCTTATTCCTGCGCGCGCAAAGACCACGGCAGCAGGCCTGTTTCGCCTGAGGCCGCTCGTCTGATCGAACACAGACAACTGGAAGCCCTTGCTATGAGCGACTCTCTTCACCCCTTCCGCAGCCATACGTGTAGCGACCTGCGCGCCAGTGATGTTGGCAGCACGGCCCGTGTTTCGGGCTGGATCAACCGCCGCCGGGAACACGCTGGCCCTTTGTTTATTGACCTGCGCGACCACTATGGCGTGACCCAGTGCGTCGTGCTGGAAAGCAGCCCGCATTACGAGATGCTTAAGCGCATCAAGCTGGAATCCGTTGTGACGCTCACCGGCCGCGTGATGAAGCGCGATGACGAGGCGATCAATGACAAGCTGGCCACCGGCGAAATCGAGCTCTACGTCGATGATGCGGTTGTTCAGTCCTCCTCCGATCAAGTGCCGTTGCAGGTGAATTCCAACGACGACATCAACGAAGATTTGCGCCTGACCTACCGCTACCTCGATTTGCGGCGGGAGAAGGTGCACGCGAACATCATGCTGCGGGCCAAGGTGATTGAAAGCCTGCGTAAGATGATGGTGGCGCAGGGCTTTACCGAATTCCAAACGCCGATCCTGACCGCGTCTTCACCAGAAGGCGCGCGCGATTTTCTGGTGCCCTCGCGCCTGAACCCCGGCAAGTTTTATGCGCTGCCCCAAGCACCCCAGCAGTTCAAGCAGCTGTTGATGATGGCGGGTTTTGATCGCTACTTCCAAATCGCACCGTGTTTCCGGGATGAAGACAGCCGCGCAGACCGCTCACCGGGTGAGTTCTATCAGCTCGACTTCGAGATGAGCTTTGTCACGCAGCAGGACGTCTTTGACGCCATCGAACCGGTGCTTCACGGCTTGTTCACGACGTTCCATGACGCCTCTGGCACGCCGCACAAAGTAACCCCGATGCCGTTCCCGCACATCGCCTACGACGAGTCCATGACCAAGTATGGTTCGGATAAGCCAGACTTGCGCAACCCGATCATCCTCGGCGACGTTACCGAGCATTTCGCAGGGTCCGGCTTCAAGATCTTCGCCAAGCTGATCGAAGAAAAGGACTTCAAAGTGATCGCCGTGCCGGGCAAGGGCGGGGGTTCGCGCGCCAAGTGTGACCGCATGGATTCTTGGGCGAAAAAGCAAGGCAAGCCGGGCTTGGGCTACATCTTCTGGCGGGCTGGCGAAGACGGCGCGGTCGAAGGTTCTGGCCCACTGGCTAAAAATATTGGCCCAGAGCGCACTGAGGCCATCCGGCAGCAGTTGGGGCTTGAGGCGGGTGATGCTTGTTTCTTCACCTGTGACAAGCGTCTGCCTGCGCTTCAGTTTGCTGGCCAAGCCCGCAGTGAAGCAGGTCGCGAATTGGGTCTGATCGAAGAAGGCGAGTTCAAGTTCGTCTGGATCGTTGACTTCCCCATGTTCGAGGAAGACGAAGACACGGGCAAGATCGAGTTCTCGCACAACCCATTCTCTATGCCACAAGGCGGGATGGATGCGCTGGAAACCCAAGATCCGCTGGATATCAAAGCCTTCCAGTACGACATCGTTTGCAATGGCATTGAGCTGTGTTCTGGCGCGATCCGGAACCACTTGCCCGAAGTGATGTACAAAGCCTTCTCCATCGCTGGCTATGGTCAGGACGTGGTCGAGGAAGAGTTTGGCGGCATGCTAAGCGCGATGAAGTTCGGCGCGCCGCCACACGGCGGTGCTGCACCGGGTGTGGACCGGATGGTCATGCTGTTGGCCGACGAGCCGAACATCCGCGAAGTGATTGCCTTCCCGTTGAACGGGCAGGGCCAAGACCTGATGATGCAGGCCCCCTCCGAGGTCAGCACGCAGCAGCTTGATGATCTGCACATCAAATCGGTTCCGCCGCTGGAAATCACCTAAGCGGCTTTGTCCGTCCTGCATCGGCCTCCACCCCCTTGGAAACAAGGGGTGGAGGCCGCCAAGGCCTCAAGATAAAGGCTTACCAAAAATGCTTACGCCGACGGCGCGCCCTCTTTTTTAACGATGAGAGTGCGCTGTGGATGTGCGTCATCTTGCACATGTCGCAAATTAAACTTTCGGTGGTCGTGTCTCGCAAGCTGGCACCTTTGCAAAGCGATAGCTCACTAGCTGTAAAACAGTCTATGAGAGCCACCGGACATGACTTACCCTTCCGATCCAAATCGCCCTGAATTTGCCTTTGGTGCCCGTGCGCGCCAATCCCCGTATTTTGAGCGGGCTCGGTCAGCGGGTGCGTGCATGTACACGCTCTATAATCACATGGTCATGCCGGTCAGTTACGGTCAGCCCGGTGCTGAATACGACCGCCTGATGAACCATGCTTCGGTTTGGGATGTCGCCGCAGAGCGACAGGTCCAACTCAAAGGCCCCGACGCGCAAAAGCTGGCGCAGATGATGTCTCCCCGCGACGTGGCTAAGTGTAAGACTGGGCAGGGCTTTTACACGCCTATCCTCAACAAAGCAGGCGGTGTCGTGAACGACCCTATTCTGCTCAAGCTCGAAGACGATTTGCTCTGGCTTTCCATCGCCGACAGCGATGTCCGCCTCTACGCGATGGGGTTGGCAGATGCCTATGATCTGGACGTCGAGGTCTCCGAACCCGATGCCTCACCGCTGGCGGTCCAAGGCCCAAAGGCAGAGGATGTCATCGCCCACGCCTTTGGCGAGCACGTGCGCGACATCCGGTACTTCTGGTTCATCCAGACGGAATTGCAGGGCATTCCCGTCGTGCTGCAGCGGTCGGGTTGGTCTAAGCAGGGCGGCTTCGAGATTTACTTGCGCGATGGCTCTCGCGGCGCTGAGCTGTGGGACATCATCTGGGCTGCGGGAGAAGAGATCGTCGGCGAACCCTGGGGCCCCGGCGCGCCTAACGCGATTGAGCGCATCGAAAGCGGCCTGTTCAGCTGGGGCACCGACTTTGATGAACAGAACAACCCCTATGAGTGCGGCTTGGGCAAGTGGTGCAAGCTGGACGGTGAGCACGATTTCCTCGCCAAAGCGGCGCTGATCCGCATCCAGGAAGAAGGCGCGCGCGAAGCGTTGGTTGGACTGCAATTGAATGCCGGTGAGCCTTTGCCGAGCGTCACAAAACCGATGCCGATTACGGATGCATCTGGAGCCGTGATCGGAACCTTGCGCGCGTCCGTCTGGTCGCCGCGACTGAACAAGAACATTGGTCTTGGCCGCATCGCAAGCGCGGAGTCCGGTTTGGGCAACACGCTCAAGGCAGACCTTGGATCTGGGGTCGTTGAGGCGACCGTGGTCGGCGTTCCGTTCGCCTAAGCGCAGCGGGCGGCATCCAACAGCCGCGCCAAAGACAAAAGGGGGCCGCAGCCCCCTTTTTTTATGCCTGCGGCATCATTGGCTTAGAGCGCGATTTCCACGCTTGTCAGGTTCAGCGCCTTTAAACGCTCGATGACATCACCGCCCGAGGTCCGCTTCACCGGCGTTGGGTTGCGCCGGTCGGGGCTCAAGTGCAGGATTGTATCGGGCGCTTCAAGGGCAGAGTAGCGGTCCCCGTGGTCGCCACGGTTGGTGCCTCGGTGGTCGCCGCGGCGTTCGTCATTGAGTGCGCCGCTGCCGCACTGATGATTGCGCGGCTGAGGCTGCTGCGATAGGTCACCTTCCTCGCCGTACCCGTCACCGTACTCATCGTCGCGTGGCAATCCTTCATGGTATTGCTTGAACTCATCGCGCCGCCCTGCGCCCGCACCGTACCCGCGCCGATCGTCGTGAAACTCACCGAAATCATGGCGACACGCCTTCATGGTCTGCAAGATGTCTTCCAGCCGAGCAATCGTGGTTTCCTGCTCCACAATTCGCGCTTCCAAAGCGATGATCTTTGTCGCGCCCGCTTGGGCGTCTTCTTGCGCCTGAAACAGGCTGAGCTGCAGGGCTTGATTGCCTTTTTGCGCGTTATCGAGCGCCTTGTTCGCTGCGGTAAGCTTGGCTGAAACCGTGCTCAGTTCCGCGCGC
>Ga0115562_1002849_pt1 | contig 11691 bp, 14 predicted proteins | sample COGITO_mtgs_1105_6_FD_87200 | JGI IMG/M metagenome (GOLD analysis project Ga0115562, IMG submission 87200) | Pelagic marine microbial communities from North Sea - COGITO_mtgs_110516 | ecosystem: Environmental > Aquatic > Marine > Epipelagic | place: Germany:Helgoland, sampling site Kabeltonne...
TGACGCCTACCAAATCGAGGTTGACGGTTTTTTCAATTACTTTTTTCATAGGTATTTAATTTTTAGTGGCAATTCGCCACAGGTTAGTATTCATTTTATTGTTTAAATAGGATAGTTAGCGGTTAACACTTCCACTTTCGTTTTGCGTTTTTGACCACTAATTCCTTTGGATGCAGAAAGTGTTTTGGTAAATGTTTTGGTGTACCATCCAAATTCTCGGGTGTATAAACTCAAGAGGTCTGAGGGATAGGAACTCAAAAGGAATTTTCCTTTTACTTTGGCAAGCGTTTTTAGTAAGTTGATGTAATCATCTTTGCCATAGCCTCCATAATGACCTTGGTTGGAATCAATGTATGGCGGATCAACATAGTGGAAAGCATCCACAGCATCACGACTTGTAATGACAGTACAGGCATCATTAGATTCAATTTGAGTTTGTTCCAATCGTTTTACGATGGATGTATCAAATATGAGTTTCTTGTTTAAGAATGCTTTTACTCGTTTTCCATATTTGTCATAGCCCCATGACCCAATTCTGCATGAGAACCCCATATTGGTTGCGACATAGAACGCCCAGGCTTGTTGTAGTTTATTAAACAAGTGTGGCATTCGGTAGATTGTCCATGCAACGGTGTAGGTTGCACGTGAGAATAAGGTGGCTTCAACTTTTGTTTTGAGATTGTCAAAATCTGTTTGTACCACTTCATAAAAGTTCACCACCATAGTATTGATGTCGTTTATGGTTTCAGCTTCCGCTTTTTCCTTTGCAAAGAATATTGCACCTCCTCCAAAAAAGGCTTCGGTATATATTCTGTGTTTTGGAATTAAAGGCAGTATTTGCTTAATCAAGTTTAACTTGCCACCGTAATAGGTAATGGGGGTTTTGGGCATAATAAGGTAAGGGATAAGGAATTATTACAATTCGTTTTCTTGTGCCATAGAGACAAAAGATTCAGAAGTAATAATGATGTGGTCGAGTAAAGTAATGTCCATTAATTGTGCTAATCGTTTGATTCTTTTGGTTTCTTTAATGTCTCGTTCAGACATTTTTAAGTTTCCACTGGGGTGATTATGAGCAACAATAATGGCGGAGGCGTTGGTCAGAAGGGCAAGCTGAAAGATGTATTTCGGATTGGTTTGTACTCCTTTACTTGTTCCAGTCGCAACTTCAGATATACCGAGTACACGATTAAAATTATTTAGGAGTATGACGCAAAAACATTCTCTAAAATCAAGTTGATTAAGATTGATATGTTTCCGTAAAATAGTATCAGCATTCTCAGCACAAGTAATATGTTCCATTGTATCTAATGGAGGTCGCCTGTAATGGATTTCAATTTTTGAACTACCAAGTAGTTCCGTACTTGGTAATGTTGGTTTCATGGTGGTCGGTTTTTAAATGCCCATTATGGGCTATTGATTTAAAGGTTCATTTGTAGTCAGTATGAAGGAAGTTTAAATCTCAAAAAAGACGTGATTATGGCGGGAAATTCAGAAACAACACAGATGTGTGGTGAATGCAAGTCGCCGAGAATCCTTTGCTGGGTTTTCCGTGAATCATGAGTTTTAAATAGATGTCGTAATTCTCCATATTGGTAAAATCAGAGGCAACAAATTCGGGTGTGAAAAATTGCTCTAAATATTTTGCATCTGCCTGCCCTGTCCGAAATGAAATAATGGTGCCCACATTCCCAAGTACTGCATTGCGAATATCGGTATCAAGTTGGTGGAGGTACTGATGTGCCATGACGAGTGAGACTTTAAATTTTCGCAATTCAGAGAGCATTGATGCAATGGATTCTGTTGTGTAATTTTGGAATTCGTCTAAAAATAAGGCTACTGGTTTTCGATTGTCTTCTTTGGTGTCTACTCGAGAAAAAGAGGCGTTCATAATCGAATTTAGTAAGAGGGAGCCAATAATATGCGACGTATCAATTCCAAGATTTCCTTTGTTGAGATTTACCAAAACAATCTTATTGTTATCCATTGCGTGACGGAGCGATATTTCTTGTTCGTTTTGAATCAGAAATCGCTTTATCGCTGGATGTACTAAAAAAGCACCTACTTTATTTAAAATGGGAATAATGTCATTTTTGGTGTATTTATCAAACTCGTGTTTCCAAAAGTTTTTGACATCTTCATTAAGGATGTTTTCTAAACAACGTTCTCGGTAAGAGAGATCATGAATTATGCGTGGGATGTCCGTAAAATCAGCTTTCTTTTGATCTAAAAGCGTTAAAAGGATATATCGTAAGATGTGCTCTAATTTAACTCCCCAGGCTCCTTTCCAGAGTTTTTTAAAGGTGTCTAAAATACCTGAGACTACAAGAGAACGTTTTTCATAGGAGACCCGTTTCAAGGGGTTGTAGCGATAGTTCATTTTTGGGTTTGGAATATCAAGATACATCAGGTCTTGAAGACGTGCTTGGGGAATCTGTGAGAGCAAGGTTGCGATAAGGTCTCCATGTACATCGAAAACACAGAGGGCTCGTCCGTGTAAGATGTCTTGTAAAATTAAGGTGGTCAATAAATTTGTTTTCCCAACACCTGTTTTTCCAAGAATGTAAGTGTGTAATAATCGGTCTTTTTGATAGATCCCAAAGCATTTTCCATCTTCTCTAAAATTTGTTTTTGCGAAGTAGCTAATCTCTTTATTATTCATCAGAGCAGTATGAACAAAGGCGAAAAGTAAAAAAGACATGATCATGTAGTGCCCTACAACAGCACGTCTTTTTCAGTTTTAAAATCGAGCGTATGATTTGCTGTGTTATGAAAACAAACAACGAAAAACACATTACTCATTTTATCAAAAGCATTTGTGGGAATAAAACCAATGAAGCACAAAAACAAGCCGAATTAAATTTCTTGCGATTTATAAAACTTGCCGAGAAAATTAATACCCGACTAGAGATGGAAAAGCGTATAAAATAACTCGACTTATCGTTTTATTGACGTTATAATTTATGCATACTTATTAGCCTTTAATTCCTAAAAAAATATGAAAAAAGTCTATGGATACATTAGAGTATCAGACCCAAAGCAAAAAGAAGGTGTTTCGCTTACGGAACAAAAACGTATTATTAAAGAATTTGCAGAAAAAAACAAATTAGAAATCATTCATTTTTACGAAGAGAATAAAACAGCAGCTAAACAGGGGCGTCCACTTTTTGAGGCGATGATGCAAAACTTAAAATACCATAAAGCAGCAGGTGTTATCATTCACAAGATTGATAGAAGCGCTAGAAATCTCCATGATTGGGCAGACATTGGAGATTTAATTGACATGGATATTGATGTTTTTTTTGCACATGAGAGTTTAAATATGCGAGAACGTGGTGGCAGGTTATCAGCAGATATTCAGGCAGTAATGGCGTCAGATTATGTCAGGAATTTACGCCAAGAAGCAATTAAAGGTTTGTATGGGAGATTAAAACAAGGATACTATCCTTGGAGAGCACCAATTGGCTATGACAATACAGGAAAAGGAAAGGTAAAAAGTGTTAATCCAATTCAATCTGAATTAGTGAAACAAACATTTGATTTATACCTTAATGAAAATCATAATGTAAGGACTTTATCAAAAGAAATGGAGAAACGTGGATTAAAGAATATTTGTGGGTCTAGAGTTTGTAAAAATGGGATTACAAAAGTTTTAAAAAACCCATTTTATATTGGACTTATGAAAGTGAAAGGTAAAATATTTAAAGGGATTCATCAGCCAATCATTGATCCTCGTGTATTTAAACAAGTACAGTTAAAAATTCAAGGAAGACAAACAAGTAAAGGTCTTATTCATAAGTATCTTTTTAGAAAAAAAATACGCTGTGAATTATGTAACTATCTGATGTCTGGAGAGAGGCAAAAAGGACATGTATATTATCGATGTGCAACCAAAGGGTGTTTAACAAAAAGTATTCGTGAAGATTTAGTGGAACATTATGTTCGAAATTTACTTAAAACCATTTCACTTTCTAAAAAAGAATTTAAGTTATTAAGAGAAATCAATTTAGAAAGCAAGGGTGATTGGCTACAAACTCAAGAAAAAATATCAGAATCTAATAAATTACAAATACATCAATTAGAAATCAAAGAGCAGAAATTGGTAGATATGTATTTAGAAGATGCAATTGGTAAAGAGAAATATCAAGCAAAACGAGAGAGATTGTTGATAGAATTAGAGGAAACAAAAAGCCGACAAAGTCAGTTTTCAGAGTCAAAAGATAGTTTTTTCAAGAATATCGAGAATTTACTCGAACTTTGCAAAAACCCTTTAAAAACCTACGATTCTGGGATTCAAGAAGAAAAAAAAGAAATGCTCGAAATTATAACCTCGAACCTTACTGTTGACCAAAGAAAGGTAGGTTTTACAATGGTTTCTCCGTATTTGGAACTCTCAAATCGGGGTTTATTAGTTGTATGTCCACTTAAACGGGACACCCAACGAAAACAGTATAGCAAAATTGTCTATATAGACAAGCGCACTTCATCAATCATTCCTAAGGCAATGAATAAAGAGCAAATTGGCAAGTTTTATGATTTTCTTTATCGCTGTGCAGATACATTATCAAAACTAAACACTCTTCAAAACAAGTATGAACTACCGCCAAACAACACAAATTCCTAATATGATTTTTGATGTGCATTTAAACAAATTAAGTTTTTCAGAATTAAAAATATTGTTGTACATCATTCGCCAAACGTACGGTTGGATAACAAAAAAAGGAAAGCGTAAAATAAGAGACCGAATTACACACGGTCAATTTCATACCAAAACAGGACTTTCTCGAAGAATCATTTCACAAACGATTCAATCTCTTATCATTAAGCAACTGATTACTGTAACCGATTACAAAGGAACTCTCTTACATTATCCTCATGAGCGAAAAGGAAAGGTAGGCATTTATTACGCACCTCACATTGAAACCTGTGCAGATAATGACACCAAGGTAGGCAATCAGAAGCATCAACCTATGCAAAATAAGGTATATAACAAAACTAATGGTACAAAACTAAAAAGACAAAAGAACTCTTCTCAAACCAAACGAATTTCAGACTGGAACCGAATGCAAGAAATACTACAGAAACGAACTCAAAAATCTGTATAGTTTTTTAATCTTGGTACACGCCTTTTTTTCAATAAAGGCAGATGCATCCTTTTTTAATAATTCTTAACGAACTTCACTTTTTTTAAACGTAATAATATATGCTTCCAGGTACCAATATTCATAAGCTACAACTATAAAAATACAAATACTTTTTAGAAACAATATACTTCTCTCATCTTCAATTTATATCTATATAATCACAAAAACTGGGATTCATTTCTCAATCGTAAAATTAGTAATTAAGGGGGTAAAATTCTCGGCGAACCACTAATACACATCTTTTTAACAAAACGTTGTACGACCGCGAAAAAATTGTCCATTTGGACAATTTAGCACGTTATGATTACGCCTAGTAAAATTAGTTCATATTTTTTAAAATGGAAAAGGCGATGAGAGAATTAACCCTCATCGCCTTACCATTTTATATGAATAACCAAATCCATCTCTTAAAGCAGATTCGAACTGATGCAGATGTGATGCAACAGGACGTAGCCTTTTTGCTCAACATAGACACAGGCAATCTCGCTCGATACGAGAATGAAAAACGAAGTCCAACTCCAGAAATTTTATTGATGTACCATATCCTCTTCGGTGTGCCCATATCAGAACTCTTATCACCCCTTCTAAAGAATGTTAAGAAAACCCTAACCAAGCGAAGTGCTATACTTCATACTCAAGATAAACCCAAGCATACCCCGAAGAGTGTTCATAGTATATCATACATACAAGCAGTTGTCAATAACCTAAGCAAAACAGCAATGTATGACGCCTAATAACAAAGAGCAAAAGAAGGAACAAATTATACTCTCTATTTATCCAAACTCAATAGGGTTTGGGTATGCGGTGATGAATAATGCCTTATCAGTTTTAAACTCAAAAGTGGTACAGATTAAACCTGTATCAAATATTTTAGTGATGAAACGTGTTCGAGAAATTATTAATTACTACGAACCTAAGATTGTTGTCATTGAGGATTATATGGGAATTGGCTCTCGTAAGTCAAAACGTATTCAAAAAATGATTGATAAAATTTCTCGCTATGCACATACGAAACATTTAAAAACCTATTCGTATGCTCGTTCTCATATTCGCTATGTGTTTAGCAGCTTCAATGCGCATACTAAATATGAAATTGCCTGTGTGATTGCCGAAAATGTTAAGAACATGGAGCACAAACTCATGAAGCCTAGAAAAACTAGTGAATCAGAAAAGTATATGGCTGGAGCTTTTGATGCCGTTTCGTTGGGCGTTACACATTTTTATATGGATAATTAAAACACCTTGATTGGTGTTTTTGTTAATCATTTTTTATAAAAAACGATACCTATTTTATTTTAACACTTAGATCAACTACTCCATAACCCACAGCAACGTAAACGAGCAAACCACATTTACTATGCAATAATGGAACAACACAACGCAAAAACTACCGACTCCACTGAAAGAAATGATAAAAGACAAGCGCAAGAATTGCACTCTACTAAATAATTTTCTATCTCTTAGAGCTCAATTTATGTGACTAAACACTAGATTTCCTTGCCTATATATATCATCTTATCATCTATGGGATTGATTAACGCATAAACGGGAAATTTTCATTTTTCTATTATTATTATTATTGGGTCGAATATTAATATACCTTAGTCTGATTTTTTTAAGATTTGAATAAAAAGCACTTCATTTAAAGATACTCTTATAAGCTCAAAAATGTATCTGTAAATTTTTGTGTAAGATCTAATAAAAGCAAATACAATTAAATAATACATAAAAGACTCAGAAAGAATCTTAATAATATCTAATACATTATCACTCTCTTTTGTCAAATGAGAATATAAAATTTTAAAAACTAGTAAATAACTTGCCCATCCAAAAGCAAAAACTGAATTAATGAAAACTATTCTTTTATCAAAATATTCTTTATAGATACTTATATTTTCAGAAACCAATTTCCATTGATTTTCTTTGAGATTATAACTTAATAACTTCTCTGTTATATCACCTAGTAACTTGTTTTCTTTTTTCCCATGTAATGGGATTTTCCTAAAAAACACAATTATCATGAACAACAAGAACAATACATTTAAGGCTGTTTCTTCACTAAATATAAACCCCTCAACATTTTTGAAAGCATCTATCAGAACTCCTCTTATTAAAAAGTAGTAGATCAAAAAAATAATTGTAAAAATTATATAGTATCTCTTGATAGATAAGATTAAACCATAAATTGTAAGTATCACTGGTTTTAGTAGAATCTGAAAAACCCATAAAAGCAAGCCTAAAAACCAGTTATATGCTTTATTTACCCATAACCATTTATACTTAACCTCTTTTGGAAAAGATATTAGAGAGGCAAAAACAGGAACTTTGACATGGATACGCTTAATCAATAAAAATTCAACATAGTTTATAATTTTGAGAGAGGTGTCATACGCTTTAAGTGGTGTCTTCATTATAAAAGTCTATTTTTTATATGTTTTGTAGAATCTAACAAATTTTTAGCATAACGAAAAGCATGGTTCTTTAGCTTACTTTCTGTTATACCACACCAAATTATTATAGAGACTAGAGCAATGCTCAAACCTATATAAATTCCCTTATCTGGTTTCCAGTCCTTTATATGAGCATACAGGGCTAAAACTCCTACTAAAATTGATAATAGAAATATAGCCATTCTTTTTAATGCCAATAAATTTCTTACTGCTCCATAATTGGTTAGTTCATCAAAAATTACTGGAAACTTATTTTTATCTCGGGTTTCATTCCTAAGGTATTTACTATATAATTCGTATGTTTCATCAGCTTTTTCAACATCTTCTTTCTCTTGCTTAGTTGTAGGTAAAGAGTACCCTGTATATTTTTCAAGCAGTGATTTTATTTCCTTTTTTTCAACATCTACGATTGTACTATTAGATTCTCTTAGAAGTATATTTGTAGGTTTTCCTTCCCATTTCAAAAACAATCTCTTTTCCAGCTTTTTACCCCATTCTCTATTATTTAAAGCAATAAAATATATTATTGCTATTACGAAAACTGAACTTAGGGCTAGTTTATAATCTAACGAAAATCCTAAGACAAAATAGGCGATGAGAATAAAAGGCATAGCAAATACCAAAATAGGAAATGCCCTAGCAGTTAAAAAATACTTGTCAAATAAATTCATATATATTTTCGCTTTTTTAATTCAATTACTACTGGGTCTGTATTTGTAATTTTATTAGTTTTTATTAATTCTTCAAGGATGATCATAAAATCGTTTCTCAGTAAATCCTTCCCACAATATTTTCGCAAAGCCATTACTTTATCCTCATGACTTCGACACTTCTTATTTTTTATCTTAAAGCAAAAACATAGGTCATTGGCTTTTCTTCTAGTACTGGCTTGCCCTAAGCCCAGCAAAGCAATTCGCCATTTGTCTGTTTCGAAAAGATTCATATAAAATGTTAAACCATCTAAAACGTTATGTTTTGTTAACTCATTAACAAATTTCCCTTCATTATAATCTTTGTAGACTTGCTGTTTAAAAAAAGGAATCACAACTTTTTCAATAAAATTTGAAAAACTATAATTGCCTTGCAATTTTAAATGTAATTCAGACCACCAGCCTAAACAACAACTTTCATTCTCAAAAAAATGATTGCCTATCTTTTTCTCTAACTTATCTGAGGTCTCAAAAACTATTGGAAGTTTTTTAGGGTAGTTGGATGGGATAATTATTTTTATATCAAAGTTGTCCCATTCCTCCCCAACGGAATCAATTATTCTAATTCTTCCCTCTATAATTATATCTCTTTCTTTTTCAATAAAATTTAATTCAGGATAAGCAGTTTCAAAATGAGTTAAATATTCTTCAAACCTCCCCATACACTTGGTGCCCCTGTTAATGCAGTTCTTAAGTCTTCTGGATTTCGTTTCCAATTGTCTTTAAATTTCCAAGTTTTAAGATTTATATCATACTCCCACCTCTTATTGCCTTCTGAGGTGTATTTGAACAAACTAGGGTGTTTATCATCTTCTGAAACACTTCTATTATCTCTAACCCATTTGTGATACCACTTCCAGGCTGCATAATGAGGAGGATTATCTCGACTTGAATCTCCGCTTAATGGGAATTTACTTCCAGCAGATATAACGAAATCGTTTGCATCTATTTTGTCAAGAGCATCATAATTCTCTGGTTTTGGATCTGCATCTCTAACGGATTGTCTATCCGTTCCAAAAAAAGTAGCTGAGCCATGATGTGCAACAATTAAAACATCTGCTTCTGCCCAATAGGAATAAGCTGATTTATTTAATAATTCTGGAAATACTTTGTCTTGCCAATACTTAGAAGTTGAATCTCCAGCATATAACGTTTTAAGCCCTTTATAGTCAAAATTCAGAATCATAGATAGGTCGTTAACATCGTAAACTGAATCTTCATTATCTCCGTCAAAAGGAGATAGAACGTTAACATAAAGGTCAGATGGTTTATTGGTTATTCCATTATACAAATTAACTTCTGTATGCATAGCTTTAGGTTGTAAAACATAGTCACCGAATTGAGGAGTTTTTATCTTTTCTCGTCTTTTGATTTCATCATTTAAGGCTATGTAGTCTTGCGATGGGTTCTTCATATAATTTTCATCCTTAGTCCTATCAAAACCTTGGTGCCAAATACTACCTATGACCAAACTACCTTTTCCCATTTCTTCTGCAAATTTTTTAAATCCGCTGCAATGGTCTTGGTCTCCATGGGTTATAGTTAATACATCAATAGTGTTAACGCCATTTTTCTTTCTAAAATGTGGTTTTAACAATTCATAGGAAGATTCATCCTCACTACCTTTTAAGTCAATAATTTGTATAAAATTATCACCTTCAATAATGGAACAATTTCCATTATTCACTTTAAAATGTGTATAGTTTACACTCATAAATACTTGTTTTAAAAAATTAATAATCAGCTTTAAAACAGCACTATAGAATGAAATTAGACAAAAAACACCTTAGATATCTAGGTCAAGAAGAAATTTAGCCTTACTTTTGAATTGCAATAAACAAAGGAAGATTTATCTTCTAAACATAAAAGGTCTAGGATGTTTTCTAGACTTTTTTCTTTTTATAATAACTGCAATTTATTTTACATATTTATATTTTTTGTTTCTTTTAAATACCAAATTATAATTAATCTCTTCAAAGTCTCCTGTTTTCAACCAAGGAGAATCCCCATGAGAATATTCGCTAACTTCATTTGCAGTCATTTTAGATAGTTGTTTTAAAACATCGTCAATAACTTCTATTTCATTTTTTGTCAACTTTAATAAATCAGGTTTAGTTAATGCAACATACCTTTTTTGCGGGTATCCATAAAATTCCGCATCAACTAAATCTATATCCCCATTATTAATAAGCTGCTCAATAACGGGAGTTACATTAGGAACAGGGCCTTTCGGTAGCCTAGAATATCTTACTCCCATTAAAAAATCATTATACTTTTCATAATAATTAAAGTCAGAAAAATATAAAAGTTTGTACAACACTGTTCTTCCTACATTAGTTTTGTTTTTACACTTTTGCAAAATGTAGAGTAAGACTGTCTTAAATCTCTCAAAATTAAAAATAGGCTTTGCTCTTTCGTCAGGGACACTATACACTTGAGCAAAAACCTCCGAAAGCGAAAACTCAAGAATAGAAGAAAGTTTTATTAACTCTAGTACTCCTACCTTTCTTTTTCCTAATTCCATTTGAGAGTATGCTGCTCTTGAAATTTCTATCTTTTCAGAAACTTCTAACTGAGTCAAGCCTAGTTGTTCTCTTTGCCGAATTATAAAATCTGCTATATCTACAGTGCTCATTTAAAATGATTTGAATTACAAAGATACAAAAATAAAATATAAACTACCACTTTATGATAGAAAATCTATCGTAATATGTCCAATAACGATTGTTTATTAGTCGCAAAAATTATTAATAACATTCACTACAGTTAATTTTATTTGATAATTTCTAACACTTAACAATCCTTTAAATCTACTTTAACCCTAGTATGATTAAGTATTTTAACCAAATAAGAGGTTGTCTTTATCTTTAGACAACCTCTTATTATATAATCAAAATGTGTGTAAGCCTATTTATTTCCTAACATCAAAAGCTCATTAACAACCACTTCAGTAATATATCGCTTTTCGCCTTCTTTAGTTTCGTAAGAGCGATTGGTAAGTTTACCTTCAATAGCAATTTCTTTCCCTTTTTGTAAATATTTCTCTGCTATTTCTGCGGTCTTGTTCCACATTATTAGATTGTGCCAGTCAGTTTTCGTTTGTTTTTCACCGTTAGCATCTTTATAGTTTTCGTTAGTTGCTAAAGAGAATTTTGCTAATTTTTTACCAGATTCTAATGTAATTATTTCTGGATCGTTTCCTAAGTTTCCAATAAGTTGTACTTTGTTTCTAAGTGAGTTCATAATTTTCAATTTTTAAAGGATTATAAATTCGTGGGTCATAACCCATAAATTCGATTATTTTTTTTGTATTTAAATAGTTGGGATTGCTAATGCCTTGTTCCCATTTATAGATGGTTGATTCGTAAACATCTAATTCAAGAGCCA
>Ga0115562_1002876_pt1 | contig 11626 bp, 8 predicted proteins | sample COGITO_mtgs_1105_6_FD_87200 | JGI IMG/M metagenome (GOLD analysis project Ga0115562, IMG submission 87200) | Pelagic marine microbial communities from North Sea - COGITO_mtgs_110516 | ecosystem: Environmental > Aquatic > Marine > Epipelagic | place: Germany:Helgoland, sampling site Kabeltonne...
ACTCTGACCAAAGAGCTAAGCAATTAGCATATTCAAATTTATTTAGAACTTCAATTGATTCAACCACGTTTAGATTGATAGAAACAAAATATGACATTGATTCTGTTTTAAAATATCGACCAAAATCAGAAGGAACAATTTTAGAGTTCACGATTGATTCAATAACTGGACAATCTGTAGAATGTGATGATTCAGTAAAAGATTTTTCATTTCTTCTGGATTCCATTTCTAATGAGAATATTATGTATTACTGGTATTTTGATAAAGGATTGATAAGATTTGAATTTAAATATGATAATTCAGGCGATATTATTTCTATTGATTATAAAGATTTAGGATATTTAGGAAATGAAATAATACACTTATGAAAAACAGCCAGCAGCTAACACGCAATATACGTAAGCCGGGCGATGTGGGTATATTTAAGTTTAGTACATTTACTCAAAATTTTAACAGTATGATAAGTTGAAGCTTCGAAATCCCGGCCTCCGCATATTGCCATCCGTTGTGTGCAAGTCCAAAACCGACCCGAAAATTGCTAATGAACCCAAATGAAAAGGAAAATAAAAGAATATTTACAAGGACTTAAATACGAAATACAGGCAAAAACTAAAGTATTTAATTTCGAGCAAGAGCAATTTGAAAATTTTACAACTTTTGATTATGTAAACTTCTATTTAATCTATTTCTACAGCATTGATGAGAAAAATAAAGAAGATTTCTTTTTAAGCATACCAGAAGAAGATGAAAGAGAAAACTTTTATACTTCAATTTTTCATTCTGTTGTTTTAATCAAACTGTATCAAAATTATTTTAACTTAAAGAAAGTAGAAAGCCAATTAGAAAAAGATGATTTAATCTATACTAAATACAGTAACACACACAGGGTTTTCGAAATAAAGAGTATTGCCAATGATGCTATTTTTATAAATTTTAAATTTCCAAAGAAAAATGAAAAAGGAATTCATAATTTCAAATTAAAATCATCTAAAACATATTCGAAAATTAATCCTAGTATTAGAAATAATAAAAATACTACTAAACACATAAAATCATATAAAGATTTTATTTTTTCAAGTTTTGGAGAAGACTTTTTTATAACGGATTTTAAAAACCGAACACTTGTAATAGCGAATAAAGATTTTTACAAAGAAAGCAAATACTTGCCAATAAGATATACAACTTCAAACGGAAAAATAAGTAATGATTTACCCTTTTTTAGTTATTTAGTTGAATGTTGTAATGATTTTAAAACTGCAAAAAAATATTTATTTGATAAAAATCAAACTTTTGATGAAGTTATTATAATTGGAGACACTAAATATCGTGATACGTTTTCTGAATTACTTCAAGAAACAAAATGGAAAGGTAAAGTCAAAAATATAATCCTTATTGGTAAAGAACTACCAATTACAGAAAATACTTTTACAAAATGGTTATGGTCAAAGGATGAAATAAAATTAGCGAACAATGAAGAACCTAAACACCCAAGTAAAAAAATAATAGAAAATGTAGAGTTATATGAAATATTAATTCAATTAAAAAATGAAATCAACAAAATAAAAGAAGAAAGTAAAGTTGACTTTTCTTTTATGCTAAAGTACACGAACTTCTATTACAGACTAATTCTAGAAAAATCAAATCTTTCAAAAGGGATTTTTCAAGAATACACTGATAGATTGGACTTATACTTTAAAAGTGAAAAATTCAAAGAAGAAATTAACAACTTATTCTATGAGCAAAACACTTATAAAGATGATATCATAACTGAATGCACAACTAGAATATTTGAAAAGTTTAATTCAATATCAAATCTCATTCAAAATGAGAACAAAAAATGGAAATATATAAAAGATAAGGCTAAAGCCTTTAGAAATGACAAACTGTATTTAATCGTTGAAAAAAAGAGTTACGATTTTATAGAAACTCAAATTTCAAACAATAAAATATATAACATTGTATTAATTAGTGATAAAAGGATTGATAAAGATAAAGAATATCTAGACAAATGGGAAAATGATAAAAGAAACTCAATAAAAAAAACATACATATTACCCTATCTAAATAATATTGATTTATTTGATTCTATCAATAGATTAAAAGGAACTTGTGAAGTACTTTGCTATGAGAATATTGATGAAATCATATTTGATAAATTAATTCTAAAATATCATCAAGATGAAAAATTAAGAATAGAGCATACCGATAGAAACAAATTCTTTGAAACCAAATTTTCATCTGAAATCATTCTAAAACGTAGAGAATTTGATGACATTTTTAATTTTGATTTTACCACTAAAAGCACAAAAGATAATTCTTTTGAAAGCATTGATTTACCCAAAGAAAGAGTTGTTTACAATATTACATTTACAGATAACAGCACAGAAAAATTTGATTCCACAAAAGGAGTGTTTTTAGTAGAAAATAACAATCAAATAAAAACTAGCATTTCAGAAATTACAGAAGGAGCAACTATCCGATTTTATCAAAACACAAGTTCATCAGAATTTAAAAAAATAATGAAACTGTTTGATACTGAAAAACTTTTAGAAACTTTCGATTTATATGCAGACAGTTGGAAAAGCACATTGCATAAACTTTCAGAAAAACATAACGGAATAGAACCTCTATTTGATAAGTTGTTTGTGGAAGAAAAAATACATTTTAACACTTTTAAACTATATTTTAAAGAGAATTCTAAAACAAGATTCCCAAGAGAAAACACATTAAGAATAATAAAGAATTTTTGCATCAATTGTAATTTTAAAGATGAATTATTAGTACAAGAGTTTGATAAATTTATAGTCTATTCTAAAAAAGACCATTCAATTAGACAACAAGCAGGTAGAGTTTTAAGTGATGATTTGCTTGATTATATTGCTTCCAACAAAACAGACATAAGTAATTCATTAAAAAAAATACCAAAAGTCATTTTGGACAAAATAGTTGATAGCATACAAAAAAAGGAAATACAGAATAAAAAAATAGTTGAAGATGAATAATTATAGAGACGAACAAAGATTAATTTTTAGAGATACAATACAGGACAATTTAATTGGTCCAGGTTCGGATGTTTTTTTATCTGATAATGAACAAGAGATAATTTCAAGTTATCCATTGAGTAGATATTATTCAGGTATTTTATTTCCTGAACGTGAAAGTACAAATAATGATTCTGTAGGAGATAATGACAATACAAATGCAAATTCCGAATTGCTAGATGGAAAGGAAGAAGAAGTTTTTAAAGAAGAAACTGATAATGGAAACAATGATGATGAAAATGAATATACCAAACCAAAACCAGTAGACATAACCAAAGAATATTCTGAAGCAAATCAATACTTTCCTACTAATTTTGGTTTATCATTTTGTGTTCCTAAAGAAACAAAAAGTGTTAATATTACTTTTTCATTCGCAAAATATATTCAATTAAACCCAACACAAGCAAAAATTGAAATAGAAAAAGATGATTACGAAAAGTTCATTAACAATCCTGTAAACCCAATAAAAAACTATTTAGAATATGAAAATGGCTTTATGTTTTTCAATAAGAAAACATTTTCGGAAAGTGGTTTAACAGTATATTCTCTAAAAGAACGATTTAAACAGCAAGAACAACAAAAGGAACTTTTGTATTCATCAGCATATAACAAGGTGGATAAATTACTTGGTCGATTATGGCAAAGGGTAAAACAAGAACCTTTAAAAATAACTTTAGAATTATCTGAAAGTAATGTAAACGAATCTAAAGAATTCTCATTAGTTGCAGATAAAGAATCAAACAAAATTATTACTTGTTACTATAAAAAAATATACGAAACAAGTTACGGTAAGTTTGTGAAAATATTAATGGCAAACAGAGAATCTCAAACAAAAAAGAAATTTTCATTTAGTAATGAAAGACTTAACCAAAAAGCATTATTTCAATGTGAAATTTCAGTAAACGGAACCACCTTTTTGCCCTACAAACAACTATTAGATTCAAATCCCTTTGATGAAGAATTAAACACTATAAATTTTCAATACAGAAAAGAACATTCATATGGTATCGGACACGGCTGTGCTGTTCAATGGGATAATGACACCAACCCTAAAGAACTTAAAACAACCTTTTTACCAGAAGTAGATATAAAAAACTACAGCAATAAATTTAAAGATGATTTTCCTGAAAATTTAAAAGAAATAACTCAACTTAAAAAACTTTCAATTTGGACTGATTTAAGTAAAAATGAGATTGTTAAAAAATTGAAATTATTTGTAGATGAATATCAAAAATGGATTGAAATACAAAAGGAAACGAAGGCAAATTCTAATTATCAAAAATCACTTGATACAATTATAGAAAATCAAGAAAAAACGTACAAGCGACTAATTAGAAATATTGAATATTTAAACTCTAGTGATGTTGCTTACAAATCATTTTTAATTGCTAATACAGCAATGTATATCCAAATGCTAATATCAAACAAGGACTTTTTTGGTAATAAGGAAGTTGAGTTGAATGATATTAATAACGATTTTGATTATAACAATATTAATTTTTTTAAAAACCACTCTTTCAATCCTGAATATAGACCTTTTCAGTTAGCATTCTTTTTATTGAATATAGAATCAACTATTGAAACAGAATCAGAAGAAAGAAATGACATTGTTGATTTACTTTGGTTTCCTACAGGTGGTGGAAAAACAGAAGCATATTTAGCATTAACTGCATACACAATTGTAAGTAGAAGACTATTATATAAAGAAAAATCAGATGGTGTATCTGTTATAATGAGATATACATTAAGACTTTTAACGGCTCAACAATTTGAAAGAGCAACAAAATTAATTTTATCTCTTGATTTTTTAAGAAAACAATTTAATGTTAGTGATGATTTTTATTTTGGAGACAATCAAGTTTCAATAGGAATGTGGGTTGGTGCTTCCACTACACCAAACTACTATAAAGGTGCTAAAATTATATTCGATAATATCACTAAAGAGATTACAAAACTAAATAATAATAAAAAGAAAAAAACTCAATTTTCTAATCTCAACAAGATAAACACATTCCCAATTACAAGTTGTCCTTGGTGTGGATGTAATTTAATATCTAAAAATTCTTTTGGGTATTATGAACAAGGTTATAAAGCAACAATAACTTCATTTGACACAAAATGTATAAATACTGATTGTGCCTTTAGTGAAGAATTACCAATCTTTTATGTTGATGATAAAATTTATAAAAATCCGCCAACATTACTATTTGCAACTGTAGATAAGTTTGCAATGATTTCTCATAGAGAAGAAGGACACAAACTATTTAATTCATTGGATGAAAGCAAAATGCCACCAGACTTAATAATTCAAGATGAGTTACACTTGTTAAGTGGTCCTTTAGGTTCAATTACAGGTTTATACGAATCACTCGTAGAATTATTATCAACCAAAGGAAAAAGAAAACCAAAGATAATTACAGCAACAGCAACTACAAGAAATACAAAACATCAAATTGCTATGTTGTATGGAAATAGAGAGTTAAATATTTTCCCGCCAATGGGAGTTACATATGACGATAATTTCTTTTCATACGTTTCTACAGATAGTACAAGAAAACATATTGGATTTTTACCAACAGGTAAAACAGCATTAAATACGCAAATTCTATTATTAGGAAATCTATTTTTAGCACGAATTAAACTTTACAAATATTTCAAAGAAAAAGAAAAACTTACAAATGAAGAAGTTGCGGAAAAAGAAAGTAATTTTTGGACAATTGTTTCATTCTACAACAGTCTAAAAGATGTTGGTAAAATCTACAATAAAGTTCCTGCCGAAATTATGACTATTATCAAATTACTTCATAATAGGTTTGATTTAGGCTATTCTTATGGCTTTAATTATAGTGGTTTGCTCTACCGTACAAAAGAACTGACTAGTAGAGTTGAAAGCACCAAAATTAAAACTTTACTAAACGAATTAGAACAGCCTTTTAATTTGGTTATTGATAATGAAAGAAAATTTGTAAAAAATACAGTTGATTTAGTATTAGCATCAAATATGTTTTCTGTTGGTATTGACATAAACCGACTAAATGTAATGCTAATGAATGGTCAACCTAAAAACATTGCAGAATATATTCAAGCATCAAGTCGTGTAGGTCGTAAACATAAAGGAATTGTTATCAATTTACTTGATGCAAACCGTTCAAGAGATAAATCTTATTTTGAAAATTATGTTTCTTTTCATAATGCGTATTATAAATATGTTGAACCATTGAGCGTTACACCTTTTACAGAGATTTCTTTAGATAAAGTTCTATCAAGTTTATTAGTTTGTTTTGTAAGACACAAACAAGGTTTAAATAAAGATGAGCAGGCAAAAGATTTTAATGGAGACATTGACGAATTACTTGATTTTATAATATTAAGAATCACAAATGAAAAGCATCTAGATTATGCTTTGAATAGATTAAACACTTTATCTAAAAAATGGACTGATAAAGCAAAAGAGAATAATAGTTTGACATATAAAAATGGATTAATAAAACCAATTTCAGAAATTGATGAATGGAGTTTAATGATGTCAATGAGAGAAATAGACACAAACAGTATAATCAAAATTATCAATGAATAATGGGAGAATTTGAGCAAATACAAACAAGAAAAGCAATAAGTGCTTATGGTGGAGTTGGTTCTATTTTTGAAACTAGAGATGGTGCAATAATGATAGACCCTTTTGATAAATGGCCTTTTTTCCAAAAAGTAGAAAGTGATTTTCAAGAACATAACTTAATTGAAGATAAAAGGTTTAAAAACCGTATAAGTAAATATTTTCAGAATTTGGAACATTTAGTAAAAGTTCCTGTGAATGACTTAATGTTTGGATACAAACTTACAGATGGTTTCTCTTTACTTTCGGCAAAATATTTTCCCGAATGGTTCTATTGTAACAGTTGTAAAAAGTTTGACAAAGTCTCTAATTGGAAATATAATTGGGATAATAATGTAGAAACTTATGATAAAGACAAATTCTTTCCACCAAAATGTCATAAATGCTATAAGAATAAAAGCAAAAAGGGGAAATGGTTCGATTTAGAGCAAGTAAGGTTTATTTTAACAGCACCAAATGGTGATATGGTTGATATTCCTTGGGATAAATGGGCAATGTTGAAAAAAGCACAAAAAGAGAACAGAGAATCAGAAGAAGAAAGCGAGATAACATTAAGCAATATCACAATACCATCCGATTTAGAATTAGAATATAAAACATCTGACAAGTTAGATGATATGAAAGGTATTTGGATAATTGCAAAAGATAGTAAGGGTGAACAATTAAATTTTTCAACTTTATCAGGTTTATTTAGTTTAAGAATGAGAATTGAAGAATTAATACCAAATACACCACAAAAAGATATTCTTTTTAAGCCAGTGATTAGAACAAGTAATAGTGTTTACTATCCAAACATATTGTCAAGTATTTATTTACCATCAATAGACGAACTAAATGAAAATACAATAAATCAAATCAAAGATGCTTTTGAAGATGGCGAAAATGCTATTCATATTAAAAAGAATCTAAAAAGGTATAAGTTTATTGACATTGAAATAAATACAATTCAAAAATTAATTGATAATGATTTTAGTGAAAGAAATGTAGAGATTTCAAAAACTGAAAATGAATATCGCTATGATGAATTCAATTTTATAACAAGTAGAGAAAAAGAAAAAATTGATGATTTGTTAATTTTTGAAAAGATAGATACTTCCTTTTTTCAAAGTGAATTAATAAAATCCATTTACAAAATGGATAAAATAAAGATAACATTTGTACAAACTTCATTTACAAGACAAGAACCAATATCTTCAGATTTGTTTTTAAAAGATGATAGTGAAATAACAGAAACCAAGGACGCTATTAAGAAAAAGTTCACTTCAACTTATGGTGTAAATACAAAATATTTGCCTGCTGTTGAAAGTTTTGGAGAAGGAATTTTCTTTGAGTTTGATAATGAAAAATTAGAAAAATGGCTTGAAGAAAATCCACAAGTAGCAAGTAGAATAAGTGCTATTATTGAAAATCATCTTGAATCTGAATCAACATTAAACAAGGAATTAGAAGTAACACCAAAATTTATATTAATTCATACTTTTTCACATTTAATAATCAAAGAATTGGAATATTTAGCAGGTTATCCAGCAACATCAATTCAAGAAAGATTGTATATAGATGAAGAACTAAAAATGCAAGGTGTTTTAATTTATACAGTTGCAGGTTCAGAAGGAAGTTATGGTGGTTTAACTTCAATTTGTGACAATGAAAAAATAGGAAATTTAATACAATCTGCAATTATTCGAGCGAATGACTGTGCAACTGACCCAATATGTTATCACACATCAGGTCAAGGTGTCGGAAATCAAAATTTATCTGCTTGTTTTAATTGTACTTTATTACCTGAAACCTCTTGTGAAATGTTTAATTCATTTCTTGATAGACGAATTTTAATAGATAAAGAATATGGGTATTTTAGGAGTATTAATAATCTGAAATAAGAATAACCTGCACACAACACCGTGTATAATTAATTGCTTGTATATTAATTACTTACGAAAGTTCTCGCAAGCTTTAAATGTAGTTTTTATTTGCTAACTTTAGTGCTTAAACACGCAACTAACCATACACAATTCCGTTGGCAACAATAAAAGAAAACTATGACGATTGAAGAAATAATTTTTGATTCCGCACTTTATTCAAGATGGAAAAATACATTTTCTTACGAAGAAGATGGTCAGACAAAATATAATACATTGGATTATGAAATTGAAAAATTCGATGAAAGAGTTGAACTGTATTGTACAGAGTGTGAAAGTAAAAGAATGTTTGCGGCTGACAGAGGAGTTTATAAAGATGCGAGAATAGTAACAAGTCATCATTATCCAAGTGAAAAAATTAAAAATAAACCAAGTTTATATAAATCTTTTCGTTGTAGCGCCTCGTCTGAACATAGTGTACTTTATGGATTTATAGTAGTTGGCGATGATTTAGTAAAAATTGCAGAATTCCCTTCAAAATACGATTCAGTAAAAGACACATTAAATAAATACAAAAAGGTCTTACCAAAAGAAAAACTAACCGAATTGGCTAAAGCTGCACAATTAGAATCGTACGGATATGCGATAGGTTCATTTCTTTATTATAGAAGAATTTTTGAGACGATTATCTTACAGGCTTTCAAAGAGGGAAGTTTTAAAGATAAAATAACAGAAAAAGATTTTCGAGGGTTGAGAATGGAGGACAAAATAGATTACGTAAAGGAACAATTGCCTGACTATTTTAATGAAAATGCTCATATGTACAGTACTTTAAGCAAAGGAGTTCACGAATTAGAAGAAAATGAGTGTAGAGAATATCTTCCAATTGTAAAAACAATAATATTTTTTGCGTTAGATGAGGCTGTGGATAAGCGACAAAAGGAATTAAGGAAAAAAGAATTCTCTAATAAATTGAAACAGATAAACACAAAACTGAAATAATTACTGTTGCCAACACCGTATATAATTTATTGCTAGTTATAGCCTACTTACGAAAATCCTCGCGGATTTTCTATTCGGTTTGTATTTGCTAAATTAGGTGCTTGAAACACGCAACAAACCATATACAACAACGTTGGGCGTAATTAAAAAAGACATCACGAAAATCAATGAACACAGTAAAAATTGGAGATAAATTTGAGGCTAAATCCTATGACTTAATTCAAAAAGCAATTGAGAATGATGAATTAGGAATTTCTAAAAGCTCTGCTGTTGTTTATAAACAAAAAGGTTATTATTCAAAAGACAGAGAAAAAGAAATAATTTTTGATTTGGCAATTGAAATATGGCCAAAAAATGCGAAAAGATACACTTTATTATATCTAATTGAATGTAAAAGTTCACCTTCAGGACACAATGTACCTGTAGATGATGTAGAAGAATTTCATACTAAATTTAATCAAGTTTCTGGAGGAGCTGTGAAAGGAGTTATGATAACTGACAACAAATTTCAATCAGGAGGTTTAACATTCGCTAAAAACAAAAGAATGATGTTAATCGAAGTAGACAAAGAAGACAACCACTCTATTCTACTTCATAGAACTGAAAAAAATGAAAAGAAAGACGAAAATAATAACACAGATAAGATTTTCTTTAATTTCATAAAAAAAACTTTAGGTTTAAAGAAAGTAAAAGGTTTAAAAAAATTAACCTCAGAAAAAATTGAGAATTTAGCACTTCCAATTTTGCAAAAATATAATGATTTACGTTTTTGTATTAATATTGATAGTTTTATCAAACATTTAGAATCTGAATATGATTTGAAATTTGATTTCACCCAACATTTAGAAACAGTTAATGGGAAAAAAATATCTGGCTTTTTTGACCTTAAAGCAAAAAAAATATTTATTGATAAATCTATATTAGAGACTGAAAAATTTCGCTTTGTTTTAGGTCACGAATTAGGACATTTTTTCCTTCACAGCAAACTAAAAGTTAATCAAGAACAGTATAATGATTTTCAAGATTCAGAATATAATTTTTTCACAGACAGACATGATTTAGTTAATGATAGAAATTGGATTGAATGGCAAGCAAATAAATTTGCAATCGCTCTATTTCTACCCAAAGTATTGTTCATTCCACACTTAACAGCTTATCGTTCAAGCATAGGAATTAGTCGTCCATATCATATATATTTAGACGAACAAAGAATTAATCAAAAAGACTACTATAAAACTATAGATTACTTAGCAGAATATTTTGGAATTAGTAAGACTTCAATAAAATATAGAATTGAAGAACTGGATTTAATAACACACATAAAACCAAAAGAGGATTTAAGAAGTGTTATTAGAAGGACATTTTTTGAATAAACTTTTAATCAATTTTTAAGAGTTCATTTATAGGTATTTCTAGCCCATTAGAAATTTTAAGTAAGGTAAACAATCTTGGATTTGTCTTACCGTTTTCAATCATATATAACTGAGTTCTTCCAATCTCACAATCAAAAGCAAAAGATTTTTGGTCAATCTCTTTTCCCTCTCTTAATTGCTTGATTTTAGCACCTAACTTTTGAAAATATTTTTCTTCTTTCGTGTTCACTATACCGAATTTCGATAAATTATTTATATATTGTGTTCGGAATAACGAACGTTTGTTTAATGAGCCAATTTAGAAAGTTAAAAATCTATCAAAAACACCAACCTCGGGAATGGAAATATATTACTGTTCCAGAAATTCGACTTGAGGGAAAATGGTTGAAAGAACTCGGATTTGAAATCGGAAAAGAAATTGAAATTAAACAGCAAAAGAATAAACTGACTATAACGCTGACTGACAAAAAGAACGATAAGTAACTACGCCCAACACTCTGTATAATTAATTGCTTGCTTTTCGCTTACTTACGAAAATCATTTCGGACTTTCTTGGTTAGTTTTTTATTTATTAAATTAGTTCCTTAACCACAGCAACTAATCATACAGTTAAACGTTGGCAACAAGTTAACCAAACCAAGAAACTGATTGACTAACCATAAAGTATCGTTTACTCAATAAAGAATATTATTCACTCATTATTAGTTTTGGAATAACTAAACACACTTTAAATTTGAA
>Ga0115562_1002884_pt1 | contig 11612 bp, 11 predicted proteins | sample COGITO_mtgs_1105_6_FD_87200 | JGI IMG/M metagenome (GOLD analysis project Ga0115562, IMG submission 87200) | Pelagic marine microbial communities from North Sea - COGITO_mtgs_110516 | ecosystem: Environmental > Aquatic > Marine > Epipelagic | place: Germany:Helgoland, sampling site Kabeltonne...
CCGTTGGATTGGAAGACGTGGCACGCCGCGCGGCCCTTCAGCTGATGATTTTGGATCGCGCGACATGACCCATGCCGATCAACCTATGGCCCGCTGGGTCCAGGTTTTTCTCGAAGCTCAGGCCGCAGAACTGGATGCTGCCACGAATACGCAACTGGCCTATGCGCGTGATTTGCAGAATTTTGCGGGCTGGTTGGCGCCCAAAGGCCTGCACTTCAACGATGCCACCCGCGATCACATTGAAAGCTATCTGATCGATTGCGAAGCTGAAGGGCTGGCCAAATCCACACGCGCACGGCGGTTGTCCGCGATTAAACAGATCTACCGCTTTGCTTTTGAAGAAGGCTGGCGCGATGACAACCCCGCGATCCAGATCAAAGGTCCGGGGCGCGAACAGCGCTTGCCCAAAACGCTGTCTGTCGAAGAGGTCGACCGCCTGCTCGACGCCGCCCACAACACCCCAAAAGAAGCATTGCGCAACGCTTGCCTGATGGAGCTGCTCTACGCCACTGGCATGCGCGTCACCGAGTTGGTGAGCCTGCCGGTATCAGCAGCACGCGGCGATCCCCGCATGCTTTTGGTGCGCGGCAAGGGCGACAAAGAACGGCTGGTGCCGCTCTCGCCACCCGCTCGAGAAGCACTGGCCGCATATCTTGCCGCCCGTGATGAGGCAGAGGACGCGGCCCGCAAAGACGGCAAACCCGTCTCAAAATTCCTGTTCCCGTCGCGTGGCAAATCCGGCCACCTCACGCGGCACCGGTTTTTTGGGTTGATCAAGGAATTTGCCGTGGCTGGCGGCGTTTCGCCTGCAAAGGTCACCCCCCACACTTTGCGGCACGCTTTTGCCACCCATCTGCTGGCTGGCGGGGCTGATTTGCGGTCCATCCAAACCATGCTGGGCCACGCCGATGTGGCCACAACCGAAATCTATACCCATGTCCTAGATGAACGCCTCAAGCAGCTTGTGTTAGACCATCATCCGCTCGCAAAAGCAGGCAAACCTTGAAGCTGACGCACAGACCCTACATAAGACCCATGATTTTGCTTGAAAGCCCCTGATGGAAACCGCATCTCTCGACGCCGCATTCTGGTTAACCGCCGGCGCCATTGTTATACTACTTGTTCTCTCGGCCTTCTTTTCTGGCTCTGAAACTGCGTTGACCGCCGCGTCGCGTGGCAAACTACGTTCGGCCGCTGACAAAGGGTCGAAAGGCGCTGATCGTGCGCTGATCATAACCGAAGACAATGAACGTCTAATCGGGTCAGTCCTGCTGGGCAATAATGTGGTGAATATCCTCGCCACATCGCTGGCAACAGCTGTCTTGACCAAACTCTTCGGGCAAAACGGTGTCGCCGCGGCCACATTGATCATGACCCTACTGGTCCTGATCTTTGCCGAAGTCCTTCCCAAAACACTCGCCATCACATACCCCGAGGCCGTGGCTTCGCGCGTCGCCCGCCCGATTGCGATCATCGTCTTTGTCTTTTCGCCCATGGTCGCCGCGGTGCGCTATCTGGTGCGCGGTGTGCTCTTTATTTTCGGTGTCCGCACTGACCCGGACAGCAACATTTTGGCCGTGCGCGAAGAGATCGCAGGGGCGTTGCAACTGGGCCATTCCGAAGGAATCGTCCATAAAGAGGACCGCGACCGTATCCTTGGCGCGCTTGATCTAAACGAGCGCACCGTGGAAGAGATCATGTTGCACCGCTCTGGTATCGAGATGGTGGATGCAGCTTTGCCACCGCAAGACATCCTGGCGCAAATCCTGCAAAGCCCGCGCACGCGCCTGCCACTTTACCGTGGCGAGCCTGAGAACATCGTCGGGGTGATCCACGCCAAAGACCTGCTGCGCGCAATGCACAAGTTGACCGATGGCGGCAAGGAAGACCCGCAAGGGCTTGCAGCCTTTGACGTCATGAAGGTCGCGATGCCGCCCTATTTTGTGCCGGAGACAACGACGCTCGACGACCAAATGCGCAACTTCCTGAAGCGTAAGACGCACTTTGCCTTGGTGGTAGACGAGTACGGTGCCCTGCAGGGCCTGATTACGCTCGAGGATATTCTCGAAGAGATCGTCGGCGAGATTGCCGACGAATTCGACGACCACGAGGAAGACCAGATCGAGGCGACCGAAGATGGCGCCTATATCGTGGATGGTGCAATGACGATCCGCGACCTGAACCGCGCGCACGACTGGAACCTGCCCGATGAAGAGGCCAATACCGTTGCCGGTCTGGTCATTCATGAAGCGCAGATGATCCCTGTTGTAGGACAGGTTTTTTCCTTCCACGGGTTTAGGTTTGAGGTGATGACCAAGGAAGAAAACCGGCTTGCGACGTTGAAGATCAGGAAGCTTTAGGCGGCGAACGCAGACCCTGTGTATCTTGGCCGCTTTGCAGAACGATGCAGAAGCTCTGCGCACTTTCGACGATGACTAGGTGTGCCATTTGGCGATCACCGCCTGCGACCGTGAATCCAGCTGAATTCCGGGACAACGCGTTAGATAATTTTTTCTGTCACACTTTGGGTTCCAGCGTTGTCTAATAAGTATGACAACACAAAAAGGAACCTCTCGATGAGTAGCATCTCAACCAACCTGATTGATCTGGCCAAGGCTGGCGATGCACGTGCGCTAGAGGCATTTGTTCGTGCTATACAGAGTAATGTTTATCGCTTGGCTGTTCGGATGTTGGGCGATCCGCAAGCTGCTCAGGATGCCACTCAAGAAATCTTGATCCGCGTAATTACTAAACTATCGACGTTTCAGGGCGACAGTAAGATCGAAACATGGACATATAAAGTTGCAGTGAATTATCTGCTCACAGCCAAAAAAATCATTGCACGCGATCCAGGGCTTTCGTTTCAACTATTTTCCGATGATCTGCTAAATGGGCTAGCCGACGAAAATAGTGCCGCACCCGAAGATCACGTCATGCTCAACGAACTACGGATCAGATGCACAATGGCGATGCTGCTCTGCTTGGATCGTGATCATCGCGCTGCCTACGTGTTGGGGGAAATACTTGAAATAGATCACAGCGAGGCGGCTATCATCCTAGAGATCTCGCCCTCGAATTTCCGTAAACGTCTGTCCCGTGCGCGGATAACTGTCCAAGAATTTACGGCCGCGAGCTGTGGACTTGCCAGCCCATCTGCGGCCTGTTCTTGCCGGAAGCGGTTACCGACAGCGATGGCGCAAGGGCGCATCGGAGGCGTTCCCAGTCAAGACTTCATGGGCGCACCGCCGTTCTCTGACGTTCAAGCCGAAGCCAAAAAGATAGAGGCTGAACTTGTTTCTGCAAAGCTTCAGCGTGCGACCGGCCCCCTATTGCCGCCACGGGACTTTGCCCGAGCGGTTCTAAAAATCGTCTCACCTTCTGATAGGTAAACGATACCCTCGACCCAACTCAAACTAAGGAAAACACGATGAAAAACACACTTGTGTGGGTGATGGCGCTTGCCTTGACCTTGCCTCAAATCTCAATCGCGGAAAGTACAATGATGACCCAAGACGAACAAAACGCCCTCGCCACAGTCGAAACAATGACCGCTGCGTTCCAGAACAAAGACATCGCGGGCGTTATGGCCACGTATGAGTCGTCCGCCACAGTGGCTTTCGAACCCGGCACCCCAGTCTCAGACAATGCGGTGCTAGAACAGATGTTCACTAGCATGGCTGCTATCGACCCTGTGTTCAATTACGCTGGACACGAAGTTATCGTAAACGGTGATCTCGCGGTGCATATTGCACCGTGGCACATGACTGCAGTGACACCCGACGGCCAAGAGATAACACAATCTGGACTATCGGTTGCTGTACTTCGTCAACAGTCGGACGGCGGTTGGAAGATGGTAATCGACAACCCTCACGGAAGCCGACTTCTATTTCAAGAGAACTAACTTTGTCGGGCGGAGCGTCCCTGGCTCTGCCCCTCATTTTTTCTTTTTTCAATCGTTGTTCTTGATATGAAGCGCGCGCGACTGGAACCCGCCCGATAATGAGGCCGTTCTATATCGGTTAAGAAAAACCTTACACCTGTCAGTCTGATCCAAACCGAAGGCGCGTTACCTTTGGCAAAGCCGGTGCGGCGGACTCCACAATGAACAGGTCGCCGTATTCAAGCGGTGGGGGCCTATTCAGCCCCAGTCCCTCCCAGATCGGCGCGAGATTGTCTTTGTTACCAACCCAAACAATCGTCTGTCCGGCGCTTGTAGCGACAATTTCCAAAAATGAGTCTACCGCATCAAACCTTTCAGTCAGCCTGATTTCGAGACCACGCGCGTTAGCCAATGGTGCGGCCGTGTCGATGTTGCGCTGAATGTTGGGTGCATAAATAGCATCAATCGCGATGCCATCTACCGCGGCGACCAATGCCTCTGCCCGGGCCCGCCCTTTTGCGTTCAGCTGCACGTCATCGCGGTCGGCATGCCGCAACATCAAAAGAGTTGTGCCCTCTGGTACGGATACAACGCTCGTTCGACCACAGGCCGCAACCACAGACAAAATCGCGAGACTAAGAATTATCCTACGGCTAAACATTGCCCGAGCCCTCCAATACCAACACGTGCCAGCGAGCGTAGCGAACTGATCATCATGCGTCTAGAGATCGCTATTTGAGGCACATGTCAGAAATGCATCCCCATCGCCGGAGATGCTCAAGAGTGCGGATTTGATAGACCCTACCGCCCCTTGAACAAGCTACCCAGAATACCGCGGACCAAGCGGCGTCCCGTCGTCCCTTTAAGCTCTTTCACCACGACCGAAGCTAAAGCTCCGCCAAATCCACCACCCGATGACTTGCGCGATGTGGATGTGCTGCGCGAACTGCGCCCGCCTTCATAGCGGCGTGCGGCTTTGAACTCGCGCTCTTTCTCTTCCAGGCGTTCTTCTTCTGCTTCAGCCTCTTCTGCGGCCTTGGCAGCGGCATCCGCACGTTTTGTTAGCATCTCAAACGCACTGTCGCGATCCAAAGTCTTGTCGTATTTACCTGACATGTCAGAGGCGTTCATGATCGCTTTGCGCGTCGGCTCATCAATCGGTCCCAGCTGGGATGACGGCGGCCGGATCAAGGTCCGCTCCACGACTTGCGGTATTCCCTTGCGATCAAGGAACGAAGTCACCGCTTCGCCAGTGCCGACTTCTTGTATCGCGGCGGCGGTATCAAAAACAGGGTTGTCGCGGTAAGTTTCGGCGGCTGTCTTCAGCTCTTTGCGGTCCTTGGCGGTAAACGCACGCAGGGCGTGCTGAATGCGATTACCCAGCTGGCCCAGCACGTCATCGGGAATATCACCGGGGTTTTGCGTGACGAAGTAGACCCCAACACCTTTGGAGCGGATCAACCGCGCGACTTGTTCAACTTTGTCCACCAACGCCTTGGGCGCGTCATCGAACAACAAATGCGCTTCATCAAAGAAGAAAACCAGCTTGGGTTTGTCCGGGTTGCCAACTTCGGGCAGCTCTTCGAAGAGTTCAGAGAGCAACCAAAGCAGGAAGGTTGCATAGAGCCGTGGGCTTCCCATCAGCTGATCAGCCGCCAAGATGTTAATCTCGCCGCGCCCATCTTTGGTCCGCATCATATCAGCGAGGTCCATTGCGGGTTCCCCGAACAGGGCGGCCCCGCCTTGGTTCTCAAGCACCAACAACTGTCGCTGGATCGCCCCGATTGATGACGCCGCGACATTACCATACCGTAAGGAAAGCGCCTTGGCATTTTGACCAACCCACACAAGCAAGGCTTGCAAGTCCTTGAGGTCCAACAACGGCAACCCTTCTTCATCCGCCACGCGGAAGGCCACGTTCAGCACGCCTTCTTGCACATCTGTCAGATCCATTAGGCGAGACAAAAGCAGCGGGCCCATCTCGGCCACAGTCGCGCGGATAGGATGGCCTTTTTCACCAAAGAGGTCCCAGAAGGTGACAGGAAAACTGTCGTATTGCAGGTCAAGCCCGATGGTTTCAGCCCGCGACATGAAAGGTTCATGCAGTTTGAAATCAGGCGACCCGCTGACGGCAAGCCCGGAAAGATCACCCTTCACATCAGACAGGAACACAGGAACGCCTGCGGCAGAGAACCCCTCGGCCATGATTTGCAAGGTGACAGTCTTACCTGTGCCTGTCGCACCCGCAATCAGCCCATGGCGGTTGGATTTATCCAGCAAAAGGGTTTGCGGAGCGCCATAAGCTTCACCACCGCCGCCAATAAAGATGTTCTCAGACATTAAGATCGTTCCCCACATATATTTTGCAAACAACGTACATTGTTAACCAATTCATGCCACCTTTAATGCGCGCGATGTCGCACCGCTTTGGCGAAATCGCATACGACCGCCCTGTCGAACTTGCCGTGCCCTCGGGCACGGTTTTTTTCGTCAAGTCTGCTGTCTCACAATTCCCCAACGTATGAAAAATTTGCTGTTGACGGTCAGTTTTTCATTGCGTAGCTTTCCCTCAATTAGTCGGCCAAGTTCGGCAGGGAGAACAAAGAGAAGGGTCCTTTTGGGGGCCCTTCTTCAATTTTAGGCCCGCGAAAATGTGAGCAAAAGACAGCCTAAGGCCATGTTTTATGCGCTGACACTCTGCGCCCCACATGCTAGGCCGTGACAAAAGTTCAAAGGACGACACCTATGCGCAGCATTATCAAATCTGTTTTTCTCGCCGCTTTGCTTTGTCAGGCAAGTGCGGCTTTGGCTCAAGAAGCCACAGCCGAAACTGACGCCGAAGCGCCAGCAGACCTGAGCCTTGGAGAGCCTGTCGGCCCCCAAGTCGGCGAGCCCTATATTCGCGAAGAGTTTGGCGACTGGTCACTGCGCTGCATCAAGGCGCAAGAGGGCGAAAGAGATCCGTGCAACCTCTATCAGCTGCTAAGTAATGCCGAGGGAATTTCGGTTGCCGAATTCAACATGTTTCCCCTGCCCGAAGGCCAACGTGCCGTTGCTGGTGCAACAATCGTGGTTCCGCTTGAGACATTGCTGACCCAGCAACTGACGATCTCGGTGGATGGTCAGAACGCCCGCCGCTACCCATTTACGTTTTGTAACCGTGCAGGCTGTGTGGCACGCGTGGGCTTTACCCAAGAAGAAATCGATGAATTCAAGCGCGGCGCTGCTGCAACGGTGCGTCTGGTTCCTGCCGCGGCCCCGACCGAAGAAGTGGTTTTGGATGTGTCACTGACAGGTTTCACGGCGGGCTTTACGTCAAGCACCCAGACGGCCAGCGAATAAGCTCAAGCGCTGCGCTTAGTGTTTGCGCAGCGCCAGAACCGCGTTCAAGCCGCCAAAGGCAAAAGCATTTGACAGGGTGACATCGACCTGCGCATCGCGGGCCACGTTCGGCACCACATCAAGGGCGCATTCGGGGTCTGGCTCTTCGTACCCAATGGTCGGCGCGATGATCCCGTCTTTCAGCGCCATGATGCAGGCCAACAGTTCAACCGCACCCGTCCCACCAATCAAATGGCCATGCATCGATTTTGTGGATGATATCATCAGCTTATCGGCATGCGCCCCAAAAACATCCGCGACCGCTGCGCATTCCGTCTTGTCATTGGCTGTGGTTCCTGTGCCGTGGGCGTTGATATAGCCCACCGCATCCAAAGGCAGCTTTGCATCTTTGATGGCCCCGGCAATCGCGCGCGCGGCCCCTTGTTTCGACGGCATCACTATATCGGACGCATCAGACGACATTGCAAAGCCTGCAACCTCACAAATAATCTCGGCACCGCGAGCTTTAGCATGCTCGTAGTCTTCGAATACAAAGACACCCGCACCTTCACCTTGCACCATGCCATTGCGGGTGGCCGAAAACGGGCGACAGGCATCGCGCGACATCACGCGCAACCCTTCCCACGCTTTGATCCCGCCAAAGCACAGCATCGCTTCTGAGCCGCCTGTGACCATGACCTTTGCCATGCCGCAACGGACCATATTGAACGCCTGCCCCATCGCGTGATTGGAAGAGGCACAGGCGGTGGAAACGGTGAACGTTGGGCCTCGCAAGTTCCACTCTATCGACACGTGGCTGGCGGCGGCGTTGTTCATCAGCTTGGGCACAATAAACGGATGCACGCGGTTCTTGCCGGCCTCATAGACGGCGCGGTAGTTTTCGTCTTGTGTATTCAGACCACCACCAGAGGTCCCCAGAACAACACCGGATTGATCAGCCAATGCGCCCGAGAACATGAGACCGGACTGCCCTATCGCCTCTCGGGCAGCAAGCAGAGTGAACTGTGTAAACCGATCATAAAGTGCGATTTGCTGGCGGTTGAAATGCGCGGCCTCATCGTATTCTTTGATCTGACCGCCGATCTGGATCGACAAACGATCCACGTCAGCGATCTCTAGCGGCCCAATCCCGCAGCGCCCTTCGCGCATTGCAGCAAAGGTCGATGGCACATCCCCGCCAAGCGGGTTGATCGTTCCTGCCCCGGTTATGACGACACGGTTCATTCAAGCGGCCTGTTCAGCTTTGAGCTTTTCGACCGCCGTCACGATCGCCGCAATCGAGGAGATATCGAAATCTCCCGCCGTTGGATCATTGGCATTGAACGGCACGGTGATGTCAAAGGCCTCTTCAATGGCGAAAATACACTCAACCAATCCAAGGCTGTCGATCCCCACATCCTCGAGCGTATTGTCCATACCGATATCGGCGGGTTCCAGCATCGCCTGTTCTGCGATGATTGCGATGACCTGATCTTTGATACTCATCTGGTGACACTCATATTGTTTGCCGAGGATGTAGTCAGTCTATCCGTGATTTGAAACAGCCTATTGACGCTTTGCAAGATCACGCAACGTCCGTGGCAGGCGGCGCAAGGCCTTATAACCTTCGATATGGGTCTGCATCTTCGTCGCAGGATAGCCCATCATGACGCGGCCTTGGGGCACATTCGACAGTACCACACTGCCGCCCCCCAGCACCACATCATCGCCCACAATCAGATTGTCTGCGACACCAACTTTGCCCCCAATAACAACGCGATCCCCGATCACGGTCGAACCGGCCACACCCGCCTGCGCGCACAGCAGGCAATGTTCGCCCACGATGACGTTGTGACCAACTTGCACAAGGCTATCGATCTTGGTGCCCTTACCAACGCGCGTGGCCCGAATTGTGCCTGCATCAACGCATGAATTCGCGCCGACCTCGACGTCATCGTCGATGAAAACACCGCCAAGCGAATGGATGCGATGCCATGTCGGGTCTGCAAGAGGTTCAACGGCACCTTCGCCAAGCGTCTCACGTGCTTTTTCCACATGCGATGGCTCTGCAGTGACAAAGGAAAAGCCATCGCCGCCAATCGCTACGTTTGGTTGTAAGATGACCCGCGCGCCAAGGCGCACGCCACGACGCAGCCGCGCGCCTGCATGAATTTGGCAATCCGCGCCAATCTGCACGCCTTCGGCAATGCTCACCTGATCCGCGATCCAGCTGTTGTCACCAATAACAGCGCCGGCACCCACGACGGTGAAAGCCCCTACTGTTACATTGGCGCCAATCTTTGCGGTCGGATCAATCGCCGCATGCGGGCTTATTCCTTTTCCTGCCAAAGGAAGGTCGAGCATCTGCGTCAGACCTGCCATCGCAAGACGGGCGCGCGGCGCGATGATTGCGGCCTCCAGACCCAAAGCCTGCCAATCGGCACCGGGCCAGACAACGGCGGCCCTCGCGCGTCCTTTCCCAAGAGCCTCGCCATAGGCGGGCGTCATCGCGAGTGCCAGATCATCAGGACCAGCGCCCGCGGGTTCTGCTGCGCTGGTGATCAAAAGATCAACGGCGCCAAAGGCTTCTGCCCCCAGCGCCGCTGCGATGTCTTTTACCGAATGTGTCATCATGCCCCCGGAGGAAATTCCGGGTTCAGATTTACCCGCGAACGGCGCGAAGAGCCACCCCTTCCCGCGACAGCGCATTCCAGATGCGCGCGTCACGGCCATAGATGTCGCGGCGGAACTGCACTTTGCCATCCGCAGGGACAATCGCTGTGCGGTAAATCAGGTGAACCGGAACCGGCGCCTCCAGATCGACACGGCGCTCGCGCCCTGTGCGCAGATGCGCCTGAAAAACCTCCTCGGGGTTGCCAACCTGCCTGGCCAGCAGCGCGTAGGCAAAGTCGAACGGATCGGCCAGACGCACACAGCCGTGGCTATAGGCGCGGACTTCACGGCCAAAGAGGCTCTTTGACGGTGTGTCGTGCAGATAGATATTGTGACGGTTCGGGAACATGAACTTCACAAGTCCCAATGCATTGCCCTGGCTTGGGGGTTCGCGCATGGAATATGGAAAATTCGCCTCTGTATAACCGCTAAAGTCAGCCGTGCTGCGATCAACCACACGACCACTGCGGTCGGTAATCAACAGGTTTCGCACGGCATTGGGGTTGTTGCGTAGCTGGGGCAAATATTCCTTTGTGATAATCGAGCGCGGGACATACCAGCTTGGGTTAATGACCATGAATTCCATGACATCAGAAAACTCTGGCGTCACGCGGTCAGTGTCACGGGCACCAACAACAGAACGGGTCGAGAAGGTTTCAACACCATTATCGATGATCTTGGCTGTGAAATCGGTAATGTTAACCCAGATGTGCCGCTCACCGCGTGGACGATTGATCCAGCGTTCACGTTCCATCGCAACGATGATCGAGCGCAGGCGCGCTGCTGGCTCGACATTGATCTGCTCCAGCGTGCCGGGGCCCGCGGTACCATCGATCGCAAGACCATGTGCTTGTTGGAAGCGGGTGACGGCGCCGTAAATAGAGTCGTCATAAGTCTGTGTATTGGTGCGCTCCAGATAGCCCATCGCAATCAGACGATTGCGCAAAGCCACAACACCGTTGCCTGTATCACCACGCTCATATTTGCGCCCTGGGACCGTTGCCCCCCAGCCACCATCAGCGAGCAGGCGTTCCATGCGCATCTTTTCACCCATCAAACGCGTGTATTCAGGCGCGCTCGGCGGCAGCGCACGCATAAAGGCAACAGGGTTCGACTGCGCGAAAGAACGTAACGTGCTCACCGGTGAGCGTAGGGGAACCTCACGGTGAATCGCGGAATCAATACGTGACGGCGTCAGAAGACCGGTTTGAACATCGCGCGCATACGCCAGGAATTGGCGTGAGAGCGCAACCTCAAGCTGGCCCTGCTGTTGAGGGGTGGTTGCAGCTTGAAGTTGTGCGATCAAACCCTCGGCGTCATAGAGATCAGCGGGCAAACCGTGGTTAGGTGCCTCGTTGAACGCTGCAAGCAACGCATTGCGGCGATTGCGGTCACTGCGGGTGCTCCATATCCCGTCAAACCCGCGCTCGCGGTAAAAGCTCAGCAGTGCGGGGTCATTCGCCGCGGCTTGTGCAACAGCTTGGCGGAACTCCGTGACTTGCGCCTTGGCTTGGGGCGCTGCAAAAAGCACAACAATCGCAGCCAAAAGCACAGGCAAAATGCGCGTCCAAAGGCTCGACCTTAATAAATAAGAAGACATTTGTTATCGTTCCCTAAAGTTCTTCGCAGACGATAAGGCAGATTCATCGCCGCTGGGAGTATCAATATCCTTACCCAAATCACTGTCCATTGACAAAATCGCGAGGTGTGGATGCAACGTATGAGTGTTGCAACGATA
>Ga0115562_1002894_pt1 | contig 11595 bp, 11 predicted proteins | sample COGITO_mtgs_1105_6_FD_87200 | JGI IMG/M metagenome (GOLD analysis project Ga0115562, IMG submission 87200) | Pelagic marine microbial communities from North Sea - COGITO_mtgs_110516 | ecosystem: Environmental > Aquatic > Marine > Epipelagic | place: Germany:Helgoland, sampling site Kabeltonne...
GCAAGACCTTGCAATATCAAACTCCAGCAGAGAAGTTCGCTGAGTGTGTTGCATCGACCGGTTGAGGTCGCCGCATATTGCGGCAGTTCGACGACGGATGGGACATTTTGCGTGCCTTTCTGGAACTCGGCCATGATGGCCCCCCGCAGATCACGAATGTATTGCAGGCCTTCTGCTGCATGCGCTTGCGTACAGCCCATTTCGATCTCACCGGCGGGGAGTTCATTGTGAGAGCAAACCGCGCGGTCAAATGCCAGCTGCGGCATTGCTTCAAGCGCCGTTTCCAAGCCGCGAATATTGAAGTCCGGCACAATGGCAAAGAGCACGCGGTTCGGTGTTACCAAATCCCCAATGTAGCCTATCCGCGCTTTAGGGATCACGAATACCGTCATACCCAGACCGTGGCTGAGCCCCATATAATGGGCCTCAATGGTCATATCACCGAGGGTGTATTCGGACTTCTGACCCTCCCAGACGATGCTGGCGCGTGTCGTGTCGCGACCCGGATTGGCTTCAAGATATGCGTCAGCGAATGTGTGCATCACGGTCTCTGCGCCCTCATCGCGAAAGACTTGCCCGCCGCCTGCGTGATCCCAGTGATTATGGGTATGGAAAGCATAGCGGATTGGCTGATCGGTAACCTCGCGGATCGCGGTCAACAGCGCCTCTGAGTGTTTGGTGTTGAAGGTTTCGAACACGGCGACACCTTCGTCGGTCACCATGAACATCGAGTGTGCATTGCCCTTGCCAAAGCTGTAGATGTTCGGGGCCATTTCATGGACGTAATCGCTATCGGCTACCGCAAAAGTGGCGCTCGAAAGGATCAGTGTTGCCACGGCAATGGCGCGACGTATGAAAGTCTTCATCGGTATCTCTCCTGTTGAGGTTAACATTTCTGGTGATCCGGTAGGTTTCGAGCCCAGCGGGTTTCTCAAAACTTTAAGTCGGAACAACGAGATCAAGCGTTGCCACAAGCCGCTCTCCGCGTTCCGTAATGCGCATTTTCTCAAACCCTGTATCGTCGGTGCTGCGCCGAATGGGCCTTGCGACGTTGTACGGCGCGGTTTGCATGATCCGCTCATTCCAATCCTCTGAAAAAATGGCTTGGCTCGTAAGCAAATTGCGTCCATTCACATGGACTTTGAAATGAATGTGGATGGGGGTGCCGTAGTAGAAGCCGGGATAGATGGTGTCGAACTCTGCGATACCGTCGGCATCAGTACGCAGCGCGCCACGGCAAAACCTTTGCGGACGATCCGGTTCGATATGTCCAAAGAGAATGGCACGCACCATGGGCGGCCTTTCATCCGAACTGAAGCCGTAACCGGAATAGTGGCCGGTGGCATCACACGCCCAGACATCAATCACGCCATCTGGGACCGGCTGGCAGTTCCCGTCAATCAGACGGAACGCAACTGTCAAAGGTTGGCCGGGTTGGCCTTCTGCAATGTTCTTGCCCGGCGCCGGTGAGCAGGTAAAATACGGCCCCTCAAAGCTGTCTTCGAACATCCGGCATCCTTCGCCGATAAAGTCACTTGGGGTGGTGATCCGTGTGGCCGGGTCTGACGCCGGCACATCCGAATTGTTGCAAGTTTGCTTGCCTCGCCAATCGCTTTTTACGACGCCGCGATTGGGGCCAACACCGTCCTCCTGCGCCAAGGCAGGTGATGTGAAACCGCCCCAAATGCCAGCAGCCCCAAGAACAAGTAATTGTCTGCGGGTCGTGAAGCTTAACGCACCGCTCTGACCCGCGTGTTGAATTTTCTGAACCATGTAAGATGCTCCTGTACTTGCCGGCATGAAGGGGCGGTGACCGCAGTTGCGATCTAAGCGGCAATCACCGCGCCCAATACTCATTGATCAGGCTGAGCAGGAAATCTCCGGTGTAGCCGGGATAGACCGCCTTGATTTGCGCAATCGCATCATCGGGCGTGGCAGCGTTGGTCATCGCGTCATCAAGAACCTTGATATAGGCGATCGCTGTGTCCAGCTCGCCGCGCGAGGTCGGCAGACCGTGACCCACCAGCAGGGTCTCGAAGGCCGGATCATCGCGCATCTCTTCCAAGGTCGCGATCCAATTGGCGCGGTCCACGCCGGGGGCAAAGAAGATACCGTTGTAGACAAGGTCTTGCACGATAGCGACTTTTTGTTCGGGCAGGACCGCAACCAACATATGAGGCGCCTCGTTGTCGCGGTAATGGCGAAAATCGACCGGCACGCCGGACATCTCGGTCACGCCCGGGGTGATGTCACCGCCGTCCAGCACGTTCATTGGGGTCCCGAACTGACCGCCCTCTGCTTCGGGGCGCAGCCCTTCGCGAATTTCGGGCAAGGTATTGAACGTCACACCTTCGATCATGGCGGCACCGGCCCAGTGGTCGGGGTGTTCGTGGCTGATGATGGCCTGTCCAACCGGCTTACCGGTCGAGGCGATCAAGGCGCTGACCTCTTGCGCGGTTGGGGGCATGAAAGTGGAGTCGACAACCAAAAGCTGATCCTCGAACTCCACCACATGCGACGTCACATTTACTGTCATGGCAGGTGACACATACGTGTGAAAGGTCACGCCGCCTTTGGCAAAGCTGTGCACGGTGCCGGGTGGTATGTCACCTTGCGCCAGCACCTTGGTTGGCGTCAGCGCTGTGCGCAAGAAGGCCGCGGCACCGACAGTAAGAGTGGCCCCTTTCAAAAGGGCGCGACGGGAGAGCAGTGGTGAATGGGTCATAAGATTCTCTTTTCGTTGGGGCTTAAGCAGTGCGCTGCCAGTCGATGGTGGGATTTTCGCGGAACGCAAAGCGCGACAGATGATCGCCCAGAAAGCTCTCCAGTCGGGGTAGATTTGACGTCTCAGAAGTGCCTTTCAGCACCAACTGCTCCGCATCTGCCGCAAGATGGCATGTCCCGAACGGGAGCGAGACTGTGCCTGCGTCCGGCGTAAACTCAACGTCGACCTTGTGGGCGAAATGTTTGCAAAGCTGCTGGAGATAGCGGCTCGCATTTTTTGTGGGTACAATTGCAGTTGTCTGCGACATGGGCAGTCCTTTATGGGTGATGACCCAAAGATAGACCGCAGCATGCATTTCGATTATACCACAATCTTCGGAAGCTTCTTTACACGGGTTAGAAAGATGAGTGACGATTATCGCGGCCTTGCCGTGTTCGTGGCAGTCGTCGAGGCGGGCAGTCTCAGCGCCGCTGGACGGCGACTAAAGTTGTCCACTTCTGTGGTGAGCCATCATGTTTCGAAGCTTGAAAACAAACTTGGCGTATCCTTGTTTTTTCGCTCAACACGGTCGATGACCCTTACAAGCGAAGGCCAGAAAGTCATCGAGGCCGCAAAACGGATGGTGGCCGCAGGGGAAGAAGCGCTGGACGCCCTGTCAGATGACAGCGACCAACCCGTCGGTTCCTTACGCATTACACTGCCTGCATTTGGCACGAACAGCGCGATGCACGCGTCGATCTGGAGTTTTGCCAAGGCCCATCCCATGGTGGCCTTTTCGTTGCACAGCAGTGACAGGCCGGTTGATCTGGTACGCGAGGGTTACGACTTAGCCATCCGGCTTGGTCGATTGTCGGACAGCACGCTGAAAAGCCGACGCATCGGGACGTTTCACCGCAAGATCGTGGCAGCACCGGCATATTTGAACAGCCGTCCAAAGATCAGTAGCCTTGAAGATTTGGCGGAATGTGACTTCATCTCCCTCGCCACGGTGCCCGACACGATGACGGTGCGCCACAACGACGAAGACGTCAAAATGACTCTGCAAAACATCCGTCTTGAAGTGGATGCCGTGACCGCGGGGCGGGCCGCTGTTTTGGCGGGACTTGGGCTTATGAGTTTGCCCCTGAACGAAATCGACAGTGATCTCCAATCTGGTGCATTGGTGGAAGTCTCACGCAAGTGGCAACTGCCCTCATTTGGCATTTACGCTGTTTGGCCAGACGCGGGTCCACAAAAGAAGCTAACACGCCGCCTAATCGACTTTTTAATTGCCCAGAAGGATAGTCTTGCAGGCTGACAAGCGTCGTTGTTTTGCCAAACATAGAAAACGGCAGAAGGTTGAAACGGCGATTGGTGCAACAGCAGCGAATGTAGGAAAGGTCCCGCGACTTTCCGGTTCGTGGACGACGCAGCGGAGGGCCCTGTTTATCGAACCAGTCATTCATTTCCGGCGCAGAGAAGGTGTTCTGGGAGCCCAAAGTGTAGAATTCTGCGCGTTTAACGAGCGTCCGCTTTCACAGATAGGCTCTTTCCGCTTCTGAATAATAAGCTGAACGGGAACGACGTCCCTATTGCGAAGGCACGAGAGCCTTCGCGGCAGCCGCCACATGCTCATGGAACCATCGGATTTCAGGTTGATCGCCATTTGTTGCGCTTCGGAACAATGTCAATTCCAGCGGATTCAGGTCGAACGGAACCGCGCGCTGCTCTAACCCATAAACGCGCGCAGCATCTTCCATCGCGATCGAGGGGACCGAAAGCAACATATCTGTCTGGGCCAAAACGGGAGCGGCCATGGAGAAGCTCGTGATGACGGCCCCAATGTGTCGCGTGATACCCCTTTCGACCGCTGAACGATCAATCGGACCGCGGCCGGACGAAGGGGATGCACTCACCTGCAGATGGGGAAAATGCCCCCAGGTCTCGAGCGACCAATCGGAAAATGCCGGATGGTCCTTGCGCCCGTAAACGGCCCAAGGCCACGCGCCAATCGACGTACCTCGCAGATCGTCTTTCTGTCTGAAACTCGGTGCGATCAGCGCATCAAACCGCCCTTGGCTCATGTCCATAGCCGCCGTTGGAGAGTACGCCGCCAATTCCACCCTGACACCAGGAGCTTCTTCTGAAACCAGCTTGAGCAAACACGGAAGCAAAGACGTGATGAAATCCGGCGCTGCCAAACGAAAGGTTCGGTTTGAACTCGCTGGATCGAATGGTTCGGGGGCCTCTAGGACATGCTCGACCTGAGACAGGAGGGACGGCAGGGATTCAGCGAGGCTTTCGCCCCTTGCTGTTGGGACCATGCGCCGACCATCCCGTACAAGCAGTTCGTTACCGAACAGGACACGCAGGCGTTTCAGGGCATGACTGACGGCAGATGACGTCAGGTTCAGCCGTTCCGCGGTTCGCCCGACGCTTTTCTCGCGCAGCAAAACGTCGAGCACGACGAGCAGGTTGAGGTCGATCTTTGAAAGGGCTGGCGCATTCATGGTGAATGATATTCACATATGTTGAAAATGTTTCATTTGATTCATCTTATGTGAAGCGCGACAAAGATGCAAATCCCGCGCTTGCTGGCAGGCATCGCGCGCAACTCCACGAAAGGGAAATCAGCCATGTCACCAAAGACCAGCTTTGCGATCACGCTTGCAGCAGCTTTGACCATCGGGACCGGCGCGCTCGCCGAGACGTCGCTCGATCTCAAATTCGCCGGGGCGCTAGAGTTTGCGGACGACGGAACCCTCTTCGTGGGCGACAACTACAATGGAGCGATCTACGCCTTCGAGATCCCGGGCGAGGCGTCAGACGCGCAAATCATGCCAAGTTCGATCGCCAACATCGACGCCAAGATTGCCGAACTTCTGGGCGTGGGCACAGGTGCGATCCAGATCAATGATATTGCCGCACACCCGGTTTCAAACGACGTCTACATCTCGGTAACCCGGATCGGCAATCTCGTCTCTCAGCCCGCGATTGTGACAGTCTCACAAGATCAGAGCCTTAGCCTCTTGGATCTCTCTGCGTTTGAGTTTCAGAAGCAAGTGCTCAACGAATTCCCCGATGGTGAGATTGCTTTCAATGGGCGTTCCGGCGGCCCAGGTCCAGCGATGCCACGTGATCTCGCTAAAACCGCAGTACCGTTGAATACATTGGCGATCATGGATATGGAATTTTACGAGGGAGAACTCTTCGTAGCAGGCGTCGCCACCGACAATTTCCTCTCGTCCCTGCGTCGCATGGCCTACCCGTTCGATGGGACGCAGAGCGTTTCGAATGTCGAAATGTACCACATCACCCATGATCAATATGAAAGCCGTGCGCCGATTCGGGCCATGTCCGTACAGGAAATCGACGGCAAACCGCAGCTTGTCGCGGCCTATACCTGCAGCCCGATTGTCCTGGTGCCGCTGGACGAGCTTACGGACGGCGCGAAGATCTCCGCCCGGACGATCATGGACTATGGAAACGGACAGCCGCTGGACATGATCGCGTTCAATTCCGCCAGTCCGTTTGAACCAAATGGAGAGCCGGTGCTGTTCGTGACCAGTAATGCCCGGGCCCCGCAGGTTATCCCGATCAGCGGTCTGCATGATGCAGATGTCGTTACGCATGAAGATTTCGGGCGTGGCCCGAAGCTGGACATGAACCCGCTGATGCCCTTTGGACCTGTCGGCAAGCCGGTCATGTTCGAAGGAACGCCGCTGCATATGGCGCTCGTTGGGGATGGCCACCTGGCTTCGGTCACCCGGGATGCCTATACGGGCAACCTGAACCTGGATACGAACCCCACGTGGTTGCCTTTCCGTATCCACAATCTGCTCGCGGAGTTCGATTTCCCGCAATTTGACCCCACCGCAGCCGCAGCGCGGACGTCAAACTGAGCATGGCGAGTGGCTTAAACCAGAGGATCGCCAAAGCATTGGCGATCCTTTCGGTGGTCGCGATGATGGGTTCACCTGTGGATGCAAACGACGAGGACGTGTCGCTGCCTCAATCGGGGACAGAATCCGTCGTCGTGCGCTTGTCTGCAACCATGCTGGATGAAGTGCATCCCTCCGAACGACTGCAGGTCTTTGTCGGTTCAGCAGACCCCTGCTGTGAAGGCAGAACGCCGATGGCCGGCAGCTACGACCTGTCCGAAGGGACGTTGACCTTTTCGCCGGCGTTCGGTTTTGACCCCGGCCAAGACTATGTGGCGCGGGTTTGGACCTCGCAAAAAGAACATGCGCTTTACGCGTTCCATCTCGCACATGAGGTCGCCACAGTTCCTGCCACCGTGACGGAGACTTACCCAAGCGGCGAAACAATTCCAGAGAACACCCTTCGGTTCTACATCCATTTTTCAACGCCGATGAGACCCCAAGTCGCGTTTGACTACATCAAGTTGCGAGACGCCTTTGGCACTGTCGATGACGCCGCCTTCATGCAGTTCAAGCAAGAGCTTTGGAATGAGGAACGCACACGACTGACCGTTTTGATTGATCCCGGCCGTATCAAGCGAGAGGTCGCAACCAATGTGGAGCTCGGCCCGGCCTTGCTCGCGGGGCGACAGTACACGCTATCTGTTGAGGGAGGTTGGCTCTCTGCCGATGGAGCTTCTGTTTTGCCCCCATTTTCCAGAACGTTCACTGTTTCGTCAGCCCTACGGGAGCGTCCCGATGTGGGTTTATGGCAAACGGCGTTGCCATGCGTTGGAACAACAGACCCGTTGCACATCACCCTTGACCGCCCCTTTGATCGCCACCTTCTGAGCAAGGACATTCAAGTGGTTGCCGAAGACGGTCAAATTATCGGAGGTATGACCCATGTGGGTGCCGGTGAAACGTCTTGGAGCTTCACCCCCAATGAGGCGTGGACCCAAAGTGAACTCATCGTGGTCGCCAGCACTGACCTTGAGGATGTCGCAGGAAACAACTTTCGCGACCTTCTGGATCATTTGGAAACGACGGAAGACACTGAAATTGCATCATACGCGTTCCCCATCACCCTGAACGGTTGTTCGCAGTAGGACATGACGGGATGGCCACACCGCGTGCCGCCCATCTGAAAGCAGACATTGGCGCAGCCGCGGCGAATTCACTCTTTGTCCCGCAGAGCGGGCCTTGGAGCCAAGAGCTGCGCTACAATAACTAGCATGGGCTTCAGTTTTTCGATCTCGGCGACGATAATTCGCAGCGATGTAATTGAACCCGACGTAGTTACTGATTGCATGCCAGCGACAATTAATTACATTCACTTTATTGAATGCATCTAAAGGATGGCTCCGTGAAGTTCACTACATCTTTGCTAACTCTTGCAATCTCCTTGGGTTATAGCCTTCCTGCGGGTGCTGACGTTTTGGAAGTACAAAAGGTCACCGATGGGATTTGGTCCCTTGTCGGCCCTCTAGAACAACGCAACTCGCAAAACCTTGGAAACAACGCGACGTTCGGTTTGGTCGTCACGTCTGATGGTGCCGTCCTTATTGATCCGGGCGGGAGCGCGCGGGGTGCGGCGATGATTGATGACGCCATAAAAAGACTGACCAATGAACCGGTTCGGTATGTAATTGATACAGGCGGTCAAGATCATCGCTGGTTGGGCAACGCCTACTGGCAAGACAAAGGTGCCAAAGTCATTGCAGCTGCCTCAGCGGTTGATGATCAACAGGCGCGCTACTCCATGCAATTGACCATGCTTTCGCAGCTAATTGGGGAAGGCTTGGATGAAACAACACCGTCTCACGCCGACATAACATTCGAGAGCAACTATTCATTTGAAATTGGCGGGACAACAATCGAAATACGTCATCCCGCATCCGCACATACCCCCGGTGACAGTTTTGTCTGGGTTCCAAAAGCACGCACAGTCTTCACAGGCGATATCGTCTATGTCGGTAGGGTCCTTGGCGTCATTGAGGTTTCCAACTCTGCAGAATGGCTTGATGCTTTTGAGGCGATCGAGGCGCTGAACCCGGAGTATCTTGTGCCAGGGCATGGACCCGCGACAACGATCGAAGTGGCACGGGCCGATACCTATGACTATCTCGTCAATCTTCGGTCCCAAATCGGCGCTCATATTAGTTCCGGTGGCGGCATCATCGAATCTGTGAATGTGGACCAGTCTGCTTTCTCATATCTTGATCAGTTTGAGGCTTTGGCCGGACGCAATGCTCAGGCTGTATTCGAACAGATGGAGTGGGAATAGAGAATAATTCCGAACAGAATAAGGGAGATATGCAAATGAAAGTATTTTTTTGGAGCGCGTTGTTGGCAATGATTGCGACAGCTCCGGTGGCTGACACCGTTGGCATTTCTAGGGACACAATGAGCGTCACCGTCCCGACAGCTGACGGTCCTGTCGAGATCATGCGCAACCAAGATACCGAAGCGCGTTTGGGCGAACCTTGGGTTAAGACCTCGCGACCCTGCCCCAATTTCTGTATCCAGCCGATGAGCCCTTCCGCAGGCGTGACGACAATTGGAGAGCTTGAGGTATTGGCGTTTCTCCAGTCTGGTGATGCGTTGCTGGTCGATGGTCGAATCCGATCGCAATACGAAGAAGGCACCATCCCGGGTGCAATCTCCGTTCCATATACAGAGGCTGCAGACAGGCTCGGTGAATTCGGTTGCGAAATCGATTTCGATGGTTGGATTTGTGAGGGCGAATTGCCCAACATTGTATTGTTTTGTAATGGTCCTTGGTGCGGCCAGTCTCCAACGGCCGCGCGCCGCATGATTGAGGCTAGCTACCCAGCGGAAAGAATCTACTACTACCGCGGCGGCATGCAAAGTTGGAACATGCTGGGGCTTACGGTCGTTCCTGGCGCATCCTAAATTTGCGCTGTCCTGATACTGACAGGCCCACATATCCTAAGCGATGTGAGGTCGGTCATGTTGCGGCTAGCTGACCTTCGACCGGCCCGCAGCGAACGGCAGGTTTGAGCCCAGAGTTTTGGATTGTTGCATCGCAGCGAAAGTCTGCTTCCAAGGTTCTTTTGAAGGCAGGTTGGTTTGCTTACAAATTGTCGAGAGGCTCCCTAGTCAGTCTCACCCCAGATTTTGGCGGGATGCTTGTCTTAATTTGATCTAGCCAACTCACGTGAACAAAACAGACGACGATGATGACGACCGTTGCCGCCATTGGACCAAGATGATTAGTAGCACTTCTACAGTATTAAACAGCCTCATCGATGAGGCAGATTTATTGGAGGGTGATCTCTCATCTGAGCAAGCTTGGCTAAGGGGCATACTTCTTATTCGCTATACCGCAATAAACGAGAGGCCATTATGTTTATTCGACTATTGATAGCGCTTTGGTTGGCATTTTTGGCATCCAGTGTGGCCGCGCAGGTTGATCTCGATGTCCCCATTGATCAGGCAAGTGCCGTCGCCATGCGGGCGTTGATGGCGGGTGAGACCACGCTTGCCCTTCAAATCGCAACCGCGGTGCTACAACAGGCCCCAGATGACCGGAATGCGCTTGTGATTGTCGCAGCCGCCGCCCCGCGCGTGGGTGACGCGCCGCGCGGTCTTGCGGCCGGGGCGCGCGCATGGCGGGTTTCAACAACCGAAACCCAGAAATACGAAGCTGCGCGTCTGACTGCGCTGGCCGCCGCGAATGCACAACGCTTTACGCTGGCCACCTTCTGGCTGCGCCGTGCACTGACGGTTGCCCCCAATGAAGACGAACGCAGTCAGACCTTGAATGATGCCCGCTACGTGACCCGGATCAACCCGTGGTCAACGCAGTTGTCCTTTTCATTGGTCCCGTCCAACAACGTTAACGGCGGAGCTGAAGATGAGTCCTCGACCGCGCCGGGCAATCCCACAGGCACATTGTCAGAAGATGCGCTCGCGCTTGAGGGCTGGCGCGCCTCGCTCAGTTTTGGCGCGCAGTATCGGGTACAAGAGGCACAGAGCAGTCGAACAACCGTAGGCTTTGCGTACCAGACAGCCCGTGTATGGATCACCGAGGATACCAGAGTGCCGAATGAGGCGTTCAATACCAATTCCTATGATCTTTCCCTGCGCCATGACCGGGCACTGGACAACGGGACGCTGAGCTTGCGTGCGTCGCGGGGCTTGTTTGAGTATCGTGATCTGGATTTGCGCACCCAGACAACAAACTACGAGAAATATGACATCTGGCGTTTGGGGGTGGATCGTCGGTATGCCCTGAATGAGCGCACACTCTTATCATTCTCAGCAAGCCGCGAATGGTTATCTTACTTGGCAACGGGGATTGGCGACGTGGACCGTGTTTCGCTCAGCGGTGGTGCGTCCTATCGGCTGGACGCTGGCGATCGGGTCAGCGCCACCCTCTCCCTAGTTGATAGCGACGGCGACAGTGTAAACTATACCTCGCAACAGCGGACGCTGCGTGTGGCGTATAGCTTCGCCGAAGCCCTCGGACCGATCAGCCTATCGGTGGGAGGCGGCCTAAAGTGGAGCGACTATCCTGAATACCGCTTGCTGAACGCAGTGACCGGTGGCCGCCAAGACACGACAGCCTTTGCTAGTGCCAACATCGGCTTTCCCGATATTGAGTATGCCGGTTTCACACCCAGCTTGCGCCTAGACATCTCAAATACCGACAGCAATGTCAGCCGCTTTGATCGCACAATATTTTCGGCAGGTCTGACAATCCGCTCGCAGTTTTGACGGATCACACGGAAACGTTGACCCCTCAACCGTTTCTCTTCAGCCAAGGTTATCCCAAGCCTGAAACTGGACATTTTCCCAAGCAGTTCAAATGACCGTTTAGTCCCTGTGTGGATGGCTCCCTTATTGCAAGTCCTATTTGTGGTTGGCGTTTTGTCAGAAGCAGTCTTGTGTTCGGCCTGTTAGCGCGACGCACATGGCCGCTGGCCCTGATGGTTTCCACCAACC
>Ga0115562_1002899_pt1 | contig 11587 bp, 9 predicted proteins | sample COGITO_mtgs_1105_6_FD_87200 | JGI IMG/M metagenome (GOLD analysis project Ga0115562, IMG submission 87200) | Pelagic marine microbial communities from North Sea - COGITO_mtgs_110516 | ecosystem: Environmental > Aquatic > Marine > Epipelagic | place: Germany:Helgoland, sampling site Kabeltonne...
AATCAATTCTTGCACCTTGATCTTCTGTGATTTTATCGGTCTCTCCCACACCGCGTATAATGCTTTTTGCCACAGCCTCAAAGATATGGCCCGAAACAACAGCCATTTTACTTTTTGGTAAATCACTGTTCATATTTGATTTATCCATAGAAAAAGTATCACCTAGGGATAAACTATTTAAAATTTGATTAGTAACCTCAAATCCCTTATTTTGAAGTTTTTCATTTATTTGGTCTTCGAATCTTTTTGAGCCTCTTTTTTTATCTGATTCATCTAAGGTGTAAAAATCAAAAGCGACTTTAGCGCCCTTACCTTGATTGGGATTCGCGGTCTTTTTTCCTTTAGCGGGAGCATGAATATCTGTAAATCCTTTTGGTGGAGATCCGTCAGACCTAGCTTGGTAAACTCCACTATCTGCAACACCAGGAACAACATAATAATAGTTACCAATTTGATCTGAACCTCTAGATGCGGCGAGACCAACATAATTAGAAGAATTTTGATTAATACCATATTGAACTCTTCCCTGTTTAGCTGTAAACTTAGAAGTTCTCGGTTTAATTTTCTTAAAATTAGGTATATATCCTCCCGCAGCATATGGATCAAATCCATGTATACTACCAAATGCTTGTTGATAATTCTCTCCAGCCTTACTTGACTTTGGAGGCATGATCGCAGGTTGACTCATCCCCTTAAAATTCTTTACTTTTTCTGCGCTGTTATATATTACCGAGCCTTCGCCAGGCATATTCATACTTCGAATACTTCCAGCAGCATATCCACCTCGCGCAGCTTGCTCGCGTTCTGGATCTGCAAAATTTGGAATGTGTCCGCCCGCTCTTCCCTTTCGAGGAGCAAGGCTTGCATTGTACCCTTTCGTGTATAAACTAGCGGCAACACTTTTTGATACAGAGTTCAACATGTTAGCTTCAACAACTTGAGCCTTCAAGAGTCCAAGGATTATTTTTTCCTTTTCCGTTCTTGAAATATCGGTTCGCAACATTTCCTTGCTTATCGCTGCGTTTTGCCCAAATAAAGTAACAAGAGAAGTTTGTATTGCTTTTTGTTTATGAGCTTCGCTTGTTACCCCAATTAAAGATTGCAGACTTTGATTCGCATAAACCAAAGCTTTAGCAAATAACTTTATAAATACTGCGGAAATAACGACCAACCCTGGACCAGTTATGATATTACCCAAGCCCTTTAAAAAACCTTGAGCGAAATCGCTACCAGTGGATTCTCCACCGCCAAGCATTTCATTTGCTCCTTCAGCCAGTCCCTTGAAAACATTCAAAACCTTTTCCATTCCTGGAGCAAGCATGATTTCTCCAATCTGTGCGCTTAATTCTTTTAAAGCTATTCCGGTTTCTGTGGCCATTGCAGACATGGTCTGCCTTAATTGATCGTTTTTGTCTATAGCTTCTGTGGTGGCCCCTGCAGAGATTTGAGTAGCGTTTGCAAGTATACCGTTTTGCTTTGCAGCGTCACTCAGTACAGCTTTTAATATATTGATTTGAAAAACTCCACCAACCGTCTGAGCTATTTGTGCTTTTTGGGATTCCGTAAGATGATCAAAAGTGTTAGCGAGATCGGTTAAAATTCTTCTTGCGCCAATCGTATTGCCTTCCAAATCTCTTACAGCGATACCCAGATTTTCCAATTGATTTAAAGTGTCTGTTCTTCCTATTCTTGTGAAAATTGTTTTAAATGAGTTTCCGATTACTTTACCACCTCGAGCAGTTTTTTGTTGTGCTGCAGTAACCAGACCTACCAACTCATCAATATCCACTCCAGCACTTTTCGCAGCCTGACCCGTTCGAGATATCGCATCAGCAAAATCTTCTGCACTAACAGCAAATTTTACATCAACCGCAGCGAATTTACTTACAAGTTGAGTAGTGTCTTTTATTTGATCTCCATAAGTATTCATGGCCGCAGTCAAAGCTTTTACTGCGTTTGCAGAATCCATTCCAGTTAATCGAGTCAAAATAAGAGCGTCTCGAGTTCTTTTTAAAGACTCCTCCATCGTCAAGCCTTGACGAGCATACTCGGTAGCCGCTTCAGCGGCAACGTTAAAAGCTGCTCCGGTTTCCTTGGCGGTTTTAAATAAGCCGTTTGAGAATTTTTCTAAATTCGCTGTAGATAAATTCATAACTACATTGATATCAGCAAGAGCTTTTTCGACTTCAACAACATTTTTAACTAAAGCTTTAAAGCCGTCAGCTACTCCATTGATTATCGCCATACTCGCGCCAAACGCAATGATACGAGCGTTAGCAGCTTCCATAGATTTGCTAAACTCGTCAGCTCCACGCTTCATATTCCCAAGCGGCTGGGTAGCTCCCTTGTCATCCACCGTTATTTTGATCGGTGTTTTGCGAATACGGTTTACAGCCGCTTGAACAGCCGCTTCAAGCGGCTGTGTATTACCTTGTACGTTGAGATTTATAGACATATTACCTTATTCCGTTATAAGGTATTAATACACCAAAACTATCCTACTCCATGCAATTTCATTAAATCTTCCATATTTAAAGTTCCGCCCTTCTTTTTGGCTTCTTCGTGAAGACTTACCCCTCCCTTAGGCTTGTCCACCCCAAGATACTCATAATCCTCATCCTTAGCTCCAACTAGAGTTCCAGCGCTACCTTGATTTAGTTTGTCTTTGGCTTTGTCTCGCTCTTCTTTTGAGGAGCCTCCAAAGTCTAACAGTTTCGCGGGATCTTTCCTTATATTATCTGGTATATTTTCATTATTATCAAATATATTTTTAAATACTCTAGTATAAACTATTAATCTTATTTGATTGTATGTTAAATTACAAAACGGTTTTCCATAAAATTGCATACTGTCTTCAGCAAAACTTAAATATGGATTATAAAAATCTTCTAATATAGTATATTGTATATTTTCTTCATTAAAGCTCTTAAAGACATCGTTATAACGAGAAACTATTTTCTTTAAATCTTGATTCTCTAATTGATCAAATTCATCTTCACCAAATAAAGGAATCAATAAATCTTTATCTTTATAAAAACTTTTAATCATATAAAAATCATTTAATCTATCTTTTGCATATTTCTCGCAAGTGTTTCCAACAAGAGACATCCTCTGAGCGAGTTTTTGATTCAGTGCGAGGGTTTCTTCTTCTATTGTTTTTTCTTGCTTGTCAATCTGGTTCTTGATAACCATTTTTGTTTTGGCGGTCTTTAAAGTTTCAAGAAAATACTCCTTATCCTCTATGAATTTTTCGTCCTTGTCTCCCCAGTCTCCCTCTTCTTTTAAAAAAGCAAGCATCTCTTCTTCTGTGGGCACGCCCCGACGAAGGGCTGCGTTAAAATATTTTTCCTCTATCTCTTCAAGCTCTACTTGGTCGTGCGGAGTCAAGTGCTTGATGTAAACAAAGTCCTCGTCAAGAATTGTGGAAGAGTAACCTCTAACTACATCCCTAAATATCTTTCTGCGCTTGACCGCTTCCACATATATTAAATACTACCGTCCTCGATATCTTTGTCTAGCTTTTCGAAATCTAGTTTCGAAACTGCGCCAGAACTGTAATACCAAAAGCTAAAAAATGCGGCAACCTTTCCTCCGACTATATCATAAAGATCGTTCCCCTCCTCCTCAAGCTCGTAATAAGTTTGAAGCTTTTGCTCAAAATCGCGACCCTCAAATAAAGGAGATATTTCCTCTTCGTCAGACTTCTGAACAAAAGTGAGATTTAAAATATACCATTGAATAACTTTATTCTCGGCTCTTACGTCAGCGGTGTGGTTGAAAAGGTTAGAATATGAAGTCTCGACATTAATAATATCTTTCCTTAAAAGAGCTATCTCTCCAGCGATTTCCTTTAATCGCGCTGTATCCTTTTCTGTTTTAACATTTTTTATCTGAATCTTTTCGCTTTCCTGGGAGAATTCTCCATACCTTACGTACATTTTTGTCAGAGCTTTTGCGTCCTCTTCCGCAAGCAGTCCACCTGTATCGCTGTATTTTTTTGCGAGCATGGCTTTTGTTAAAATCCCTCGCTTTATACAATTACTCATTTCGACACTAAATTCCAATTCGGCATCTTCTATTTGCCTGCGAGTTGGCTGCTTCATTATGAGTCGATAAGGAATTGGCTCAACCACTTCCTTGGTTACAGAAACTTCTTCCTCTTCGCCGGTTTCTTCGTTCTTGACTTTGCTCGTCTCTGTTTTCTTGACCTTCTCTTCTTTTTCAAAAGTGAAGCTGTAAATTTCACGCAGTTTTTTGCGGGTATCGTTTATTGTTGGGGTTGCTGTGTCTGACATAATTTTATTTTATTTAAATGTAAAGCCTATGGTATAATTATCTAAATCCATTTCGATATTTCTAATAGTTTCATTGCCAATATCTAAAGTTCTTTTTCTTAGGTGCTGCAACTTATCTAAACTGAAGTAGTCAGCTTGATCCACAACTGGCACGCAACCCTCTGGCAAATTATTTCTTAATTTATTAAAATTAATTTGATGCTCCTTATGTAAATCCTCAAGCATAACGAGGAAACCCTTAAAAAGGGAAACCGTATTCCTGTGGCAACATTTTTTAAAAATGTCTTCTGCTTCCATATGTATTATTGTTGTAGATCCTTGTACCTGTATCGATATACACAAAAAAAAATCTTTAGTGTAAAAGTATTCATGGCAGAATTATTGACAGCGGCAGAAAGAGCAAGCGTGGCAGCGAACTTGTTAGATCTTCATGATACATTCGGAAGAGACATTGTTGTATATAAAGAAGCTCAAAAAGTTATAGTTAGCACAGACCCTAATTTTAATTATCTTTACGGAACAGGCGGGGCCTCCACCACAAGCGTGGAGAATATTCCTGTAAAGAAAATATTTAAAGCTAGAATCAGGTACGACTCGGATAGAAGTTTGGAAAATTTCGGAGAGGCTGGAGCCCAAATAAAAGTAAGCCGACCAGACGGAGGTAGCTTAGTAAGGATTAAATTAAAAGCTGAAGACTATGCCTATATTAAAGAGGCAAAAAGAATCGAGCTTGACGGAAGAATGTTTCACGTAGATTCTGACCCAAGAGCTCACGGACTTTTTGATGTTATACAATTTTATTCACTGCTATTAAGACCCATAGAGTAATGGCCAAGATGATAGACAAAGGAGTCAAGAGGGCATTAGATCTTGAAATTCGAAAAAACAAACAATTGATAAATGAAGGAAGATTAATAATTGAATCTCAATTCAAAGTGGCTCATGGAAAATTAATGCAAGATTTTGAATCCCACGCAATAACAAGAGAGCTAAAAAGAGGCCCCGCTTCTAAAAATTTAAGCGGAACTTTACCAGAAGGAAACTTATTTGGATTTATAGGTTTTGAAATTGGAGATGATCCAGTATATGAATTACAAAATCTTTTACAGCGCACAAATATATTAATAAAAAGAAGAAAGTTTGGATCCTTTGGTTTTGTTTGGAGTTTTGCGGTAAATATACCAACATTAAAAGATCTTTATGCAGCCACCCCATTGCCTTGGGCAAAAGGAGCAAGCTGGCTACAACAGCTAGAAGGTCAAGGCATAGCTAATTTAGGTCAATACATGCACGCAAAAAGCCCTCCAGCAGGACGATCAGGAGCGGGAATCCAATCCGGCAGGGAGTCGGGAGGCAGATTAAAAAAACAATATATAAAACCTTTATTGAAAGATTTTGAAACCAACTTAAACACCCTATCTGCAACAAGATTATCTAAATCTTATTTTTAAATGAAGCCACAATTCCAACATCAAGTTACTACAAGTTTTGTCTTATGGGCTGACAATTTTATAACTAAAAAAGCGGACGCATTCTCAAGCAAGTCGTCTGATTTTTATGCAGACACCGGAGACGCGAGGCTTGGCCCCGGGTTGGTGTCTTACAATAGCCCCTACAAGCAATGGGTTAGCGACGAAAGCATAGAGGGGGCGAACATACCTAGCGGCGTTTACGACAATGGAACATTCGTTCCAAGAGGGCAAGACGGATTAAAAATTGATTTTGACAATGGGCGAGTGATATTCGATTCAAGTTTTGGAGCAAATAAAACTACATTAAGTGGAGATTATACAGTAAAAGATTTTAACTTTTATATAACAAATCAAACAGAAGAGCAATTGATAGTTGAAAGTAAATTTGATTCAAATAGCAGATTCAAGCAGTCGCTAGGAGGAATTGAGCCTTATAAACAAGTCATACCTGCAATTTTTGTAAACTCGGAAATGGCAGAAAATGAACCGTTTGCATTCGGAGGAGAAGATAAAACCACCACAAGTATTCGTTGCGTTGTTTTTGCAGAAAATACATACCAACTTGATGGCGCTTTATCCGTTTTTGCTGATTCAAAAAATGAAGTCTTTGCTAAATTAGGTTTTGAAGATTTTCCGCTAACAGAATACGGAGACACTACAGGTTTTAATTATAAAGAGCTTGCAACATCAAAACGAGAAACTTTTTTTCATATAGAAGAGGCGAGAGTTTCAAAATTAAGCGACAGAATAAGCAAAAATATAGACCCATCTCTTTTTGTAGGCTTTATAGATTTCGAAATAACCAACCTAAGGTATCCTCGCTTTTCTTAAAACTTCCCTTTTTTATACAAAAAATGTAATAGAAACAGAATCTAATCTTATTAATAAATATTATGGCACAAAATTTACCAGGACGAGCAAGAGTAATTTACCAGAGTGAAGCATTATATGCTGGGACGGTAAATGCTACAGGGCACCATTTTAGCGTTTCTAATGACGCTTGGTCAACAAAATCAGGAGTGGCGAAACTCGCAGACGTTCCAGCTGGCTACGAAGTCAGAACGGGAATCGAGCAGTTGCGCAGAGTACAAAATGCAAATTATAGTTTTAGCGTTAATCGGCAAGATGTTAATCAATTTGGACAGTTAGCTAGAATTGATTCTGTTTCCATTGAACCGCCGACAGTAACTCTTGATTTTTCTTACTACCTGACAAACGGCATTAACGAAAGAATTCTAGGAATGAATGTTGACGGAACTTCAAGCGCCTTAGCGGATGATATTATCGGAGGTACTGAGTGCGGACAAAACCTTAATGCAGATGGAAAAAACTTTTTTATATTAACTACCTGCGAAGGTCACGATGCAGTAGGCAATCAAGACATGGATGACGGCAAAAGCGTTATTGCATTAGGAAACGGTTATGTTTCGAACTATTCCATAGAAGCCTCTGTGGGAAGTATGCCAACCGCAAATGTTACTGTTGATGGATTAAATTTAAAGAGTTACGTTGGAAGCACAGGCTTAGACATTCCGGCAGTAAATTCTAATTTTGGGATTCCAATTTCAGACATACATTTTAATATTCCTCCGGCAGTTAGCGGTGTTCTTAACGACAGTGCTGCAGGAGGTTTAGATACCGAAGAAGAAGGTTGGTCCTGCTTGCGTCCTGGAGACATAACAATGTCCCTAGGAACAGACGGAAGAGCTGCAGAGTTCGAGCTTCTTCCAGGGAACGATCCTCGAGGAGATCTTGGTTATGGAAGAACAGCGGGCGGTTTTGATATCTCTACAGGTGCTGGCTACCAGGGCGTCAACGATAATCCAATGCATGATTATACCGTTGATGGCTCAGCTCACGTCCAAAGCTTTAGTATCGATGTTCCGATGTCAAGAACAGTTCTTAACAGACTTGGAACTCCTTATGGATACTCAAGAGTTGTTGATTACCCTTTAAATATTTCTGTTAGCGTAAACGCTATTATGGCAGATCTTAAAGCTGGAAACGTAGCGGATCTCATCTGGAACACAGAGGAGCATGATCTAGTATTCACTCTTAGAGAACCAAACCAATACGGAACAGGCTCTGTTGCGATGCAGTATATAGTTAAAGGCGCACTGCTAGAAGGAGAATCTTTCAGTTCCTCAATTGGGGATAATAAATCAGTAGATTTAACATTTACTGCTCAAGTCGGCGGACCCGAAGATCTCGCAAGAGGTTTGAGGATACTCGGCTCAAGGAATGCTCTCACCATCACTGGTAAATTCGCCTAATTAATAATTAATTCTTTAAAGCCTGCCCCTTAAAAAAGGGGCGGGTTTTTTTGAATTTACTCATAAAGAGCATATTATAATGTATCGATTCCTCTAGTCGATAAAAAGCGAGCATGAGCAGGCTACGCTTAGGGAATGGATGGTATGCTCCGAGGTTGTTCGCTCGTTAAAACGAACGAACATTTTTAATTTAAGCTCTGTAGAACTTTAAGCCTCCGCTAGCAGTAACTCCAAACGAAAAAGAAGAACTTACCGAAGCGTCTGCCCCGATTGCCTGGGAATAACTTTGTTGTTTTAGCTGGGCGTTTTCAATTTTAAAAGAATTTATATTGGTTATTCCTCCAGATCCGTCTCTTTCTGTGTGAGATATTATCATATCGTATCTTGATCCTTGCGTAAAAAAAGAGTCTATCTCTCCTGTATAAAATTCTCTAAGAGTCATATCCATAGATACGGACCCAATCACAGGAAACTTAAGTTTTCGGTCGAACACATAATTACTTCCAAAGCCATAAATATCCTGTCTAGGGATTGGAAGGTTTATGTTTATGTTTTGTATAGCAGCTTCCACATCGTCTAGAACTGCTCCCCCGTGGGCTCCTGCGTTTTTGGTTATATTTATTATGATTCCCCCAGGCATTATTGCTGGTACATCATTATCTGTATGAGGATTCAAAGAGTCTTCGTTCAAAACCAATCTTTCCTGTGAGGGTTTATTTTCAACCCCAAGCTTGATAGATGGAAAATAAGGAGGATTGTGCTCTTTATATTCATCAAACCTCATATTACTACAAAGAAAAGATACAGAGCAAACAGGAAGCTGCCCGACAGAGGCTGAGTATTCGTAAGTTTTTAAAAAAGAATTACCAAAACCTACTACATTATAACCAGAAAACCCCTGTTGATCTGTTACGTTATTTAAATCCCTATGGCCGCAACCTCCTGCGTCGGCGATCAAGAATAAATTAACATCATCAGTTCCTTGGGTATTGTAAAAATTCTTTAATAAGCTTCCGTCGGATCCAAGATAAAAACCTAATGATTCTTCGTTTTCTCCGCTGGAAAATATATACGACATACTACAGTCGATTTCTGGTTGGCGAATAATTGGAGATTCATCGTCTTGAGAGACTAGTATATCGGAGCCTATCGCTTTTACATCTAAAGCCGGGTGAGAAAAGCTGTATTCCATACTCTGAACTCTGGTTAAATCCCCAGAGGTTGAAGCTGCGTCCTTGTATCCAGGAAAATCAGTTATTAAAACCCCAAACCTTTCGTAACTTATTCGATCTACTTTGGATTTACCCATTAAATGAAGTACACCTTTTTATCAATTAAGTGTATTTACAAAAGACCGCCATGCCAAATAGTAAAATTTCAGAACTTAAAGAAGCTTTTGCGCTGCGATCGGAGAACATTCTGGATTCTTTTCCGACGCAAGCTCAAATTTCTGGGCATGGAAACGGAGACAATAACGCCTCTTTAATTATAGCAAGAGCAAACTCTCACAATGAGAAAATTTCCTATAATCATTTAAAATCCTCTTTATTAGACAAGAGCGTTTTGCTTACCGGAAATCAACTTATCAGCGGTCAAAAAACTTTCACAGACCCTTGCACTTTCTTAAGTAGAACAAACATTAATGAAATTTTTGATGAAACGCAGACAGGGGATATAAGTGGAAATATTTTTGTTGGCACAAGCGGTTTATTTCAGAAAATTGGCATATCAAATATTTTTCACGAAAGAGATGATGAGCCATCTTATACGTTGCATGCTTCTGGAGATTCTTGTTTCTTGGGGGGCATAACTAACACCGGATACCATAGACATATAGGCAATATTTACAGGATCGGAGATTCAAACCTTCTAGGTGATTTCAATATCACCGGAGATTCTTGGAGAATTGGCGACGTAGATATGAAAGGTGATTTCTATATCTCAGGAAATTTCTTCACTCAAATAGGGGATTCTACCAGGTCTGGAGATCAGCTTGTAATTGGTGATATTACTCATACTGGTTACCACAGGCAAAAAGGAGATTTTTATAGAATAGGCGAATCTGATTTTATTGGAGACTTCTCGGTTACTGGCGACTCATTAATGGTAGGCGATATCAAAATGGAGGGTAACTATTATTTGACTGGAGATTTTACCCAAACAGGAAATTCAACTATTTTTGGGGACGAAAGGGTTACGGGAGATGTTCATATTGGAGAGTACATTTACCACTACCAAGACGAAGATACATTTATTAAACTTGACGAAGATCAGATATCCTTAACTGCGGGAGGCGATTCAGAAATTTTGATAAGCGAATCAGACAGCGACTTTATCTCTTTTTCTACTTCTGGAGAAGAGCAAATGCGGATAGATAATTCTGGATTTGTTGGGATTAATACTGTAGACACGCTCGGAGAACTCTCGGTAACAGGCTCATCTTATCTTGAAAAAGCTTATACTACTGGCGAAGATGGAAGATGGGAACGTGTATTTGGGGGTTCGGACGAAGTGGTTTCCTTTGTGGCCTCTCTTAATAAAGGCAGTGATAATTTTTACTTAGATTTCCCAAAAACCTTTGGGGAAAAACCGGCTCTAACACTATCTCTAGAAAACTCTCAAGGCGGCCCGATTGTTCCGTATATGATTTCAGATTTAAATGAGTTTAGGTTTGCGGTAAATTTTGGATCCGAATTGCAGAATGATAATTATAAGCTTCATGTAAACGCGAGGCCAACCGGACAATCATCAGCGAACAAAACAACGACTCAATCATTTGCGACAGACATACCCGAAGGTGTTGATTCTTTTGAGGTTCAGTATCCGTGTTCTTTTCATGCAATCCCTTCTATTTCTACAGTCATCGAGTCGGAAGGGATCATGATACCTTATTTAGTTTCGGGGGTCAGTAGAGACTCTTACCACATAATACTTTCCTCCCTGTCTAAATCGGGCTCCAGAATTCATACGCATGCAGTCCGATAAACTAAAACTAGTGTAAGTAAAAATATGATTTCCGAACTTATATTCAACTCAGATGTCTTTAGTGGTCAGATATTGTATATTGATCATATTAAAACCACAGGTGCAAAATCTGTTTTCGCTGCACCCATCAATCAATTTGGAACGGGGTCTGGATCAAATATAATTTCCTTAAGATCTGGTCAGCTAGGCATAGGAATAATAGATCCAGCATTCCCGCTGCATGTTAACGGGGATGGCCAACTAGGCGGAAGTTTTACTGTTTCTGGATCTTCCGTGATCGAGGGAGATAACTATACAGTTTCCGATTCTTATATTGGTGGAGATTTTTCTGTCACCGGTTCGTCTCTTACCAAGGGTTCTTCTATCATCGAAGGATCTTCCGTTATTGAAGGAAGCAATTATACAGTCACAAATTCTTATGTCGGCGGAAATTTTTATGTTACAGGAAGCAGTGTTATAGATGGAGACTTGACAGTTAACGGAGAAAGCTTTATTGTTGAAGCTACCACGGTCAAGATCGAAGATAAAAACCTCGAGATAGGAATTTCTTCTACTGGTGCGG
>Ga0115562_1002904_pt1 | contig 11576 bp, 22 predicted proteins | sample COGITO_mtgs_1105_6_FD_87200 | JGI IMG/M metagenome (GOLD analysis project Ga0115562, IMG submission 87200) | Pelagic marine microbial communities from North Sea - COGITO_mtgs_110516 | ecosystem: Environmental > Aquatic > Marine > Epipelagic | place: Germany:Helgoland, sampling site Kabeltonne...
TGCATTATTTATGTCTTCATTTAATTGCTTTAATTTATCAACGCCTTCTTGGTCCAAAACCGGATTCATTGGTAAATTTGCCGGCGGTAATGTTTTTACTTTTGCCGGATCAACGGCCGCCGCTTCGGCTTTTTCTTCTTCGGTTTCAATTGGAATTACAATCGGATCTATTTTTTTTAATGTTAACGCTTCGTTTACATTGTCGGCAACCGTATCGGCCAATTCTTGTGCGTTTTCCTTTATACCGTCAACGTATTGGTTAAAACTGTCCTTCATTGCGTTGCCAATACCGGAAAAACCTTTTTTGATTTTTTCAATATCTAAAGTCAAAACGCCCATAATTATGTCGCCAATGCTGCCGAAAATATTCATTACCGCCGTTCCTAATGCTTTAAAAACGGTTATAATATTTTTAACCATAAATTTAGCCGTCGCAAATGCAGTTTTAAAAACGCCAATCAAAAAATTGACGCCCATTTGAACCAATAACGATTCGTTGTATAATTCAATAAAATAATTCGCCACTTTTACAATTGCCGCTTTTATTCCGGCCCAATTATTATAAATAACGTATGCAACCGCCGCCAATGCCGCGACAATCAATCCAATTGGTCCCATCATAACCGTAAAGGCTGCACCTATTGCCGGCGCTAATGTCATTAACGTTCCGATTATTGCGATTATTGGTCCTAATGCTGCAACAATTCCAACGAATGCTAATATTATTTTTTGTGTCGTTGGACTTAATGCCTTAAATTTTTCCGTTAAATTTGTAAAAAATTCGCCTATTTTTTCAACCGCCGGCGCAACCGCTTGTAAAATAATTTGTCCGACTTCTAAAAAAGACGATTTCATTGCGTTCAAACCTTTGGTCATTTTAAATGATGCCGTTTGCGATGTTTTTTCAAATGCTTCGTCCGTCGCGCCGGTTGCCCTTGTCATTTCGTCAAACAATTTTATATTATCTTCCATTGACGAACCGGTCAAATCTAAAATCCCTTTCCATGCTCTAACATTCGGCGCAATATCTGTAAATTCTTGTCCGGTTTTATCCAAACCGTCCTTTAACATTGATAATGTACCTATTAAACCTTGTTCCGCTAAAGTTTGTTTTAATAAATCGGACGTAAATCCCATTTTGCCAAATGCTGCTTCGGCTTCGGCCGTTGGCTTTGCGATTGTGGTCATTATAGCGTTTAATTGTGTCGCACCGTTTGCCGCGTTTGTTCCGGTTTTCGACATTGCAGCCAATGCCGCGCCGACTTCATGGAATTGAACGCCCATATTTGACGCAATTGGTAAAACTGCGCCCATTGCGCCGGCTAATTCCGACGCTTCTAATTTACCCAAACGAACCGCCGAAACCAAAACGTCCGTCGCGCCGCTAGCATTCAAATTTCCTTGTCCGTATGCATTCATTGCGGACGTTGCCAAATCTGCAATGGTTTTTGTTTCGCCTAATCCAACCGCCGATGCTTTTAAAGACGCGTTTAACGTGTCCGTTGCCGCTGCACCTTCTAATCCGGCCGACGTTATAAAAAACAACGCTTCCGCCGCTTCGTTGGCGCTCCTTCCGGTATCAATCGCCATTTTCTTTGCGGTTTCGCCTAATTTTTTGACCTCATCGCCGGCAATACCTACCAATGATTCAATTTGTCCCATTGATTTATCAAAATCAAACGCCATTTTTGTTGCAGCCGCACCGGCCGCAATCAACGGTAATGTCAAACGCGTTGACATTGATTTTCCAACGCTTTGCATTTTAGATCCAAACGCTTGTAATTTGGAACTTGCTGAACTTAATGAATTTTTTAATTTCGACGAATCGCCGGTAATATTGACTTTTAAATTTGATTCGGCCATAAATAATGATTTTAGCAAAAATACAAAAAAAAAGACGCTTTTATTTTAGCGCCGTTTTCTTTGTCATTGACTTTATTTTTTCCTGGAACGCTTCCATTTGTTCCCTTGTTGACTTCGGTTTGTCACGTTCTTTTTTACGTTTTTTATCAACCGGCAATGTGAATAATTGTTCCGGTTTTAACATTTTAGACTTTTTCTGACAATTTACATTGTGAATCATTGTCGCCAAATATCGCGTTTGCTCCCATTGTAAATTTATATTGTTGTGATAATGTTCGGCCAACAACGCATTTTCACGCCATGTTTGCCGCCAAAAATCATTCGGTTTTATACCGATTAACCCAATATAATAATCGGTTAAACTTTCAAATGTTATTTTTTTGACGGCGTCGGCTTTCCCTTCGGTTTAGCTTCGCCACCAATTGAATTTCCTAAAATTTTTGATTCTAACATTGCCGAAACGACTTTGTTAATAATTTCCGGATTTATATCGTCCAACCATGAACCAACGTCATAAATTGTATAATCAACAACTTTTCCGTTTTCCTGGTCATTTGCTAAAATTGCGGAATAAATCAACGCGCGCAATCCTTTTAATGAAATTCCGTTTTCGAATGCAATTCCAATGTCTTGTAAAGAAATGTCTAATTGCTCGGTAAATTCCGACCAAAAATTCATTGAGAAATGCAACGTCCTTTTTTTGCCACCGATATTGATGTCAATATAACCTTTTTGTTTGTTTGCCATTTTGTTTTTTGTTTGTCGTTAATAAATATAAAAAAAGCCACCGCCAAAATATGACGGCGACTAAATAATAAACTTTTTAATTTTTTAGTTTGTTGATTTTACAATCGCACCGGTAATGGTAATCGAACCGCTATAAGTTACGGCCGCTTCCATTTCCGCCGACATTTCAACACTAGATAAAAATCCTTCCGCAGTATAAATCGCGTCGCCGGTTTCTTCCGTTCCAAATACGCACGTTAATTGCGTTCTAGCTAGTAAGAAATCCGCCATTTCAATTGCGTTTGACGAATCGTCATAAGCGATTAAACCTTCGAATGATATTTCGCCACCTTTTACGCCGCCGATATATTCTGAAAAACCGTTTGAATCTTTTGTTGTTGCTTCCGGTGTGTCCATTGATAAAGACATTGAACAACTTGTCGTATGTCCGACTGTTGCGCCTTCAATTGACAATATTAAATTTGTTCCGTTAAAAACTCCCGTTGTAGCCATATTTTATTTTTTTAAAGTTTATTAAATTTTTTGTAAATATACAAAATAAATATTTTATTAATTACTAATATAATTAAGGCCCAAAAATTTATGAATGCCTTCGTCTTCAATAGTTATTTCGTAATTGGACCAATCGACAATTGCTGAATCGTTTTCGTCATGCCAAAGTACATCGACGCAAAATTTATCGTATAAAACCGGCGCCGTCAATTCATTTAAATCGTCGTCGTATGTTCCAGGATTAACAATAAAATGTCCAATTTTAACAATGGCGTTTTGGTGCGTCGGATATTCGTTTCCGTCTTCGTCGGTTTCAACGCCTAAATTTGTGATCAATGAATCAACAATTGATTCGTTTTCAAATTCGTATTTTTTTACAATATGCGCCATTTTATAATGTTGTTAATTCTTGTAATTCTGCATCTGTTAATACTGTATCGTAGTATCTTAAGTCTTTTATTTTCATATTAGCACTAAAAGCAACCGCATCAGCTGAAGCTAAATCCAAGTTATTTAATCCACTTAAATTTGAATCTACAAATGTTCCTTGCTGAAAGTACTCAACGCCATTAAAAAACAACTTGTTATCTCCGTTCTTATACTGAATAGCTATCTTAAATACAGAGTTTTGTATATCTACGTTATCAACTCTGAACGCTTGTGTAGCTGATGAAATACCTCCTATGTAAGCAAATATTCTTGTGCTGTCGAAAAAATATAATGATATTTGATTTGTGTAAGGAGAACCACCACCATCGCTTATAGTTATGTATCTGTTTGCTGATGCCGAAGTGTTAGGAAATTTACCTTCAACAAATAAAACACCTTCATTATCATTAAAAGTATTAACATTACCCGCGTTATTACATAATTCACCTACTCGTGTTGCAGTAGCACCATTTGTAGGAATATAGCTTGTTGAATATGAACCCTGTTCTATTTGAAATCCCGTACAAATAAAACCTCTATCAGATTGCACATCGTATTTTATAACACCATTGTATAATAAAGTACTCAAACCAACTGTTGATGTTCCGAATACTCTCCATATGTTATTTCCTTGATATTCTGTACTTACATCTGAAACAACTAATCCTCCTATTGCTACTGATAAATCATATTGTGAAGAATTATCTCCTACTAATGGTTCTCCTTCATCATTCATCAATACATAAAAAGAAAATGTATTCGCTACAGAAGCGGTTGCTGTTCCGCAATATCTAAAAGATGTAACTCCGTTAGTAAAACGAACTGCATTTGATAATCCGTTTTCCCAAGAATAAAGTTCATAGGTTATGCCAATCGTATCACCTTCATTAGCAGTAGGCTCGCTATTCAATACAGAATTAGTTCTTTGTGGTTCTAATAATAAACTTGGGCAACCGCCGCCGGAATGATCAATGCGCGGAATTTGTGTTTCAACCGTTTCAATTAAACCGCCTGGATTTATGCGCGTCGCTTCGCCGGTCCTTGAAAATGTGAAATCGCCGTCGCCGTCTGTTGGAAATACTGAATAAACTTTGCCGGTATTATAACCGGACGGAATTAATAGTAATTTTGATTTGTCTGATATTTCCATTAAGTTTTGTAAATTATTTTATATAATCATCTAATGTTACTTTACGCCATTGATTTGCATCTATTCCCCATGGTGAATCTTCTTTGCGTTTCTGTAAAAAAATCATTGCTAACTTAAAATGTTCTGAATCAATTTCGTTTAATTCATTTGGTATTAAACCATTAAGTTGTTGACCGAAAGCGTTTATTTCATCATAAGAAAATGTATGCATTGACCAACCTTGTTTTTGTTCTACAAATGATAATTTTGATATGATTTCAAAATTAGGTTCGTTGTCATTATCAATAATTCCGGTATCGTCAACGTCATTTATTACTTTAATTTCTTTGTATGCAACTAAATCTGTACGAACTTCGAATGTTTTTCTTCGATTTTCGTTATCGTCGTTTTTTAATCTTATGACTGCATAAAGTTGACAATCGATATTATTAAAAGATGTTTCTACTTTGTCGTTTGTGATAATTGCGATGTCGTTATTAGTTAAGTAATTTCTCATTTTTTTTATAATTTTTATGATTCTTCCCAAATTAATTTGATTTGTCCTCTTACTGTTTTAGTTGCTAAAGTTGTTTGTTGATTTCTAACGGCTACAAGTAATCTGTATGATGATGTTAAAGAAATATCTCCCATATCTAATTCGTATCTATCATAACTTTGCAATGTTGTATCTGGTGCTATGGGCGAAAAAGAACCCGAATATAACTTGGTAATACTCGTTTGATTAACTGCGCCGCCCCATATTTGTATGTCTATTGCAGTATAAGAGCTATCATACAAAGCACTTAAAACCAATTTTTTTAAAACCGAATTAGGTTCTAAAAGTATAAACCCGTAATAATTAGGAATACTCGGATCCGTTCCCGTTCCTCTGTTCCAATTTAAGACCTGCGCTCCGTCATTAGATTGATAATGTCCTACCCAACGACCGTCAGAATTAAAATTTATTTGTCTTCCAAAAGTAAATTGTCTTGTCGTATTACCACCGCCACCACTTATTGATATATCTCCACTACCTAAAAGGCTATTACTATTTATTGTTTTTATATTTGTTCCACTAACTAAAGTAGATTGCAAACCGCTCATACCAGATTCAAAATTTGCTTTAGTTATTTTTTGATTTAACGGTGTTCCGCCTACATTAGTTACAATAGGTATTAAATCAGTATCACCACTAAATGATGTTGCTTCTGTTAAATCTGTTATTTTTTTATTCGCCATTATTCTAAAATTAGGTAATCGTTATTTTCTGTAAAAATATATCCGCCGGATTCTAAAATGATAAATTCATCAACTAATGCCGGCGACGATATTATCGGTTTATTTTGTACTTGAAATCCTAAACCAATCATTTTTTTATCTTAAATAACAAATAATTTTTCCACTTACAACCGTAATGTCATCAAAATTTCCATACAATATTAATCCGCTTGCTAAAACTAATGATGTTATTGATGAATCTCCGCCGCTTGCATTATTTGAACAACTAATTGTTGAGTCTTCTAATGATTGAATAGCTGCGAAATTTTCTCCTATTGTTGATGTTTCAGACGCTGAAATAATTCGTAAACCATAGTCACCGAATGATAATCGTTGATACTCATTTGAAAAATTTAAATTTACTCCCATGTTTTATGGTATATTTCACAAATATACAAAATTTAAAAATCATTTTTAACGCATTATTTTTTCCAGGATTTCACGATTTTTTCCGCCGAACGCGCACCAAAATAACCGCCGTAAACTAATAATAAAAGACTTGACAATAAATCAATCCATTCGGACGCAATATTGAAACCACCAATTGACGAATCTAAAATAATATAAATAAACAACGTCAACGTTAAAAAAGCCAATACCAATGGCCTAATATTTTTTGTCAAAAATGAATCCGTCGCATTGTCCGACGTCCAACGTTTTGTCACTTCTTGCATTTCTATAACGTCAAATTCTAATTCCGCCAACAACATTTGTTTGTCAACTTCTGACAATTGGCCGTCGTTTTTTATTTTGTCGCTTAATAAATTTAAACTTCCAATTCCGGTAATATTTCCGGCAATGTCTAATAATTCCGGCGCAACTTTTTTTCCGTTTGCAACCAACCAACGCAACGCATCGCCAACGCGCGACGTTCCGTTTTTATCTTTATATGATTGCTTTGCCATTATTTATTTTTTAGTGTAATCCCAACGCGATTTTTGATCGCGAATGTCAACATGGGTGAACGTGTTATATTTTCCTATTCCGCCAAAATCCAATTGTCCCAATTCAACCATTTCGCAAACTAATTTATGAACTTCGTTCGCGCTCATTCCGTCAATTACAATGTCCGCCGCTTTGCCCAATTTATGTTGGCTATATTTAGCGCCTTTAATGATGTTATCGTTATAACTTGGACATCTATATCCGGAATTTATTTTGATTGGCTTTCCGACTTTGTCACGCAAAATTTGCAATTGGTCCGCCAACTTAATCATGTTGTTTTTTATGTCGGCGCTAATCTTACATTTACAATCTTTTAAATTGCCTTTGCATTCAAATTCGGAAACCGAAAAATTTTTAGTCATCTTTTTTTTTGTTTAAAAAATACCAACGTTGCGCGGTGTAACCTATTGAAACGGCCAATAATAATATTTTTAAAATTTCGTCAATTGCAGTAAATGAAATAAAAAACGAAAACGTGTTTAATATGTATAATTTCAAATCATTCATTTTTAAAAACTTAATATTGTGATTAAAATATCTTCAACAACCATTGACGCGCCGGATTTGTCGGCTTTGACTTGTATTTTGCAACCGCCGGTTAATTCGCTTGTTTGTGTGAATATTTGCGTCGTTCGAGAATAACGAACTTGATCGCTATTTGACGCAATGTTGTCGTGTGAAAATTCAATTGATTTTCCGGTGTCCGGAAAAAATAAACGCGCGTCAATTCTAGTATTTGCAGCGCCGGCCGTAACGTCAAAATCGTTTCTAACTAAAATTATTTTATTTGCTCCAACTTTCGACGTGTCAATTTTGTTTGCTGCTGAATCCCATAAATCGCCAACAACATATGACGGCAAATGCGAATGTGTATTGGAACCGGCTTTGTCGTTTGTTAAATCGGTCCAGGTGTCCGCCGTCAAACTTATTGGCGTCACGCTTGTTGCGGTGTCAACATAATAAGCGAATCCGCCTAATGTATCGTAAATGTCATTTACGGACGTTTTTATTTCGTTTAAATCTGCGGCCGTTACTTTATTAATTGCCGGCAATACTGACGTTTGATTGTCAATTTTTGTTGTATAGGTAATTTTTGCCATTGGTTATTTTTTATGATTGTAATTCGTTTTGCAATTCGCTTTGTAAACCGCCAACCGAATCGATTTGTTCAATTTTATTTGACAATTCAATAATGGCGCGAAAATATGTAAAGTCTTTTAAATCGTCTTGTAAATATTTAACGCCTTCGTTTACGCTTGTATAAACATTAAAACCGTTTGCGGTCAAATCAATATAATTGGCCGAACGTGTGCGTAATTGCTCCAGGCATTGCGAAACCATTAAATTTGAATCCAATTCGCCGCCGTCATCACTTGCAAACCTTGTGACGCATTCAACGCGCGTTATTGTTTCCAAATTGAACGACGTTTGGTTTTGGTCCGTTTCGTCATTTGATACGGAATAAACGCGAATAAATGGATAACTCGCATTTGTTGGAACGCGTCCATAAATCGGAACGTTTGATCCGTCAATTGTAACGTTGCCGTTTAATTTTGCAATGATTGCTTTGCGTACAAAATGAATCGCTTCTAACATTATTTAATTGCTTTTTTTATTTCGCCATTAAGACGATTTAATAAATTTTTAAACCCTATTCGCGCCGAACTAAAAAAGAACGGACGCGCCGGCAAATTAACTTCTTTTATTCCTTTGCCTTTAAATTGTGCGGCGTAACTTGGCGGAATACCTAATTCTAACATATCGGTTAAATCAACCGAACCACCGGTTCCAAATTCAACATAAGGCGCGTAATGTGCGGCCGCTATAACGTCAACGGATTTTCCACTTCGTTGTGTGCTAATGGATTGTTTTAATGCGCCTTTGTCAACCGGCGCCGAACGTTTTGCCATTCTGACAATATCTAATCCGGTTTTTCCTAATTCTGCGGAAACGGTCCTGGATTCAAACGCGCGCATTTTATCCAACTTATTTTTTAGTTTGCTTAAATCCGATTGATTTATTTTTATGTTAACGTTCATTTATACGGATTTTGTCGCTAATAATTTTGTGTGAAAATCCAAATCAAAATCAAATTTGTCGTTGATTCTATATTTTTGCGTTTGATTTTCCAATGTAAAAATGTCGCCTAACTGAATCAATTGCGCGGTATTTTTACGCATTGTTATTTCGATTTGAATATCTTGTTCACGTTTGCCGAATTTATCGTTTATTTCGCCATTAATTTGTTTTAAATCGCACCATACCGTTGCAACGTCCGACAATGTAGAATTGAAACCGCCGAAATCGTCCGGCGTTTTTGTCAAACGTTTGATTGTAATTTTTGAATTTAATTTTCCGGCGTTCATTATATGAAAACTGATTTATAAGACGTTAAAATTGATTTTGTTGATGTTGGTATTTCTGAAATCGAACCTTCTATAAAATCGCTTCTATTGTCGTAATACGTCGAAATTAATTGTAACATCGCTTGTTTAATCAATCCGTCGTCAATTCCGTTTGTTATGTACGTAATTTTGACGCGTTCGCCTGGACCTTGATCCAATTCAATGGTTTCATTATCCAAACCTAAAATTTCGTAATCCGTTGTTACGGTTCCGTCAATAGTGATTTCCTCAATGCTAGCAATTGGACCAAATGGCAAATCAAAAATTCCGTTTGTCGAATCTAAATAATACGTTCTATTTTTTGCCACAATATCACGCGAAATATAATTTTCGCACCAAATCCGCGCTTGTGTAATCATTGCGGAAATAATATTGTCATCTGCGGACGTATCAATACGAACGTAATCTTTAACATTTTGACCGGTCAACAATTCGTTTCCGGTTGTTGAATTTATTTTAATTTGTCGCATCGTCTTTTGATTCAATTGATTCAATTTTCAATTCCTTCGTTTCAAAATTTTCTTTGTTTTGCTTTTTTCTAACTTTAGACGCAAAACCCTTCGCAATCCAATTTTTTGCAATGTTATCCGGCAATTCTATTTTGTCGCCTTCATTGTAACGTTTGCCACCTCTTAAAATTGATTGATTAATTATTAACTTCATGATATTGTATTTTGCGTAAAGATAAAAAAAAAGCGCCACATTAATTTTGTGACGCTTTTAATAGAATAGAAAACAAGTAATGAAATTACATTTGCGCAAAGTTATTAAAAAATTTTGAATATTTTTTTAATCCTAATGTAAATGATTTTATTTTTCCGTCATTCTTAATTATAAAAAAACCGTTTCGTTCTTTTGAATATATGGCGAAAAAATCAACGTCGTTTTTATTATAATATTTTCCGCTAGTATCTTTTAATAAAATTCGATTTCGCTTTCTGTTTTTTTCGTTAATACCTTTAATTTGAACTTTTAGCAAACCATTAGGCGAATCAACAATGCAATCATAAACGGACGTATTCAATAAAGGAAACGAAACCAACAAATTATTTTCCATTGCCTTAACGGCGAATAAATATTCTGAATAGCAACCAAAAACGTTTGGATTCATTTTATAAAATTACAAAAAAAAAGCCGACCAACTTAATGATCGACTTTCAAACAAAATAAATAAAAATTAAATTATGAAATTTAATTGTCGTCCGACAATGCAACGCAAATGGCTAATGTTCCCAAAAATAACGCGGTTGTCAAATCGTTAAATAATAACAATATTCTAATTGCAAAAAAAATAAACAATATCGTTAAAATGTATTTTATATAAATTTTCTTCATGTCTTTATAATTGGTCCGCTTCAAAACAAACGTTTGAACAAACGCCGGCATCTTCAAACATTGCAACACCACAAACGGCGCATTCAAATTCCGGTTCGTCGCCTGGATAATTTATTCCGTACATAATTTTTAAATTTTTGAGATTAATTCCTTTTTTAAATTTTTCAACGTTTCAATTTGTGTATCTACAACCAAAGTATTGATTTCGGTTTTTAACAACTTTAATTCGTTTAAAATATAAACATTTTCCGATAATTCAAATAAATCAATCAATTTGTCTAGTCTGTCCATTTTAAAGCACTTTAATTGTTCCGTTTCTATAATGTTGGCATATTATGCCGGTTTCTAATTTAACCGTCTTAAAAGGCGTTAAATTCATTTCTTGTTTGTAATGTTTGATAATTGTTTTAATTGTTTTCATTGTTTTAAAAATATGGCGCGCCGAAACGCGCCGGTTAATGTTTTTTTAAAAATTTTGTAAATGCGCTTCGTTTTCTGAAATTTCAAAACGTGGCATTTCGTCCAATCGATTATTTATTGTTTTAACAAGATTTTCAACGCTTGAAAATACTCTGTATAACATGACTTTTTCGTCCATTTCATTGTTTCTGAAAAAATCTTTGATTGTTTCGATTTCTTGATTGAATCCTTTGTTGTACAAAAATCCGTCATAAATTCCGCAAATGTAGTTTTCCAATCTGTTAAAATTTGTTGATACATTTGACGCGTTGATTAATGAATGATTTGTGTCGTTATATCTCACAACGTCAATAATTGTTTTTAAATCGCCGATTAATGATCTTTCAAGGTTTGATAATACGTTCTTTTTGAATGTTCTGATTTCTTTTTGTGTAGTTTCTAAATTTAAAGTTTCCATAATTTTAATACTTATTTGTTTTTGTTCTAAAAATATGGCGCGCCGAAACGCGCCGGTTAATGTTTTTTAAGCTAAA
>Ga0115562_1002909_pt1 | contig 11560 bp, 16 predicted proteins | sample COGITO_mtgs_1105_6_FD_87200 | JGI IMG/M metagenome (GOLD analysis project Ga0115562, IMG submission 87200) | Pelagic marine microbial communities from North Sea - COGITO_mtgs_110516 | ecosystem: Environmental > Aquatic > Marine > Epipelagic | place: Germany:Helgoland, sampling site Kabeltonne...
TATGGTTTGCCATATTTAAACACATGCGCACCGCATTCGCACCAGGAACGACATTGGCTTTATTTTTGCCCGCAATTTCATAGGCCTTACCATGCGCACGAGCCGTTATGGGAACTCAAAGACCGGCCGAAACGGACACGACCTTGTCAAAGGTGAGCAGCTTAATCGCAATCTGGCCTTGATCGTGATACATCATCACGGCAGCATCATAGACACCGTCGCGCATTTTCAACCATAGGGTATCAGCGGGCAGGGAGCCTTTGACCGCGATTTTTTATGCCTGCGCGCATAGGACCGCAGGGTCGATAACATGATCTTCCTCGTCGCCCTATAATCCGCCATCACCCGCATGCGGATTATCGGCCGCAACCACGATCCGGTGGTGCTTATATCCTGCCATTTTAAGAGTGCGATCAGTCAATTAATTCGACTGCTCGATGTGGTTTGTGGTCAACAAAGCAGGCACATCTTTTATCGCGACATGGCGGGTCATCCGGCGGTTCCACATGCTGTTTGCAACGTTGATTTCACTGGCGCGCGGTTAGTTTGACAAAGTCACTGGCATACCCCCAGTTCGTCGGAAAAATCATTGCCGCCCAGATGCATCGATTCTTTGTTGCATGGCACAAACACAATACCGTCGATGCTGTCATCACGGGAAAGCTCCAGCGCTTTTTCAGCCCCTTGATTGACGAGGCGCCGCCGGCAGCCGATGTGGCGGTCATAGGGGCATCGGCCACTCCGTCTATGGGTATGCTAAGATGTAGAACTTTGCCTTCGGTGATCTCTAATGAATCTTTGGCATCTATTAAGCGCAGGCTGGGAATATCAAGACCCACCTGCTGTTCACCGCGCGCCAGAAGCTGCGGATCACCCACCACAATCAAGTTCGCAGACTGTCTTATTGCAGGGTCCACCAGCAATTTGACCAGCAACTCCGGATCAATTCCTGCCGGGTCTCCCTGTATCAGAACAAGCGATTTTTATCCCCCTGAAAGATTATGTTTGGAGAGGCCATCGGTCGAAGTTTTAGAAACGGCTTGATTTTTTGTGCTAAGCGCTGCGGTGATATTGACCACGGCCGTTTTGAGATGTCGTCGCAATTGCCGCCTGGCTTCCGAGCCGTTGCGCTTTTGAAGCGCCTCTGTGATCAGATCGTGATGGCCGAGCATGGTGTCTTGCGACGTGCGTTGCTTCGATGAAATAAAGCGTGCCCGCCACAGGCGCGCGTTATAGACCCTATGGAATTCCATCAATGGAGCGTTGCGTGCGGCTCGGACGATGGATTAGTGAAATTCCATATCCCAGCTGAAAAAATTGAGCGGATCTGTCTCAAGGCTGGCATTTCGCATCCGATCGCAGAGCTCTAGTATCTGCGTGATTCCTGCATTGCTGGCATGCTTGCAGGCCAATTCCTCGGCGAGAGCTTCGAACGCCCCCAATACAATCAGATTTTCGCTCACCTCTTCTAGAGAGGGATCGGCTACGCTGGAGCGACGCGTTGCGCTGTGGACGATCAGGCCTTCATTTTTAAAATCAGTAAAGCTTCTTTTAACGGTGTGCGACTGATCCCCAGCGCCTTGGCCAAATCACGTTCTGGCACGGGCAACCCGGGTGTCAATTTTTCAAGCAGGATCATCTGCCGCAAAACGTCTGCGGCCTCCCAGGCCAGGTTGCGGCGCGGTGCGATGGCTGGGCCGTCGGCCAAGAGCGTTTTGAAATTAATCCGTGCGCTGCTCATTTACCCCAACTCAAAACAATAGGGTCGAGGGGCTGTAGCAGTGCCATCAGTTGCGCGCGCTGGGCCGCCCAAACGTGGAATCGGGTGCTGGCAAAAGGCAGATTTTATCAGGTGACCCTCGACCATTGCCTCTTTGGCGGCACGAAAGCCACATTGGCGATTTTCATAATTTATTGCGGGTAAAACCCGCGCATATGCGGCTGTAGCGGCGGCCTTGTCGCCTGCCAGAAATGAGGTGACAACCGGCTTAATCTGATCGGGCATTGTCGCAGATGTCATGGTGTCAGTGGCCCCGGCCTCAAGAACTGCGAGCAAAGTGATACCCTCCTCGCCGTCAAATGGCCCGTCTATGTGATCCCTAGCGGCGGCCAGCAGCGCATCCAGTTTGGCGGCCGTGCCCACGCTTTCGATCTTAAGCAGGTTTAACATTTTGATTTCGCGGGCCATTTTGGTCAAAAGCGGTATGGTTAACTCAACCCCGGATAAAGGGGCATCCTGCAGCATAATCGGCGGACCAACCTCGCCAACTCGGGCGACTTGCTCAAAGGTTTGTTCTGCTGTGCCTTTCAACAGCGCCCCGTGATAGGGGGTATCATCATTACGATATCGGCTCCTACTGCTTTGCACTGGCGGGCGCGTTCCATCACAATATCAGTGACGAAAGGGCTGATTGTGACCATAACCGGCACCCGTCCGTCGATATGTTTGAGGCTGAGCCGTGTGAGTTGATCCCGTTCGGCGTCAGAGAGCAGAAACTGTTCTGAATAGTTGGCCAAGACGCAGATACCATCAACTTTTTGATCGCTCATGCAGTCCAGAATTCTGTGGTTGCCGTCCGCATCAAGGCTGCCATCGGGGTGGAATGCGGCCGGAGCGACCGGCCGGATGCCATTGTAAGGTTTTGTCACTCTATAATCTCAAAATTAGCCAGATGTTTGTCGGTAATTGAAATGCCCAAACCGGGGGTGTCGTCTGATAGTTGCAGATACCCGTCTTCTGCCTCGGCATCGCCATCGAAGATATAATAGAATAATTCGTTACCAACCTCGACGTCAAATACAGGGAAATATTCGCTGATTGGGCAGTTTATATTCGACATTGTCAGGTGATAATTGTGCATCTGTCCGGCATGTGGAATCACGGGCACCTGAAAGGCTTCGGCGATCGCGTTGATCTTTTGCGCCGCGGTGATGCCACCAACGCGGTTGGTGTCATATTGCAAGATGCTGACGGCGCGCTTTTCGATCAGCTCTTTGCAACCCATGACGGAAAATTCATGCTCGCCGCCGGAAATTGGGACGCTGCCCATGGCGTTCAATTCGGCATAGCCTGCGACATCATCCGCGATCACCGGTTCTTCCAACCAACGTGGTTCGTATTTTTCAAGCTTTGGCAACATGCGGCGGGTATAGTCCAAGTTCCACCCCATATAGGCCTCAACCATCAAGTCTTTGTCATAGCCGATGACTTCGCGCAGTGCCTCGACCCGTTTGAGGTTTTCGCGCATGCCGGACATGCCGTCTTTTGGTCCATAGCCAAAGCGTGATTTGAACGCCTGATAGCCGTGCGTCATAGCCTCTTCGGCTTCTGCCTGCATCGCGGGGATCGCGTCAGCATAGAGCTTTGAGTAATAAACTGGAATTTTATCCTTGGTGCGCCCGCCCAAAAGCTTGAACACCGGTTTGCCGACCAGCTTGCCCATCAAGTCCCAGATGGCGATATCGATGGCACTGATCGCAGTCATGCCGATGCCCTTGCGGCCCCATGCATGGGTACGACGATACATTTTTTCCCAGATATAGGCGTAATCAAAGGGATCTTCGCCAATTACCAATGGTGCGTACCAATCATCAATGGCTTTTTTAACTACGGTTGGTGCCAGCGCTGCATTGCCAATACCAATAGTGCCATCTTCGGTTTCGACTTCGCAGGTCAACCATTGATGGAACCGAAAACTGGCCATCGCATCGCCTTTCTGGATCAGGGCGTCAGATGCATTTGTACAGAAATTTCCCTGCGGTGCGACCACCGGTCCGGTCCAGTTCCAGACTCGCGTGCGAATTGATTTGATGCGGCTCATTCAGCAGTGCCTCCAGTTGAGTTTAGTAAACGACGTTTGAATATCCCAAACAGGGCTTGGCCAAAAAGTGCAAGTGCTGTCAGGATAAAAAAGAATAATGTCAGCGGGCGGGTGAACATGAGCCACCACTTTTCGTCAAGCCTCATCGTGGGTTGACCCAAGCGTTGTTCAAGCATGCCGCCCAATATCAAGCCAATGGCCAATGGGGCATCTGAAAAGCCGTAGTGGTGCATGAAAACTCCAACCACACCCGCAGTGAGCGCCACCCAGACGTCAAATATGGATTGGTCCAGCGCGTAGGTTCCATCGATTGAAAATACAAAAACAGTCGGCCATAGAATTTGGACCAGAATGAGTGTGACGCCGGCAAGTACCTTTGCGCCGCGCAAGCCAACCAGGAAAAACAGGATGTTGACCAGAAGCATCGACCAGAAAATTGCATAGACAGACTCAGCCTGCTCGGTGAACATTGTCGGCCCGGGTCGGACACCGTGCACCATCAAACCGGCTAAAATAACCGCTGCGGTGGCGCTGCTGGGAATATCTAAGGCCAGCGTAGGGACCATTGCGCCGCCCATGGCCGCATTATTGGCCGCTTCTGATCCTGCGATGCCTTCAATTGCCACATGGCCAAATTCTACTGGGTTTTTTGACCAGCGTTTGGCCTCGTTATAGCCGATCATCGCAGCGACAGTCGCGCCTTCGGCAGGCAGTATGCCGATAAAGGTTCCGATGCCCGAAGACCGAACAATTGTGTGCCAAGACTTATTACAATCTGCTCTGCTGGGCAGCGTTATGGCTTTCATAATTACCTGTTCGCGCACGACCTGCAGGTTTGCGGCCCGTATTAACAATTCGGAAATACCGAAAACGCCAATCATTACAGGCACAAATTTGATGCCTTCATACAGCTGGTAACTGCCAAACGTGAAGCGCTCGACCGTTGTCAGGTTGTCGACGCCCACCAACCCTAAAAATATCTCCAAGCCTCTGGCAATTAGATTTTTGATCGTGGATCCATCACCAATACTGGCGAGCATTGACAGACTACACAACGTAAGAGCGAAGTATTCTGTCCGGGAAAAATTATAAGCCGCGCGGGCCAGAGACGGTGCTGCAATCATCAAGTAAATTATGCTAAAGACGCCACCTATGGCAGATGAAAAAACGGCCATACCCAAGGCCCTGCCTGCTTCTCTGCGCTGGGCCAGCGGATAACTGTCAAGGCAGGTTGTGGCGCTTGCTGCGGTCCCGGGGGTGTTGATTGAAATGGCGGTGATTGCGGCGGCAAAGGTAGCCGAGCAGTAGATCGCTGTCATGATGGAGATGGCCTGTTCCGGATCCAAGGTAAGGGTAAAGGGCAGTAAAAGTGCGACTTCAATGGGCGTTCAATCCCGGCAAAGCACCGGTGACAACTCCACCTGACGTGGCAGGACCAAAAGTGCTAATAAATAGGGATCGGCAAGTGCCAGCAGACCTGAGATTAAACCTTCCATGCGCGGTCACCCATACCATAGATTGGTAAGCAATCCGCGCGGAAAGCAAATTTCGAATATTTGGTCAAAAGTAAAAAAACCACCAGCGGCATGACGGCTCTGACCAGAATAAGGATGCGAGGGCGTCTTTCGCCCCAAAGTGCTGCTAAAGCGGCGGCGGAAATGCCGAGCGCAAGAAATAAGTCGATCCATGTGAACGCGCCAAAAATGGCGAATAAAGCCAGTGATTCAGCGGTTGTTGCATCAAAGTTTTCGCGTATTTTGATGGGGTCAAACACCATCATTGCGAGTGTTAATAGAATAATAGTGATCAAAAGCAGCTGCGGGAAATCAGCAGGTTGAATGCCGCGTTTGAGGATCGGGGGTATCTCTGTGAAAGTGGTGGAAATCCAAAAGGCCACACAAGAAAAACAAATGATCACGCCGGGTGCAAGCCAGCGCTCAATTCGGGAATTTTTGGATTTCGGTAAGTTTGCCGTTTATTTGCTTATAAGGCGCGGCGGCCGTATAAAGCTGCCGCGTATTGCTTTTATTCGATCAAGCCAAGCTCTTTCAGAGCGGCGCTCATTTCATTGACTGTGGTTTGGATCTGCGGACCCAGACATCAGAGCCTGCAACAGATGTGCTGTCCAATCCAATCGATTTCAGATAACCCCGATATACAGTATAGTTCATGGCGTTCAGCAAGGTGATTTCGATTTTTTCAGCTATCGTTGGTGGTGTATCGGCATGAACCGCAAAGCCGCGTACCATCGAAAAGCTTACGGGAATGCCTTTGAAACAATGGACTGTGGTCGGCGCAGTTTATGGGACTTTCGCTTTGACAGTCTTTTTTCAGGTATTTTTGGAGCAATAACAGGGGCCACGTTATTAGACGAAGATTGTCAGATGCATCGGGTTCTGTGGTGCGTTATCCTGCCAGACGATCTGTTTTTATTTCACATGGGTCTACGCGATTGGTTGTATGGCAAAACTTGGACAGCTCATTTAGCCAGCGACCCGGACTTGTGAATTTGTGCTTGCAAGTGAAGGCACCGTGCGGTTCTGGAATCTGATTTTATGGATCAAAGCCACCTGCTGATGAGGCGCAAAAATCCTGCACGGGATACTTGGGGCCGAGTGGGACACTAACCCATGGTGCAGTTATTACGCGTTGATTCTTGGAGTAAATACTATAAAGAGCGCAGGACCGTTCTTTTAGGTATCAAGCGGTGTTAGCAGAATTAAGGAGTGATAATGGCGTCCGTTATTGAAAGCAACTTGACGATAGACGGCAATCTGACGTGTCAGGGTGATCTGATCATAAATGGCCGGGTGCATGGAGATGTAATTGCTCAAAATCTGACGGTGTCCGAACTTGGTAGTTTGCAAGGTAACATTCATGCGGGAAAAGTTGAGTCAAACGGCACAATAGCTGGTACTATTACCGCCAAAGAAGTGGCTTTGGGTGGTACATCAAGTACACACGCTACCATCAAGGCGGAAAAATCAGACATTCAAGATGGTGCTTTGATAAACGGTGATTTAAAGATTGGCCCGGCTTTCAAGAGTGAGGTGCCCTTACAGGCGCCGGTCCGGAGTAAATAGCAGCGCATGTTGTTAAGGCTCTTGCAGGTCAGCTATGCGCCATAACTCCCTAACGTTATACCAATTTTTTCGATGCAGTGCTGGACTATCTCTGGCCAAGGCCTTTACGTTCGCAAAAATACCTATCGGTAGGTAATTATGGGATATGTAAAGAGGCAAAGATGCGCAAGCCTGACTTAATTTCGGACCAGACCCGCCGTGCCCATCGTGACGCCTGCTGTGATCCGGTTTTCAACTGGCAGGATCGACAAGATTTTGATTTTGCCTCGCGTGGGCTGATATGCCGTCCCGATGATCGTGATATTAAAGATGCAGACGGAGATATCGTCTGGCATCACGAAAAGTTTGAGGCATTTTTGCATGGTGACGCGCCTGCAACTGTTCATCCCAGTTTGTGGCGTCATGCTTTGCTCAACAATTACCGTGGTTTGTTTAAAGTCTGTGAAGGTGTGTGGCAGGTCCGTGGCGAATCTCTGGGCAACGCGACATTTGTGGAAACCGATACCGGCTATATCTGCATTGACCCTCTGACGACAGTGGAAACCGCGCGCTATGCCGTGGATTTGCTATACGAACATGTTGGCAAACGCCCTATTGTCGGGATGATTTACTCTCACACGCATTCTGATCACTTTGGCGGTGTGAAGGGCATGATCACCGCTGAGGATGTCGCAACTGGCCGCTGTCAGGTCGTGGCTTCGGAAGGGTTTACCGAGTGGGTCTTGAAAGAACAGGGCATGGCGGCCGAGGGGATGCCATCGCGCAATGATTATATGTACGGCGAAAACCTTGAGGTCAGTGCCACCGGGATTGTCGATACAGGGCTCGGCCAGATGATCGAAGGTGGTAAAGTCACCTATATTGAACCCACGGATGTGATAGGCACGCAAGGCGGCGTGATGGTGATCGATGGGGTCGAGATCGAATTTATGTTTGCCCCAGGCGAAGCCCCGACCGGCATGCATTGCTATTTTCCCAAACATAAACTGCTGCATTGTGCTGATAACTGCTATATGTGCTTGCACAACGTCGCGGTGCCTTTCCTCGCGATGCCATGCAATGGGCCGACAGCGTGGCGCGTTCGCTGCTATTCGAGGATACAGAATACCTTGTCAGTGGACATAATTGGCCGGTGTTTGGCAAAGCCGAGATCAAAAACTTTCTCGGTGAACAGCGCGATGGCATCAAGTTCATGCATGATCAGACCTTGCGTTTGATGAGCCATGGATATGTGCCTTCTGAAATCGCCAACGAGATTGAATTCCCGCCATCGTTGGCGCGCTTGTGGCATCTCCGCGGATATTATGGTTCTCTGAAACATAATGTGCGCGGAATCTATGCGTATTATCTGGGCTGGTATGATGGAAATCCGGCCACTTTGGATAGTCTGCCGCCCCGTGATCTGGCCCGACGCACATTGGAGTATATGGGCGGAGTTGAGGCTGTTTTGACGCGCGCGCGCGCGGATTATGCGATGGGAGACTATCGTTGGGTTGTCCATATACTTGATCAGGTGATCTGGGCTGAGCCGGAAAATATGGCAGCCCGCGAACTTGCCGCAGCGGCTCATACGCAGATGGGCTATGGATCGGAAAACCCAACATGGCGCAATGCCTATTTGTCTGCGGCAAACGAGTTGCGCGCTGGCTTGCCAAAGGGAGACAAGAACCACCGCGTGCTGCGCGATGTTCTCAAAGGCATGAGCCCGCTGTTATTGATGAATTCGCTCAGCATTCGATTGAACGGCCCAAAAGCTGCGGGCCGTGCCTTTACCATCAATTGGTGCATCGCCGGCACCGACGAGAGCTGTCATTCCGAGCTGTCAAATGCCGTATTGAACAACCGCGAGGGTCTTGATCCGCACGCTGTCCTGAGCATCACTTTACCACGAGAGTTGTTGAGTGATTTTGCCTTGGGCCATATCACTCCGGAGGGTATTCAGGGGCCGGATGTTATGTTTGAGGGGGATAAAACGGTCTTATCCTCACTTGCTGACCTGCTGGATATTTTTCCAGCATGGTTTCCGATTGCAACACATGATTTAAAGTCTGGGGAGACAAATCTATGAATTTCCTTCAGCCGCAAGACTGGAGCTTTCCGGTGCCGATTGTTTATGGCCCCGGCCGTCTGAGCGAGATTGTTGACCTGTCTACCCGCGCGGGCATGACCAAGCCGTTGATCGTGACAGATCGTGGCAGTGCAGGCTTGCCGTTTTTTGCCGATTTACAAGGCTATCTGTCCCATGGAGGTCTGGATTCTGCGATGTATTCAGATATCTCGCCTAATCCCCGAGATGATGAAATTGCGGCAGGAAAAGCCCAGTACAGGGCAGGTGGCCATGACGGGATAATCGCCATTGGGGGTGGCAGCGGCATGGATGGCGGCAAGGCATTGGCCCTTTGTGCCAATAATGACCTTGATCTGTGGGCATTCGAATATGAACAATCCCCGCCTGATATGACCCTGCATTCTGCTTTCCCACCGTTAATCACCATTCCAACGACAGCTGGCACCGGCGCCGAGACTGAAAGTACGGCGATGATCACCGATACCGTGCGCAAGATGAAATGGTGTATTTGGCACGCAGAGCTTAAGCCAGCCTTTGCAGTGCTTGATCCTGAAATTACTCTTGGGCTGCCTGTCCATCTGACCGCATGGACCGGCGTGGACGCGATGGTCCATGCGATCGAGGCCTATTGCGTGCCGGGATTTAACCCGCTGTGTGACGGTTTGGCGCTGGAAGGCCTGCGGCTTGTAGCGCGTTGGTTGCCGGTCGCAGTGGCAGAGCCGTCAAACCTAGAAGCGCGTGGCGCCATGCTGGCCGGGTCTTGCCTGTCGGGTATTGCCTTTCTTAAGGGCTTGGGCTTGGTACACGCGATTTCTCATATGATTGGCGCGGAATATGACACCCAGCATGGGCTGACAAACGCAGTGGTGCTGCCTGCAGCGCTGCGCCATAACGCGCCTGCGCTGGCCGATAAAATCGGTCCTATGGCACAGGTGATGGGCCTGAGCGACACCAGTTTTGAGGCGTTTTATGCGCATGTTTGCGCCATTCTTGATCAGGTGGGGATTCCAAAAACACTGACTGATATTGGTGTTCCTTCGGATTGTGCCGCCCTTATTGCAGATAAGGCGCTTCAGGACAGTGCTGCGGGGACGAATGCTTGTACCCTCACCGTGCAAGACATCGAGCGCGTGATTGCCGAGGCTCTGAGCCGCGGCAGATAGACCGTCAATGTGGGACGATATCGAGGGATGGATCGGTCTTTCTGAAAACGCTATTGTTCGATCTAAACCCCACGAGTGATACAAATAAAGGACAGCCCACCCTAAAAAAGCCAGAGGGGTGCTGAAACGCGTTGGCTGCTATAAAACGCAGACCGACCTTCGAGTGGTTTAGCAACCAGTGCGAATGACAGTGCCATCAGGCATGACCGTATTGCACAAGATCGCGTTGTCTTGAGTTATATCGCTCAGGTTCGCGCCTTTCATATTGGTCCCGGTAAGATTGGTTTCTGCGAGGTTTGCCCCGCGCAGGCGCGCTCTGATGAGTTTTGCATCCGTCAGGTTTGCGCCCTTCATATTTGCGCCGGAAACGTTCGCGGCACTGAGGTTTGTCTCGGTCATATTTGCCCCAATGAGCCTTGAGCCAACCAGATTTGCAAACATCAAATTTGCGCCAGAAAGGTTTGCACCAGAAAGATTTGTGCGGTTTATTATTGCTTTCGCAAGATCTAGATCTGACAAGTCCGCGTCGGATAGATCACATTTGCTACACGCATTGGTTTCTTTCAATTGTTTGAGATGCTCTAAATCAAAAGCGGATGCGCCGGTGCTGACGAGAGAGGCTGATAGAATAAATGTGGCTAGTATTCTCATAGATACACTCCTGATTGTCTCACGACCAATAATACTCAGTTGTTATTGCTTGGGTAGAGCTAAATACCAGTTTTTATATTTTTTGGTATCAAGGGGCTTTCCGCAGAATAGATTTGATTGCCATCCTAAGGTTGGCGGTGTTGCAGGTTTTTTGATTTTACGACCGCTGCATCAACGATTTAGAAAGTGCAGAGATTATCTGAACATTGCCCCACTTGGATAATAAGTTTGAATATCTGTTTAGATCGGGCGCAAGGATGCTTGTGACGGCGCACTCGGCTCCATAATCAAAAGTTAAGGGTCTTTGAAAGTGCACGTATAAGTTTAATTTTCCGCCAAATATTTTAAATTTCGTTATTTTTATCAATAGTTAACGAATAGTTGAGATTGGCTTTACAAGAGCTAGAAGAAATCTGAACTGATCAACCAAAACAGGCCCGCGTGAAGCGGACCTGTTGTTGTTGATCGTCTTGCAACGATGCGTTGCGTTGCGCTTAGCCTTGCAGCAGGCTGAGAACGTTTTGCTTGGATGCGTTGGCTTGGGCCAGCATCGCGGTCGACGCTTGCTGCAGGATCTGGTTTTTGGCCAGGTTTGTGGTTTCCAGAGCAAAGTCTGCATCCTCGATGCCACCTTTGGCAGCCGACAGGTTCGACGAGATGTTGGTCAGGTTGTTGACCGTGTGGTTCAACCGGTTAGAGATCGCACCCAATTTGGACCGTTGGATGTTGACGTCTTTGATGGCTGTGTCGATTAAATCGATGCCGGTGCGTGCA
>Ga0115562_1002911_pt1 | contig 11559 bp, 15 predicted proteins | sample COGITO_mtgs_1105_6_FD_87200 | JGI IMG/M metagenome (GOLD analysis project Ga0115562, IMG submission 87200) | Pelagic marine microbial communities from North Sea - COGITO_mtgs_110516 | ecosystem: Environmental > Aquatic > Marine > Epipelagic | place: Germany:Helgoland, sampling site Kabeltonne...
GGCGCAGGCGTTGTTGTCGAAGTTGGTGAAGGTGTCACCAGCCTGAAACCGGGCGATCACGTGATCCCGCTTTATACGCCGGAATGCCGCGAGTGTGATTATTGCCTGAACCCCAAGACAAACCTGTGTCAGAAGATCCGCTCTACCCAAGGGGCAGGTGTGATGCCTGACGGGACGTCGCGGTTCTCAATGCTCGATGGCACGCCGATCTTGCATTACATGGGTTGCTCGACATTCGCGAACCATACAGTGCTGCCCGAGATTGCTTTGGCGAAGGTGCGCGAGGACGCGCCGTTTGATAAGATTTGCTATATCGGATGTGGTGTCACGACGGGCATTGGTGCGGTGATCAACACAGCCAAGGTCGAGATCGGATCGACAGCCATTGTCTTCGGTCTGGGCGGTATCGGCCTGAACGTGATCCAAGGTCTGCGCATGGCGGGGGCCGACCAGATTGTCGGTGTGGATTTGAACCCCGGCAAGGTTGAAATGGGGACACGCTTTGGCATGACCGACTTCGTAAACCCCAGCGAGGTTGAGGGCGATATGGTGGCTCATCTGGTTGCGCTGACCGGCGGTGGTGCTGATTATACCTTTGATGCGACCGGCAATGTGAGTGTGATGCGCACGGCGCTGGAAGCGGCCCATAAAGGCTGGGGCGAAAGCATCATCATCGGTGTGGCCCCTGCCGGTGCCGAGATTTCGACGCGGCCATTCCAATTGGTCACAGGGCGCAGCTGGCGTGGCACGGCCTTTGGTGGCGCGTCAGGTCGCACCGATGTGCCCAAAATCGTGGATTGGTACATGCAGGGCAAGATCGAGATTGATCCGATGATTACCCATAAATTGAGCCTTGATGACATCAACAAAGGCTTTGATCTGATGCATGCGGGTGAATCCATTCGGGCTGTCGTTGAATTCTGAACCTGACGGGCAACGACGCAAAGGCCCGGCACTGACCGGGCCTTTGCTATATTTCATGGGCCGCTTGACGGTCTGAAAGGACAAAGAATGGCACGAGAACAGAAGCTGCTGGCTGTGTTGATCGATGCAGACAATATACCCGCAAAGTATGCCCATGAGATCATGCGCGAGATTACCACCTACGGCGAACCGGCCCTGCGCCGTGTTTATGGGGACTGGTCCAGTGTAGCGCTGGGCAACTGGAAGAAGGTGGTTGTCGAATTGGGTTTGGTCGCCAATCAGGAAACTGCGAATACGAAAGGCAAGAATGCCAGCGACATTGGTCTGGTAATCGATGCGATGGATATTCTGCATACGGGCCGGTTCGACGGCTTTGTCCTCGTGTCGTCAGATAGCGATTTTACTGCACTGGCAAACCGCTTGCGCGAGAATGGTGTTGAGGTCATCGGGATTGGCGAGAGCAAAGCGCCGGTCAGTCTGCGCAATGTTTGTAATCGGTTTATTCTGATCGAGAATATTGTGAGCACCGAAAAGGAGGCTGATAAGCCCCAAAAGGCAGGAAAAGCTGAACAGACGACAAGCGATCGGCAACCGGCTTCAAAGGCGATCCCGCTTGTGATCAAGGCGATGGAAAGTATCGACGCAGAAGGCGAATGGTTCTCGCTGGGCCAACTTGGACAGTACATCACCCGAGCCAACCCAGATTTTGACCCACGCACTTACGGCAGCCCGAAACTAAGCGATTTGCTGGAAAAGACTGGGCGGTTCGAGACAAAGAAAAGTCAGGGGCGTAATTTGGAAGTGCGGCGGCTGGATTAAACCCCGTACCGCGCCATGAACATGTCGACAGCGCCGTCTACGATCCGCATTTTCTCGGCCTGTGTGAATTCATCTGTCATGTTGAACACCATGCGCGGGAACAGATCGGCCTTGCACAGCTCATGGAACTGTTCGGCCGCCAGTTCGAAATCTGTGATTTCGAGTTCACCCCTGTCGGCCGCCTTATGGAAGAAGCCTACCAGACGGTTGCGGATCAGCATCGGCCCGCTTTCGTAGAATTGCCGCCCTAATTCGGGGAACCGATCGCTTTCGCCGACGCAAATGCGGAAGATGCGTTTGCCGAATTGCGATGTGATAAAATCGACCATTTCGATCGCAATGTCGTGAAGAACCTGACGCACCGGTGCGTTCATATCAATCGTTTCGATCGCATGGTCGGCTTGGCGTGCGCATTCGGTCTTGGCAACTTGCATGAACAAGAACCGTTTGTCGGGGAAGTAGCTGTAGAGCGTCGCCTTTGACACACCCGCCGCTTTGGCGATGTCATCGACGGACGCGCCCTCAAAACCGTCGGAGAGAAAGACTTGTCTGGCGCCTTCTAGCACCTGATCAAATTTCCGTCCTTTTTTGGGTTCAATTGTGCCGTCTGGCATAATGAGTGCTCCTCCCTGACCTCTATCATAAACTAATCGGTTCACTTGCGGCAAGGAGATAGCAGCGATGGGGCCAAGTGGGGACAAGGAGCCCCATCGCTGAAGCGACGTTACTTGCTGGGCTTGGTGCAAGTTTCGCCGGAGAGTGTCGTCAGGTTGGCACAGCCTTGGCTGACCTCAGGAGAGGGTTGAGGTGGATAAGTCAGCGTCGGGAAGTTGACCTGCAACGACAATGCAGATGCGGGGGCGGCAGCAGCGACAAAGGCCGCGGCCGTCAGGGCAAAAAAGATACGGGACATGATGTGTTTCCTTCTTGAACAATTCATTTCGTGAATCACAACTAAACCGTTCAGTTTAGTCTTTCAAGAGGAAAGTGAACTGATCAGTTCATTTTTTTAACTTGCGATTTGGATGTGAAATACTAACTTAGAATAATTCTAATGTAGGAGCTTGTGATGCTGCAAGGATTTGGCTACCGCCGCCGGTTCAACGAGTTGTCAGAACAAGAGGTTCTGGCATTGGCAATTTCATCCGAAGAGGATGATGCCCGTATTTATCGGGGATACGCCGAGACTTTGCGCGGGGATTATCCCGCGTCAGCGGCCATTTTCGATGGTATGGCCGAAGAAGAAGACGGGCATCGCCGTCGTTTGATCGACCTGCATCGCGCCCGTTTCGGCGAAGTGATTCCATTGATCCGCCGCGAGCATGTTTCCGGATTCTATGCCCGTCGCCCTGTGTGGCTGGTTGAAAACCTTGGGCTGGAACGGATCAGGGATGAAGCCGCCCAGATGGAGCGGGACGCAGAACGGTTCTATTTGACGGCCGCTGCGGCAACGACTGATGCAGAGACCCGCAAGCTCTTGGGCGATCTGGCCGCGGCCGAAGCAGGGCATACCGATAAGGCTCAGGCCCTAGCTGATAAGCACCTTGATGGAGACACGAAGTCAGAGGAAGAGTCCGCGGCCCATCGCCAGTTTGTGCTGACGTGGGTGCAGCCGGGTTTGGCCGGATTGATGGACGGTTCCGTTTCTACACTGGCGCCGATCTTTGCGGTGGCTTTCGCCACGCAAGATACATGGACCACGTTTCTGGTGGGTTTGGCCGCTTCTATAGGTGCTGGTATCTCGATGGGCTTTACCGAGGCTGCGTCGGATGACGGCAAGATATCTGGGCGCGGTTCGCCATATAAGCGTGGCTTAGCGGCTGGTGTGATGACCACAATTGGTGGTCTGGGTCATGCTTTGCCCTATCTGATCACAGATTTTTGGACAGCGACGATTATCGCTTTGATTGTGGTGTTTGTAGAGCTTTGGGCGATTGCCTGGATTCAGAACCGATTTATGCAGACGCCTTGGTTGAAGGCGATTTTTCAGGTGGTTCTGGGGGGCGGGCTGGTATTTGCGGCAGGTGCGATTATCGGTTCTGGTTAGACGTCGCGTACCATTGTCGTCGCGGCGCTAAAGCCAAAGACGTATTTCAACGGTCCCATCTTCACCGTGTCTACTTCTTTGAAACCAACGTGCAGATAAAGCGCTTTGGCGCGCGGGTTGCTGTCGATCACATCCAGCCTGACTTGGGCATACCCACGTCGTTTGGCTTCGTCGAAAATGGCATCAAGCAAGGCGGTCCCGACGCCGTGGCCACGTGCCTCGGGTGCTACAAAAAGGCCATCCATAAGAAACCGCTCGTTCTCAAGGTCCCGCTCGAGCAACACCAAAAGCGAGGCCCGGATCGCGGCACTGACCCAGCCATAGGTTTTGCGCAGATCACTGAAATCTCCGTCAACCAAAGCCCCGTGGGATGTCTTGAACCCTGCGATGCCAAGAAGCTTTCCGTTGTCGTCATGCGCACAGATACCGTGATCTGGCCGTAGAACAGAGCGCACGAACATCAGTGCAAGGTACTTTGGACCCAGCGTGAAGCCGAGCTTTTCGCCAAAGGCGTCCCAGTACAGGGTTGCCGCTTCTTCGCGGTCTTTTTGGGGTATGCCGACGGAAATTTTCATCAAATGAAGCTGTTAAATGGAATATAGGCGACGAGATCGCCGGGAGCGGTCTCTTGCGCCGGATCGTCAAGTTCCACAAGCCCTGTTGCCCAGCTCAGTCCGGAAATTCGCCCTGATCCTTCGGAAGGAAAGATTGTGACAGCGCCATTTTCCAGTCGCGCGCGCAAGTATTCGCGGCGGCCTTCTTTCTTTGATTTCGTGAAGGCTGCGGGCAGCATATAACGGGTGGGCTCTTTCCATGTACCCCCGGCCATGACGCTGAGTGCGGGGGCTGCGAAGATCAAGGTGCAGACCATTGCCGCAACAGGGTTGCCCGGCAGGCCGAAGACAGGCGTTTCGTTCCACAGGCCCAACGCGAGAGGCCGCCCGGGCTTCATGGCGATGCGCCAAAGCGCGAAAGAGCCGGTGCCTTCGAGAAGTGCTGACATATGGTCCTCGTCCCCTGCGGATGCGCCACCAGAGGAGAGAATAACATCGCATTTTGTAGCGGCATCATCGAGGATACCGCGGAGCTTGATCCGGTCGTCAGGCGCGCGTCCGAGGTCAATGACGTCGTAGCCCCAACTGGCGACCAAGGCGCAAAGCATTGGGCGATTGGCATCATAGATCTGCCCATCGGTTGCCGTGTCACCCGGTTCGCGCAGCTCGTCGCCGGTCGACAGGATGCCGACGCAGAGGGGTTCGTTGACATGCACAGATTCGACGCCTGCTGCGGCCATCGTGCCCAAATCGGCGGGTGTGACTTTGCGACCCGCGTGCAGGATCGTCTGTCCGGCTTGCATGTCTTCGCCAGCATTCCGTGCGTTTGCGCCCTGTTTGAGGGGTCCGTGAAAGCTGACTTCGTCACCGTTGGTGCTGACGTCCTCTTGCAACAAGACGGTGTCCACGCCTTCGGGCAGGTTGGCACCCGTCAGGATGCGGATGGCATGACCGAGAGGGACTGTGCCCGTATATGGTGCGCCGGCGGCCGACCGTCCTTCGACCAATTTCAGGCGTGTGATGCCAGAGGGCGCCGGGCCAGTGAAACCATAGCCGTCGACCGCTGCATTGGGTGCTGGCGGATGTGATCTGGCGGCCAGCACGTCTTGTGCGAGGATGCGGTTGGCGGCGTCTTTCAGTGCGACGGCTTCGGTGGCGGTCACGCAGGTGAGCTTGTCGCGCAGGTGTTGCTGGGCTGCGCCGACAGGTGTCCAATGCGCGCCTTGCGGCATCGCGAAGCAATCGTTCCTGAGCGGGGGTGGGGCAAGCTGGCCGAGTGCGGCTTTCTCTAGTGCTGCCTCGTGGCCAAGGCCGAGGATCCAGCCCTCGATTGTAGGGGGCACATCGAGTATTTGTGCAAGCTCGGATGCGGGCATCTGTGAGAGCGTTTGCGCGAGCAACTGCACTTGATGTGCGTCTTTGATCTGCCCTGCGGGCATGGTTGCGGTGACCGCCTTTGCGATGAGGGAGGGCCATATTTCGACGATGGCGATAGGCGGTGTGAGAGGTTCAAACGGCCAGACGGCGAGGTCTTGGCCAAAGGTCCTGCGCAGGCGGGTCAGCATGGGCAGACCCATGATCACCTGACTACCGACCGCCCCCGCGCCCGATAGCTGCCAGACGGGAAATGCGCCTTTGGTTTGTTGCTCGGCGGCGCGTTTTTCGGTCATACCGTGATCTTCGCGGGCTAGCCCTTTACGCGGCAGATTCGGAATATCTCGTTGTAGGCCATTGCCCCAGAAGGGGCCGGTGCCGGGAAAGAGTGCGTTGATTTCCCCAGCAAGGTCGAACCGGTTGTTGGCATTGGGCGCATCTTCGACGCGGGTTTCGAACCAGTCCCAGATGGCGAAAGGATCGTCCGTTCCGGTAAGGGATTGGCCAAATCCGGCAGGATAGCCGAAGGCAAAGTCAAAGCCTGCGAGGACGCGGCGGCCTGCTGTGTGTTCGGCATAGAGGAAATCGGTGATCCAGCCTTCGGCCACCTGCCTGTTGCGCAGGTAGACGGGTGTGTCGGTCGTGCCTTGCCGCGCCGCGCAGACCCAGATCGCGTCTTTCTTGGGGGATGCCCCCCGGTCGTTGCCGCCCGACCAGTCGACCATAAGGATCGTATCGAAGATCACAGTCCGACCTCGGACAGGATGAAATCGGCGATGGCTTTGGTGTCGTTGAGGTCAAAGAGGGGTTGGGTCACGTCCAGCGCACAATCGCTGGCGACGGCGCGAATTGTTGGGTCGTCCTTGGCGATCAGGGGGTGGTTATTCTCAGATCGGTAAGCTTCGATCTTGGGGTGGTTGTCGCGCTTGTAACCTTCGACGAGGATCAGATCGACGGGGTCGAGCCGTTGGAGCAAATCGGAGAGAGGCAATTCGTCACTGTCGCGCAACTCGGTCATTAGAGCCCAACGCGCGCGTGATGACAGCAAAACCTGATGCGCCCCTGCTTGCCGGTGTCGGTAGCTGTCTTTGCCAGGGTGATCGACGTCAAAACTGTGGTGTGCATGTTTGAGGGTCGAGACCGTGAAGCCACGCCCTGTGATCTCTGTGACCAGCCTTTCCATGAGCCCGGTCTTGCCTGCGTTCTTGTAGCCCGTGACGCCGTAGATTCTCATAGCATGGTTTCCGCTTTGGACAGGTCTTCGGGAGTGTTGACGTTGAAAAAAGCCGCGTCGTCGGGGAAGTGCGCCGTGGCACCCCCGTGCTTGTCTGTCCAAAGGACTACCTTCCGTAGGCCGTCATTGAGGGCGGCACGCAGGTCATCGCGCAGGGCTGTCGGCCAGAGACCGAAGGTGGGGTGTCGTCCGTCCGGTGTGCGGGCGAGGGCAATTTGAGTGCCAGCGTCTTCTGCGGCTTGCAAGAGCTGCGGGACCAGATCGCAGGGAAAGAAGGGTGTGTCGGCAGCAGCGGTCACGATATGGCTCGCACCTTGGGTCGCGGCCCAGTCGAGCCCTGCCAGGACGCCGGAGAGCGGGCCTGCAAAACCATCGATACTGTCAGGGATGATGGGTAGGTTGAGGTCTGCAAAGCGTGCAGGGTCGCCGTTGGCGTTGAGCGCGAGGTCAGCCACTTGGGGATCAAGTCGTGCGATGACGTGCGACAGGATAGTGCCTCTTCCTAGGGGCAACAGCCCTTTGTCTCCGCCGCCCATACGGGTGGCTTGGCCGCCTGCGAGGATGACACCGAGCGGCGCTTTCATGGATACACCTGCATGTCTGGAACGCTCCGGTGCCTCCGGCGGGAGTTTTTGGGGCAAGATGATAAGAGGGTCATTTCGCGCCTTTCCGACTGGATTTGCGGGGTTCGTCGGCAATTTTGGCGGGATCAGCGTCGCGGATGAGGCGTTCTTCTCCTGCAAGGCAGACGAACCGTTGCCCCTTCATGCGTCCGATCAGTGTCAGGCCCACTTGGTTTGCGATTTCGACACCCCAGGCGGTAAAGCCGGAGCGGGAGGCGAGGACGGGGATGCCCATCATGGCCGTTTTGATAACCATTTCTGACGTCAGGCGCCCTGTGGTGTAGAGCGTTTTGTCACTTGCGCTGACGCCCTCAGACAGCATCCAGCCTGCGATTTTGTCGACGGCGTTGTGGCGGCCCACGTCTTCCATATAGACCAGCGGGCGATTTCCCTGACACAGGATTGTTCCATGGATGGCACCCGCTTCAAGATAGAGTGACGGGGTGCGGTTGATCGTGGCAGCGAGCGCATAGAGATCGGATGTGCGCACTTGCACGTTGGGGAGAGTAACCCCTTCGAGCCCTTCCATCATGTCGCCGAAGACAGTGCCAACAGCGCAGCCGCTGGTGCGGGTCCTCTTTTTGAGTTTGTCCTCGTAGGTCGTTTGCGCTTCGGTGCGCACCACCACGGTTTCCAACTCTTCGTCGTAGTCGACGCCTTTGATCACATCTGCGTCATGCAACATCCCTTGATTGCGCAAGAATCCGAGGGCCAGATAGGCGGGATAGTCCCCGATTGTCATCGCGGTCACGATTTCCTGCGCGTTGAGAAAGATCGTCAAAGGGCGTTCTTCTACGACGTTGAGGTTGATCGCTGTGCCGTTCTGGTCAGTCCCGACGACTGCGCGTGTTAACCGTTGGGCGCTGGGATCAGGCGCGATCAGGTAGCCAGAGGTATCGTCGATCAGCGCCAATTGTTATTTCCCGTCTGCGTCGTTAAGTCTGCCCTAACGCTGCCAAGCTAGGGCAAACCCATGACGACTTCTACCGTGAAAACGCCCGCGAAATCTGCCTATTGGGCGGGTGTGCGCGATGGTGCGCCGTTCATTTTGATGGCGGTGCCCTTTGCCACGCTGTTCGGTGTTATTGCCACGGATGCTGGGCTGACATTGGCGCAAGCGATGGGCTTTACCGTTCTTGTAATCGCCGGGGCAGCGCAGTTTGCGGCCCTTCAGTTGATGGTTGAGAACGCCAGCATTGCATTTGTGTTACTGGCTGCGCTTGCCGTGAACCTGCGCATGGCGATGTATTCGGCAGCATTGGTGCCTTATCTGGGCTCTGCTCCGTTATGGCAGCGGGCCTGCATTTCCTATCTGAACTTTGACCAGACCTATATTACATCTGTTGCGAGGTATGAGGCGCGTCCAGAGATGACGGTCGCGGACCGCGTGGCGTATTTTCTGGGTGTTGCGACGCCAATCACGCCGTTCTGGTTTGGCATGACCTTCGTCGGGATTGTCGCAGGGCAGGCGATCCCGGATGCGTGGGCATTGGATTTTATTATGCCGATCATGTTTTTGGCGATGGTTGCACCAATGGTGAAGTCACTGGCCCATGTCGCCGCTGCGGCAGTGTCGGTTTCGGTCGGTCTGCTGCTGGTTGGCATGCCTGCAGGGACGGGGCTCTTGATTGCGGCGGGATCAGCGATGTTGGCGGGGGCCTTGGTAGAGGTCTGGATAGAAAGGCGTGCGCGATGAGCTATTCCACCGCAGAGATTTGGACGATCATTGCCATTATGGGGATCGGGACGTTTTTGATCCGGTTCTCGTTTCTGGGGCTGATCGGCGATCGGCCCATGCCCGCATTTGTATTGCGTTTGCTACGCTACACGCCGGTCGCTGTGTTGCCGGGAATGGTCGCGCCCTTGGTGCTTTGGCCCGGGGCGACGGATGGCCAGTTTGATCCGGTCCGTGTGCTGGCCGCCGTTGCGACTGTGCTGATCGGAATTTGGACGCGCAATGTGTTGTGGGCCATCTTGGGTGGTGCCGCGACGCTTTATGCCGCGATGGGGATCACTGCCCTTCTTTGAGGATCGCCGAGATTTCTTCGAGAGCGAGCGTTTTGTCGTCGGCATCGTTTTCGCGGTATTCCTGCGTTGTCACGCCGGGCAATTTCGCAAAGTCATCGTGAATGCGGTTGGGGCTCCATGTTTGGCGGAACCCTTCGAAACCCGGTAGCTGGCGCAGAATGCGTGATGTGACCCGCGCGCAGTTGGCTTGGGGTACCGGACCGGAGACCAGAGCGATGTTGAAAGCCTGCTCCGCAACTTCGGGTGAAACCTCCACAGTTTGGCCCACGACATAGTAGGTCGAGCGCGCGTGAAAGCTGACGTAGAAGTTTTCTAGGCGTGGGGTCACGCCGAACAGGACATCGTTCCGCTCTGGCATGAGGTCTTGTTTGAAAGATCCCGCTGGATCAAACATCACACGTTGGCTGGCGTTGATCAGCAGAGCTGTGTGCGCCCCGTTGCCCGAGCCTACGTTCTTCATCGTGTAGAGTGTGAGGTAGTTGCGGCCGGGCTTGCGATGCACGGCGCGTCTGACCACATCATCGGGTGCCCAAACTTCTTGGGCCGCGCAGCCCGACAGGGCCAGTGGCAGGCCAACGATAAAATTACGACGATTCATGGCGCTTTAGATTGCGACCAGTGCAAGGAAGATCAGGAAGATAATGATCCCGATTGCCGATTTTGTCGCCATGCTCATGAAACCGTCAAAGGTTTTTTCCTGAGCAGTGATATCCATTTCGCCGTGCTTGTGTTCAGCCATCTTGAGGCTCCTTCGTCATCTGATTTGTTACTCGCATAGACGATTCATTTGGCCGTGTCACGCGATCAGGTGGTCACATCTGCGTCGTCGTCCAAGGCTGTGGCCAGCTGGAAGCCGATCCGGTTGGGTTCGGGCTGGTCGATGTGTTTGGGGCTGGCCACCAAGGTGACGTTCATCTGGCTGACGTGCTGGATCAGCTGGGTCCGTGCGCCGCTTTCGTTCATGCCGTAATAGGTCACGATGTCAGGATCGTAATAGCCCAAACCTTCGATCTTGATCACGCCCGTCATGCCGCCTGCGAGCCCGAGGCCGACCTCGTGGTCGTTATCCAGCTGCTTCTCAAAGTTCTGGATGTACATGATGATCCGCTCATAGGCCCATTGCGCGGGGCTTTTCTGCGCGACAGGTTTGTTGAGCGCTTTGGGCATGGATTGCCCGTTGGCAGGTTGCACGTCGGGGTTTGTGTGTATCTCGCGGCATTTGGGCAGGATGTCGTTTTCCAGCAGCTCGGCTGAGGTATCAATCTGCATGGTCGTCTTTGTCATAGCGGCACCGCGGTTGTTTCCTTGATTTCCTCCATAACGAAACTTGCCGAGATATCCGATACAGAAATGCGTGATGTAAACCTTTTGTAGAAAGCGTCGTAGGCGGGAACGTCCGCCACGCGCACCCGCAACACATAGTCGAGGTCGCCGGTCATGCGGTAGGCCCCGACGATTTCAGGGAAGCTATGCAGCGCTGCTTGAAACTGTTTCATCCAGCTTGCGTCGTGGGCATTTGTGCGGATCAGGACCATCACGGTCAGGGGGACGCCGACGCTAGCGGGATCGACGAGGGCGACGCGGCCTTTGATCACACCTGACTGTTCCATTGCCTTAATCCGCCGCCAGCAGGCATTGCGCGACAGGTTTACCACAGCGCTGATGTCATCGACTGACAGTGATGCATCGGATTGCAGTTTTCGCAAGATGTCGCGGTCTATATGGTCTAATTCATGCTTCATGATTGGGATAATATCTCATGTAATGGTAATTTAACAGTTGCATTTGGGATCAATGCACCAGTCCGTTGGGTTAGTTTAACCGAAAGCCAACAAGGGAACGTCTCATATGTCTGACGCATCGCACACTTCATCACGCAAGAACCCATTTGCAGCACTCTTCCTCGATCACCCTGCAACAGTGGACGAGACCTATTTCCAGCACATGCGTTTTGCA
>Ga0115562_1002919_pt1 | contig 11543 bp, 9 predicted proteins | sample COGITO_mtgs_1105_6_FD_87200 | JGI IMG/M metagenome (GOLD analysis project Ga0115562, IMG submission 87200) | Pelagic marine microbial communities from North Sea - COGITO_mtgs_110516 | ecosystem: Environmental > Aquatic > Marine > Epipelagic | place: Germany:Helgoland, sampling site Kabeltonne...
ATATGATATTAGACCCTAAAAAGGCTCAAGCACAATCTGGACTAGACGATCCAGGTGATTTGTTTGACTCCTAACAAACAATACTAGAAACAAAAAAAACCTGCTTAATAGCAGGTTTTTTTTTATATAAAACTATCGGTTATTTAAGAAACTAAAGGGCGGTGACTCATTAGTGCATTTACTTTTTGAGCAATGGCTTCAAGCTTAGCTTCATCGTCATGGTTATTAATAACATCGTCAATAAGCGCTACAATCGTTTCCATATCAGATTCTTTCATGCCACGAGTTGTTATTGCGGGTGTTCCCACTCTAATCCCAGAAGTAACAAATGGACTTTGAGTATCAAAAGGCACCATGTTCTTGTTGACTGTAATATCCGCTTTCACTAATGCATTTTCTGCATCTTTTCCAGTAATATTCTTGTTTCGTAAATCAATCAACATCATGTGGTTATCAGTCCCACCAGAAATTAAATGGTAATCGCGCTTTACAAAGGCTTGAGCCATCGCATCCGCATTCTTTTTAACTTGTAAAATATAATGTAAAAAATCATCTGTTAAAGCTTCTCCAAAAGCAATGGCTTTTCCAGCAATAACGTGCTCTAAAGGCCCGCCTTGGTTTCCAGGAAATATAGCAGAATCCAATAAGGAAGACATCATACGTACTTTACCAGATTTTAAGGTAATTCCAAAAGGATTTTCAAAATCAGTACCCATCATAATTAGCCCGCCTCTAGGGCCTCTAAGTGTTTTGTGAGTAGTAGTTGTAACTATGTGGCAATGTGGCAAAGGATCGTTTAAAATTCCCTTAGCAATGAGTCCTGAAGGGTGAGAAATATCTCCAAGTAATAATGCCCCTACACTGTCTGCAATAGCACGGAATCGTTTGTAATCAATATCACGAGAATAAGCAGAAGCACCAGCGATAATTAACTTAGGTTGTTCTTTGGTTGCAATGTCTTGAATCTTATCATAATCCAAAACGCCTGTTTCCTTTTCAACTCCATAAAATACAGGATTGTATAAACGACCCGAAAAGTTAACTGGAGAACCATGTGTTAGGTGGCCCCCGTGAGATAAATCAAATCCTAAGATCTTATCCCCTACTTTTAAACACGCATGAAACACAGCAGTGTTTGCTTGACTACCAGAGTGCGGTTGTACATTAGCCCAAGCAGCACCAAACGAAGTCTTAGCGCGGTCAATTGCTATTTGTTCAACTTCATCAACAATTTCACAACCACCATAATAACGCTTACCAGGGTAACCTTCAGCATATTTGTTGGTAAGGACAGAGCCCGTAGCCTCCATTACTTGTTCACTTGTAAAGTTTTCAGAAGCGATCAATTCAATACCATTGATTTGACGTTCTTTTTCAGCTTTAATTAATTCAAAAATTTGTTCGTCGCGTTGCATGTGTTGTATTATTCAAAAGTTATATGCAAAATTAATAATAAGATTGCTTTAAATCCATAAAAAATAAATATTTAAACACTATTTATTAAACAGTCATCAACATTTTGAAGAAAGGAGAAGAGACTAGAAAATTTATGGTATTTCTTTACATTAAGAAATGTTTATAAATAAGTGTGTTTTTGCTAAGTATTAAAAATTTAAACCCTCTAAATTCATTAATCTATAAAATTATAGTAATTTTTTTTTTAGCCCTGTAAATTTGATACTTTTGAGAGTATATTTATTTATTATGAACAGTACAAATATTAAGTCACACTCACTCTCCTCGGGATTGTTGTATTCAAACATTAGGTTTATCACAATTTCAATGCTTATTATTACCCTTTTGGGTCTAATTGATATATAAACCCTCTTTCAAACTATTGTTTAATGCAAAACAATCGTTTTTAAATAATTCAAAAAAAATAAAATGAAAGTCTTAAAATTTGGTGGAACATCCGTAGGTTCCGCAAAAAACATACAGAAAGTTATAGAGATTATAAAAAATGAATCTTTATCAGAAAATGTATCCGTAGTTGTCTCTGCTATTGGAGGAATTACAGATAAATTACTGGCGGCGGCTAACAAGGCTATTGAAAAAAACAAAAACTACAAAGAAGATTTTGAATCCTTACGCTTGAAGCATATTGAAGTTGTTGACGGCTTATTAACTGGGGAAGCACACGAAACCACTTTAGACATTGTTTTAAACCACCTTTCAAAGCTAGAAAAAATATTAGATGGTATTTATTTGATAAATGAACTGTCCCCTAAAACTACAGATAAACTTTTAAGTTTTGGAGAATTACTTTCTTCGTTAATTATTTACGAAACGATGAAATTACATGACTTAAATATTCAATTAAAAAATTCACAAAATCTAATCGTTACAGATTCAAATTTCACAAACGCTACTGTAAATTTTGGAGAAACAAATGAAAACATTATTACCTATTTTGGTAGTAATGACAAGATCATAACCATACTTCCAGGGTTTATCTCAAAATCTGAAAATGGAGAAATTACAACACTAGGTCGTGGAGGCTCGGACTATACAGCAGCTATTATAGCTGCTGCAATGAATGCCAGTGTACTTCAGATATGGACAGACGTAAGCGGCATGTTTACAACAAACCCAAAATCAGTTAAGAATGCCAAACCTATCAAAAAGTTATCTTATTTAGAAGCTATTGAATTATCTCATTTTGGAGCCAAAGTATTATACCCGCCTACCGTACTACCCGTACTCTCAAAACACATCCCTCTATTAATTAAGAACACCTTAGCCCCCCAAGATGAAGGTACCTTAATTACTCATATTGTTGAAAACAGAAACCCTAATCCTATCAAAGGAATTAGTAATATTAATAATGTTGCATTATTAACATTGCAAGGAAATGGTATGGTTGGTATTCCTGGGTTTTCAAAACGGTTATTTGAAACGCTGGCAAGAGAAAAGATAAATGTAATTATTGCCACTCAAGCCTCTTCTGAGCATTCTATTTGTATAGGAATTGCAGACAATGAAGCCACGCTGGCTAAGTATGTTATTGATAAGGAATTTGAGAATGAAATATCTCTTTTTAAAATTGATCCACTAGTGGTTGAGACTAACCTATCAATTATAGCAGTTGTAGGTGATCAGATGAAAAGTCACCAAGGGATAAGTGGTAAAATGTTTAGCACCTTAGGGAGAAACAATGTTAATATTCGTGCCATTGCTCAAGGAGCCTCCGAACGTAATATATCTGCCATAATAGCAGAATCAGATGTTACAAAGGCATTAAACTGTTTACATGAACGCTTTTTTGAAACAGAGACAAAACAAATTAATCTGTTTATATCAGGAGTTGGAAATGTTGGGAAATCTTTAATTAATCAAATTGAACAACAGAAAAAATATATAAAAACAAACCTGAAGATCAAATTAAAAGTGATTGGTTTATCTAATTCTAAAAAAATGACCTTAGAAAAAGATGGAATTGATTTAAAGGACTGGGATTCTATTTTAAAAAAAGGTGAAAAATCTGATCCTATTGGCTTTTTTGAAGCTACAAAAGCGCTTAACCTTAGAAACTCCATTTTTATTGACATCACAGCTAGTGATCTTGTAGCTTCTAATTATGCACAGTATTTAAAACATAGTATCGCTGTCGTTGCTTGTAATAAAATAGCCTGTTCTAGTAGTATTGAAAACTATTTAGATTTAAAGCAGTTGTCACACAAATACAATGTTCCTTTTTTATTCGAAACAAATGTAGGTGCGGGACTTCCGGTCATAGACACATTAAAACATCTCATAAATTCAGGGGATGAAATAAACACTGTTCATGCTGTTCTTTCAGGAAGTTTAAATTATATATTTAATAATTTTAATGAAAACACTACCTTTCACGAAGTTGTGAAACAGGCACAAATTGAAGGCTACACTGAACCAGACCCTAGAATTGATTTAAGTGGAGTTGATGTGGCTAGAAAATTATTAATTTTAGCACGTGAAAGTGGCGAAATGCTTAATATGTCAGACATAGAAAATGAGGCCTTTTTACCTAAAGAATGTATGGCTGCTGAAACTGTAGAAGCATTTTATGAAACTTTAAAGACCACAGAGAATGATTTTCAAAAGTTATACTCTGCAGCAGCATCTAACCAATGTAAATTAAAGTATGTTGCGGAATTTAAAGACGGAAAAGCTAAAGTAGGTTTAAAAGAGATTCCTGAAGGGCATCCATTTTATAATTTGGAAGGCAAGGACAATATTGTGATGTTTTACACCAATAGATACAGGGAACAGCCAATGATTATTAAGGGCGCAGGTGCAGGTTCTGAAGTTACAGCTTCTGGCTTATTTGCTGACATCATTAGAATATCAAATAACTAACTAAATGAATGAAATAAAACTTTTTTCGCCTGCTACGGTCGCCAATGTGTCTTGTGGCTTTGATGTGTTGGGTTTTTGTTTAGAGGCTGTTGGAGATGAAATGATTATTCGGAAAACAATAAATAAAGGCATTAAAATAACTAAAATTGAAGGCTATGACCTTCCTTTTGATGTTACTAAAAATGTTGCTGGTGTTTCAGCAATGGCTTTGTATGAGGCTGCAAATCCAGAATGCGGATTTGAAATAGAAATTTATAAAAATATCAAGCCTGGAAGCGGAGTTGGAAGTAGCTCAGCTAGTGCAGCCGGAAGTGTTTATGGTATGAATGTTTTGTTAGGCAACCCCTACTCTGCTCTAGAACTTACCGCTTTTGCAATGAAAGGAGAAGCTATTGCAAGTCAAAGCGAACATGCAGATAATATTGCACCTGCTTTATTTGGAGGCTTTACATTAGTAAAAAGCTTAGAGCCCTTAGAGATTTTACAACTCCCAACACCCGATGATTTATTTGCAGTCGTTATACACCCCCAAATTGAAGTAAAAACAGCAGATGCTAGAAAAATATTACCAGAAAATATTTCTTTAAAAAAGGCCATTACACAATGGTCAAACGTAGGAAGTCTGATTCATGGATTACACACAAATGACTATGAGCTAATTAGTCGTTCTTTAACAGATGTAGTTGTAGAACCATTTAGAAGCCAATTAATTCCTGGATTTGAAAGAATCAAAGAAGCTGCTTTGAAAAATGGAGCTTTAGGTACTGGTATTTCTGGTTCTGGCCCATCAGTTTTTAGCTTATGTAAAAGTCGTTTGACTGCAATTAAAGTTGAAAGTGCAATTAGACAGGCATATACAACGCAAAATATTGCCTTTGAAGTCTATGTGTCTAAAATTAATATGGAGGGAATCCGAAAACTAAACTAAAATTAAAAATGAACTATTACAGTTTAAATAATATAGCTCCCAATACCACTTTTGAAACTGCAGTTATAAAAGGACTTGCACCTGATAAAGGCTTATATTTTCCTGAAAATATAACGGCATTGGATCCCTCTTTCTTTGATACAATTGAAACTTTATCGAATGAAGAAATTGCCTATGAAGCCATCAAACAGTTCATAAGCCCCGAAATTCCCGAAGCTGTTTTAAAAACTATTGTGTCCGAAACACTAAACTTTGATTTTCCTGTTGTCAAACTCACAGATTCTATATCTACATTAGAATTATTTCACGGTCCAACAATGGCTTTCAAGGATGTGGGTGCACGGTTTATGGCGCGATGTTTAGGCTATTTCAATAAAAATAACTCTAACGAAGTTACCGTATTAGTAGCCACATCAGGAGATACTGGAGGTGCAGTTGCCAATGGGTTTTTAGGGGTCAGAGGCGTAAGAGTAGTTATTTTATACCCAAGTGGGAAAGTAAGTAATATTCAAGAAAAACAACTAACTACTTTAGGACAAAATATTACCGCCTTAGAAGTAGAGGGCACTTTTGATGATTGTCAAGACATGGTAAAAAAAGCATTTTTAGATGAAGAACTTACTTCAAAAATGCAACTCACTTCTGCAAATTCAATTAATGTGGCTCGATGGCTTCCTCAAATGTTTTATTTTATGTTTGCTTACAAGCAGTTAAAAAACAAATACAAAGACATTGTTTTTTCAGTTCCAAGCGGAAATTTTGGTAATGTATGTGCGGGTATGATTGCACAAAAGCTAGGCTTACCCATCAAACATTTCATTGCTTCTAATAATGACAATAATGTAGTAACACGCTACTTAAAATCTACTAATTATGAGCCTAAGCCTTCAGTTCAAACAGTTAGTAATGCAATGGATGTTGGAAACCCAAGTAATTTTATTCGTATTCAAGCCATTTATGACAACGATTTTAATACTTTAAAATCAAATTTATCCTCATTCAGTTTTACCGATAAAGAAACCAAAGAAGCTTTAGAGGAGATTTATCAAACAACTGGCTATGTTGCAGATCCTCACGGAGCTGTAGGATATTTAGGAAGTAAATCCTACTTGACTACCAATAAAGAAGCGCATTGTGTCTTCTTAGAAACAGCCCACCCCACTAAGTTTTTAGATGTTGTAGAATCAGTTATTGACATTGATATTCCGCTACCTGAACAAATTAAGGCAGTCATTGATAAAACTAAAGTAGCAACAGCGGTTAATAACTATACAGAATTTAAGGCTTTTTTAACGCAGCTATAAACAGCTTCAGTTCCTATTTTTGTTTAAATTTGTAGTGAAAATACGATTCACTATGAAAACAATTGCACTCCATTCAATACACGAAGCACTTAATGCAAAGATGGTTCCTTTTGCCGGGTATATAATGCCTGTGCAGTATGAAGGAGTAACGCTTGAACACCAAACTGTTCGTGAAGGGGTTGGCGTATTTGATGTATCACATATGGGTGAATTTATTATTGAGGGGCCAATGGCACTAGAGCTGATTCAAAAGGTTTCTTCAAACGATGCCTCTAAACTAACAATAGGAAAAGCGCAATACAGTTGTTTACCTAACGACTTAGGGGGGATTGTAGATGACTTGATTATTTACAAATTAAAAGAAGATTCCTATTTACTAGTCGTTAATGCTAGTAACATAGATAAAGACTGGGATTGGATTGTTTCTAAAAATTCAATGGGAGCTAAGATGAAAAACAGTAGTGAAGACTACTCGCTTTTAGCTATTCAAGGTCCAAAGGCAGTAGATGCAATGCAATCTTTATCTAGTGTAGATTTATCAAGTATTAATTTTTATAATTTCACAATTTCTGATTTTGCAGGAGTTAAAGATGTTATTATATCGGCAACTGGATACACTGGAAGTGGTGGTTTTGAAATTTATTGTAAAAACTCAGATGCTAAACAAATTTGGGAACGCGTCTTTGAAGCAGGTAAATCTTACGAGATTAAACCTATTGGATTAGCTGCAAGAGATACATTACGACTTGAAATGGGGTACTGCCTTTATGGGAATGATATAAACGATGAAACCTCACCAATTGAAGCTGGCTTGGGATGGGTAACTAAATTCACAAAAACCTTCACAAATTCTGAAGCTCTTGAGCTTCAAAAACAAAATGGAACCGAGCGACGACTGGTTGGTTTTGAGTTATTGGAACGAGGAATTCCAAGAAAAGACTACCGAATTGAAGATACAGAAGGAAATGAAATTGGAATTGTGACGTCTGGTACAATGGCACCTTCTTTAGGCAAAGGGATTGGCTTAGGATATGTTTTAAGTGATCATAAAGCTATAGGGACCGACATACGTATTGCGATTCGTAAACATAAAGTAGCTGCAAAAATAGTTAAACTCCCTTTTTATAAAAAATAACACGTTTTAGCTATGGCAACATTAAAAAAACACCGCGTTCTTATATTGGGAGTTAGTGGTTTTTTAGGTGGTGTTATTTATAGAGAGCTCCACCCCTATTTTCAAACATTTGGCACATATAAGACTTCGAAATCAGTACTAAAAAAAAACACACATTTTTATCAGTATGACTTTGAAGAAGATGATATCTTTGAAATATTAAATTTGATAAAACCCACTATTATCATCTCATCCTTGAGAGGGAATTTTTCCGCTCAACTCACAGCTCATAAACATCTCTATGAGTATGTAAATCAAAAAAAGGGTTGTAAAATCATTTTTTTATCGTCTGCAAACGTCTTTGATGCCTATAGCAAATTCCCAAGCTACGAAAATGACACTACACTTAGCAACAGTATTTACGGCCATTTTAAAATTAGACTTGAACAATTATTTTTAAAGTTACCAGCTAAAAAAGTGGCAATTGTTAGGTTACCTATGGTGTTTGGTAATCAATCACCACGTAATAACGAGATAAAATTATTAATAGAACTAAATGAACCAATAGAGCTATTTCCAAACCTAATAATGAATGTGATTACCGCCAAAAAAGTATCTCAACAATTACATTATATAATAAACAGAAACAAATTTGGGACTTTTCACCTGGGAAGCTCAGACTTAGTATGTCATGATGATTTCATTAAAGAGATTGTATCGAAAATGAATTTTATAAATACTAGATATAAACTTGTTTACACTACTAATGATTCCCGCTATTTAGCAGTCTTGCCAAGAGACAATAAACTTCCTAAACATCTTCAAATGAAAAGTAAGGAAGTAATTGACGATATGATTTAACTATTTAGGTCTCATAATATTTGTTTTTGAGCCAAGCATTTTTATTTTTGTTAAACTTAATAAACAGGAACCTATGGGAAGAGCTTTTGAATTTCGCAAAGCAAGAAAAATGAAGCGTTGGTCAGCAATGAGCAAGGCGTTTACACGTATCGGAAAAGACATCGTTATGGCTGTAAAAGAAGGTGGGCCCGATCCAGATAGTAATTCCAGATTAAGAGCAGTTATTCAAAATGGGAAAGCTGTTAATATGCCTAAAGACAATATTGAAAGGGCCATTAAACGCGCCAGTGATAAAAGCCAAGGCGATTATAAAGAGGTGTTATTTGAAGGCTATGCCCCACATGGAATAGCGATATTAGTTGAGACAGCTACAGACAATAATACCCGTACCGTAGCAAATGTGAGAAGCTATTTTAATAAATGTAATGGTAATATGGGAACTTCCGGTTCGGTGGTTTTTATGTTTGACCATAGCTGTAATTTCAGAATTAATGCAGACGGATTAGATGCAGAAGAAGTTGAACTTGAATTTATAGATTTTGGTGCAGAAGAAGTGTTTGCAGATGACGATGGAATTTTAATTTACGCCCCCTTTGAAAGTTTTGGCGCTATACAATCTGCTTTAGAAGCGCGAGAAATAGAAATTCTTTCATCTGGATTTGAGCGGATCCCTCAGGTTACAAAGCCCTTAAGTGAAGAGCAAGTAAAAGACGTTGATAAATTGTTAGAAAAACTGGAAGAAGATGATGATGTTCAAAACGTTTATCATACCATGCTAGAATAGTTAAGAATATTTAGAAACTTTTCCTTTGACACCTTCAAAAAATGAACGCATAAACTTAAAATCTGCGTCAATATCATCCGTAGGAAAAAAGGGTTCAGAAATACAATTAACTTTATTTTCAAAATCAAATGTGATCATAACTATTGGCACATTTGCTTTTTTGGCGATGTAATAAAAACCGGTTCGCCAAGTGTCTACTTTTTTTCTTGTCCCTTCTGGCGCTAACACAATACGAAAGACATCTCTATTTGTAAAAAGTCTTGCAATCGCATCTACTTGCTTTTCATTAGCATTTCGTTTAATAGGAGTACCTCCAAGCGATCTAAAAAACCAAGCTGTTAATGGGTTAAAGAGAGATTCTTTTCCAACAAAGTTAGCTTCCATTTGGATAACAGAACGCAAAAAGACTCCTATATAAAAATCATGCCAACTAGTATGAGGTGCAGCGATTATAACTGCCTTTTTCACGGAATCAAATTTCATGAAGCCAGTGAAATTCCACCCTAATAAACGATGGTATATAAATTTTGAAATTGTTTGCATGTTTACATTTTAGAATAAAGATCTTTTAACGAAGACCTTGTAATTTGAGACTTCCAGTCTTTTCCAATGGCATTTTCCCATAATGGCTCAAGACTCAGAGCAACATCAATCATGATGTCAAATTGTTGATTTGTAAGATTTGCGCATAGTCCTTTAGGTAATGTAATATTATGCTTTCTCTTCATCTTTTTAAACAACTTTACTCCATCAGGATAAAATGCTTCAAGATGATCAAAAACAATACAATTACCAATTCCATGCTTGACTCCTAATAAAAATGACAAACCATAGCTTAATGCATGTGCTACTCCAACTTGTGAGTAAGCTATGCTCATACCACCATGCCATGAGGCCATCATTAATTTATCTTGGCTTATGTTAGGACTTGGAGAACTTAAAAACACCTCTTCACATAGCTTTAGTGCAGTTTCGCCATATGTTTTACTAAACGAATTTATAAAATTACCATTTAGAGATTCAATACAATGAATATAACAATCCATTCCAGTATAAAACCATTGATCTTTTGGAACATTTTCGGTTAGCTCAGGATCTAAAATAACCTGGTCAAATGGAGTAAAGTCACTATTAATCCCTAATTTCTTGGTTGGCCCTGTTAATACTGTTGTTCTTGAAACTTCAGAACCTGTTCCGGAAATAGTGGGGATACCAACGTGATATATTCCTTTATTTTTTATTAAATCCCATCCTTGATAATCCTCACTAGATCCGCTATTAGTAAGCATCAATGAAACGGCCTTAGCTAAATCCATAACTGTCCCCCCCCCGATTCCAATAATTCCTGAAGGTAAAATACTAGAGCTTAAAATAATTTTTTCCACTAAACTGTCAACTTGGGAAGTCTTAGGCTCTTCATTAGCAGAAATAAATAGGATTTGATCACTATAAAGTAATGGAATCTTAGAGGTGAAAGTTATTTGAGACTCAAATACATCATCCACCAAAAATATAAAAGGAGCGCGTTCATTTTTACGCATGGGAGTAATAATTTCTCCAAGATGGTTAAAGCTGCCACGGCCAAAAACTACTTTGGCAACCATGGGGGAATTTTTAAAACTCATAAATCATAAACGTTCTATTTAATAAAAAATTATTCAAAGTTCAGATATTGCTGGAACTTATCGGCAAATTGAGCTACATGATAGCCATCGACCAGCGCATGATTTACACTAATTGATACATTCATTATCAATTTACTTCCTTCGTTGTAAGTTTTACTAAAACCAAATTTAGGAATAGATTCCTTTAGACCTGAAAAAGGTTCTTTTTGTGATGAAAAACTAAACCATGGTAAGGCAGAGCAATGAATACAATTTAAATCATAGACAGGAGGGTAAAGTTCTGATGAGTTTTCAATACGTTCCTTTTCATTTTTAATATTGATGTTAAATTGTTCAAAATCATTTGTGAAAAGAATATAACTAAACCCAAAAGTTTTATCCTCTCTTAACATTGTAGCAGATGTATGTATCACTTCTAGTTCAAAGACTTCATTATCAATGATTCTATATTTAAAGTTTTCAGTCTGATTGATAGCTTTCATACACGCATGTAAGTATACAGCAAAAAAACTATAATTATGATCCTTTGCACGCTTATAAGCAATAGACATATCAATCGGGATTGTAACAGCAAAATAAGGATTTGAGAGCG
>Ga0115562_1002928_pt1 | contig 11527 bp, 10 predicted proteins | sample COGITO_mtgs_1105_6_FD_87200 | JGI IMG/M metagenome (GOLD analysis project Ga0115562, IMG submission 87200) | Pelagic marine microbial communities from North Sea - COGITO_mtgs_110516 | ecosystem: Environmental > Aquatic > Marine > Epipelagic | place: Germany:Helgoland, sampling site Kabeltonne...
AAAAAATAAAAATGTTATGAAGATATAACTTCTTAACAAATAACAAACATTAATATTATATTTTGACTTACTTTTGACTTACTTTTATGACCTTTTTGACTTACTTTTGACTTACTTTTGACATATAATTAATATTTATTAAATAAATATAAATACATAATAGCAGTAAAATAAATTAATAAAATTAATACTATTATTACATTTTGACCTTTTATTTTATAATACATAATGTATAATGTTTTTATGTCCTAAATAATAATATTAACACCGTATTTATGACCTTTTGAAACTTACCAAAAAAAAGGACATTGAGGGAGAGAGATGGCCAAAATAAAAAATAAAAAAATAAAAAAAGATAAAATAAAAAAAGATAAAATAAAAAAAGATAAAATAAAAAAGATAAAATAAAAAAAGATAAAATAAAAAAGATAAAATTTAATAATGCTCATGAACAATATATTTAAATTTATTATTAAAAAGGTCATAACCTATAAAAATAGTGGATAAAACCATCATAATAAATAGAACTATATACAATACTTTTTCGCTAAAAATATTATAGTTTACAAGATAAGCACCATAAGTTGTTCCTATTAATGAACCTATAATAACCCAAAAAGATATTTTCATATCAAAATGTCCATTTTGGTAATATAACCAAAGTCCTGGAAGACTTTGTGGAAGTAATTGTATAGCAAGACCTGTAGCTACTGCTGTTTTAACAGATGCTCCTAACATTATTAAAAGAGGCATTAATAAACTCCCAGCACCTATACCAACCGAACCAACAGAAATCCCTGTTATAAATCCAACAATAACGTAAAGTAATTCATCCATATATATTATAATTAAAATAATATTTTAGAGTAATTAAGAATACGTATTTATAAAATTGATATTCAATTGTATTAAAATATAGTAATAAAATGTTTAAGAATATGCAATCACAGATGCACGGTTTTACGTTTGAAAATAGTATTAGAAGTAAAATATTTAATTTACCAAAAGAAAATAATAGTGTATATATTCATGACATCCATCATAGTAAAAATATATTAAATATGAATGAAAATGTATCTATAAAAACAACAGGTTCTAACACAATATGTTGTGGTGATATATTAAGATTTTATGATTACGATTTTTTAAAAACGAATACAATAATAGTTATTAAATATGACCAAGTTTCTAATGAAAAAATAATTAAAAATATTTATGAAATAGATTATAATAAAGAATGTCATAAATTATTATTTGGAGAGCTAACTTACAATAAAATAAAAGATTATGATTTATATATAAAAAATATTCCAAAAGGGAAAGTATCTTATAACGAAAAGAATAAATATTTAAAATATAAAAAGGAATTAGAAAAAGATAATAATTGTTTAATTAAAATAAATCCAAAGGTGGATAGTAAGTATCAGAGAAGAGTTCAATGTTCTATATCAAATTTTGAAGATAATTTATACAATTTTATAAAATATAAATCACCATATGAAACCCCAAATATGATTAGAGGTAACATGATAGAATTGTCTATAAAAAGTCATAAGAGAGTTAGGAATTCAAAGACCAAATAAACTATATACTATAAATTTTGAATATATAATGATGAATATAACAACAATTTTTCTTCAATTAAATCTTTAAATACATTATAATTAGAATAAATAATATTAATTGTCTCGATAGTTACTTCATTAAAAAAATCAATAATATAAGATGGGTAATCTTTCATTTGTGATATTAAATATATAATATCTAAACCATTTATATCAATAATTTGTCTCATATATTGATATATATCTCTTGTTTTTTCTTTATAATAATCATTAATAGAAAACATTAAATTTTCTTTAATATCAATTGTTAAATCTAAATTGATAAATGTATCAGTATTCATATTAAAAATATATGATTTTATTTTTTTTCCATAATAACGGAGTTTATCGTTAATAAAAAAGCTATTTTCCTTTGGGTTAGTAATAATAAATCTTTCCAATAAAACATCAATACACAAATCTTTGTAATTTAAAGAATTTATATCTTCTTTAAAAATTATATGAAAAACGTATTTATCATTATATCCAATTAAATAAAAGTTATTTTTTTTAAGTGTGAAATAATTATTTCCAGAATATTCTATAGATTTATTAATATTCCAAGTAATGTTATCATAATATTCGTTTAAATTAGTAAATAAATTACAACAGTTATATTTTATAGAATCGTATGGTATATTAGATTTATGATATAAATGAGTAATTTTATATAATTCGCTTGGAGATATTGGATTAAAATGTTTATAGGTAAACAAAGAAATCATATAATTAAATATAAAGCATTCGTATATATTGGTAGGGAAATCATTATTTTTTTGTACCCGTATCATTGTGTCATAAATAATATTATAATATCCTTTATATAAATCTTTATGAGACAAGTCGCAAAGAGGCAAAAAGGGTAATTCGTCCAATGGTTTAGAATATTCATTTATAAATGTATAGAACTTGTTTGGAATAAAAGGTATTATTGTAATATTATTAATTTTGTCTAAAACTATTTTTAGTTGTGAAAATTTATAATTATTTTGTTCTTGAATCAAATTGATTATAGTAAAAAAACAAGTTGTTTTATAAATAGAATGTTTAAAAGGAGTATTATTAGAAACATAATTTGAAGATGTAAAATTGTTTAAATTTATAGATTCACATTCTATAAAGCGTTTTATATCATCAAGATTAATATAATTTTTAATAATTGGTTTATATTTAACTAGTCCAATTTTACCAAATCTTCTATGAATATCATCATTATTTTCATGAAGAGCAAAATAAATTTTATTATTAGCACGTGTAATTGCTACGTGTAAATATGATTCATAAATCAGGTTGATTTCGCCGTGACTTAGTAATTTGATAGATGTTTCTGTGCAGTTTAAAACAAATGTGACCTTTCTACCATCTCCTTTAGAAGATCTGATTGACATAATCCTTGTAGAATTTACAGATTCTAAAGTATTAATAGTAGTTCCTTCTTTATATTTATGTAAATAAACATATTGATTAAAATCTTTTAAAATATGATTTTTCCAAAAGTCATTGAGTTTATTGACATAATTAATATTATCAAATTTTTTTAACCAATAATTATTTAATTTTGTTTCAAGTTCAGTAGCTAAAATATTGTTTTTCATGATAGGAAAAATAAACATAAAATCAGACGGAACATAATTATATAAACTTACTTCTTTATCTAGATAAGTTAATAATTTATCTACATAATTATTAACTTTAATAATATCATTATCATTACTATATATTATAGGTGATTCAATTATTTGAAAACTGTTTTTATATGAAAATAATTCATGGTTAATGTTTATAGATGGTAGATTATATTTATCAAAATTAATTATGTTATTTATTTGATTGTGCATATTTTTTGTTTTAATTCTTCTATTAATATTAAATGGTTTAAAAATATTAACATTTTCTAAATTTTCAATAGATGTTAAAAAGTTAATATCATGTTCAAGACTTTGTAATTTGTCTCCGACAATATGAACATTAACATTTGTCTCATTTATAAGAGAACATATTGCTAATAAATAATCCGGAGACAAATCCTGTGCTTCATCTATCCATAAATCAGTATTTCCGTTAATAAAAATTTCTTGGTTACCATATTTCATAGTATTATTAATAATCTTTTTACAACCATTTGTTATAATTTCATTAAGTATAGATTTAAAAATGTTTGTTGAATTCTGTTCATAGAAAGTAAGGTTAAAACAAAAAGAATCTATTGTTCCTATAACTACCATATAATTTTTATTAAATTTATTATATTTTATAATATATTGTTTTTCAGTATTATATTCAGTAATATTTTCAATAGGTAGAATATGTAATTCTCTGCGTTTAATATGTTCCTTAAATTCTTGATAAATAACATTTTTAGCAGTATGTTGTTTAGTAAGAATGATAAAAGTTTCTTTATTGCTATTTAAAATAGATTTCCATATACCATATGTTTTCCCATTACCTGCACCTTCTTGATGAACGTTTAAATTACAATTATTAAACATATTAAAAACGTCATTTATATTTCTAGAGATTACCTTTTCGTTAATTATATTAAAAACCAAATCGTTAATTATAATAAATAAATATTTACTATAATTATTAATTTTTGCGGGTATATTTTTAATAGAATAAGTATTAGTAGTTTTATTTAAAGTAAAATAATCTTTGTCTCCATAAAAAAAAAAGAAGGTATTGTTAAAATTTGTCCATGTATTTAAATAATGAATACAATCTATTGGTATCAAAATTATTCTATTTTTTAATTTGATTGATTGTATTTTTACAAATTTGTTATGTTTTGAATTATAAAGAATAATATTTTTTACTTGATATTGTGAATAAAATGAAAGCATTCTATTAAACAATTCATTCATTATATAACATATATATAAATTTTTATATTAATAAAATAATATAAAGATAATAATAATATATATTTATCATGAGTAATATTGATAATTCAATTAAAGATAAAGAAGTACCTGATGTAAAAAGCATTGATGAAGTAACTGATGTAAAAAGCGTTGATGAAGTAACTGATGTAAAAAGCGTTGATGAAGTAACTGATGTAAAAAGCATTGATGAAGTAACTGATGTAAAAAGCATTGATGAAGTAACTGATGTAAAAAGCGTTGATGAAGTAACTGATGTAGAAGTAGAAAACGATAGCGAAGAAGAAGAAGTAGAAGAGAACCAGTATGAAAATATTAATTTAAAGGGTAATGAAAGTCATGAATTTAAGGCAGAAATTAGTCAATTAATGAATTTGATTATTAATTCATTTTACAGTAATAAGGAAATTTTTATGCGGGAATTAATTTCAAATTCGTCTGATGCTTTAAATAAGATGAGACACAATGATCTAACAAAAAATAACGTAAAGGATGTAAAAGATTATTACATTAATATTACTCCATATAAGGATACTAAAATGTTAGTAATTGAAGATAATGGTATTGGAATGACAAAAGAAGAATTAACAACCAATATTGGTATTATTGCAAATTCTGGAACAAAAAAGTTCATTGAGAAAATGGAACAAGGAGAAAAAAAAGCGGATATGATTGGACAATTTGGTGTAGGTTTTTATTCTGCCTTTTTAGTAGCAGACAGAGTTCAATTAATTACAAAAAGTGAAGATAGTGATAATATTTATATGTGGGATTCAACTGCAAGTGGGACTTATACAATCTCAGAGGTAGTAGATACAGAATTAGTAAAAGATTTTAAGAGAGGAACTAAAATCCTTCTACACTTAAAGGAAGAAGAAACTAAATATCTAGAAGAAGAAAGAATTCGAACTATTGTAAAAAAACATAGTCAATTTATTACATACGATATTAAAGTAAGTGTATACGGTAAATCCAAGAAAGTAAAAGAGTGGGAAATTTTAAATATGGACAAACCCATTTGGTGTAAAAAATCGTCAGAAGTAACAGATGATGAATATAAATCATTATATAAGAATATAAGTAATGATTATCAAGATTGTTTATCTTATAAGCATTTTTCAGCAGAAGGAACAGTAGAATTTAAAGGTATTCTATATATTCCTTCGCATCCACCTTTTGAAATGAATAAAGAAACAAATAAATTCAAATTATATGTAAAACGAGTATATATTATGGATAATTGTAAGGATTTAATTCCTGAATGGTTATCTTTTATTCATGGTATTGTAGACACGGATGATCTTCCATTAAACGTATCAAGAGAAATATTACAACATAATAGGATGATTAAGATAATGAAGAAGAAGATTATTTTAAAAACAATTGAATTATTAGAAGAAATGTCTAGTAATGAAGAGGTTTATAATGGGTTCTATAATAATTTTTCAAAAAATCTAAAATTAGGTGTATACGAAGAAGGTGATGACATTAAAGAAAAGTTAGGAAAACAATTAAGATTTTATACGAATAAAAGTAATAAATTAAAATCAATTGAACAATATATTGGAGATATGAAAGAAGGACAAGATAAGATTTATTATATTACTGGAGAAAGTATTGAGTTTGTAAATAATTCAGTATTTTTAGAAGGATTAAATAAAAAGGGTTATGAGGTTCTATATCTAGTAGATACAATTGATGAATATATGATGAATAACTTTAAAAAATATGGAGACTATGAATTTTTATCAGTTACAAAAGAAGAATTAAAAAAAGAAGAAGACAAAAATGAAACCGACGACCTATTATGTAATAAGATGAAAGAATATCTAAACGATAATGTAGAAAAGGTAGTTTTAAGTAATAGATTTGTTGATTCACCTTGTTGTCTTGTTTCAGGTTCTTATGGTATTTCTGCAAATATGGAACGTATTATGAAGGCACAAGCATTAAACAATCAAATGGTACAGACATCAAAGAAGATCCTAGAAATTAATAAAGATCATAATATTGTTAAAAGTTTGAAAAAAAATTTAGAAAATAATCGTAACGAGGATGAATTAAAAGATTTAGTTTATCTTTTATATGATATTGCTTGTTTATCGTCTGGATTTACCATTAATGATACGAATAATTTTACAAAAAAATTATATAATATTCTAGAAATTGGAATGGGGTATTCAGAAGAGACACAAGAAGAGGTACAAGAAGAGGCACAAGAAGAGACACAAGAAGAGACGCAAGAAGAGGCACAAGAAGAGACAAATGAAATGGAAAAAGTTGATTAATAAATTGAAAAAATAAAATTGAAACAATAAAAGAAAATAAAAAAATAGTAATGGAATTGATAATTAATAACCTATCTGTCATATATGAAAAACTATTACAAGAAAATAATATAGTATTATTTGAAAATAAAATAGATTATTTGAAAATAATGGATTTTACAATGGTTATGACTCCATATAATATATTGATGTTTAAAAAAGAAAAAAAAATAAAACCCCCAAAAATATCAAAAAGGTTTGATTGTATATATATACCAGAAATAAGTATAAAAGATTATATGTTAAGAATATATAATTATTCAAAATGTAATAATGTATGTTATTTATCATCTTACATAAATCTAAAAATATTAATAGATAAAGGAATTATAAAATTAACAATATATAATATACATAGATTATTGTTAATAAGTATAATGATATTTTCTAAATTTTACGACGATGATTATTATAGTAATTTATATTGGTCTAGAATAGGTGGTATTAGTTTAGAAGATTTAAATAATTTAGAAATTGAATATTTGAATTTACTCGATTATAATATAAATATAAATAAAGAAAAATATGAAAAATATAATACATTATTTTTTAAAAATTGATTTATAAAAAAAAATAATGTATAATGTATTAAATGCCGTTAAAAAAGGAAGAAATTGTAATTTCAATGATGAAAGAATATGCTCCGAAAAGAGGAAAAGTTTCAAATGCTAATAACGGAAGAGCATATATGGCGTGCTTAGTATTAGATAAAAGGTATTGTCTTTTACAACGCTGGAATAAATAAATATGAGACAACACAAAAACATGGAACAATACATGCCGAAGTAGACGCGTTATTAAGATTACCGAAACAAAAAAAAGAGAAAGAAATAAATTTGGCTGTATTAACAACAAATAAAACAGGAACAATATTAATAAAGAGTAGATGTTGTGATAATTGTATAAAAAGTATTGATATAATATCTAAAAAAAAAAACTACAAAGTAAAAAAAATTTATTATATAGATGAAAATGGTAATTTAGTAACATTATAAATTTTATTTAAAGAATAAAAAAAATATAAAAATGAAAATACAAAAATAATTAAAACAAATAAATTTTTATAAGTAATAAAATTAATTTTTTTTATAAGTATATGTGTAAGAAAAATATCAATTATATATGACATAGATATAGATGCTATAATAGAAGATATAAAAATAGAAAACTCACCAAATTCAATAATTTTTATAATAAATTTACCATAAGTATCTTTATTCAAATAATTTTTAAAATAAATATAAGAATAAAAAATACAAAATAAAGCAATTATTGATAACATTATTTGACTTATAGCTAATTCAATATTTAACATTCTTTTTAAAGGAATCGAAACAAGTAGTCCTGCTTCTGGTATAGGTGTTGCAATAACGAAAATACACCAAATAATAAATGTTTTAAAAAGACCATTTTTAAACCCGTGTAAAATAGACAAATATAATAATAATATAATAAAAAAAATAGAAATAGTATTAAAAATTTTAATTTTTGTCTCTAAAATAGGGTCAATGTCTTTATAAATATTTGTATATATAATAATAATAATAATAAATAATACAATAAAATACGTAAGCATATATAAAAAGTAATATAAAAAATTAATATTATATACATTAATGAATAAAATTTTGTATATCTGTATTGAAGATAATAAATTAAAAGAAGAATATCAAAAAAAAGTGGATGAACATAATGAAAAATTAAAAAATAACGATTATATGGATTCTGGTTTTGATTTATTAAACCCTGTAGAATGTATTACTGATAAACCAACCTATTTTATTGATTATAAAATATCGTGTGCAATGTATGAAGTTTCTAAAGAAAAGGATGATAAATTAGATAATAAATTCAAGAATTATAAACCAACAGCATTTTATTTATATCCCAGGTCAAGTATTTCAAAAACAAATTTTAGACTTGCGAATAATGTAGGTATAATAGATAGTGGTTATAGAGGAAATATAGGTGCGTATTTTGATTGTAAATGTAATACTAAAATTGTTAAAAACCAAAGATTATTGCAAATATGTTCAAATACATTAGAACCTTTCTATGTTGTATTGGTTGATAATTTAAATATAACTGAAAGAGGTAAAAATGGTTTTGGGTCAAGTGGATTATAAAATTGATTTAAAATATTATTTAATAAATAATTAAAATGGAAATAATACCTTATCATCTTAAAAGAAGAATTCCAAATGAAATTATTTATATAATATATGAATATATAGATCATAAAAATAAAAATTGTATTAATCGTATAAATAATGTTAACTTATTTATATATAAATTTCTAGAAATAGAAAATAGAAATAGACCAATGACTATTTTATATAATTATGATAATCATGAAATAATGGAGAATTACATAAAGTTAAAAACAAATTTAAAATTTTGTAAAGATATTTTCAATTTTTTAAAACCTTGTAAATGTTGTGAAAAACATCAATATAATACACCTTCAACAATATACGATTATTGGGATACCCAAAGTTTAAAAGTAATTAATAATAATTGTCTATGTCCTTGTAGGCACATAAAAAGATTATTATGTGTAATGGTATAATATTATAATACAGATTATTATTCAAATACTTTAGATTATTTTTTTTATATATCGTAACATATGACTACATTTATCACAAAGAATATTATTTAAACATAATAAACCATTTTTTTATTCAGTAAAATAAAAATTTATAAGAAAATCGGAGTTCTAAATGTGCAAAGATCTATAGATAAATACCAAAAACTTGTATTATGAATTAATAGAAGAAATTAAAAAAAAACTTAATTGTGATGAGATGGAAATGAATAAGGCATTAAGAAATTTCCCGAAAATTAAAGAAGCTTATCATTCACATATGAGTATTGTTAAGGCCGAGATGACGACCAGAGCCAGTAGATGAATCAAGGCCTGAACCGGGTCAATAATTTAAAGGTGAATAATGACAAATGAACTATGATAAATTAAATAATTATCTATATTATTATATATGGAACAATGTATTAAAGATAAAATACTTAATCCAAAAACGTGTAGATTTGTAAAAAAATGTAAAGATGGTTATAAAAAAAATAAAAAAAATAGATGCATAAAAATAACAAAAAATAATAATAAAAATAAAAATATAGCAAAAAATAATAATACAAATATAACAAAAAAAAATAATACAAATAATGAAAAGGTTATTATAAATGAAAAATCAATTATAAATAAAAGTTACATACCTTCAATAAAAAAAAATATAACAAAAAAAAATAATACAAATAATGAAAAGGTTATTATAAATGAAAAATCAATTATAAATAAAAGTTACATACCTTCAATAAATAAATACTTAATAGAAAGTAGAAATAGTATAAAATATGATATATTTACAGGAATAATAAAATGTATGAATATTGATATCTTAGTAAATAAACATGAAATATTAGATAAGTTATATAATCCTATTATAGAGTTACCTAATGGTAAATGTGTTAAATACGATAATAAAGAATCAATAAATTTATTTATAAAAAATTTATCAAAATATAATTTAATTAATCCAGTTAATTTAAACGGTCCAAAACAATCGTATGCGAATTGTTGGTTTAATACTGGCCTTGTAATTCATTATATAAGCGATAAAGGTAGAAAATTTAATAAATATATAAGGCAATATATGATAAGTGGTAATATTCCAGGATTAAAAAAAATTAAACCTAAACTACATAAAACAATGTTTTTATTTAATATAGCAATAGAGGCAATATTAGAAGGTCATATTTTAGGTAAATTATTAAATACTAATTATTTAATTAGTAGAATATTTAACGATATTCCAAAAAAGTTCAAGGATAAAAATATATATGATATAAAAGAGTTAGGAAATCCATTTAAATATCAAAAAGCATTATTAAATTATATTCATGTTGATGGATACAAAGATTGTTGGGTATCTGGAAATGAATTGTTTAGCGAATACAAATTAAATAACACATTTACAAATAAAAAAAAAGATATATTATGGGTAAGAATATTAGATAATGAAAAAATAGATAATAAACGTAAATATATAAAGGATAAAAATGGTAATAAATTTATATTGGACTCTATATTAATTAGAGATACCAAAAAATCTCATTTTTGTTGTTTTATTACCATAAATAAAGAAGAATATATATATGATGGTGCAAGTAAGCCTTCAATTAGTCCTTATAAATGGAATAACGAGTTAATTAATAAAGATATTAACATTAGTTCAAACTACGGTTTATCCTGGAATTTTATGATATCATATATGGTTTTAGTATATTATAAAATATAATATATATTATAAAATATAATATATATATATGCCTAACTCTATAAAAAAAACGAATGTTAATAAAAAAAGAACAGGTAAAAAAATACTAACTGATAAAATGTTAAATACTTTATTAAATAGTAAAAAAAAATTAACCAGTAAAACCCCTTTTAGTAAAAAATTAACCAGTAAAAAACAATTTGGTAAAAAATTAACCAGTAAAACCCCTTTTAGTAAAAAATTAACCAGTAAAAAACAATTTGGTAAAAAAAACATAGAAATAACTTTTAATTATAAAAAAAAAATAGGAATTGATAATATAAAAAAATACAATAAAATAATAAATAAAAATAAAATATTAGATAAAAAAATAGTGTTAAGTAGAGAAAATATAATAAAAGATTTAAGTAAAGAAAATATAA
>Ga0115562_1002929_pt1 | contig 11526 bp, 9 predicted proteins | sample COGITO_mtgs_1105_6_FD_87200 | JGI IMG/M metagenome (GOLD analysis project Ga0115562, IMG submission 87200) | Pelagic marine microbial communities from North Sea - COGITO_mtgs_110516 | ecosystem: Environmental > Aquatic > Marine > Epipelagic | place: Germany:Helgoland, sampling site Kabeltonne...
AGTCTAAGCGAGATTATAGACGATTTAAAGACACATTCAAAGCAAGAAACTTTAGACTTAATTAAGCAGCGTGTTTCGGGGTTGCAACTCCTTAGAAAAACTCTTGGAGACGAAACTATTGATTACAGACAATTAGGGGGATATGAGCTCTTTAATAATCGTGATAATCTTCTTTATTCAAGTTGTCTAGAGCAACAAGATGCCATTAATGAATTAGTTTTTCCAGTATTTAACGAATCTGTTTTTTCAATAAAAGATAACACCTTTGGGTTTCATAACATTAAAGAAAAACTTAGTTTTAATAAGTTTGAAGGACAAATAAATACAGGGAAAATGATGCAAGCCTTAATGGATAAGGCCACAAACCTTCGGATTAATATATTAAATAATTGCTTGGTAGAGTCATTTACTGACACCTCCGAAGGGGTTTTTGTTAAGACCAAAAACTTTGAATACAAAACAGGAAAGGTGTTTATAGCAACAAACGGGTTTGCCTCTCAATTTATACAAGATATTGTGGCTCCAGCGCGGGCACAGGTTATCATTACAAAGCCCATAAAAAACCTCAGTATTAAAGGGACGTTTCATTTAGATCAAGGATATTATTATTTTAGAAATATTAATAATAGAATTTTGTTAGGAGGGGGAAGAAATTTGGATTTTAAGGGGGAAGAAACGACGTCATTTGGTCAGTCGAAACTTATTCAAGACCATCTTGAAGAGCTATTAAAATACATAATTTTACCAGATCAAGATATTGAGATTGAGCATCGATGGTCTGGGATAATGGGCGTGGGTAAACAGAAAAAACCTGTTTTAAATCAGCTCAGTAATAATGTTTATTGTGGTGTTCGCCTAGGAGGTATGGGTGTGGCGATTGGAAGTTTAGTTGGAAGAGACTTAGCAGATTTATTAGCGTGAAGATAAAGCAACAACTACATCTCAAATGTCAGGAGTTGTTACAAAACCGTCTTCGTGTTGTAGAAAAAAGCATGAATGATATTTATAACAACCTTGAGTCTGAAACCAAGAGCACTGCAGGTGATAAGCATGAAACTGGTAGAGCAATGTTACATTTGGAACGAGAAAAGCTTGGCCATCAATTAGCTATTATTAACAATCAACTTCAAGTTTTTAATAAAATAAATTTGGAAGCGCAAATATCAAGAGTTGTTTTAGGAAGTCTTGTTTATACGACCCAAGCGAATTATTTTATTTCGGTAAGTATGGGAGAATTGAAGGCCGGTAAAATTAGAGCGTACGCAATTTCACCGATGTCCCCTGTTGGGCAAGCACTTATGCTAAAAGCTGTTGATGAGACGGTTTTTTACAATAATCAAAAGATTAAAATTCTTAAAATTTCTTAGAAAAAAGTTAAATCTGTTTTACAAGGTTTATTTGCACCGTAGTTTTACTATAAATTCTTCGTAATGCGCAGTATCCTAATTTTTTTGACTATGGCTTTTGTATCGATTAAGACGTTAGCTCAGGTGAGCAAGATTGAATTTTCAATTAAAAATTTAGGAATTAATGTTACCGGCTCTTTTGATGATTTTTATATTAATGCCTATTTCGATAACAACTTTAAACTTGACAGCATTTACAGTTCTATTCGTTCAAAGTCAATAAATACGGGTATTAAAAGCCGAGATAGACATCTTCTTGGGGACACTTATTTCCAAGTGGAAAAGCATCCAAGGATCATTCTAAATAGCACTCAAATAAATCAGATAGACGCTAACCATTATGATGTTCTTGTTGAAATTCAAATAAAGGATTTTCGCGTTGTAAAGCAGATTCCTGTCATAGTGAAAAAGGTTAAAAACACCTTTCAAATCTCTTCTAATTTTTTGATTAACAGGAAGAAATTTAATATTGGTGGGGGAAGCTTAATAATGGGTAAAACTGTAACGGTTGATGTTTTCCATGAGCATACTAATTAATGTATGACTTTCTACACGACAAATTTATGAACCAACTGAAAGCAGCGGTAAGATTAATTATTAAACTAAGATTTGGAATTATCACAATCATTAGTTTGTTGATGTTACTATCTGCGTACAGTACGTTTAATAATCTTCGTATTGATAATTCGCTTTCTATTTGGTTTCTTGAAGACGATCCTAGCTATAAGGCTTACATAGATTTTCAGAAAAACTATGGCTCTGATGAAATATTTATTGCCATGTTCCCAGTTTCTGATGCTGTCGGTGAGTCAGAAATGAGTGTTCTTAATGATTTGCACCAAAGGATTGATACTTTACCCTTTGTAAATACGAGTTACAGCTTGGCAAGAGCACAGTACCCAATACTTATAAATAAACATATTCGTTTAGATAATTTGTATAACAAATCTCGCAGCAATAGGGGTTTAAGAGCGCTTTTTTCAAAATTACCAAATATTACATCTCAGTTAGTTACAGAAGATTTTAAAAATCAATTTTTTTATATCCAACTGAATCCAACTCCTTCAATAGAAGAGGAACGTCGTAACATTGCTAACGATATTCGTAAGGCTATTGAGAGCCATTACAGCAAGTATTATTTAACAGGTCCTCCTGTTTTAAATGAGGCTTACAGTAAAGGTATTTATAAAGAAAGTTTAACTTTTGGAGTGTTAACAGTACTAATTATGACAATTATGCTGTTGTTTTTGCTTCCAGATAAACGATATCTTTTTATGGCCCTTTTAGCTGTTGCTGTACCAGTGAGCCTACTGTTTGGCTTAATGACATCTATGGGAGCCGCCCTAAACATGATTTCTATGCTTATTCCAACAATTCTAATGGTCTATAGCGTGAGTGATGCTGTACACATTATTAATATTTATCACAAAGAGGGGCTTTTACAAAAATCACTTTCAAAAATTGATTTATTAAGCCTTTCAATAAGAAAGAGTTTAACACCGTGTTTTTACACAACCTTAACAACCTTTGTGGGATATTTTGCGCTATATCTTTCGCCTCTACCAGCTTTTAAAAATATGGGTGTTTTTACCTGTATAGGATTGGTTTTAAGCTTTGTATTGGTCTACATCATTGTGATAATTGGCTTCAGCTTTATGGTTGTGAAATTTGATAAAAAGCCATCTTCAGTAACACATAGTAATATTAATCAATCTGTTATTATAACCTGGTTAAACGATGTTACGGAAAGGTATAGTACACAAATAATTGTATTTTTTACAGGGCTACTTGTTGCGGGAATTTTTGCAGTATTTCAAGTAGAGATAGACACCCATTCTTTAGATTTGTTGGCTGAGGGTAAGGAAAAACAAGAATTACGACATATTGAGAGTAAACTTAGGGGAAGTTCACGACTACAACTTAACATTACAACCGAAGATCAATCGAGTATTTTAAGCAGTAAGACATTCAAAAAACTCCAAAATTTTCAAAACAAGCTAGATGAAAACATATTTATTAATGCGCCTGTTTCGATTGTCAATATCAAAAATTTTTTAGAAAAACGATCTCCTGTATTATTTCAATCTAATGTGTCAAGTCAAAAAATTAAAGAGACTTTTGATTCGTTTGAGCTTAATAATTCTTTTTTCAAGCTATTCTCAGAAGACTTTTCTACTGCTAGTTTTACCTTAAGTTTGCCAGAAATGACGACTTCTGAATTAGAGCAAGTAATAACGGATATTAAGCGAGACTTTAAAGCATCTTTTAATACTAATAAGTATGCGCTAAACATCAATGGCTTTGCGGTGGTGTTCGCTCAATTAAATAATTTTATTTTAGAAACTCAATTTAAATCTTTTGTTGCTGCCTTTTTTGTTGCGTTTTTGTGTTTATGGGTTTTTATTAAAAATTTTAGAACAACCTGCTTAGTATTAATTCCCAATGTTTTACCATTATCTATATTGGCAATACTCATGTCATTATTAGACATTCCTTTAGGCGTCACAACGGCAATGATTACCCCGATAATGCTTGGTATTGCGATGGATGATACCATCCATTTAGTGTATCAATATAAAAAACATGGAACGATTAAGAGTTCTCCAAAATCGAGAGTCAATTTAGCTGTGAAGTATACTGGAAATGCACTTTTTTCAACAACAATTGCTTTGGTTGCAGGATTTTTAATTATTGCGTCAAGCGCCGTCCCTTCTGTTAGAGATTTTGGTTTATTATGCGCTGTATCTGTAGCGGCAGCTTTAATAACAGACCTTATCTATTTACCAGCACTTTTAAAAACGTTTGACCGGTAGAATTTCAAAGCAAATAAGTTGTCCTTTTTCGATAGTTTTTGAATGCTCCAAATATATTTTATTTGAGTCGTAATCAGCCTCAATTAACCAATAACCTCCCTTAAAATAAGAATTTATAACAATTGCTTTTAAATTAGACGTTGCAAGAATATTAAGTTGATTTGCATAAACAACACCATGAGGTTTAATAATATTATATTCACCAAAAAAAGAGGCGATTAAAGGATGTTTTGGAAATTGAAATAAATTTTGAGGCGTTCCTTGTCTCATTATCTGAGCATCTTGAAGCACAAGAACCTTGTCAGCAAAACCTAAAACGTCATTTTTATCATGAGTCGCCACAACACATGTGATCTCTTTCTTTTTTAGGTGTCTAAAAAAATTTCGCCGTAAAGAGTTCTTTTTAAAATTATCAATATGACTAAATGGTTCGTCCAGTAAAATAATCTCTGGCTCTAAAGCAATAGCCTTTGCAAGAGCAACGCGCTGTTTTTGTCCACCGCTTAAGTCTTTTATTTTTGTGTGAGCATAATTTTGTAAATCAACAATTTTTAGAAGCTCCTCAATACGTTGATTTTTTTTAGTGACAAAGAAGTTTGAAAGGTACATACCAATGGACTCTTGAATTGTAATAAAAGGCATTAAGTCAAACTCTTGAGAGACATATTTCATGAATTCAGGGCCAGTAATTAAATTGTGTTTTGGCCCTTTTACAGCCTGATTGTTCCAAATTATGTCCCCTTGATTTAAATCATGTACTCCGTATAGAAGTTTTAGTAAGGTGCTCTTTCCAGAGCCACTTTGACCTATAACAGATAGGTGTTCTCCTTTGTTTACTTGAAATGAGATATTGTCAAGAACCAATAATTTCTTATAACTAAAGGATATGTTGGTTACTGTAAGCATTCTTGAAGAACAACATTAAAAAAATTCGCTTCTTGGAAGCGAATTTTAATTTTGACCAAATAATTAATAATTATTGTTTTATAAATTTCTGAGTATTAATCTTACCATTGTTGATAATTCTAAGAATATAATTACCTGAACTCAGCATAGAGACATCAATCGTATTAGAAAGTAATCGATTATTTAACACGCGGCGCCCTGTGATATCAAACACTGTATAAATAGCTCTTTCAGATCCAATAACATTCATATTAATGTTTAAAAATCGTTTTGTTGGATTAGGAAATAATATCATGTCATCTGAAGCGGTGGATGGTAAGCCTAAGGTTTCACCCTCTGTTACTACTAATGTTTGGTTAATTGTTGGATTAACGATGACATCAACAGTCCCGGAAGGCCAGTATATGGTTACAGAATCTGCTGAGGTGTCGGTGCCAAGACCAAAATGTGCATTTAAAGAGCTCATATAAGCAAAACCCTCCGCACTTCTAACATCACGTATTTGTGATTTGTTAGTGGCATTGCTATTAAAACTTGGGCTGCTTACAACAATTCTTGCTCCAATTCCGTTAATATTACTACTTGTTCCATTTAATGCTATTTTTAACCAATTTCTATCATTATTGTCGTTATTCAGGTCATTATATTTAATTCTACCACTATCAAAAATATCAAGAAAGCCATCATTATTTAAATCGCCAACAGCCCCTTCTCTTGGCTCATAGTCTGGATTAGTAGTGTTGTACGAGTAAACAACAAATGTTCCATCTCCTTTATTAATGAGCATATTCCCATTCGAGAAGATGTCAACATAACCGTCATTGTTGAAGTCATAAGGTACATTTTCATGTCCAAAAGAGTAAAACCCTTCCGGTAAGGCTGTAGAAGTTGTGTCTTCAAATAAAGGGCCACCATCAATGGGGTTTCCATTTCCGTCAAGAGGGACCTCTAAACGGTTAGTCATGAAAACATGTGGTTCACTGCTCACTGAAGATCCTACGAAGCAATCCATGTCACCATCATTATCAAAGTCTGCCCAAGCAGACGACCATGTTGATAGAACCTTATCCATTCCTGTGTTAACACTGACATCTGAAAACGATAAACCACCGTTATTTTTGAATAATTCATTTTGTCGACGCGCTGGTTCACCACCACATTTGGCAATAAACAAATCAGCATCGCCATCGTTATCGTAATCAATCCATATGGATCCATAATTACCTCCTGATGGATAAAGACCCAATCCTTCAGCAATAGGTGCATTGGGATCATCACCTTCCCAAAGTGTTAAATCCGTTCCGTCATTGATAAAGTATTCATTTGGTGCTACATCATCACAGAGAAAAATATCCAGATCACCATTATTATCAAAATCCACAAAATTTGTGCGTTGAGTGAACACGCTGTGACTTGTTGCAGCAACAGAATAAGCCGTTCCATCTGAATTTGCTTTTAAGACATGCGCTCCTGAACTGTTTCCATAAACAAGATCTGTGTAACCGTTTCGGTCGTAATCTGCAGCAGCCATACTCCAGCTTGCGCTGTAAATACCGTCAGTACTATACATAGTACTTGAAAATGTGCCGTTGGGCTGTTGCTCGTTAATGGTAATGTTGGTACTATTTATAGAAACAATGTCATCAAGATGATCTCCGTTCATGTCTACAACACCCCGATCTAAACCTGGAGCGTTAATAGTACTATTTGTGAAAGTAATCATAAGATCTGTGTCAATTTCTACAATTTTAAAATCAAATGATGCGCTATCCCAGATATTATCCCAAGCTATATAATAGGTTTCATTAGCTACGACACTAAAGCCAGTTCTTGAAGTATCTTGATAGCCACTATCATCATCACCAGCAATACAAGATAAATTACTGCATGTTCCTGTAAAGATATGTACAAAGGTGTCATGTGAATTATTACCGCCAGCAACATTGAAATTTTGAGATAACTCAGAGGTGATATAAATATACATATCTGATGTAGGTGTGTACTTGTACCATTCACCATGAGTTCCAATTCCTGTTGTTGAACAGGATGTTGATACAGCTGTGCCATCAAACCCATCTACCGTGTAAACAGTATTACCAATAATGGGTGATGCTGTTTCAGCATCATCACAAGAATTTGAGCTAATTTGGGCTAATGAGATGACTGGAAGTATCCCAATAGCAATTATAATTAGTAATTTTTTTTTCATAATATCTGAATTTTTATTAATAGGCTTAATCACAATCTGTGTTTAATGAATTAATCCATTCTTCAATCAGTTTGACCCCTTCTTCATGTTTTAAGGTTCTACCAATTAAAGGCATTTTATATTGATCTTGATTAGAATTCAAGCGATAATACAGTGCTGAATTATTAATATCCTGAGGTTTTACAACGTAAGATATGTCTGGATTTATGTAGAATATTGATTCTACACAGACACCTAAATTTGATAAATCTTCCGTTTCGTTAAAGGCAAAACGCATAGGAGCATATTCGCAGTAACTTTCGTCAGAGTGACAATGTGCGCAATTAATATCGAAATAAGATCTAATTCTTAAATCTAGAGGTTGCGTCTCATCACTCCACGAGACTAATGAGTTTATGAAGGCTGGGAAATTATCCTTAAGATAACCTTGTTCTACCCACTTTGCTAACTGATTTTTTGAACCATCCTCGTACGAGTAATTTCTATTAATATTTTGAGGTTTTGGGCCTATAGGCAAGGGTGTTCCGTACTTATTATGGCAGGTAAAACACTCAGAGATACCGGGTATTTTGTAGTTGACATTTTTTGGCTCTCCTTTGTAAACCCAGTCAAAATTAACAAACTTATTATCGCTTGTATAAACAGCTTCTGTTTGAGTATCATTCCATTCATAATTTGCAAATGTCCAATCATCTTCTCGCTTAATCATGAGCCTTGTTTCAATAAGTTTTGTGACCATGTTTGGAAGGACGTCATTATAGAAAAAGTTTTTTATGAGGATCGTACCAATAGGAAAGTCAAAAGATGTAAAATCATTGATATAGGTTGCGGAAGAATCTTTTGGCATCCAAATAAAACGTTTTTTCAAGGCGTAATCACTAAACAAAGAAGAGTTCAAGTCATAAGGCAAGACTCCGTAAACGGGATCTAAATTGGACATGTTACCTTCAAAAAAGTTATAGGTGGAAAGATTTGTGTACGGTAAGCTGTCTATATTAAAAATAACCGGCGAAATTTGTTCAGGAACCACACTAATATAACTGTCGTCATCACTACACGAGGCCATTAGGGCCACTAACGGAATCAGCACTTTTAGGAGATAGGTATGCTTGTGAAACATTTATAATAAATTTGGACTACGAATATATACAAAACCTAAATGTGACTTGAAATTAATTAGGTGTAATGCAAGAAAGTCTCTATAATCTGTAGTAAAACCTGATAATTATAGGTCATTTTATCAGTAAATGAGTGATTCTTTTGCTAAATACTCAGCAATTTGTACAGCATTTGTTGCAGCTCCTTTTCTTAAATTATCACTTACAACCCACATATTTAGCGAGTTAGCTTGTGATTCATCCCTTCTAATTCTTCCAACAAAAACATCATCTTTGCCATTTGCAAATATTGGCATCGGATACATGTTTACGTCTGGATTATCTTGTAAGGTAACACCATCTGTGTTATTTAGGAGTTTTCTTACTACTGAAAGATCAAAATCTTTTTTAAATTCTACGTTTATCGATTCACTATGCCCTCCTGCTGTTGGAATTCTTACAGCGGTTGCAGTGATTCGAATACCCTCATCTCCGAGTATTTTTTGAGTCTCATTGACAAGTTTCATTTCCTCTTTCGTATATCCGTTGTCTTGAAAATCATCACAGTGAGGAAGGGCATTTTGATGAATAGGGTATGGATAGGCCATTTCTCCTTTAATCCCAGCTAATTCATTTTCTAACTGTTTTACAGCTTTGACCCCTGTCCCTGTTATGGATTGGTAGGTAGAGATTACAAGTCTTTTAATATTGTACATCTTGTGAATGGCGGCGAGAGCCAAGACCATTTGTATGGTCGAACAATTAGGGTTTGCTATAATTTTATCTTCCGACGTGAGAGTTGATGCATTTATTTCTGGAACAATTAGTTTTTTCGAAACATCCATTCGCCATGCTGAAGAGTTGTCGATAACAGTAGTACCTTGTTCTGCAAATAATGGAGCCCATTTCAAAGAAGTATTCCCGCCGGCGGAGAATAATGCAATTTGAGGTTTTGCTAAAACAGCATCCTCTATTCCAATCACCTCATAGTGTTTGCCTGCATATTTTATTTTCTTACCGACGCTTCGCTTAGAAGCTACAGGGATTAACTCAGATATTGGAAACTTTCTTTCCGATAAGACTTTTAGCATTACTTGCCCAACCATTCCTGTCACTCCAATAATTGCTACTTTCATAGAAACAAAATTTGAGACCAAAAATATCTATTTAATCTCATTTTGCACAAAAAAAACCACTTTTTAAAGTGGTTTTTTTTGTGCTGATAAAAACTTACTTTTTAAGTAAATCTCTTATTTCTGTTAATAAATCATTGTCAGATGGACCTTTAGGTCCTGCAGGAGCAGGTGGTTTTTTTGTTTTATTGTAAGCTTTTACAATTAAAAATAAAACAAACCCAACAATGACTAAATTGATAATCGAATTAATCCACTTTCCATACATGATGGCGTTTTCAGCTTTGGTAATAGCACCATCGGCGCCTACAACAGCTTCATCAAGAACGACTTTCATGTCTGCAAAATCTAATCCACCACTAAAGTGACCTACAAATGGCATCATAATATCATTTACAAAACCATTAACAACTAAGCCCATTGCTCCAGCTAGTAATACGGCTACCGATAAATCAATGACGTTTCCCGTCATGATAAAATTTTTGAATTCTTTTAACATATTTTCAAATATTAATTATTGTTTAAGAACTTTAAAAGTAGTAAAATTTTAATTAGACCTATCAATTTTATTAATTATCGATGTAGCTTCTTGGTATTCGTTGCGAAATTGAACTAATGAGCTCATAAGAGATTGTGCCAGAGGATAGTGCCAAGTTTTCAGCACTTTGATCTTCGTTAAATATAACAACCTGATTCCCCTCTTCACAAGGAATATTAGTGACATCAACCATAATCATGTCCATACAAACGTTGCCAACAATAAATGCTTTTTTTTGATTTATATACACAAATCCGGCTTCATTCCCGTATTGTCTCCCTAAGCCATCAGCATGACCGACAGGAATGGTTGCTATTTTCATATTTTTCTTGGCAACATAAGCTCTATTGTAGCCAACAGAATCCCCCTCAGTAATGTCATGTATTTGTGATATAATAGATTTTAATGAAGCTATTGGGGTTAATTGATGATGTTTTTCTTTAGAATTTCCAAACCCATAGAGTCCAATACCACATCGTACCATATCAAAATGCGCTTTAGGATAATTTAACACCCCAGAGGTATTGCACAGATGAATAATCGGTTTATAGCCTATGTTTTTCGTGAATGTATCAGCAATTCTTTTAAAGGAAGCTATTTGATTGTTTGTAAAATTAAATTCCTTTAAATCTTCACTTACTGCTAAGTGAGAAAAGACAGACTTTACCTTTATCACTGAGCTCGCTTTTAATATAGAAATCACACTATCAATCTTATTTTTATTAAATCCAAGCCTATTGAGACCGGTATTAAATTTAATATGAACGGGATAGTTTGCTTGATTAAATTCTTTTGCTATTTGTTGAAAAGCCTCTAGCACTTTAAAGCTGTATAAGCTCGGTTCCAAACAATGTTTAATAATTGTTTTAAAATTGACAATTTGAGGATGGAAGACAAGAATGGGAGTGGTGATCCCCGATTTTCTTAGAGCAATACCTTCAGAGGTGTAAGCAACTGCAAAATAATCTACCTCTAATTGTTGAAGTTTTTGAGCAATAATACTTGCGTCACTGCCATAACCAAAAGCTTTAACAACAGCTAAGAATTTTGTGTTTTTTTGAAGTTTAGATTTAAGGTAAGTGTAATTCTGCTCAAGTGCATTTAAATTTACTTCTAAAATTGTTTCGTGGGCTTTAGCCATTTCCTGTTTTAAGTTTAGTAGATATTTCTTCGTGCTCATTAACAGTAATGTTTCGAAGCTTTTCTCGAAGCATTGATTTGTAATAAGCAGCTCTACTAAGAGGTTCATATTCTTCAACCTCTCCTAACAGTACTAAATTATTGCTCTTAGCTTTTCTGTAACTATATTGAGCTAGATTTCCTGTTTTTGTACACACAGCGTGTACTTTAGTAACATACTCAGCAGTCGCCATAAGATTTGGCATTGGGCCAAATGGATTCCCTTTAAAATCCATATCTAATCC
>Ga0115562_1002934_pt1 | contig 11513 bp, 8 predicted proteins | sample COGITO_mtgs_1105_6_FD_87200 | JGI IMG/M metagenome (GOLD analysis project Ga0115562, IMG submission 87200) | Pelagic marine microbial communities from North Sea - COGITO_mtgs_110516 | ecosystem: Environmental > Aquatic > Marine > Epipelagic | place: Germany:Helgoland, sampling site Kabeltonne...
GCGCAGCAAGTGGCAATAGCCAAAAAGGCTATTGCCATCAATCCGGCCACGCTCTCTACCCCAAGCAACCAAACATAAATACCACCCCTGCAAAGAGGCGGGGGTTTTTATTTGGTATGAGTTGTCGGCGAGATCGGCCCCCCCGGTTCGACTAATTGCGAAAGCAATTTGGACGCGGAGCAAAGCGAAGGCGCTTGCGCAGCAAGTGGCAATAGCCAAAAAGGCTATTGCCATCAATCTGGAATCGAGGTGACCCCAAGCAATATCCATATGATAAATTGCAAGTGCCAGAGTTTTTAAATGATACCCACGCGATACGGAAAGAGCTCGCAAAATATCTTGCAGAGATATCTGACCTTGATCGTGAGATAGGTTTTCTCGAAACGGATATTGAAAAATTTGGCATTAAAAATGACACTATTTTTATTTTTACCAGTGAGCAGGGAAGTGCCCTGCCTTTTGCAAAGTGGACCAATTATAATAATGGTTTAAAAATGAACTTAAATTGGAACAAGAAAACGGGCAAAACAATTATATGGGCTATCTGAAACGTCCAGAATATGAACTGTATGATATTGTTAATGACCCTTTTGAGCAGAAGAATATTATCAATGAATCCAAGTATCAAAAAGAGTTAGTGGCTTTAAAAAATAATTTATCTGGATGGATGCAAAAACAGGGGGACAAAGGAATCAACAGTGAACTATCTGTGTGTGACCGCAAAGGTTTTTCTCACAGGAGATGTCGCTAACTACCAGTAAAAAAGCCTGCAAATAAAATGCAGTTGCAGCAACGAAATATTAATTTTTCATCAAACGCGAAATGGATCGAACCTGCGTATGTTATTGAAATATATTTACAATATCCTAATTATGGCGATTATTTAGAGCTTAGAAGCCTTATTTTCAAGAAGAAATAACCAAGTGGGCACAGAAATCAAATTTCAACCACCTTTCGCCATTAACAACCGATAGGTCACCACAAGCAATCCGGCCAAACAGCTTAAAACCCCTGCAATCATTAAACTAAAAAGGTGGCCACTATCAAACTAATGACCACCGATTTAAATCAACTTATTACGATCACCAACAGCCCAAGAGATGTCTTTTTGACCTAATATCAGATCAAAAAGTACAACCCCTGAGCACTGGCGAAAGACTAATTCTCTAGAAAGAGTAACTAGCCCGGATACCCAAATTTCTGCCGGCCATTGGCACTTCATCCTTAACAAATGAGCTGTGATTTCTAGCCACTTCATCGAGCAAGTTTTTACCGAATACTGAAAGGGTAAACTCGTGGCCTGGGCTGGTCTCAATTGTTTTGGATAGATTCAGATTTAACAATTGGAATCCGTCGGTGGCAGTTTCATTTTCAGCCGTATCAGTCTGGGCTGATACATCCTTGAGAGACAACACAAACTTAAGCTGATCTTCCACATAGGTAACTTTATAGATATCTCTCTCTGGAGTTATACGCGGGATGTTTTCCCCGTTTGTAAACTGTCCTGAAACAGAATCTCTTCCCAATGAAAAAGTTAGAGCGCCACGAGCCAGGTCAAAGGTCTTACCTATTTCTATTTCATAACCATCAAACTCGGCATCCTGCTGAAGATAATTGGCAAGAATAAAACCTTCATGGTGTTCTTCCTCGTCATGATCATCATGCTCGTCCTCAGTCTCATCCATAAGGTAGATATAGTTATCCACATTATTCTGGAAAAAGGTCAGGCCAGCATAAAATCCTGCGTTGCTATAATTGAAGGACAGATCGATATTATTTGATTTTTCAGACTGCAGGTTGATATTACCCACTTCTAATCTACCTGTTGCCAGATGAGGACCATTCATTAACAGCTCTACCGCTGTAGGCGCTCTTTCGACAGAAGACAGTCCTAAACTTACTTCTACTGAATCAGTAATATCTCTGCTTAGAGTCAGGGCATAGCTAGTATTGTTAATGTCTCGATCAAAATACTCTAGCTCTACTTCATGCTCATCATGTTCGTCTGCGTGATCTTCTTCATGACCTTCTTCATCATGACCTTCTTCACCCTCATGCTCTTCTTCATGACTGACAGAACCTTTTCTGGACGTTAGGTCGTGCCTAATGCCAAAATCGAGATGAAATAAGTCAAAGTCTTTGCTCAGATAGTAACCAAGGGTGACTTCTTTAGTTTCCGTTGGATTTATAAAAGCCTCATCGCCCATTACGGAAACATTCTCATCAACAAAATTTATGGCAACTTTTTGTGACAGGGAGTCATTGGTTAGATCAAAAATTGCACCATATTCTCTGGCATCATTGCTGAAGGTTGTTGGCCCCTCTTCCTGATGTTCGTCTCCAGCCTCTTCATCATCATGCCCTTCTTCTTCGGCATGTTGCTCAGTCAATGAGTAATCAGAATCTCTGAAGTGGTAATCGACTTTTGTTAACCAACCATTATTGACAACGTAGGAACCCTCTAGATTGATGACGTTAGACTCAGTTTTGGAGAAGATTCTTTCACCTTCGTGCTCATCTTCGCCCTCATGCTCTTCTTCGCCTTCATGTTCATCATGGTCATCTTCATCGCCGTGCTCTTCGTGACTATCTCCATGAAAAGGAATGCCAAACAGACTTTCGGTATCACTCACAGATAACCCAAAATATCCCCAATCTCCGGTTTTCGAGAGACCTAACCTCTGAGAGGTAGATCCAACGTCAGAATTTGGCAAATAACCTAGATCTTCCTCATGGCCTTCATCTTCGTGGAGCTCTCCTTCATGCTCTCCTTCATGTTCTTCATCATGGTCTTCGCCTTCGTGCTCTTCCTCATAATGAATCACCGCGCCATTTGGAATCTCAAAGTTACCAAATTGCGAGTCTTTGTAGGCAAGGCTGATATTCAAGCCGCCGAGATTATTCTGGTACGAGAAATCATGGGAGTCTCCATCATTGACCGACTGTGTCTCCAGGCCGAGCTTAAACCTTGACTCTTCAAAGTCTTTTCTAACAATAGTGTTATCAACCACATTAATGATGCCGCCGATCGTTCCGCCGGAATAAAGCAAAGAGGATGGCCCTCTGATGACTTCGATTTGCTGGATATTGTTTAGGTCAACATCATTGCCATGATCCGGCCCCAGACCTGAAACATCTCTGACCACTCTGCCGTTATTGAGGATTTTCACCCGGCTGCCGGACATCCCTCTAATAATGGGTTGGCCAACAGCGGCACCATAGTCACTCGAGGATACGCCCACCAAACCGTCAATACTGGCACCAATGCTTTGGCTGGCATCGGTAGCAATAGACTCACCAGTGATAACATGCAGTGGATTTGAGATTTCGTCTGACGAGGCATCAATCAACGATGCTGTAATAATAACTTCTTGCATTTCCTGGGTGAAAGCACTGCAGGACAAACTTATAAGGCAAGCCGCCAGGGGCAACTTAACAGTAACTAGCTTTTTCATAACATGTTCCTCTAAAAAATAACATACGCGCCGATTGACCAGCACGAATTCGTCCCAATAAGGGAATACAGATTATTTAGATTAGAGGTTAAGTGGCGGTGCTCGGGCTAGCTGGCAACTTCTGACACGGCTGCTTTTAGCCTTGCTAATGCGGATGGCATAGGGGGTTGTGGCGTTGGTGACAAAAATTCTGCTAGCTTGAGTCGCCACCGCTGCTGCGGATTTCTGTAATACAGAGACTGAGCAGCTGGTATCCTGATGATCGATATGGCTGTGGGCAACAGCCGTCACCGAACCGAACCCGATGATTAAGGCTAGTACGATGCTATATAGTCTGTGGAACCGTTTCATTGAAAAGTATAAAGCCCGGTCAATTTAAACCCTTTGCTAAGGTGCGTATAATAGCGGCTGTTTACAATGTAGCAAGCTTAAATCAGCAAAGCGGACGGAGGAATTAAATTTTAACCATTTTTTGTAGGCCACCCTCTTGCTACATAATTCAGAGAGTATCCCAGCTCAGCTTTGATCTAACATCGAAATCCTACGCCGCCTAATATATTACAATAGTCTATCGCCTTGCAGATTGCATCTGAGCGACGCTATGCCTTACCCAAGCCAACGGCGGTGCCGGACAATAGATTACTATTTATCGGCCCTTATACACTCAGTGTTACTAAAATATTACTAAAACGTTAGTAAGTGTTACTGTGCCGCGACTATCCAGCCGCAAATTAAGCAAGAGCAACCAATGACCATTGAACAATTTTTAGAACAGCTAACAAGCGCACCAAGCACCATTGAGTTTAAACAGGTGATGGACCTCATCGAGCAGCACTACGAATACAGCCCGGCGAGTTTTGGTAATGGCCCTGAGGTTTACAATGAAGCCGGGACCAATGAGGGTTCTTGTAAGATTTTTGCCTTTGCACTGCTTGAAGGGCTTTCCCAGAATAGTACCTTAGCCTGTTTTGGAACCTTCTACCGGGAAGACGTGCTCGAGCAGCCCGAGGCTAATAATCATGGCAATATTCGGGCGTTTATGACGTTTGGGTGGAATGGGATTAAATTTGAGGGCGTAGCATTGGTTAAAAAGTAGGCCAGCACAGAGGGTACCGAAAAATTCACGCCCTCGAATAAATAGGGTCTGTAACTCCAGTGACCCGATAAAGTGGAGACCGAGAGAGCGGTATCCCTCTTGGGGCGTTTCTATTGAGCCTTAACAAACATCATCACTTCTTTAAACTGCGCCAAACTAAAAAACTCACTCACATCCAAGTCTCCATGGGCACAGCGGATCGCCTCAATCTCCTCAGCAATACTACTCAGATCCGATTCAAGACACTCCATAAACAACTTTTTAAACTGGTGTTTCTTAATAAAAATTGAGTTCATATGGCTGGTGATCGGAATGATGCTTGCCCCAGCCTTACCCTTCTCCGTCTCAGTCGTCACGAGGGATTCACCAATCTCCTGCTCTATATATTGATAGGTCTCAAATAACTCATTAAACATCTCGCCATCCTCAACCAAATATTGTTTTACTGAACGGATCGATTGGGAATCATGGTACTGGTGAGACTGGGCTAACACATAGCGTTCACACCACTCCTTTAATACAGATTCCGCCAACTGGCTGCATATTTGGCGGTAGCTGGCCTCATATGACAGCTGTATCTGTTGGCGCGGCAGCTCCAGGCACAGTTCGATGAGATTGTGGAGAAAGTCAGGGGCAGGAGAGTCAGGGCCAGTTTTGATCGCATGATACTTGGCCACCTCGGTCACCCAACTATTGAAGTATTTGACCAGACAGCGATTAATCTCGCCTGCCAACTTCGTGTCAACAAAAGCCAGCAGGAGCTTGTCCACTTTAATTTGCCTATTGGCGTGTCTATTAGTCTGCCTATTAAGCTGCCTATTAAGCTGCCTATAAATTTTTCCCATCGTCCCAGTCTCTCAGCAATAACTCTTCGCTAAACACCTGTCTAAAAAACGATGAGCAATCGAAAAACCTCAGCCAATACATCCCCAGCGCCAGTAATAAATGACAAAATCTGTGGCTTTCTCTACAAGGTAGGTGGGGATTTAAGCTCACTAAGTGTCTTATGTATTAGCAGGGTTGCTAATCAGCTCTGTATCTTTTTACTGCGAGCCCTGTAATGTCCCATAAATCTCTTGAACAAAAAATCCCTGCGCTGCTGAAGTTTTTTTCGCGGCGCAATGTATCCCACTGGGATGCCGAAGATTTGGTTCAAGAAGTGCTTTATAAACTGCTGGCCATGGGACGCTCGCCAATAACCGAGCAGGACGGTTACCTCTTTACCGTAGCCAGAACCCTGCTGATCGATAAATACCGCAGCGATACGCGAAAAAAAACTGCTGCTCATATCCTGTTTAATGAAGAAGAAATAGCCTGCAATGGCGGCTCTACGCCTGAACTGGACTACATGGAGTACCAACTTGTTAGCCTGCTGGCCAAGCGCTTTGAAAACCTCACTGTGCTGCAACAGCAAACCTTTATTGCCCAAAGATTAGAGGGCAAAACCGTGCAGGATATAGCCAATAAACGGCAGGTATCAGTGAGTGCGGTTGAGAAAGTTGCCAGCAAGGCCAATCATAAGCTGCGCAATGGGCTTGTAGCTTAAAAAGCCTGGCCTCTGTTGCTTGATTAATCCGCTGCCCGAGTCAGTTTTTCCGTCATCTCCCCTAAGACCCAGTGCCATATAGATGATCATTCAATCGAGTTTTATTCACAAGCTCTTTTAACAGAGCCATTTTAGACCGCGAGTGAATCTATTCCGCTTCCTCTATTATTTCCCCATGTATATAATTCATCTTCGAGTAGGGAATGCCTGTAGCCTAATCCATGAGGCTGGCTACGGATATAAAATCAGATTTGGGACAAGTACTGCTGCTACAGCCCAGTCTACTCTGGCTGGTACGTTAAAAAATAATCAGACTAAATTTCGCCAGTATTGCCACTCACTGAAAACACAATAGGAATACACAACATCAAAACGACTATCGGTTGGCTACTATCTTTGACTCTACTGGGTTCCGTTGCAGCTAATGCCTCAGCAGAATCGCCCACCAACCAAGAATTGTTTGAGATGTACAAAGCTGTGAGCGCAAAGCTTGCAGCGCTAGAAGCCCAGATAGCAGAGCGCTCTGCTGTTGCTGATAGCGAAACTGAAAACTCAACTGAAAGCAAAACTAAAAACGCAACTGAAGCTCCCTCCTCAGACCTTATAGGATCTAATGGCACCTATAGTTTTAAAGTCCTAGACCATTCAAGAGACACCAATACAAAACAGCTTCTTCAGTTACAGGCTCTGCGCGACGATGGCCTCAAGCAAAAGGTCACCTTCGGCGGCCAGATAACAGCGCTGGTGAACTATCAGAAATCAAATTCGGATACTAAATTTGGCTGGTTGATGCGTCACCCAACCTCATCGAATCAAATTGGTAAAACTGTATCTGAGGCGGTTATTCACTCAAGCAATTTGAATCTGACGGCACGCTTAACAGACAATCTAACCGGCTATGCTGAGCTGCTTTATAACCCAGAACAGAACTTTGCCTCGGGCTCGAGCATCACCGGTTTGCCGCGTAACAATGTCAATATGCGACGGGCATACCTGATGTATGGCAATCTCAACAAGTCGAACCTGTATGCATCAGTGGGCAAGATGGACATTCCCTTTGGCCTAAATGACACTGTCAGCCCCTTTACCAACTCAACAAATTGGCACTCATTCGCCGGCTTGGCTTATGGCGGTTTGGTGGGATACACGACGGATAAATTGCACCTGCGTGCCATGGCGATACAGGGTGGCGCACAGTTCCGTAATGCCAACACCCCCGTAAAAGATACCAATGTGCCGTCCCTACTGAATAATTTTGCCCTGGATGCGAACTATACCTTTGCTCTCGAAAATAACGCTTCACTGCTGGCCGGTGCGAGCTATCAATATGGAACCTCTTATTGTCAGGAGTATGTGGTTAAACACTTTAACGCCTGTAATGACAATGTAGATGCTGCGTCTATTTACGCGCGATACCAAAATGACCGTTTAACACTGCTGTCTGAATTTGCCGAAACCCTGGCAGTATGGCCTGGCACTGCCAACCCCAACTTTCCTGCCTATGCCGAGTTTGACCCGGTGAAGAACTTTACTTGGACTGTCGGCGCAAGCTACGCCTCTGATTTTGGATTTAAGCAAAATGTTGATCTGTCACTGGAATTTAGTCAATTTAAGGCCGGGGCTAAGGGCTCACCCTGGGAGAAGCAAGATCAGTTAGTCTTGGGCGCCTCTTATATGCCAAAGAGCAATGTTAAATATTTTGCTGAAATGGTTCACGTAGCCGGCTGGGTTCCCCTTAACTTTTTAAGTGGTGGCCATATGGATCCCACTAATGCACAACCTGAAGTGCCCTTTTTGCACGAGTCATGGTCTGAGCAAGATGCTAAAACGGATGTGATTGTTATTGGTGTGCAGGCGGCATTCTAGATAGTATTTTAGAGGAACCTTCAAACCAGCTTCAAACCAGCTTCAAACCAGCTTCAAAGAACCTTTAGCGGCTGCTTGTTATGCAAAACAATATCGGCATATTTACAATCCCCTTTATTGCGCTGAAAGGCACTGTTGGCAATCAACCAAACCCGCACAATACGCGCCGGTGGCTCGCCCATATACTGTTTATAATCATCAAACAAATTTCTTCGCTCATCTTTCCACTCGCCAAGCCCTTCTCGGCCACTGCGAATAACCACATGATATTCCTTGCCCTGCCAGTTGGGCAGCGGGCAGTCATAACCTGTACCCACCGGCAATGTGCTGCTCCAGTAGTAGGTGATATCTCGGCCATTATCGAATTCCACGGCAATACTCAGATAGTCATGGCTGGGAACCGTATCTTCTCGCAAGGTGGAGGGCAGTTGATCCACGCACCATTTCCAGCTTATTTCCGTGTGCTGATCCAAAACCATATCCACATCTTTCTGCAAAATTCCGGTATCGCCCTGAGTTTGGCAGTGAATACAGTCATCAGCAGTTTCCAGTGGCTGCTTGCGGAAAATATTGCTTCGCCCGATATTCCACAAATAAGACCAACCCTTGGGTGTGGTGTCGCCAATATTTATACGATCAATTTCAGACTGTAAATGGCCTTCAAAATCACCAAGGCCGACCATTTCACGAAGGCAGTCAACTGCCGGTTTATGCCAGCGAATCATCAAAATACGGGACATACCGCTGGAGGTTTCATAGACCTTGTCGTCCTGTTGACGCTCTCCCTGAAGGTTCTGCCAGTCATTGGGGAAGTAGTTGCCAAACTGCAGCGGGCCATTTTCTTTAGCGGTAAAAGAATGACTGCTCTGAGTTCCCCTAAAGATTTCACCCTCGCCAACTTTATACCAAACCTGTAGCGCAAGGCTCAGCCAAATATCCAAGGGCTTGCTGGCAAATACCCGCCCAGCCATAAAACAACTAACCTCATCTCCAGCTTGCAGGTTGATCCCAGAGGCCAGCCAAGGAGGACGATTACCAGGCAGGTCTAGCCATTCGTAGTCTTTAATTAACCCCTCTGGAGCCCGATCTAAAAGACCCTGTATGGCTGAAGAAAATTTATCTAGATCCGGTTCAGGATCATTTTTTGACCACAGTTTTTTCAGACTAGCACGTAAGAATAGTGTTCCGGCGACGGTTAAGTCATTAATAATTCCTGGCATGGCTCGACCCTGTTTTTTTTATAGTTTTTTTAAGTTACCAAAGGATATTGATGATTATACATTGCTACTGATCTTTTAAGCGCACTGTCAATAATCTAAAAGAGTAAAAAGAGCCAAAGAAAACTGAAGAACCCTACCTCCATCGCGTATTAGGTTGTAGGTAAACAAAAACAAATAAAAAGGAATTTTTCATGCAGGCTTCTACAAAAACCTCCCTCATTTACGGCAGCTTAAACATTTTTCAGAAATCTTTTATGGCTCTGTGCCTAGTGCTATTTTTCCCCATCACCGCTCAGGCAACTTGCATAACGACCGACTCCGGCGCGCCCTATAACACCGGTACCGGCTGTGAGACTCTGCTGGATAAAACCACTGGTCAGGCGAACACCGCCACCGGCTTTAAGGCCATGCAGCACACCACTACCGGCAGTTGGAATGCCGCTCATGGCAACTTGGCCTTGCAGTACAACACCACCGGTTCACGCAATACGGGAATGGGCCCAGAGGCGCTGCTCAACAACACCACCGGCAACAACAACACGGCGGTGGGATTTTTAGCAATGGGCAACAGTAAAACCTCTAGTGACAATACCGCTATAGGCACTCAGACCCTGTACACAAATACCACTGGCCATGACAATACGGCTAGCGGTGTACAGGCGCTGTTTTCAAATACCACGGGATATTTCAATACCGCGACCGGTGTTGAAGCCATGTATGGCAATGTCACTGGCTACTACAATACCGCCGTAGGTTATCGCGCGCTGACCAATAATACCGGACCGACTGCGACCTATGAGAAGGGCGGCACCTCCAATACGGCCTTTGGCTATCAAACGCTTGCAGCCAATATCACCGGCTGGCAGAACACGGCAATTGGCGAATCGGTGCTCACCAGTAACACTCTTGGTGCCCACAATACTGGCATAGGTGAAGACTCTCTGTTTGGTAATCTATCCGGTAATCACAACACCGCCTGGGGTGAGTCAACGCTGTATAACAATGTTTCCGGCAATGACAATGTTGCCGGTGGCTATTACGCCCTGAACACAACCACTGGCAGTGGCAATGCCGCCATCGGCCATCAGGCGTCGATGAATCTGGTTACCGGGGATTACAATACCGCGATCGGCTATCAGTCAGGCTATGGTCTGACGTCAGGCAGCCACAACATCTATGTGGCCTCCGCCGGTGCCAGTACCGAGTCCTATATTATTCGCATGGGTACACAGGGCAAGCATCTGGGGGCCTATATAGCTGGTATCTCTGGCGTTACGGCCACTGGTGGCGCTGCGGTCTATATCAACTCTAGTGGCCAACTGGGCACCCTTCCTTCGTCACAGCGCTTTAAGAAAGATATCAAATCTCTGGATGCTGCTAGCGAAAAAATTATGAATCTGCGTCCAGTGACCTTCCGCTACAAACAGGCAGACGAAAAAGGTGGCTTCCCAATGCAGTTCGGTCTGATTGCTGAAGAGGTCGCCAAAATACTGCCTGAGCTGGTGCAATTTGACGAGGAAGGCAAGCCTCTTTCAGTGTTTTACCAACTGCTAACGCCACTGCTATTAGCGGAATTGCAGCGCGGCCATGTTGAAAATCAGGCACAACAAACTGCCCTGAATCTATTGCTCGAACAAAATGCCATGTTCAAAGCTGAACTGTTAACTGTGCGTCAGCAGATGACCGTTCAGGCGGCTCAGATTGCATCCTTTCGGAGCAGTTCATCCCAGCTTGCTCAGCAGCTGGCTCAGTAGAAATCGACCCAGCTGAGTGAAGACCACTAGGCGTGCAGCTATTTACTTAGCTGCGCGCCTTACTTAGCTGCGCGCCTTACTTAGCTGCGCGCCTTTTGCTTTTCAGCCTCTAGCTATCTTTTTGCCACAGGTGATTGACACTGCGCCTCCCCAGCCAGAACATTGAACCTCTATGCTCTCCTATCGTCACAGTTTCCATGCCGGCAACCATGCTGATGTTTTAAAACACTCAGTGCAGTCGCTGATTTTGCAGTCCCTTAAAATCAAAGATAAGGCTTTCGTCTATATCGACACCCATGCCGGTGCTGGTTGCTATGATCTGCACTCCAAAGAGATGGATAAAACCGGGGAGTATCTGGAGGGTATTAAGCGACTCTGGGAAGCGGATGTTCCCGCTGCTATGCAAGCCTATTTAGATGTTCTAAAAAACCTAAACAGTGATGACGAAGGGAAACTGGCCCAGTATCCGGGCAGCCCACTGCTGGGCAAAGAACTCTGCCGCCCCCAAGATCGCCTATTGCTCAGCGAACTGCACCCGGCGGATTTTGTGCTGCTGGAAGAGCTATTTGCTAAAGA
>Ga0115562_1002936_pt1 | contig 11510 bp, 12 predicted proteins | sample COGITO_mtgs_1105_6_FD_87200 | JGI IMG/M metagenome (GOLD analysis project Ga0115562, IMG submission 87200) | Pelagic marine microbial communities from North Sea - COGITO_mtgs_110516 | ecosystem: Environmental > Aquatic > Marine > Epipelagic | place: Germany:Helgoland, sampling site Kabeltonne...
AAAAAATGTCATCTACTCCAACTTGGTTTAAATAGTTGAAAATAGAGATCATATATCCAAATTCGTTCGTGTATAATTCCTTCTTGAGAAGAGAAATAACAGGTTCTACAGTTTTTAGGTTAGCATCCGCTATAATGTCCGATTTATCTGTAAATAAGCGATAGAAGTTATCATCAAATTCATGTAGAAGTGTTTTACTTTTCAATTTGGCTTTTTTGAAATCATGATTATTTTCAAATGGTTGCTTTAATTCAGCAAGCATCATAGCTAAATAGTCTTCACGTACTGTTTTTTCTTCTATTGTATTAGGGAGAAACGTTTTATCCATACGCGCCTTGTAAAATTGTGGATTCATTTCATTACTTCTTGAAATTAGATTGCTCGCCTGATCTGTAATAATATCACCGCCTGTCATTAAAGATGTCTGGTTCATTTGAGAAAATGCTGTTTTCGCAATTTTGTCCTGTCCAGTTTGAATATTTCCAAACTCTCCTTTTGCTCTAAGTTCACGCCATTTTTTCATTTGCGCATCGGATTGCTCTGCCATTTTTTCTTGACTTAATCGTAATTTTCTCTCCCCTTCTGTTTCATCATCATCACTGTCACTGTCACTGTCACTATCGCTATCATTATTAATAACATCAATATTGCTATTAGTTTGAGATATATCACTGATTTCCGACTCTTTAATCGTTGATAATTGCTCTTCTTTCAGTGGAAGAATTTGGTGAATATAATCACTCATCAAAGTTTCAGCGTCTTCCATCATTTTTTGATGCATAGCATAATCCAACATGTTACTATTCATACCACTTACAACACCTTTACAAAAGTTATAGTTATAGTTTGCCCCTTCTAAAGCTTTTAATAATAAATGTGATTGTTTATTTACTGCGTTGGATGATGGCGATTGTGCTACTGGTGCTGGTGCTGGTGCTGGTGCTACTGGTGCTGGTGCTACTGGTGCTGGTGCTGCTGGCGCTGGTGCTGGTGCTACTGGTGCTGCTGGTGCTGCTGGTGCTACTGGTGCTGGTGCTGCTGGTGCTACTGGTGCTGCTGGTGCTACTGGCGCGGATGATATGATTGATTCCTGTGTTTGTTGCGTACTATTTAATCCCTGTTCGTTATTACCTTCACTCTTATTACCTCCATGCTTATTTTTAATCGTTTTATTTCTTAATTTTTGTCTCTGAATAAGTTTTGAATAAGGAATCATTATATTAACGTCTCATTTTTTTATTAAATATTATACAAAATTTAATATAAAATTGATTTCAAAAAATCGTTAAAATATAATTACAACTACCATGGAATCAACCGAACAAATGCAGACAACTACTGAAGATAAAATCATGACTGAGACTGGAAATATTAAAACCCAACATATAATAAATGATGATTGTATTAAAAAAATGAAAGAAATGAATGCAGATAGCGTTGACATTATAATTTGCGATCCACCATATAATATTGGAAAAGACTTTGGAAATAATAGTGATAAACAGGAAATGGATAAGTATCTTACTTGGTGTGATGAATGGATATCAGAATGTATTCGTATCCTAAAACCAAAAGGAACTCTTTACATATATGGATTTAGTGAAATATTAGCATTTATAAGAGTAAGAATACATATAAAGGTGAGATGGATTATTTGGCATTATACTAATAAGGTCACACCATCTCTTAATCATTGGCAAAGAACCCATGAAAGTATATTATGTTGTAGTAAAGAAAAACCGCATTTTAATCGTGATGATGTAAGAGAACCATATACAGATACATTTTTGAAAAATGCTGCAGGTAAGGTTAGAAAGGCAACAAAAGGTAGATTTAGTAACGGAACAACTGAAACTATATATAAAGCACATGAGAATGGTGCTCTTCCTAGAGATGTTATTAAAATATCAGCACTTGCTGGAGGAGCTGGAAAAAAGGAAAGAGTTGATCATCCAACACAGAAACCATTACAACTATGTGAAAAATTAATTAAAGCATCAAAAAATGGTGATGATACATTATTGGTAGTTCCATTTGCTGGTTCTGGAAGTGAATGTGTAGCCGCAAAAAAAGAAAATATTAACTTTATAGGGTTTGAAATTAATGAGGATTATGTAAAATTATGTAATGAGCGATTAGACAGTATTACCGAGTAAATTAAATATCTGTGAATAATTAATTTTAGGCTTACTATTATCTATTTCAGTAGAACATACCTTATATTTTTCAATATCTATAATGTTAAAATTATACCATAATTGCGAAGACATGGAAAATGTAATATTACAATACTTTGATTCCCATCCAACAATTTCACCCTTTTTTTTTCCATTTTTCCCAAGTTTTGGGGTAAGTTCATTAATCTTAAATATATGACAGTCTTTTGGAATTATATACCACATATATTCTATCATGGCGTGTTCTTTTTCATTTCGTATTAGTATAGAATAATAATCAAACGAACTGTCTCTTTTTTCAATTTCTGATATAATATCTTGTACATTTCCATTATTTTTATCACTACAAACACTTGACAAACGATAAGAAGATATGCTAATATTATTTCCATTGGTTTTGGTAGATTTGTTAGATATATTTAAATTATCAAATCTATTATCTTTTCCAGAAGTATGATTTCCATTAGCTTCATCTGTAATGGAACAAACTCCACAGACGATATTACAATTTATTTCTTCCCAAACGCTTTCCTTAATAGGCGTCTTATTAATCATAGTATATCCTTTAATCACGTCATTAAACTCTTTATGTAATGTCTTACATTTATTATAAAACGGATCATTATTTTCTGATGCGCTAAGATCGGGGGTTATCGTTTGAATTTGTTCTTCCATTATGTTAATTATTATAACATAATAGAAGTCTTTTTTATAAATCAATTTTTAAATCATTTAGTTTTTATCAGTTGTATTTTTAATTACAGCACGATTCTTCTCTCATACGCTGGTCATGTTTAAGTTTGTCTTCTAATCGTGTGAAATACTTTTTTGACATACCTGTATGATGTCTTGTCTTCATCACTTCATTTCTTGGCTTAGTACAGCAATCAGTGTTTTGAATTTGTTCTTTAGAGCAGTCGCAATTTTTTTTTACACTGATCATTATACTATTAGTATATATAAAAAAATCATTGATTAAATGAAATCATATTCTTAGAAATCAAATAATGATATATCACTATAATTATATCACTATAATTATATCACTATATATTAAAAAGTATCATGGGAAAAATTTCCAAAACCACTACCAAATCTAGGAAGAATATAATTAGAAAAAAACATTCAAAACGAAAAACACAATCAAAAAAAAGTGGCGGTGCACCTTCCACACCCGTTACTGATTATTCTAATCAGGATTTAACGAATAATAATTTTTCAGGCATGAACTTAGAAGGCGTTAATTTTTCAGGGGCAAAATTATCAGGTGCTAATTTTTCAGGTGCTAATTTAACAGGTGCTAATTTAAAGTTTACTATTATGTATCGTTCACTTTTAAAAGGTGCGAATTTAACAGATGTGAATTTATCAAGAGCTGATTTAGCAGGCACAGACTTAGCAGATGCGAATTTATCAGGCGCGAATTTAACAGGCGCACGATTAGACGGTATTAATTTAGCAGGAGCGACTTTAACAAATGTAGATTTAGAAGGCGCTAATTTAGAAGGTTCGAATTTAGCAGGTGTTAATTTATCAGACCTTGATTTAGAATCTTTAAATATGCAGCGTGTTAATTTACAAGACGCGGAGCTTAACAAAGTGAATTTAACAGGTGCTAATTTAACAGGCGCTAATTTAAAGTTTGCTAATATACAACATTCACTTTTAATAGGTTCGAATTTCACTGGTGCAAATTTAGAAGGCGCTATTTTAACAGGGGCGGATTTAGAAGGTGCAAATTTAGAAGGCGCTAATTTAACAAATGCGGATTTAGAAGGTGCTTCTTTAACAGGTGCTACTTTAACAGGTGCTACTTTAACAGGTGCTGAGATGGACGACGGTCAGGTCAGTCTCACTATGTTAGATTCTCCACCATCAACACTGCGTGAACAACTACTTCAGCGCAAATCTGTTAAATTAACCGAATATGCCGAAAATCCGTTTAAAAATGGAATCTTGTCTAGTTATAATGTCATACTGCTCGAAGATGTTAATTATTGCGAATATATTAAGAATAAAAATAACCTGTTGATTTTCTTTGGAAAACAAGTAGCAGTTATTGAGAGGGATACACTTACACCATTTATAGAGTCGTTCACTGTAAATCCCGATAATATTGTATACCGCTGTAAAGAAGTTGACGGAGCATTTCTACCTCGTGATTCAAATATTATAAGCGGACCGGCGTTGAATATGACCGCGATCGGGTTAAATGGACCGATAGTTCCCTTAGAATATTTAGATGAGGTAGTTAAAGGAGATCATCAAATATTTATGATTGAACCTACCGATAATGTAAAGGAAATGCCAATTGCTTCATTAGGTACGCGATTGGGCGGAAGCGTAGTCAGTGCAAACCATTGTCAAGCAAATGTAAATAAGCAAATGTGTACTATATCTTATATAGAAAATAGCACATTGTTGGAAGCATGTAAAACGTCTGGGGCTAAAACTGGCGGAAAAAAGAAGAGAACGACACGTAAAAAGAAGATACAAAAACGTAAGGGAACAACTAAACAAAAAATATAGAAAATAATAGCATCATAGGTTAAGTTATATTGTTGGGTTTACGTTTTTAGTGTTATATGATTAAGACAAAGGATATTTTTCTTTTTTTAATAATATTACGAATACGCTGTGTCGTAAAAAAATAAAAAAAATTGAAAGCTTTTTAGATAAATGTAAGGTATATCAAAACAACATAACAATAAGCACAAGCAATTAAAAATGTCCGCAACTACCGCAAAGATGATGACTAAGATGATACGACGACGTGGTCGTTGTAGTGGTTGTAAATCACGGTATCATGATATCAGGACATGTCATGATATTGATATATTCGGTTGGTGCGCGGGTTTTATTACCGAAAAAGAAAAAAAATTAAATGACGAGAATCTTGAACAAAAAAAATGGAACTGTGATTACACGAGAAACAGGTTTGAAATCCAGTCCGCCATAACTTTACAACACATAGAGAGAAACATTCGCAATTACATTATTCCGTATACTTCACAAAATGGCAACCCGCCATTGAGGTCGGTGATGGCGTGCGACCGACACCACACGACGAATGAATTATGGATTGAGCACATGCATACTCTTAATAAAAACTCGGAGCGACGGTTATTTAAAGGGTATGGAGAGCATTATTACCGTTCAATAAAATGGTATAATACTTTTGTAGATAAACTTAATTTCACTATAAAAAAAAGCAAAAAATTTGAAAAAGATACACTTCACAATGTGAATGCTGTATCAAAGAAGCATCATCTGCCTCTTGAAATCTGTAATAATATTGCTGAATATATTTATAAGTGTCCCTACGAGGACGGGGAGGAGATATTATGTTATGAAAATTAACAGGTATTTCAGTAGCTTTTATGTGTTTGAACCAATATTTTTTTAATAAAATTGATGGAATATAACATTACATTATATATCATATAATATACATTAGCGATGTGTCATCGTGGCGATCGTGTTAAACTACATACATTGTCAAGCAATATTGTTTCTGATGAGTCCTTTATTATTTTAAATAATACAGGAGTAGATGATCTATTGCTTCCTTATACTCAATATAAATTAATCAATATATCCAATTGCGAAATTCATCATGAAATAAAGGTATGGGACCATGCGGGAGGTTTACAATATAATTTAAAAAAGGAGGATCATACTCTATTTTCATATATATTGTCAATTATATATCTCATGTATTTTAGCTGTAGAGAATCAGTCGCTGATGTAAGTAGTTAGATGAGGTTAACATATTTTCTTTAATAGTAAAATTGATATTTTTTAATATTAAATATATACTTCATTAACAATATAATGAAGTGCAGTACTAACGATGAAAGGTTGGCTAGTTTTGCGACCAAGGAAGCTTGGCGCTCAACACTACCAATGAAACATGGTTGTATTGCGGTATGTGGTGGAAAAATTGTAGCAAAAGGATGTAATAATTACAGAACTTTTTCAAAAGACGGATTGATTGAAAATTGTTGCTCGTGCCATGCTGAGGTGGATGTTTTGAGAAAGTGTATTAAACAAAATGTTAAGAGTAAAATTAATTTATATGTGGTACGTATATCAGATAAGGGCGAGTACAGAAACTCAGCGCCCTGTAATAAGTGTGTCTCTTTACTGAAGCAACATAATGTAAAGATGATAATATACAGCACAGATGAGGGTTTACTTCGGAAATGTAAATTAATTCACTATCATAACACTCATGAAACAGGAGGCGAAAAGGCAATATTACATAAGCGCGTATCATCAAAGCATATGGGTAATTATATATTATTTAGAGATAATTTACAACATTTATGATCCATATATAAACATACGTATTATATACGTATTATATCTATTTTTTATTCTGTTTATTCTGTTTATTCTTCTCAATTATTTTTTGTATAACATAACAGTCAGCATAAGGTTTCTTACAAATTGGACAATCTCCCATTGTTTTATTTTTCATTAAACTCGGGACCCTAGGACATCCTAGTATGTTCCCCATATATATAATATATATAAATAAAAATAGGATAAATTTGACTCATTGACGTAGTATGTGTAAATAAACAAATATGTTCATATTATATGAAAGATTATCTAAATTCACAAATAATAACATATATGGGTAATAAGCGAAAGTTACTTAAAAAAATAGAGGAAATATTAATCGACTTAGAAGGTCGTGAAGGAAGGAAGTTATCTATAGGAGATGGTTTTTCTGGTTCCGGTATTGTATCTCGTCTGTTTAAAACGCGTGCGAGTGAATTGTTTACGAATGATATTTCTGATTATAGCGAAACATTGAATAAATCTTTTTTAACAAATGTGAATGAAAATGAATCTAAGATTATTGAGAAATATGTCAATACCGCCAATCGTCATGCTGATAAATGTACGAAAAAATATTCATCCCCCTATGTAAGTGGTAATTGGGCACCAATTGGATCTATAGTTCCTGGCGATAGAGTATATTTTACGGAAGAAAACGGTAAACGTATTGACACGCTCCGTAATTATATTGATACTTTACCAGAAAAATATAAACCATACCTTCTCGCGTCATTGATTGTGGAATCTTCTATTCATAACAATACGAATGGACAGTTTTCTGCGTTTCATAAAAATGGAAACATTGGTCAATATGGCGGTAAGAATAGCGTGGATATTCGTAGAATAACTCAACCCATTATGTTAAAGGTACCAATATCTCATAATAATAAATGCGCTGTAAACATACAAAAGCAGGATACTAATAATTGGGTAAAAGAGATACCTGAATTGGATCTCGTCTATTACGACCCTCCATATAATAAACATCCTTACATCATATTTTATTTTCTATTAAATATCATAAATAATTGGAAACGCGATACTGATATACCGGATACGTATAGAGGTCAACCATTGGATTGGGAAAAATCTCTATATAATAGTTCAAAACATGCGGAAGCAACATTAACTGATTTGATACAAAACACAAACTCTAAATATATTTTACTCTCGTATAACAATGGAGGAATCATTCCACTTTCTAAACTAGATAAAATACTTAAAGATCATGGTAGTGTTGAGAAGATTCCTGTTGACCATAAAACTTATAATCGCATGAAAGGTATTAGCGAATATAAGCGCACGAGTGAAAAAAAGGCAATAGAAGAATATTTTTGGTTACTTACAAAAACGAAACATTAATAATAAAGTGATCAACTTTTGTTTATTTTTTTCAAAGCAATAAAATATTTATTATTATTTTCAAATTCTCTTATAGTTGTCACATTATTTTTATTTATTTTTAAAAATTTCTTAATTTCATGTCTAGTATTTTTTAATTGATCATGCTTTCTTTTTACAACATCTCTATTACCTGATGTGACAGCCAAAGAATTAATATGTGGTTCGCTTATTATTAAAAGACCATTGATACAAATATTTGATAAAATATTTGATAAATCTTGTATAACATTATTGGAGTAATGAATAGAATTAAATAATGCTATAACTTCCACCTGTTTGATAGGTATATTTGTAAAATTACCTTTATAGAATCTCGCGTTGGAAAAATCATACCATTGTTCGCCTCTTTTTTTTAATTTTTTAGCATATTTTAACATATGATCACTTACTTCAATACCATATGCTTTCTGAAAATGATGAGCCAATGATAAAGTATTTTGTCCATGACCACTACCTAAATCAATTATTCTAGAATATTGTGGTTCAATATCGGCTCTTTTACATAGTCCCAATATCCAATCAAATGATTCGGGTTCTATATATTTCTTAAGTTTCACATCATCAAAATTTATATACGTATCCATTAAAATACTTATTATACAATACTTACATATAATAATACGGAAAAATTGATTCCAAATATAAGTATATAATAAATATAAAACTAAGTATATTTTAAAAAATGACTGACATGGAAGATCTTATGAAAATTACACCTAGTAAGTTTAATAATGAGGCACATAAATTTTCAACCGAGTTAATTATTGAGACGCTTGAGTATATCGACACGTATATATCAAAAGAAGTTAAATTACATCACAAAACAATGAACGCCGGCCAACTCATTCATCATCTTCGCAATAAGACACAGCGTGCGTCAAACGCGTTTTTCCGTTCAAAGAAATCGGACTTTATTAAAAAAACCATTCTTTTAGACTCCTATAATAAACTACTTTCTGAGAAGAAGGTGAAGGAGAATAAGTTTATTCCAATGGTGTTGATGAAAAAGCCGGCAAACGATATTTCTGGTATTAATCAGGTTACTATTTTGACATCTCCTACTCCTGATGGCCAAAATTTCAGCTGTAAGCACGATTGTTTCTATTGTCCAAACGAACCAGCCCATGAAGGTAACAATTGGACTCCTCAACCGCGAGCATATCTATCACAGGAAACTGCTGTCCAACGTGCAAATAGAAATAAGTTTGATTCGTACGACCAGACGGATAACAGATTAGAATCCCTTCGTGCATGCGGGCACAAATGCGACAAATTGGAATTTATTATTGAAGGCGGAACATTTACCGAGTATCCAAAATCTTATCTAAAAACCTTCTTTCGCGATTTTATTTATTGCTCGAATACATTCTTTGATGATGTGAAACGTCCAAAATTATCACTGGAGGAGGAGATAAATATTAATAAGCATAGTACGTGTAAGATTATCGGAATTTGTATTGAAACACGTCCGGACGCTGTTTTAGAGTTGGACGAGGATGGTATTCCATGGACTCAGACACTATTAATGTGGGGCGTCACACGTATTCAGTTGGGTGTTCAACATATTGACAATTCTATTCTTAAAAAGGTAAATAGAGGTCATACTATTGAAAAGGCGATTGAAGCGATTAGAGTTTTGAAAGATAATTGTTTCAAGATTGATATTCATTTGATGCCAGATCTCCCGAACTCAACACCTGAAAAAGATAAAAACATGTTTGATGTAGTATACCAAAGCCCAGATATACAACCAGACCAAATTAAGATATATCCATGCGAAGTTGTTCCATGGACAAAAATTGAGAATTGGTACAAAGATGGTAAGTATATGCCTTATGGAGATGACAAGAAGAAAATGCAGGATGTTCTTGAATACGCAATGTCTACATGTCCTCCATGGATAAGGCTTCCTCGTGTTATTCGCGATATTCCAGACCAATATATTTCTGGAGGTATCAAATGCGGTAACATGAGACAGGTGATTAATGATAAATTTAAAGAGATATCAATAGAAAGTAAGGATATTCGTTATCGTGAAATCGGACGTCATCCAGAATATACAATTGATGATGCCCGCATGTTTGTGAGGAAATATACAGCATCTTATGGGACTGAATATTTCATTAGTTTTGAATCCGCTGACAACAAGGCAATCTACGGATTTACACGTCTCAGAATCAGAAAGGGCGAAATTAAGGATCAAATATATCAACATAGTCTTCGTAACATGGGGCTTATTAGAGAACTACATGTATATGGCGGTGTATCTAAAGTAAATTCGTCCGGTGAAATTATGTCTATGCAACATAAGGGTTTAGGTAAGCAACTTATAAAAAAGGCACAGGATATATCATACTTTCATAATATGAAGGGGACTGTGGTAATATCAGGTATTGGCGTTCGTCATTATTACGAACGATTAGGGTATACTCTTGAAAATAATTATATGGTGAAGCGATTTGTCGTTGATATTTCTAGCCTATATGGTATATGTGTGATACTTTTGGCGATAATCATATTATATTCAACTTAATGAAGAAATGATGAAATAAAAAACAAATAAACATAAACAAATAAACATAAACAAATAAACATAAACAAATAAAAAACAAATAAGATTACATTTTTATTTGTTCCTTCTAAACGAAAGTATAAAATAATGTTAAAAAAAGTTATTTAAACGTAATTCTATTATATCATTACAATGGACGCTACACTTGAAAGTATTGTATCAAAATTAGTGGAGTTGGACGAACGATTAACTGAATTGAAAGAGGAAAAGAAAAATGTAGATGAGAGCATCAAAGAATTGGAAGAAGGATTAATTCTATATTGTCAAACAAATGAAGTGACTGTAAATTCAGTAACGCAGGGAATGTACAATGTTAAGCCAACTACTGGACGTAGACTAAAAAAGAAGTAGATAATCCATGATTATTTACCTACGCATTATATCTACTGTAGTAGCATCGGACATGCATGACTTTTTTGATTCGATACTAGTTCCAGATAGTTTTGAAAATGCCTGACGTTTAAGATTGTTTTTATATGTAAAATAAATTATCATCAGGTAGCTAGAATGCATAGTGTAGATATATATATATATATATATATAATTAATAAATAATAAATAATGTAAACATTGTATAATTGGTTACATTATTGAAGTTAAAAATACAAAATAAAATACTGATTAAAATTAAAAATTGATTAAAGGAGTATCGTTATTAATTAATATAATATGACCATTATTAGATCTAAGACAATAATTAAGACAATAATTAAGACAGTGATTCAAACGAAAGTATATAATACGCCCATTATAAAGAATATTTATAATCAATCTTACAACAGTAGTAAACGTCTCGTGACGAAAGAGCGAAATCATGAAGGACAATGGAATAATAAATATCCAATAAAAGTATATACATTAAAAAAGGAGGAGAAGGATGAGGAGGAGGAGGAGAATGATAAATATAATTACAAAGATTATATTAATCGTATTATGAGAAATGGCGGACTATAAATGTAAATTAATATCTAGTTAGTATCTAGTTAGTATCTAGTTAGTATCTAGTT
>Ga0115562_1002951_pt1 | contig 11487 bp, 7 predicted proteins | sample COGITO_mtgs_1105_6_FD_87200 | JGI IMG/M metagenome (GOLD analysis project Ga0115562, IMG submission 87200) | Pelagic marine microbial communities from North Sea - COGITO_mtgs_110516 | ecosystem: Environmental > Aquatic > Marine > Epipelagic | place: Germany:Helgoland, sampling site Kabeltonne...
AATTTTTTGCAATAGGCGTCGATGCTTATCGACAGGTATTGGCCATACAGGTTTATTGCTGGATTTACGGTTTCTATCAAAGTAGGGTTGGTCGTATAGCACAACAACAATATTTTCTCGGCCATTATGTTGTTGATTGTTAGTGCTGAGAGAGAAGGGCTGTTTAAGCAATTGTTTGCCATAAAAGGGGGAAATGATTTTGCTAAACAATAGTGCCGATGATTTATCGCTAGCTGATATTAAGCCAAATGGGTCGAGGTTGGCTTGAAAAAAAATAATAACTGTTGAGAGTAAAGCTATTAAATAAGGTTTTACTGAAGGCTGTGCCAGCCAATTAAGAAATTTGTATTCGGGGGTTTTAGACATCATGTCGGGTAAGTTTTTAGTCCATGGGGTTTGGATTCTCTACTAAGCACTTCAAGCTTGCAATCGTTTTTTGATTGCGTGAGGTGCTTTTTATTTTTTTAGCGTTTATGCAGTTTTTATCGATACAAATGGCCTTAAATGCTAAGCGTGATGGCCTGTAAAGCTATTTTTTTTGAGTTTTTGTTTTGTCGGCGATTTGAATAGTAGCGAGTTATAGAAATTCTTCTGCCCAGTAGTTATTGATTATTATTGCAAAAGGGATAACGAGATAAATAGGTATTCAAAATCTTTCTCCCTGCGCTTGATGATATCCGTGACCTTATCCATAAGTTAAATAGTATCAATAATAATACTGCTATCAAGTCTAATTTATTCTAAATCCACAAAGATGCATCGTCTAAGCCATTGTCGCTGGTATTTTTTTATGTGTGTCTTTAAACGTTTCCATTCAAGCGTGCCCACACTAACAGCACAGCTCATAACGGTTGGTCGACACAGAATGCTGTGATGAAGAGCGCTTTGATGAGGAGCGCTGTGATGAAGAGCGCGGCGACTTATGGCTGAACAAAAAACCTTATTCCATGTCCGATATATTAGGCCGGTGTATTGGGTCGCAGTTTTAATAAGTCCAATAAATACATATACATAAAGGCCGCCCTAAAAAACATTAATGTTTTTAAAGTAAGACACATGAGGTTTTGCCGATGTGCTTGCTCTATAGCTAATACCGGTGTTTTTTTATGATAGGGCGTCAATGTTTACCGATGTAATTTTACAATTGTAAAGCCGCCTAAAGCAGAAGAGCGCTTGGTATGAATACACAAGAAACGATTAAGCAAGAGATGTTTTAAATCAATAGCATAGGCTAAGGCGCATGCCTGAAGATAAAAAAGAAAGCGGTATTGTTGATACCTTCTTAAATTATGAATCGGCCATTAAGCGATTTTTGGGGCGTATTTTATATCGCCCCGAAGATGTTGATGAAATTGCACAAGAAACCTTTTTAAAAGCTTATAGCGCCAAACATAAAAGTGAAATCCAATCCCCTAAAGCCTATTTATTTCGTGTAGCCAAAAACATTGCGCTACGCGAGCTTACCCGTAAGTCGGCAAAGATGACCGACTATCTAGAAGATGCACTAGCAAAAGATGACGGTGTAATCTGTGGTCTGGATTCCTTAGAAGACGAGTTAATGGCGGAGCAAAAAATCAGCGATTATTGCAGTGCCGTTGTTAATATGCCGCCGCAGTGTCGCAAGGTTTTTTTAATGCGCAAGGTGCATGCTAAAAGCCATAAAGAAATAGCCACTCGTTTAAATATTTCTACCAGTGCAGTAGAAAAACATATTGCCAATGGCGTTAAAAAGTTTGATGCCTATATGCAAATGATGGACGAAGGAACTCACCAGCGGACTTCTGCAGGCGCCAATACAATAGCGATTAACAATGAAATTCAACAGCAAATATCGGAGGAGTTGCTATGAGCCATAATTCTGATATTGATAAAAAACAAGATGAGAATATTGTAGTGTTTCCCGAACGTAAAACGATTCATGACGAAGCAGCAGAATGGCTATCGCGCTTAGATGCAGATAAGCCTAACGGTAAAACGCTGGCTGAGTTTAGTTTATGGGTTAATGCTGATCCTGCACATGCGCAAGAGTATCGCCGACTTGCCGAACAGTGGGATGAATTAAATTTATTAACGCAAATGACATTGCCATCTGAGCAGGTAATTGAAGCGGTTGAAGCGACTAATAATAAGCTCTGGGGCTGGCCTGCATGGTTAGCTAGTAGTTCATTTGCCGCAGTGTTTTTAGCCGTTGTGGTTACGTTTTTTGGTTTGGATGATTCGCAGCAAGCGTTGTATGTCACCGCCATTGGTGAACAAAAAACAATAACCCTGGTTGATAATTCAGTAGTGCAGCTTAATACGAATAGTCGCTTAAGCGTTGATTATAGCGATAAGCGGCGCGGTATTTATTTAATTGAGGGTGAGGCGCATTTTCAGGTGGCGCATAATCCTGATTTACCGTTTGAGGTGTATACCGGCACAGGTGTGGTTCGTGCAGTGGGGACATCGTTTAGTGTTTATATCAAACATAAACAAGTAGAGGTGGTGGTTGATCAAGGTGTTGTTGAAATTGATAAAATGCCAGCACCTGCGTTGCCTAATAAAACCGAAGCCGCGCAAACAGCTCTGCCAGTGTCGAGTGGCGTTGAGTCTAATGACACTAAAGCCATACTTAAGAGTAAACCCACGCGTATTTATGCGGGTGCCAAGGCTACCTTTGAGCATCATAAGCCCTTGCAGTTGTCATTAGAAGAAGATGTAGAAATAGACACTCAATTAGCTTGGCGAACGGGCGCGTTAAAGTTTCGGCAAGAGACCTTACAGCATTTAGTTGATGAGATTAGTCGTTACACAGCAACCAAAATTATTATTACCGACAGTGCGGCACGCGATATGCGTGTGGGTGGTTTATTTGAGATAGGTAATACTCAGGCTATGTTTGATGCTTTGGAATTAGGCTTTGGTATTAAGGTTGACCGAATCGATGAACACCTTGTTTATCTTTCGATACAGGAATAAAAAATAAAAAAATTCAAACGCGACCTGTGGATATAGATAAGTCGATGCTCTATAGCTAACAGGTCGGTGAGATTATTATCTGATGCAAATCAGAGCCCACTAACCGGGATGTGAGAAAGCGCATGCGCAAAGGGTGGTCACGCCATTTTTGGTATCCACAGCAAAGGTTTAACACGGCATTTGGCTGCTTATTGATTACGTACGCCATTCGGTATGCAGTGTTATTGCTAGTCTTTATTACGGCGAGTACTTTTGCGCAAGCAAGCGATAGCAGTAAGCAATATCAACTTGATATTCCTGCGCAAATCGTTGAAGACGCATTGCAACGTTTAGCAAAACAGACGGGCAAGCAATTACTTTTTTCTCACCAAACGGTTGATACCTTAACGAGTAAAGCGGTTAAAGGGCGTTATTCGTTACAGCAGGCGCTACAGCAAATGCTAATAGGTACAGGGCTTTCCGCCGACCAAACTGACAGCGGCGTTATCGTTGTTACTTCGGTTAATCAACGATCCAATAGGGATCGGCGGGGGATAGATATGAACAGTAAAAAGAATTTGTTAGCGGCTACGGTTGCGTTTTTTGTTGGGGTTGGTGGTGTGCAAGGGGTGGCTGCGGAAGAGATTGGTGTTTCGAGTGTGGATGGTAGGTTATTAGAGGAAGTTATTGTAACGGCGAGTAAGAGAGGCGTTCAAAGCATCAATGACACAGCTTTAAGTATTTCGGCAGTTGGGGCCGGTGAGATAGCTAGGCGCGGTCTTGTCAACTCCGACGACTTTCTTGATTCATTGCCTGGCGTCAGCTTCATCGCTCAAGGGCCAGGCCTCAATTCCCCGATCATTCGCGGTGTTAGTGTGAACGCCAATTTTGATGGTGGCAACACCAGCGCGCCAACTGGGGCATATTTTGGTGAAGTTCCGATAACAAGTTTAGGTGTGGTGGGTACATCTTCGGAAATCAAATTGGTTGATATTGAGCGGGTTGAAGTGCTGCGCGGTCCGCAAGGCACGCTTTATGGGTCGGCTTCACTTGGTGGTGTTGTGCGCTACATTCCGACGGCGCCCGATCTCGAGCAATTCGAAGGGTCTTTTACCTCGGAGTATTCAAAAACAGCAGAAGGCGGTGACGATAACACGCACTTGGAAGGAGTGTTAAACTTTCCTCTTATTGAAGATCAATTGGCGCTACGCGTTGTTGCCTATCATATTGATGATAGCGGCTACTACAATAATGTGGCGGCAAGCGATCCCTTTACGGCAGGTGTTACCGCTCTCGGTGGCATTGCTCTTGATAGCGATAATATTGGGGAGGTTACCACAAACGGTAGTCGGAGCACGCTCTTATGGAAACCAACAGAAGACCTTTCCGTTCAGGTAAGCTATCTATTCCAAGAGATCGAAGAGGACGGGCGTGGCCAGGTTGATATTGGAACAACTGTTGGCGATCAATTTTCTCAACGTCGGCCAGGATTGGTTCTCGCCGCTGATACGCAAACCAACCCTGTTAGTTCTTTTACCGATCCAGGTAATCCCGAGAGTTTAACCGACAAGCTCCAAATATATAATCTGGTTGTGGAATACGATCTTGGTTGGGCAACCATCTTATCGTCTACGTCCCATTCAAAGGAAGAGGTACAGAGAGATCTGGATTTGACGGCAGTGTTAGGAGGTACTCCAATCTCTCAAACCGTTATCGGCGATAGTAAAGGCTTCGTTCAGGAAATCCGTTTCAACTCAAAATTCGAGGGTCCCTTTCAATTACTTGTGGGTGGTTTTTATGAGGACATAGAGCGTTTTAGTGGAAACTCGGTGCCTTTTTCTGGCGATCCGACGCTTAACCCTTTTGGGACCGATATTTTATTGCTGGCAAATGACGAGCAGCGAAACTTCGAGCAGATCGCTGTTTTCGGCGAGCTTTCCTATGATTTATCTGACCAGTTGAAAGTCATTTTGGGAGGTCGCTATTTTGATTTCACCAGCGAATTTAATTTCGACAATTTCCCTGGTGCTTTTCAGGCTCCGAGTAGCGTCGACATTGAAAATAGTGATGACGGCACTAGCCTTAAGGCGAGTCTGGAATATCGGCCAGACGAGGATACATTGATCTATGGGACATTCAGCGAAGGGTTTCGGCTTGGATTCACTGCAGCGCCAACTTCGCTACCTGCGTCGCTCTGCGACGTAGATGGTGATGGGTTCTTTGATGGTAGCAATGGCATTCCATTTGGCGTAGCTAATGAAATTGAGAATGACATACTCCAAAGCTATGAGGCTGGCGCCAAGTTTGGGCTTGCGGACGGACGTATGCAGATAAATGTAGCAGCATTTTACCTCAATTGGGATGATATCCCACTCTCTGTAGCGTTTGATACGGGATGTGGGGCAATCGATAACGCTGGGTCGGCTCAGTCGCAAGGAGTTGAAGTTGAGACAGCTTTCGCGGTTACCGATACGTTAACCCTAGGTTTGACAGGTTCCTATATTGACGCTGAGTTGACAGAGGATGCGCCGTCAATTGGCGGGTTTGACGGAGACCGTCTTCCTGGATCGCCCGAGTACAATATGAGTGCCAATTTGCAGCAGACATTCCAGCTCTTTGGCAATGAAGCTTATGCCAACATCAATTACGCCTATATCGGCGGTTTTCGAAGCACAATACCGGCTACGCGGGAGGAAACTGGGCCTGAGGCAGGTGGTTACGGCTTGCTAGGAATTTCGGCAGGCGTTGATCTCAGTGACGCTCTTACACTATTGATGACCGCCGACAACCTGACAAATGAAGACGATTTCACCTTCATTGGAGTCGTTGTTCCCGGTGCTGCATACAGACTGCGGCCGCGTACGATAGGTATGCGCGTTAATTATCGCTTCTAGTAAATATTTCCAGAAAGAGTGTAGGACTTTCGGCCTGTAATCCAGTTGCGGGCTTGATGGTTTTTGGATGAACTCTGGAATAATTTCCCAATATTGTCGGTTATGTCTGGGGTTTCTCGCACGAATCAATATCAAAAACGGATCAATAGCTTTCAATACTGCAGTCACTTATTTAAGGCATCTATAGGAAGCATTTCGGTCTTAACCTGTCGGCCATTGTGGCCGTATTACTTTCTGCACCAGTTTCAAATAGGTTAATTTGATGGACTCTTCTTCCGCGGCGGCTAAAGCGCAAGGCAGCTTCACGCTGTTTCAGGGGGTGGCCTATGGCTTGCCCTTACTATCGATTACTTTTTTAATGGGTCCGGTCACCCTTTTGCAAGGTATCTACGCCAAACACTTTGGTTTGGCCCTAACAACTATTGCTATGGTGTTATTGATTGCACGCTTGTTTGACGCAATAACGGATCCGTTGATTGGTTATTATTCTGATCGGTATCAGGCGCGTTGTGGTCACCGTAAGCCGTTCGTCATTGCTGGTGCACTGCTGTTTATTGTGAGTAGTTGGTTTTTGTATGTGCCTTTTGGTTTTGATCCAGCAAAGGGACACGTTGTTAGTGTGGGATATTTTTTAGTTTGGTTCCTAATTTTTTATTTGGCCTTTACTTTGTTTGAAATTCCTCATATGGCTTGGGGTAGCGAAATGGCCCGCGATTCCAAAGAAAAAAATACAGTGTATGGCATACGTTCTTTCTGTTTTTTTTTAGGATCTTTACTATTTTTTGCGATGCCACTACTACCTTGGTTTGAGACTAGTGAGTTTACCCCGCAAACCTTAAAGTGGTCGGTGCTGGTGGCTGGTTCTTTGATGTTGCCACTGCTTTATGTGTGCATCAAAGTTGTGCCAAATAGACAAACGCTGTCACTGATGGATCCTCATGCTGGGCCGCCCCAAAAAGCGGTTCCACAAGAGACACCGCGTGCGGTTATTCGTACCCTTTTTACCAATAAACCGCTATTGGTATTAACCGCTGCTCATATTTGCACTGGGGTTGGCTCGGGTATGTATGCTGCGCTGATGTTTATTTTTGTGGATGCCTATCTGGGTTTAGGTCCGCAGTTTGCTTTAGTGTTTGTGATCAGCTACAGCTTGAGCATGGTGACTTTACGACTCTGGTTTGTATTAGCGAGCCGCTGGGGTAAACAGGTGACTTGGATAGCTGGGATGATTCCGGTTGTCATTGGCACCATTGGTACTGGATTGTTATCGCCCGAGTCCACTGGCTGGTTTGAGTTGTTGGTGTGTATGACGCTGGTATCCAGCGGGTATGCTGCCTTTGGCATGATGATGCCGTCGTTATTGTCCGATATAGTTGATTATGGTACCTGGAAGTTTGGTACTGATCGTGCGGCAACCTATTTTTCCCTTTATACCTTTATTAATAAAACGGTGGGCGCTCTCGGGGGTGCCCTAGCGCTAGCGATTGCTGGCTGGGTGGGATTTGACCCTACGGTAACGGACCATAGTGATGAAACTATCGCGGGTTTACGTCTGGGCATGTCCTGGATACCGATGTTATTTGTCTTGCTATCCATTGCGTTTATCGCCCGCATTCCTATTACTGGGCACCGTCACGCGATTATTCGTCGGAGTTTGGATCGGCGTGCTGCCAGTGCAATGAAAATTTCATCGCAACCCAGTACAACATTCGTTGTGGGTGATTTACCCAACAAACCAGATTGCTCCAAATCGTTATTACAAACATAGGATCTATGCATCATGAACACACCTAATTGGTTTATGCGTATCAAGGAGATAGGTCTACATGTCCGAAACTTTATTGATGACGGTTATGCCGATATCAGTACAGTAGCGCTGGTGTGTGGCCACAAGTTTCAATCGTATGTAGTAAATATAAGTAAGGTTTATGAGGCATTTATTTCATAGCCTAAACGTAAATAGAGATGACAAAGAGATTATTTTAATGACAAACAATGCCACAGAAAAAAACACCCTTAATAGTAGCTCCATACTTGCTCGTTATCGTCGGGCGGAGGCTCTGGAACATGCTAAATTTGACGGGTCGATGGTGTTAAATGCCCAGATCATTCCTCAATGGATTGGTGATAGCAACTGTTTTTGGTATCGCTGTTCAAACCGGAAAAACCCTGATTTGGCAGCAGAGATTGCGACAGAATATCGTTTGGTCCGTGCTAAATCTGGTACTAACACCGAAGCCTTTGATCACACTGTCTTGGCAACCGCATTGGCAGAAGCCGCTAATCAGCCGGTGGATGCCTTATCGCTACCTATCAGCCATCTTCACTTTGACCTGGACAATGAACAGATTACCTTTGATGCCTTTGATCAACGCTGGCAGTTTGATGGTACCGTCAAGTCAGTGAAAAAGAGCGTAGCTCATCCTAGTAGTTGGCGGGTATCACCAGATGGGACAAAAGCAGCGTTTATAAAGAACTACAATCTGTGGGTTCGAGAAATCGATAGTGGTGAAGAGTGTGCATTAACTCACGATGGTGAATTGCATTATGCGTATGCCGTTCAGCCGGAATCGAGGGATTTGATCGGGGATCTTTGTGCCGCAACCTGTACCCCGAAACCTGACGCGCGCTGGTCCCCGGATTCCCGCCAACTGTTTACCCTGCAAACCGATGAGCGGCAAGTGCGCAGCCTGCCCTCCATGCTATATGCGCCTCAGGATGGCACCGTCGCGCCAAGAGTGGTGGAACGCAAATATGCCTTACCCGGTGATAAGCATATTGCCCTGTATCGAATGGTGATGATTGATGTGGCCACCGTGGCTGAAACGGCCGTTAGTTATACTCCCTTGGCAGATTCATTTGTCTGGCAGACGCCGTTTAGCGGTAACACTGCCTGGTGGTCTGGTGATGGTCGTCAGGTCTATTTTGTGGATATGACTCGAGGGCAAAAAACTGCTCGCTTGGTCAGTGTTGACAGGCAAACCGGGGCAAGCAAGATATTGTTTGAAGAAAGTTCAGCAACTTATCTTGAGTTGGGTTTGTACTATGAATTCCCCCCCATGCTGATGTATTTGCCAGATACCAATGAGCTTATCTGGCCTTCGGAGCGTAGCGGGTGGTGGCATCTATATCGCTATGATCTCAACACCGGTGAGCTGAAAAATGCCATCACCTCCGGGGACTGGTTGGTACGCGAGGTGTTGCATTTTGATAAAGACAACCGAGAACTCTGGATTCAATTGGCGGGACGTGTTGCGAGCAGGAACCCCTACTACCGGGAATTAGCCAGAGTGAATATCGATACGGGCGAGATGACTGTGTTAGCTTCCAGTGATCATGATTACAGTGTTCACACGTTGTCGAATGCGGGTATTTCCTGCTCGAATGATTTTGTGGTGATGACTCGGTCTCGCGTGGATGAGGCGCCTATTACTGAATTGCGTGATCGACAGGGTGAGGTCGTGCTAATCGTGGAAACGGCAGATATCTCAGGCTTACCCGAAGGTTGGCAATGGCCGGAATCGGTCAGCATGAAAGCCGATGATGGCATCACGGATATCTACGGTGTCCTGTTTCGCCCCAGTGACTTTGACCCCGATAAACATTATCCAGTGTTAGATATGGGTATCGTGGGTCCTTTTTATTCAGCTCTCCCTACTGGGGCATTTCTTCCTGGCGTTGTTTCTCAGGCGGAGAACATTGTGATACCAGATCCTATAAGCAACAATTTCTATATGACTTTGTCTGCATTAGCTGAGTTGGGTTTTATCGTTACCATGATCGATGGTCGAGGCACACCTTACCGGTCTAAAGTCTTTCATGATTTTGGTTATGGCTCATTTACTGAGGGGGGTGGGTTGGTTGATCATGTTGTGGGTATTAAACAGCTCGGTGAACGCTATCCGTTTATGGATTTGGAAAGGGTTGGCATTGTCACTACCGACGCGCCGAGTAATGCGGCCATCCTTGGGCTATTAAATTATCCAGATTTTTACACGGTGGGTGTGTCATTTTCTCCAGCGCACCCCGATCTGATTCGGCAGGGCGAAGTGTATTGTGGAATTCTCGATGAAGCCGATCGTAAAGGGGCAATATGGCACGATGTTGTGCAACACTTGGAAGGAAAGCTGTTGGTTATTACGGGGCTGTTGGATACGGTTTTTCACAGTAGTGGTACTTTCCAATTAGTGGATGCCTTAGTGAAGGCCAACAAGGACTTTGACCTGATAATACAACCCAATGGTGGGCATGCTTTAAGAGTCAGGAACGCACATCGTCGGGTGTGGGATTATGTGGTTCGGCATCTGCTTGGGGTTGAGCCGCCGAAACACTTTAAGCTGATTACTGGTGATGAAAAAAGTCTTCCTGGTATTTTTCCTGAGGTATTGGTCGAGGGGGCTGATGAATGATTAAGAATTAAAAAAAGAATTAAAAAAAGGGTCAGGCACTTATAAAAAAGAATTCAACGTTGTAATTGATGAGGTTTAGTTTTTTAATTTTTTTATCGAAAAGAAGTGATTTTTGGTTCAAAGGGCGAAAGAAGGCGTTGATGTAAGGCTAAATCTTCGAATTATTTTTTTGAATCCATAGCGCTTCACTGAGCAACGTATATTCCCCATTTTTTTATCTATCATGTTTGAATTAAGTGCTTAGCTAACCCGTATCAGCCAATAAGTGATCTCGTTTTCGACCATAGCGCTTGTGTTGCAATACCTCAAACTGTGTTGTGCCACTTAACCAACGTTTACCGCTGATGTTTAGCCGCTCAAGAATGGGCGGTAAGTCAGCGGGGATTGCGCCACGTTTATTTGCTAAAACTGCTCGGCCAGTCCAATCCACTAGTTCAAGATAAGCCGAGTAGGGCATGGGTATGCCTTCTTCTTCGCTTTCGTTGATGTCATTTAAAAAAGGCATTAGCGGTTTTAGCTCACCACCAAAATCAGTAAGCGCTTGATGTGTTGATAGCTCTTCTATAACTTTACTTAAATCAAAGGTAGGTTTAATGCGTTCTTGAATGCTTGTGTAGTCTGAGTTCTCTGGCGTAGTCGCCATGCCTGCACGAATCGGATTTAAATCAACATAGGTCATGCAAGTAATAAGCGATTCAAAATCATTTAAACTTTTTGAATCGAACCGTGCTTCAAAAAAATGGCCTTTGCAGTTATCTTCTTTGTTGGCTTGTACGGCAATGGGATGGTTAAGGCAGCGCATAAACCAACTAATATTGCCTAGGCGTTCTCTATAAACCGCTATGGTATCGGATACGGCATTACGTTCGGGTTCTGATAGTGTTGCGCCGCTATGATAGCGCTGAACGAGCAGGGTGCCTTTAAAGATGGTTAGCCAGCGAAGCATTATTTCATAATCGGACAAGTGTTCTACTTCCTTGGGTGATATCTTCACCGTTAAATGATAATGGTTGCTCATAACGGCATAACTGCAAATGTCGACGGCAAAAACACTCGAAAGAATACGAATCCTATCAACAATCCATTGCCGTCGATGCTCATAGCTTTCACCGGTATGTTGATCGACGCCGCATAAAAATGTTCGGCGAACGCATCGGGAGGTGATGTGATAATAAGGTGTGTCTTCGATTGAGATTAATTGCTTTCGGGGGCGTGACATCATGTCTTCCTCTTATCCTTGAAGTGAT
>Ga0115562_1002972_pt1 | contig 11426 bp, 13 predicted proteins | sample COGITO_mtgs_1105_6_FD_87200 | JGI IMG/M metagenome (GOLD analysis project Ga0115562, IMG submission 87200) | Pelagic marine microbial communities from North Sea - COGITO_mtgs_110516 | ecosystem: Environmental > Aquatic > Marine > Epipelagic | place: Germany:Helgoland, sampling site Kabeltonne...
GCGTAGGAGAAACTGGGCGCCGAAGAAAATTATAGCAGGTGAGGTGGTTGAATATAGGAATGAAAAAATGACGATATTGCTTGTCTAAAGACCGTGGCTAAGCGGGCATCAATTCTGATGCGCAATGCCTTAAATCCTTCAACGAGGAGATTATCCATGAAAACATTTATTCTTACTCTGAAATGGCGGTCCCTATTTGCAGCAGCGCTGTTAACAACGAGTTTATCGGTACTGGCCGAGGGCGATGAGCAGGCTATTAGAGATGCAGCTGCAGATTTTTATCAGGCGCTGAACAGTATGTTTAAAGGTGATCTTGAGTCTATGGAGGCCGTGTGGTCGCACGCCGCTGACATCACCTCTATGGGGCCTACAGGAGGCTTGCATTTAGGATGGAGTGCCGTACTAAAAGATTGGCAGTTACAAGCCGCGATGAAGTTAGGCGGTTCAGTTGAACCGCTAGATATGCAGATTTTTGTGGGAGAGCAGCTAGCGATTACTCAAAATTATGAAAAAGGAACCAACCAAAATAGCGAAGGCATAGACGTTGTTATCATGATTCGAGCAACTAACATCTTTCGCAAAGAGGGCGGCGCGTGGAAAATGATTGGCCACCATACCGATTTACTACCTCACGTGCAGCAGTGATTGGGCAGCAGGCTCTTGGTCAGACCGATAGTCATCAAGCAAAATTGACGGAATACTTGGCCCGAAAAGTAAAGCTTGCGGCGGGCATATTTTTCGCAAAACACTAAAGCTATCTATCAACAGCGCCCAATATTTTTTCAATGCTAATCAGGAGATTGAAGCATATGGCTTATACCTCAATTGTTTTTAAGCACCCACATACTGGAGCCATGAGGCAGGCCCCTGTGGGTTTTTCTTGGACAGTTTTCTTTTTTGGTTTCTTCCCGCCATTGTTTCGTGGCGATTGGAAATGGGCTGTTATTATTTTCCTACTTTCATTGCTTACCATGGGTCTTAGTAACTTGGTGTTTATGTTTTTGTACAATAAGTTTTATATTAAAGATCTTATTGGTACCGGCTTTAAGGCTGAATCGATTGCCAGTGGCAATATGGCCGAGGCCGATCAAAAGATTGGTATGGAAATTCCGCGCATAGACCCCGCTGTCTGAGTAATTTTTAAATAAGGCCACTTACTTTTTTTCGCCGATTGTGCGTGGAAGATTCGGGTTTGTGCATAAAAATATTACGGGTATGAGTTGTGATGAATGTTAAAAAAATAATTGCTAGTTTTGTTGTTGTTGTCAGTATGGCCCAGCTTAATGCTGAGGAGTTGTTACGCACTGAGCAAACATGGGAGGGGGCCGATATCGAATACCCTACGGGTACTCCAGAAGTCACTTCTATTAAACTCAATATAGCCGAAGGTGAACTCACGCCGTTCCATTGCCATCCTGTGCCAACTGTTGGTTATGTTTTGCAGGGCGATCTGGAAGTAGAGACAAAAGACGGCAAGAAAAAAATGCTCCATAAAGGCGAGTCGGTGGTAGAGGTTTTGCGCACGGTCCATCGGGGTCGAGCTGTTGGCGGCCCCGTTGAAATCGTAGTCTTTTACATAGGCGTTACGTCAATGCCTCATACAGTGCTTCCGGAAAATGATCCTGATCATGAATATTGCGATGGTTAAAATCATTTAAGCATCAACATCATACGCAGTAGCGTAGAATCCGCCTTAGGCTAATTGGGGTTGATTATTTTTATAGTTATTCAGGCTCATTTTTTAACGATAGGCTCTACCGGAAATATTTAATGAAAGTACTCATAGTTTTAACCTCGCACAGCAAATTGGGCAATACAGGTAATAAAACGGGCTTCTGGTTAGAAGAGTTTGCTAGCCCCTATTACGCATTAAAGGATGCTGGGGCTGAGATCACGTTGGCATCACCGCAGGGCGGACAGCCGCCGCTCGATCCGAAAAGCGATGAGCCCGATGCGAAAACTGAAGCAACTCAGCGCTTTTTTAAGGATGTTGCCGCGCAAGCGCAGCTGGCTAATACCGTTGAACTGGCTGATGTCAGTGCGGGTTCGTTCGATGCTGTATTTTATCCAGGAGGGCATGGTCCGCTATGGGATCTGTATAGTGACGCTAATTCTATTGCCCTGATTCAAGACTTTATTGCAGCTGAGAAATATGTGGCTGCAGTTTGTCATGCTCCAGCAGTATTATTAAAAGCAAAAGACCCCAACGGTAGGCCATTGCTTGAGGGAAAAAAAGTGACGGGCTTCAGTAATTCTGAGGAGGCTGCGGTTGAATTAACTGATGTGGTACCCTATTTACTTGAGGATGAATTGATGAAAGTAGGCGGAATTTATCAAAAGGTTGAAGACTGGCATCCCTTAGCGGTCGTTGATGGTTTGGTTATCACAGGGCAGAACCCTGCTTCTTCTCAGGTGGTGGCTCAAGCGCTATTGCAAACCGCGAGTTAGCGTATAGGTCTTGAGATAAATCGATAGTAAAGTTTAAGTTTTTCTATGTTAATTGAGGAATAAAAATGTTCAGTCACATTATGATCGGTGCAAATGATGTTCAGGCTTCCAAAGCTTTTTATGATGCTATTTTAGGGACGATGGGCTTTGCTCCAGGCACAATTGATGAAAAAGGACGCTGTTTTTATTTTACCGATACCGGTATTTTTTCTATTACGTTGCCTATTGATGGGCAGCCAGCAAGCCATGGTAATGGCAGTACTATTGGGTTTGCGGCAGATTCACCGGCCACTGCCGATGCTTGGCATGCGGCAGGAATTGCCAATGGTGGCACGGCTTGTGAGGATGCTCCAGGTGTTCGAGAAGGGGGGCTGGGTAAACTTTATCTTGCTTACTTGCGCGACCCGGCCGGTAATAAAGTTTGCGCGCTTCATCGCATAGGGTAGATATAGTGTGGCTATAGGGTAGGCATAGTCAGCACTGATAAAGGCTTTTTTGTTTTGCGGCTTGTGCGGTTCGTTTTTTTTCTGGAGATTTTTATGTTCAGAGGCTACCAAGTCTGTGAGTGTTTATGCGATCTATAGGTTGGTTTTTGTGCTGTGCATTCGTAGCTCTTGCACAGCCTAAGCTGGCTTTTTCGCAAAGCCAATTGCCAGGCGATAGTGCAAGTGCTTCTTCAGAAAGCCCGATCGTTATTTATCAGGCAAAAGATATTGTCACTCTCGATCCTGATAAACCGAATGTTGAAGTCGTTGCGGTCAAGGGCGACAAGATATTTGCTACGGGATCGTTGAGGCAAGTTAAAAAAATTATAGGCAAGCAGTCTTTTGTTATTGACGATACGTTCGCAGAGACGGTTTTTGTACCGGGCTTTGTCGCGCAGCATGACCATCCTTTTTTAGCGGGAATTACTATGACATCCGCAATTATTTCAATTGAAGATTGGGTGTTGCCGGAAAAAACTTATAAAGCGGCAAAAGGGCAGGCCGAATATATCTCGCGATTGAGAGAAGAAGAGTCAAATCTGAACGACCCAAACGAGCTGTTACTTAGTTGGGGTTATCACCACTATATGCACGGTGAGCTTAGCTCGTCGAAATTGGATGCTATTAGTAGTGTGCGACCTATTATTGTTTGGCACCGATCAGCTCACGAGATGTATTTTAATTCCGTCGCGCAACAGAAATATGGCATCAGTCGCCAATGGCATAATACACTTAATGAAGCTGTGAAAAATCAAACTGATTTTGACAGTGGGCATTATTGGGAGCAAGGATTTTTTGCGATAGTGCCTTTAGTCATGCCTCTATTCACCGAGCCTAAACGACTCCAAGCCGCGTTAGAGTTTTTCGAAAATTATCTTCATGTGGCAGGTATTACATTGGGAGCCGAACCTGGCGGGCTGCTTTCTAGGGCGTTACAAGATGCGCAAAATTCTGTCTTGAGCGATGCCGATACACCCTTTCGTTTTTACTTTATTGCTGACGGTAAATCATTAGTCGCTTTATATGACAACGAAAGTCTTATTTCTAAAACAGAAAGTTTGTTGGGATGGGGCAATGGCATGACCGATTTTTTGCCCAAGCAAGTAAAGCTCTTTGCCGATGGCGCTGTTTTTAGTCAGGCGATGCAGCTTCGGGAAGATTACAGCGATGGCCATGGCGGCGAGTGGATGATGGATTTGGATGTATTTGCACGAGCCTTTCAAATCTATTGGGACAGTGACTACCAAATTCATGTTCATGTGAATGGCGATAAAGGCCTAGATATGGTTTTGGATCAGCTTGAGAATAATATCAAGCGTAATCCACGTATCGACCATCGAACAGTGTTAATTCATTTTGCTGTATCACAGCCCGACCAAATAGATAGAATCAAAAAACTCGGCGCGATTGTTAGTGCGAATCCGTATTATCCTGTAGCGTTAGCGGATAATTATCGCTCTAATGGGCTGGAGCCTGCCCGCGCTGACAATATGGTTCGGTTGGGAGACATTGAACGGGCAGGGATTTCCTACTCACTACATTCAGACATGCCTATGGCGCCGGCACAGCCACTTTTTCTTATGTGGTCAGCCGTGAACCGGATAACTAATGACGGGAATCTACGCGGTGCAGAGCAGCGAGTCAGCCGTTTAGGCGCATTGAGGGCTGTGACTTTGGATGCCGCATATTCACTGCGTTTGGAAAAACAACTGGGCAGCATTGAGCCCGGAAAATTGGCTAACTTTACTGTACTTGGCGAAAACCCAGTGACAATTGATCCTTTGGAGATTAAGGATATAAAGGTTTGGGCAACGATTCACGAGGGGCGCATCTTCCCTATCAAAAACATTTCTGAGGTCACGAGTAAAAATTTATTGGTACCATTATCTGCTGGTCACTAGTCGAAACGTGTGACCTGCTATGTTAAGTTCAAGCTAAGGAATGAACCATGAACTGGGGCGCACTGGGTGCAATTTCAGAAACGATAGGAGCGATCGGCGTGATTGCCTCGCTGCTTTATGTGGCTTTGCAGGTTCGTGCCAATACGCGCGCTTCGGCAGTCGAGGCTAAGCTTGCGTCTACGCGTTTTTACGCCGAATTTTTGGATAAGCTCATCGAGTCGCCTGAGTTGAACGATCTTTTTAGTCGTGGCCGATCCGACTTTAATGCCCTGGAGCGAGACGATCAATTTCGATTCACTAATCTAGCGTTACGTGCCTTTACTATTTTTTCAGCTAATTGGTTTCAGTATCGGCAGGGCACATTGAATGAGCAAGATTGGTTTGAGCAGATGGCAATCGTTAATTTTTGGTTGCGTGGAGCAGGCATACAGCAATGGTGGAATAAAACAGGCAGGCTTATGTTTGGCAGTGATTTTGTCAATTTTATAGACGTGGCCATAGAAAATACCAATGCCTAGCCGCATAACCATGAATAATTTATTTATGTTTCTAAATTCGGGATTTTAACGACTGATGCAGCAGCTTCTTAATCAACACATACAGTGCCCATACTGCGGTGAAGTTATTGAGGTGTTAATTGACTGCTCAGTACCAGAGCAGGAATATATTGAAGATTGTCAGGTGTGCTGTCGTCCGATTAGCTTTAATGTGACTATTGACCATGAAGGCGATGCGTCGGTTGTTGTAACGCATGAAAATGAATAGTCTCAAGCGAGGAGGTTGGTTTGGCATTTACACTAACATTTTTTCAAATTTTTTCATGGGGCATTTATTTAATTGCGCCTTTGTTGATGATATTTTTTTTGGCGATAATGATATTAGCTTTAATTGCAGGGCGTATTGAATCTTGGAATAAATTCGACGCGTTATACTGGGTCTTTATTACAGCCTTAACCGTCGGTTATGGCGATATCAGGCCTGTAAAAAAAACGACGAAAAGTTTGTCGGTTGTGATTGCGGCGTTCGGTATTATGTTTTCCGGTATGCTCGTTGCCATAACCATAGAGGCCTCTACGCGAGCTTTTAAAATACACATGGATCCTGAAGTTATGCGTGTGATTGAGGCGCGAATAGGCTGAATGCCTGCGTGACGATTGGGCGTTGCTGTTTTCGGTTGGGTGCGCCCGATGCATTGAACAATTATGAATAGTCGGCTCACCACGTTAAATGCCACCTTATCTGAGCCGATGGTGTGTTGGTTGGCTACGCTTGGGCAGCTTAATGATGGGTAATTTTGACGCAGGCCTATCAATTGGCGTCTAAAAGGCGCAAGCTTGCTAAAGACTTAGCCTGTTGCTGCTTGATCGCTTGAAGAGGGTGTACTCCTCCACTTCGGTCGGCTCTTATTATTAGATGCCCTCACAATATAACCCGTTGAATTCTTAGCTATAACAAGCCTGTCACACTGCGCCCTTCAACAGGGTTTATTGCTTACGCAAGGCTATAGCGGCCTTTTTGAATATTGAAGGTATAAGAGATGTCGGATAAGTTTTTTTTCAACGGGCGTCAGGACGCGCGTCAAAATCATACAAATCACGGTTATCAAACAAAAGCGGCCGCTAAAACGGGCAGCAAAAAATACCCGCTGCAGTTAGTTGTAACGAATGACGAGCGAAAGCAAGAAGTTGAGCGATTAGTGGCCGAAGCCGATTTATATGCTGAAATTACTCTTGATACGACGGCTAATGGCGTAGAATCCATCGCAGAGCTTACTGCCTTGCTTAATAAGGCATCGACTCTCGTATTGGATAAGACTCCCGCGCGCAATGATCCTTGCCATTGTGGCAGTGGTAACAAGTACAAAAAGTGTTGTGCTTAAACCAAAATGGACTGAACGCATGAACCGGATTGATCAACATAAAATTAATCCCCGTAAGTTGCTCAATAGTAAGTGGACCGCAGCAAAGCCGAGCAACAAAGAAAAGCATTTTTTAGTGACCGATGTCGAATTTGATGATGATGAGATTGTAGTTGCTTGCGCCATTGAGGCCATTATTTCAAAGCGCACTATGGCAATTGACTGGCACGATTTAAAAGATTCAACGCAGTGGCTAGCTGGCTGGAAATAGTTTTAATTTTTTAGCAAGCACCATCGCACCTTATATTCGAACCGGTGAATTCGAATATAACTTTTAAAGTTCACCAACAATATGAGTAAAAGTAATGAGTAAAGGTACAGTTAAGTGGTTTAACGCCGACAAAGGTTTTGGTTTTATTACTCCTGAAGATGGCAGCAAAGATCTTTTTGTTCATCATTCAGAAATTCAAAGCGGTGGTGGTTTTGCCACGCTTAATGACGGACAAGCAGTAGAATTTGAAGTTGGCCAAGGTCAAAAAGGACCCTGTGCAAATAAAGTTGTAGCAATATAATTTGTTACGAATAACAAAGTGCCATTTGGGTGGCGGCATACTGCGCCCAAATGGCACTGCGTTATGCTTTTATAAAATGCAATTACCGATTTAGAACCCTCTCTAATGCGATTAAAAGTCGCCACTTCCTTTAAAATCCTTTTGTGATTTCTCTGCCTTATTCAGCTTGAATTGTGCCGTGCACGGTGCTGTTGTAAAATTATGGTCGTTGAAATATGACTAAAGCAAAAGGGTCATATTAGTGTGCCCCTACCAGTATCCTGTGTACCTGATGCTCAGATTTGCGATATGCAACGGTGTGATCATCGAGATGTAAGGCCAATAAAAATTATTTGTACCCCAGCACCGTGACTCCGGGAGAGATCTTTTTGATTATAAGGCCACGCTGTGGTCGTCTCGGAGTATTGCGGGCTTGGAGCATTGGGCTTTTAATGGTTGCGGTAAAGGATTTACTGATCATCTTCAACAAATTGTATCTCTGTTAGGTGGACTTGATGTGCCTACTATAAAAGTCGGGGCTTATGGTCCTAGCTTGTCCTGGTATGACATTTACATGACGCGAGAGAATGCTGTGGCCGCACATGCGATGCTTAACGGTAAGCGCTTGTTGCCAGTTCACTGGGCTGCCTTTAATATGGCGCGCCATATTGGGACGAGCCTATTGTGCGAACGCTTAAGGCCGCTAAGGCTCCGCACATACCAGTTGTTACCCTTCGCGCGCGCGAAGTGGTGACAGCGGGTTAGCCTTTCCAATCGGACCAGTGGTGGGAAACAGTCCAATAGAGCGCACTAGTCGCCCAGAATCGCCCGTTTTTAGGGCTTTAAGCGGCTTAAAACGAGATTTTTCTATGGTCGGTGGTGAAATACGCTCATGCCGTTGTTTTTAGCGACAAATTGGATTTTAGATCACGGCGGATTCGTGTATAAAACTCAGCCTGCGACGTTTCCTTGTCAGTTCGATGGTTAATGTGGCTTGTAGGTGCAACCTTGCGAGGTTTGCTAGAGGCTTATTGGGGCTTTTTGCGGCTCTATTGCGAGCTTAATCGATCAATGATGGGTCATCGCCGTGAGCGAGCCCACTACAAGAAGTAGTAATACGCGTTTTTATAAGGTTACCTATGACAAACAGAAAAATTTATTTAGGCCAGATGCTTAAACATAACGAGACGGCCGCTATTGGCGGTGAATACGTCACGATTGATAGCGAAGCTTTTTACAAGATTTCTAACTACGACCACATGGATCCATTTTTTATTAGTGTGGTTAGCGACTCGGATCACTGGCTGTATATCTCTAGTCAGGGGGGGCTCTCTGCTGGCCGCATTAATTCAGAAAACGCACTCTTTCCTTACTACACCGACGATAAGGTTACCGATGGTTCCAGCTTTACGGGTAGTCGCACGATTGCCCTAGTCACAGTTGCTGAAAAAACATCCCTTTGGGAGCCCTTCTCTGAAAATTTAACGGGTATCTATAACATTACACGCAACATTTATAAAAATGTTTGCGGCGATAAACTTATTTTTGAAGAGATTAACCACGATTTAGGCGTCGCGTTTCAGTACGCCTGGAAAACATCCGATAAATTTGGCTTTGTCAAAACGTCTCAGCTCACCAATACGGGTGAAGCTATGGTGAGTGTGGAGATTCTCGACGGGATAGAAAATTTGTTACCTTATGGTGTTGAGCAAGGTGCACAAAATACCGTTAGTTGCTTAGTTGACGCCTATAAGAAAAATGAATTGCAGGCTGATGTGAGCCTCGGCATTTATTCTATGAGCTCAATCTTGGTCGATCGTGCTGAGCCTAGCGAGGCGCTATCGGCTACAACAGTTTGGTCGGTAGGTTTAAATCAAGCTAAAAAATTGGTGTCCTCAATTCAGCTCGATAATTTTCGTAATGGGCTTGGTATTGATCAAGAATTTGATGTAAGAGGGCGCCGTGGCGCTTATTTTGTTAATGCCGAAATTGCGCTGGCGTCTGGCGAAATTAAAGAATGGCATATGGTTGCAGAAATCAATCAAGGCCCTGCCAAAGTTAAAAATTTAATTGCCTACATAAAAGCCGATAAAAATATTGTTGACGATATTAACAATGATATCGCACAGGGTTCTGAAAACCTTGCCCGTATTGTTGGTAATGCCGATGGTCTGCAGGTAAGTGAAGATGTTCTCAGCGCTAACCATCATTTTGCTAATGTATTGTTTAATGTGATGCGCGGTGGCCTATTCGATGATAACTACACGGTTGGCAAAGCCGATCTTATTGCTTTTGTTCAATCATTTAATAGCCAGATTTATACCCAATGTGAATCATTCTTTAACGGTTTAAGCGATCATTTTCATTATAGTGATTTCATTAAAGCTGCGGCAGCACAAGGCAACGCCAACCTTGAGCGGCTTTGCTATGAATACCTGCCGTTAACATTCAGCCGTCGTCATGGTGACCCTTCACGCCCGTGGAATAAATTTTCTATCGATTTGAAAAATGATGATGGCTCTAAGTTGCTCAATTTTCAGGGTAACTGGCGTGACATTTTTCAAAACTGGGAAGCATTAAGTTTCTCAATTCCAAATTTTATTGAGAGCATGATTTGTAAGTTTGTGAATGCCACAACTGCAGATGGCTACAACCCCTACCGCATAACCAAGCAAGGCATTGATTGGGAGCGACTCGATGCTGACGATCCCTGGTCTAATATTGGTTATTGGGGTGATCACCAAATTATTTATTTGCTGAAATTCTTGGAGTTCTCAAACAGCCATCATCCCGGCACGCTGCAAGAGTTTTTAACTAAAAATATTTTTGGCTATGCCAACGTTCCCTACAGTCTAAAATCATACGAGGAGCTTCTCGAAGACCCGCGCAATACTATTGATTATGACGATCACAGAGATGAAATTATTGATGCTCGCGTTAACGAAGTGGGCGCCGATGGTCGAATGATATGGGGTCACGATGGATCCGTTTTACATGTCAATCTAACAGAAAAGTTGCTGGCCACGGTACTATCTAAACTTTCTAATTTTATTCCTGAAGGCGGCATCTGGATGAATACCCAGAGGCCTGAGTGGAACGACGCTAATAATGCACTTGTAGGCTTTGGTGTTTCGATGGTCACGCTTTACTACACTAGGCGCTACCAGCAATATCTTTTCGATTTATTCTCGGCCATTGATTTGGACGAGGTGATGCTCACCCAAGAAATGTATGACCAGCTTGACTCGATCAATACGACATTTGAAGACCACCAAGGTTTACTCACAGGAAAAATTAGTGATACCGATAGAAAAAATGTTATGGACAGACTGGGTAAAGCAGGCGCTGATTTTAGAGCGAATATCTATAAAAATGGTTTTTCGGGCAAAACCGCTGCAGTAAAAACTGCGGATCTTCTCAGGTTTTTTGAGTTATCGCTTCAATATATTGACCACACCATTCGCGCGAATAAGCGTGATGATGGTTTGTATCATGCTTACAATTTGATGGATTCATCCAGTGATGGTGTTGAAATTAAATACCTTTATGAAATGCTTGAGGGTCAAGTGTCAGTTTTAAGCTCGGGTTATTTGAGTCCTAAGCAAGCTATTGAGGTGCTGGGTGCATTGCGAAATTCTGCAATCTATACAGCGCGTCAACATTCATATTTGCTCTACCCCGATAGAGAATTAGCAAGGTTTGTTGATAAAAATATTATTCCAAAATTTCAGGCAGAAGCTTCTGAGCTCATACAAGCTCTGGTGGCTGAAGGTGATACGTCGCTAGTTGAGTTAGATGAGCAGGGCGATTATCACTTCAACGGTACTTTTAATAATGTCGACAGCGCTAAGAGCGTATTGGCTAAGCTGGCGAAATCTGGTCACGCCGATTTAGTGGCTAAAGACGCGGCATTGATTGAGGAAATTTTTGAAGGCATCTTTAATCATATTGCGTTTACCGGTCGTTCAGGTGGAATGTACGCCTATGAGGGGCTTGGCTCGATTTATTGGCATATGGTTTCTAAGCTATTATTGGCCACGTTGGAAAACTACCAGAATGCACTTGAGCAAGGCGAGGACGCGGCTACCGTAGGTAAATTGGTCGATATCTACTACGACATAAGAGCGGGCATTGGTTTTAACAAAACGCCAGAGGAATACGGTGCTTTCCCGACCGACCCTTA
>Ga0115562_1002973_pt1 | contig 11426 bp, 10 predicted proteins | sample COGITO_mtgs_1105_6_FD_87200 | JGI IMG/M metagenome (GOLD analysis project Ga0115562, IMG submission 87200) | Pelagic marine microbial communities from North Sea - COGITO_mtgs_110516 | ecosystem: Environmental > Aquatic > Marine > Epipelagic | place: Germany:Helgoland, sampling site Kabeltonne...
GTAAATGGGGCGAAGCAGTTTGCCCTTGTGATGCTGTCATGGTCACTCATCCTTCTGCCGAAATTATCGACGCAACAGGCGACCGCCACATCCATGGGCGCATGGCGATTTACCACCTTTGCGTGCATGGTTGCATTTGTGTTAACGACGCAATTTGCCCGTCAACCATTCTTTCGAAAAGATAAACAAACCTAACTTATGCGTTCTTATCCCATGGTGATTCCGCAACACCCGTCAAAGTTGTGTCATACTGATGGGACGAACACCTCTGTAATGGAACACTGACACATGCTTGATCTACACACGCGCATTGCGACACTGAAACGCCCGTCGCTCTTGACTCGGGCCGCCAGATTTGGCGTGGATGACTATCGTCGCACGATACATCTGCGCCGCATATTGCAGACAGATGCCCTGCCTCGTCACGGGCAAGCCATTATGCAGTTGCTTGATATTGAGGTAGCGATGAATGAACTGCGCATTGATCACGCGGCCAGCTACCGCCCGGCTCGCCATGTAGAAGTATTAATTGCGATCATGGGCGAGGCGCATCTGATGCGCGCCACCGCCCCGCAGTTGGCCTAGCCCGTTCTTAGATGAACGCGTCCGGCATGCTGTCTTTCTTTTCGGTCACATATGCCCGCAGCCGCTCTTCGATCTCAGGATCAAGAGTAGGCTGCTGGTAGGTTTCCAGCATTTTTGCCACCCGGGCCGTCGCAAGCGTTTCTGTATCGCGTGCGCCTTCTTCATCCCAGGTCTCGAATGGTTTGTAGTCAAACAGATCGGAACGCCAGAACGCTGTTTTGAAATTTGCCTGCGTATGCTCGCAACCCAAATAGTGACCGCCAGGGCCGACCTCTGCGATGGCACCCATCGCCTGCCCGTTCTCGGATATGTCCACCCCGCGTGCAAAGTGATGTAAGGTGCCCAGCATGTCGGCGTCCATCACGAATTTCTCAAAGGACGCTACCAGACCACCCTCCAGCCAGCCGCAGCTGTGCAACATGAAGTTCACGCCAGCCAGCAGGCCCATATTCAGGCTATTTGCTGTCTCATATGCCGCTTGTGCATCCGGCAGCTTAGAGCCACAGAACGATCCGGCCGAGCGATAGGGCAGACCCAAGCGGCGGGCCAGCTGCCCTGCCCCATATGTGATGTGGCTTGCCTCTGGCGTGCCAAAAGTTGGCGCGCCAGAGTTCATGTCAATTGACGTCACAAAGGTGCCAAAAATCGCAGGCGATCCGGGCCGGATTATTTGGCTATATGCGACACCGGCCAACACTTCGGCCAGGACTTGAGTCAATGTACCAGCAATCGACACAGGGGCCATTGCGCCCCCTACGATGAAGGGGCTGATGATTGAAGCCTGGTTATTGGCAGCAAATATTTCCAATGCGCCCATCATGGTGCTGTCAAAGGTCAGAGGAGAGTTGATGTTGATCAGCGACGTCATCACTGTGTTGTCGCGAACGAACTCTTTGCCAAACAGGATTTCGCACATCTCGATACTGTCTTGCGCGCGGCTGGGCTCTGTCACAGAGCCCATGAATGGTTTGTCGCTGTAGATCATATGCGCCAACAACATATCGAGGTGGCGTTTGTTCACAGGCACATCCGTTGGCTCGCAGACCGTTCCACCGGAATGGTGCAGCCATTTGGACATATAGCCAAGCTTCACGAATTTCTCGAAGTCCGCCATTGTCGCATAACGCCGGCCACCTTCGGCGTCGCGCACAAACGGAGGGCCGTAAACAGGCGCAAGCACAAGGTTCTTGCCCCCCACCACGACGTTGCGTTCAGGGTTGCGGGCATGTTGTGTGTACTCGGACGGGGCCGTCGCACAAAGTTTGCGCGCCAATCCACGCGGAATGCGGACACGCTCGCCATCAACCTCTGCGCCAACGGCTTTCCAACGCTCCAACGCTTCAGGGTTATCGACGAAATTAACACCGATCTCGGCCAAGACCGTTTCAGCATTCTTTTCGATTAGATCAAGCGCATCCTCGGACAAGACTTCATAGTTGGGGATATTGCGTTCGATGTATTTTGCTGTGTCAACGCTGACCGCTGTCCGCGCCGCACGGCGCGCCGCACCGCCGCCGCCGCGTGTTCTTCTGCCTGCTGGTGCTGCTGCGTCCGACATGATCCGTCCCCCGTGGGTAGCTGATGTGTTGATGCTTCATACAGCGCCAGCCCACGGGCTCTTACCAATTATGCGGCCCCTCAGACGCAAAAACGACATGCGTCGTCAGTAGACCCGAAAACTGGCAACAAATGGCAGGTGATCTGACACCTCGTCCTTGAATCGTTCACGCCCCATATCCATCGTCCAGTGCATTGGAAACAAACGCAAAGACCCGCGTACATAGTCAGTGGCATAGGTCCGCGACACGGCAAACCCGTCCAGCAGGTTGGCGCGCCCTTTATCAAGGATGTGGCTGAAACGATCCTGCAAATCCCAAGATGACACAAAATCCATCAGATCATCGCCCCCAAGATGGTGGAAATTGCTGACGTCTTGCCCAGGGATCATGTTGAAATCGCCCATCAACAGCAGGGTTTTGCGTTTGAAACCCGGCGTATTACGCAGGGTTGTCAGGTAGTTGCCGATGGCAACGCACTGCGTGTCCCTAAGTTGTTGTTCCGGCTTGTCTCGGCCTGATTTCAGGTGAACCCCCAACAGGTGGGCGGAAAACTTGCCCATCTTTACGTCCACAGATATCGCACGGCGGCCATTGGTGTAACTTCCCTCAGATCCCGGAACCAGCGTTGGGTTCTTGACCTCAACGCCTTTCTTATGAAGAAAACCAATATGTAGCCCACCTGGCTGCGGCAGGATCGTTGTGTCGTAATGCAGGCCGTATGTACCAATCTCTGCCGCGAGCGCGTCGATATAGCTGACTGGGTTTACCTCAACCAAGGTCACAAGCTCTGCGTCCAACAACGCCAGCCCCTCGGCTTGGCGCCTCATCCGGTCGATATCGATGCCGCCAAATCCCGCAAGGTTCCATACGGCAACACGCGCCAGCGTATGTTCAAAAATTTGCATGATAAAATCTCCTTCGAAAATGGAGGTTGTGTAACACATTTTCACGTATTTTGCGCCTTTGAAATTCACCAGCCCTCTTGCACAAATCGGGCGCTGCCTTTACCGAAGCGCCATGGATATCAGCACCCACGAACGCCTTCTCATCATTGATTTTGGCAGCCAAGTGACGCAGCTCATCGCGCGTCGTTTGCGTGAACTTAGCGTCTATTGCGAAATTCACCCGTATCAGAACGTCACTGACGCCTTTTTGGCAGAGTTTGCGCCCAAGGCGGTGATCTTATCAGGTGGCCCCGATAGCGTGACGCGCGAAGGCTCGCCGCGCGCGCCACAGTCCGTCTTTGACCTTGGCGTGCCAGTGCTTGGCATCTGCTATGGCCAGCAAACAATGATGACCCAGCTGGGCGGCAAAGTCACAAGCGGCCACGGCACCGCAGAGTTCGGCCGCGCCTATGTAAATCCCGAGGGCAAGCTATCGCTCTTGGACGGCTGGTTCGAGACCGACAAAGAACAAGTCTGGATGAGCCATGGCGATCATGTCTCTGAAATCGCTCCTGGTTTTGCGGTTTACGGTACGTCGCCGAACGCCCCCTTCGCAGTCACAGCTGATGTCGCGCGTAACTTCTACGCCGTGCAATTCCACCCTGAAGTGCACCACACACCGAACGGTGCAAAGCTTTATGAAAATTTCGTGCGGATTGCAGGCTTTACTGGTGACTGGACGATGGGCGCCTACCGCGAACAAGCGATTGAAGCGATTAAAGAGCAAGTCGGCGGTGCCCACGTCATTTGTGCATTGTCCGGCGGAGTGGATTCGTCCGTCGCCGCAGCGCTGCTGCACGAAGCCATCGGGGATCAACTGACCTGCGTTTTTGTCGACCACGGTCTGTTGCGCCTCAATGAGGCAGAAGAAGTCGTCGGAATGTTCCGCGACAACATGAACCTCAAGGTAATCCACGCGGATGAAAGCGAACTTTTCCTAGGTGAATTGGAAGGCCAGTCCGACCCGGAAACCAAACGCAAGATTATTGGCCGTTTGTTCATCGACGTTTTCCAGAAATACGCCAACGAAATCGAAGGCGCTGCCTTCCTTGCTCAAGGCACGCTTTACCCTGATGTCATTGAAAGTGTGAGCTTTTCTGGCGGTCCATCCGTTACGATCAAATCCCACCATAACGTCGGCGGCCTGCCTGAGAAGATGGGTCTGAAACTGGTCGAGCCTCTGCGCGAACTGTTCAAAGATGAAGTGCGCGCCTTGGGAGTCGAGTTGGGCCTACCCAAGTCCTTCATCGGTCGCCACCCCTTCCCCGGCCCCGGCCTTGCGATCCGTTGCCCCGGCGAAATTACCCGTGAAAAGCTGGAGATTTTACGCAAAGCCGATGCCGTCTACATCGACCAGATCCGCAAACACGGACTTTATGATGATATCTGGCAGGCCTTTGTGGCAATCCTGCCTGTGCGTACTGTCGGCGTGATGGGTGACGGACGGACATATGATTTTGCCTGCGCATTGCGTGCGGTAACGTCGGTCGATGGAATGACCGCAGATTACTATCCGTTCAGCCACGAATTCCTTGGTGAAACTGCCACGCGGATCATCAATGAAGTGCAAGGGATTAATCGGGTGACATATGACATTACCAGCAAACCACCCGGCACGATTGAGTGGGAATAATTGGTCTGCAAGTCATAATGCAGGCTAAGATCATGAAAGGACCGCCTTTGGCGTTTGATTTCATGGCTGCACTGCTAAAGGGCTGGCTGACTTAAGGAAGTGAAATAATGAAAAACACAGATAGCTATAGGTGTTATCTGGCCAGCCCTTACCAAAGCATAAAACACTCCACCTATTTCCAGTCTTATGATCACTTCTTCAGTCAGTACCGCGACAAAGAGATAACCTTCGTCGAGGTTGGTGTTTTGGGCGGTGGATCGTTGTTCATGTGGCGCGATTACTTTGGCCCAAAAGCAAGGATCATCGGTATTGACTTCAACCCTAATGCCAAAAAATGGGAAGATGAGGGTTTTGAGATATTTATCGGCAGCCAGTCTGACGAGGAGTTCTGGGCCGACTTCGTAGAAAAAGTCGGCGGTATTGATATCTTGTTAGATGACGGCGGCCATACTTATGAACAACAAATAGTCACGACAGAATGCGTATTGGCGTCAATCAATGATGGCGGCTTACTCTTGGTTGAGGATACGCACACCTCATATATGGATGGCTTTGGACCACGAAGTAAGTCGTTCATTGAGTATGTGAAAACCCGTATTGACGCCGTAAATCAACGTTTCGCGAAATTTTCTGACAAGCCTTCTGAGAGGCGCATTTGGAGTATTGAAATAGTGGAAAGCATGGTTGCGTTCAAAGTCCGTAAAGATGCCTCTAAAATGATTTCTGAACCAACAGTCAATCATGGAAAGGACGACCTGGCAGCAGATTTCAGATATGCGGACAATCCTAGCTTGCAAATATTCAAGAAACTACAAACTAAGTTTGCGTTTATGGAACAGGTGCCATTTGCCCGGCAGGCGGCGATCTTTGTTCGGAACAAAATCGCAAACAAGAAATTTTCCGCAGGAAAGTATTTTAGATAGCCTCCGCACCTTTACCTGCTATCTAAGCTGCCATTGCTCACTCCAATGGCTGAGTAGACCGACAGGGCACTCTTTTTTTAACGCATGACTGCGGTCGTTTCGCACAGACCATTGACAATATTGTCAGCCTAGAAGTGCAAGCTGCGCTTCATTGGCGCTTTGAATGGTGGTTTAAGCAATCATTAAGGTTTCCGCTTGATGGTAAACGAAACCGCCCGATGAGTCACCTTTATGCAATCCACAATTCAAAAGAGCAGCACACGGTCTCTTCGTGCAGCGCTGGCGTCTAGCCGGGTTTTGCGGTCTTTGGCATTGCCCTTGATGCGCCAGTTTAATTTCCAAATCACCGTCAAGAACCCGTTTTCCGGTCATCGCTTTCACCTGCTCAGCTTTACGCACAAAGGGTATTGGTTTTATGGGCGGCACCGCGAACGCGATAGCATGGCCCGCTGTGCAAGGCTGGTGCAAAAGGGGGGGCTTGTATTTGAGGTGGGTGGTCATATCGGCTATCTGTCACAGTTTTTCGCGCATCGGGTTGGCACCGCTGGTCAGGTTCATATCTTTGAACCTGGACAACAAAACCAAAAGTTCTTGCGCATGAATATCGCGTCCTGCCAGCAATGTGTGCATGTCAATGCAGCCGTCAGCGACTTTGCCGGCAAGGCCACTTTCTATGAGGAAAACCTTGGCGGGTTCATGAATTCTTTGGACCAGGGCTGCCCAATCCACGGACAATGCGGGCGCGCAGCGTCGCAAACTGAAACTCCAACCGCGGCGGGTGAACACCACAACCTTGGATGCCTATGCCATCTCACATGGCGTCTGGCCACATTTCCTAAAGATTGATGTGGAAGGCGCTGAACTGGCCGTTCTACACGGTGCCAGCAGAGTTTTGAACAATGCCCATTCAGTTATGATAGAAGTCACGCGCAATCAGTTTGAAGTCTTTAACCTATTAGAAACGCACGGCTTTCACCTGAGTGACCCCAAAGGTTGCGCAATTTCAAGCCCAGATCAGATGCGCGGAAATGTCTTCGCCACCCGCGAAGATTAACGATTAAGATTCAAGGGCCTCCAACAGGAGATCGGCGGTAAACTCGCCAGGTCCACAAGCTGCCAGATCGCCCTCTTGGCCAATCGCAAACCAAGCGGCACGGGCGGTAAGCCCGATACTCACCTGCGGGCCAACGCGGAGCGGATCGCGGCCCCAGTGACTGTCGGTGAAGGGCTCTGTTGCGAATAATGTGGTCAGGTCGACGTCGCCTTGACCGGCGCGCGCCATGATGAAACCGGCGATGCATTCCACTTGTCGGGTGACCAATCCACGCAGCATTGCCTCTTCTGATCTGCGTTGCCGTATCTGTCCAAGCGCAAAATCCGCCACGCCATGCCTTACCTGCACTGCATGGCCGTAAAGATGCGCCAGCATATAGGGCGCTGCATCCATGTCTTTCGTCGTGCGCGCGATCAGGATTTGATTGCGTGTCGTGCAATAGGCCATTGCTGCATTCACGGTCTCGTCCGCACCACATGTCCCATCGATCTGCGCAACCTCGCGCATACTGGGTAGACCATCAAAGGCAGCGTGTGCAGCCGCCGCCACATCTTGCAACGGATCGGCTATCGCGGCCTGCGTCCACAACATTGCCACCATGATCCATTTCATCGCATCACCTCTTTTTGCTCGTGCCAACCAACCATAACAACACAAGGCTTGCAAAGCACCGCGTCACGGTGGCAACTGCTGCCATGAATACCGTCGTGCAAGCCGCCGTATGGATGATTGGCGCCATCTCATCCTTTACCCTGATGGCCGTCGCAGGGCGTGCCGTCAGCGCAGAGCTTGATACCTTTGAAATTATGCTTTTCCGCAGCCTGACCGGCATTGCAATTGTGGTCAGCGTCGCCGTGGCGACAGGCACCTTTTCACAGATCAGCCGCAAGCGGATAAGCCTGCATGCCACACGTAATATCTTTCATTTTGCGGGCCAGAACCTTTGGTTTTACGCGATTACCATGATCCCGTTAGCCCAGGTTTTCGCACTGGAATTCACGACCCCTATTTGGGTGATCCTGCTGTCCCCGTTGATCCTGAACGAACGGATAACAGCCGTAGGGATGCTGAGCGCCGCAATCGGCTTTGTCGGTATTTTGATCGTAACCCGCCCGGACCCCGCAAATATCAGCTGGGGCTTGGGTGCCGCAGCCGGTTGCGCTGTGTTCTTTGCGTTGACTGCCATATTTACACGCAAGCTCACCCGCACAGAGACGATCACCACAATCCTGTTTTACCTCACCGTCATGCAGGCCGTCCTTGGACTAATTTGCGCAGGGTATGACGGGGACATCGCCTTGCCATCTGCCGCGTCCCTGCCTTGGGTCATTTTAATCGGCTGTGCGGGGTTGTTGGCGCATTTCTGTCTAACAAAAGCGCTGAGCATTGCCCCCGCAAGTATCGTTATGCCGATTGATTTCGTACGCCTGCCAACGATCGCGGTCGTGGGCGTGTTATTGTACAACGAACCGCTCGAAGTTTGGGTCTTTGTCGGCGCCATCCTGATCTTTGCGGCGAACTACCTCAACATCACCTACGCGATGCGTCGCGCGCGCGGCTAGGCCACAATAAAGCTGCACTGCAGCATCCATTATTGCAATTTTGTGACGCAGCGACACAGCGTACCGCGTGACGCTGCGTCAATAATTGACCTAAAGCTTAGGCACTCCTTAGGGTCCGCTGCACATATATTATTCATGACAGGGATGAGGACATGAAAAACGTACTAACAGCGGGGGCAGCCTTGCTGCTTACAACCAGCATTGCCAGCGCGGGGGGACTTGATCGTTCTGGACAAGGTATTGGTGTGATCTTTGAAGAAGGCAATCATGTCGAGCTAAGCTTTGGCCAGGTTCGCCCAGAGGTTGACGGCGAAGTTGTTCTTCCTACTCCGGGGGGACCTGTTACTCAGGAATCCGGCAACATGGCTCCTGATTACACGCAGTTCGGGGCAGCGGTTAAGGTGCAGGTGAACGAACAGGTCTCGATGGCACTCATCTTTGATCAGCCATACGGAGCCGATGTCGATTATGATACTGAAGGTTACATTCTTTTGGGAGGAAGAGCCGAAGTAGAAACAACCGGTATCACTGCGCTTGCGCGGTATCAGTTTGATGAAACTTACAGCGTTCATGGCGGCATCCGCCATTTGACTGCAAACGGTATCTATGCGGCCCCTGCATTGCCAGATTTCGGGAGCGGCGCATCCCCTGCGTATACGTCGACATATTCAGAAGACAGCGGTTTTGCCTATGTCTTGGGTGCGGCATACGAACGCCCTGACATCGCTTTGCGCGTCGCGTTGACCTACACCAGCGAAATTGAGCTCGACCTCGATGGTACCGCTGGCGACCTGAGCACAACAATGCCAGAATCTGTCAACCTCGACTTCCAAACTGGCGTTGCTGCAGACACATTGCTGTTCGGTTCGATCCGCTGGGTTGCCTGGGACGGTTTCGCGCTGACAGACACACTGGCTGGCGACATCCTTTCTTATGATGACGACGTCTTCACATACAACCTAGGTGTCGGCCGTCGCTTTACAGACAACTTCTCGGCCTCCGTCTCTATGGGTTATGAAAAGTCCACTGGTGAAGTGACCGGCAACCTTGGGCCGACAGACGGCTATGTCAGCTACCAGATCGGCGGCGCATACACACTTGATAATGGCGTCGAAATTTCTGGCGGCGTGCGTTATGTCGACATTGGTGATGCAACAACATCGATCACTGCTGAGTTCGAAGACAACTCTGCAATCGGTGTTGGCATGAAGGTTGCCTACAGCTTCTAAGCCTTTGTCATTGAAAACTGCCAAAGCCCCGCCCATACCGGCGGGGCTTTTTTTGTTATCCTCCCGCATGATCCGGGTTGCACAGACGATGTAAAATCGATCATGTCACCGGTTCAAAAAACCATTTCGCCCCGCGCATGGGCAGAGCTTTTGATGCTCTCCTTGATCTGGGGGGCGTCGTTTTTATCCATCCGCGTCGCACTCAACGAAATTGGTCCGCTGACCGCAGTGGCCCACCGAACTGGCTGGGCCATGCTGATCCTTTGGGCCTATGTCATCCTGCGCCGCCTTGAGCTACCCACGGACCTGCGTGTATGGGCTGCGTTCTTGATGATGGGTCTACTCAACAATGTTATTCCATTCAGCCTGATGGCTTGGGGGCAATTGCATATCGAAACAGGTCTGACATCGATCCTGAATGCATCGACCGCCATATTCGGTGTCATTGCAGCTGCTGTTTTCTTTGCTGATGAAAAGCTGACGGTGCGCAAAGCGATTGGCGTCACACTTGGTTTCATCGGGGTTTCTACTGCGATTGGCCTCGCTGCCTTCAAAAACTTTGACATCCGTTCACTGGGCCAGCTCGCGGTCATTGGTGGTACGGTGAGCTATGCTCTTGCCGGGGTCTGGGCGCGCAAGAAATTGGGGCATCTTAAACCTCAGGTCGCAGCCGCAGGTATGCTTTCCGGCGCAAGCCTTATGACCATCCCTGCCGCTTGGATTGTCGAAGGTCCGATCAGCCTCTCTTTGCAGCCCCAGACGTGGACCGCCATCGCCTATTACGCCATCGTCGCCACTGCGATTGCTTATATGCTGTATTACCGCGTGCTGGCCATGGCAGGCAGCGGCAACCTTATGCTGTGCACATTGCTCGTGGCCCCTGTCGCCATTGTACTGGGCGCGATTGTGTTGGGAGAAGCCTTGCCTCTACGTGCCTACGCAGGTTTTGCAATTCTTGCACTGGGTCTGGTGATCCTAGACGGGCGTGTGTTCAAGGCGGTCCAATACCGCGCGCGCCGCGCGTAGGCCGGGGGCTTCGCCACCCTGCCCCAAACGTTCCATTGTCACAGCCATGGCCGCACGCTGCGCATCTGGGTGAGCAAGCACATCAAGCACCGCATCCGCGATGGGTCCGGGCTGACAGGCCGCGCCGATGAACTCGGGAACCACACGGGTGTCGCTGACCAAGTTCACAAGCGTCACAGTATCCACCATCAGCATCCGGCTGATGATGATCCGCGACAACCACGCCATGTCATAGGCAATCACCATCGGGGTACCGCTCGCCGCCAGTTCCAACGAAACAGTACCAGAGGCCGCCAAGGCCACATCCGCCCGCTTGAACCAAGCCGCTTTGTCGGATGAGCCAGGCGGCAAGACCATGACCGGAACGTCCCACGCAGCAACTCGCGCCTGCACCAGTTCATGCACGCCGCGTGTAGTCGGAATGACAAACTGTGCATTCGGCACGGCGGCTGCAATTTTCATCACGGCCTCGCCAAACCGGTCTGCCAATCGCGACACCTCGCCCTTGCGGCTGCCAGGCAGGACCAGAACCACCGTCCCGCCGCCCAAAGCTGCGGCCGCTGCATCACTAGCAACAGGTTCGGCCACCACGGGGTGCCCGACAAAGTCGCAATCCATCCCCGCGGCCTGCATCAGCGGCGGTTCAAACGGAAACAGTGCCAGCACATGATCAATATGCTTTGCCATCTTTTCCGCCCGCTTGGGGCGCCATGCCCAGACGGTCGGGGCCACATAATGGACAGTGCGGATGGTGCTTGCCGCCTTGACTAGCCGCGCGACCCGCAAGCAAAAATCCGGGCTATCAATCGTGATCAGTACATCTGGTTTGGTTTCCAGCACCGCATCGGCCATCTGCCGGATACGGGCCTTGAGCGCGCGGTACTTCGGCAAGATTTCGGCCAAGCCCATCA
>Ga0115562_1002976_pt1 | contig 11414 bp, 7 predicted proteins | sample COGITO_mtgs_1105_6_FD_87200 | JGI IMG/M metagenome (GOLD analysis project Ga0115562, IMG submission 87200) | Pelagic marine microbial communities from North Sea - COGITO_mtgs_110516 | ecosystem: Environmental > Aquatic > Marine > Epipelagic | place: Germany:Helgoland, sampling site Kabeltonne...
GATGTTGAGGGCTTCTTCAAATCCGTTTGTGCTCGAACTGTTGATGTCACAGCCTTTGGCGTATTTGATGTTGGCATTTGAGATTTTGTTTTGAAACCCCTCAAGCGGTGATACTGCGTAAGGAGGGTCTACCCAACTGCTTCCAAATCCATCCAATTGAGCTACCGCGGCACTTGGTCCGATGAGTGCAATGGTTTTGGATGTATCGGATATGGGAAGGATTTGATTTTGGTTTTTTAGGAGTACAATGGCTTCTCTACCCGCCTGAAGAGCCAGCTCTTGATGTTCGGGCGTGTTGGCCCCGATGAAGGGGTTTCCTTCGGGGAAATGATCCATCATTCCAGAGAGGTATTTAACACGCAGCACGCGTCGGACAGATTTGTCAATGTCGTAGTCTGAAATTTGTCCGCTGTTGTGGAGGTTGTTCAATCCTTGTTTGAATTTGTTGGGTTGACCGCTAACCACCATTTCGAGATCACAGCCTGCTTGTAGGGCTTTCTTCGCATCCCACACCGAACCCCAATCTGAGATGACGTAAAAAGGAAACCCCCACCGATTTCTTAAAATATGCGTGAGCAAAAGAGGGCTCTCGGCAGATTTTTTACCGTTGATGAGGTTGTAGGCATTCATCACCGAAAGCGCTCCCGCATCTTGGATGACGCGACGAAAGTTGTAGCCATAGTGCTCCATCAACTGACGGTAAGACATGTTGTGGTTTACACCATGTCTGTTTTCTTGCTTGTTTACCCCGTTGAAATGTTTAACCGTGGCAATGGTCGGATTTTCTTGTATTCCTTTCACCAAATCAATATTGATGTGTGCACACAAAAATGGATCTTCTCCTCCTGTTTCTGGGCTTCTTCCGTTTCTAGGATCACGACAAAGGTCCAGAGCAGGTCCTAATTGCTGGTGTTTGCCGTAGGCATGGAACTCTTTACCCATGGCCTTTCCAATTTTGCCTGCTAATTCTGGATTCCAAGAGGTTGCAATACCCATTCCTGTGGGGAAAGCGGTTGCATCAACAAAACGAACCCCGTGAGGCCCGTCTGAAACAACGATGCCCGGAATGTCGAGATTTGTATTGTCCTCTGTAGACCACATGTCTTTTCCGTGAATCTGTTTTACCTTTTCAGCCACAGACATTTGATCTATTTTCTCTTGTATGACTTGTTCTAGGGGGTTTTGTGAATGTGCGGTGTTCCCCAACCACAAGAATGAGATGAGCATGCAAGATGCGATGCTCCAGTTGAAACGATTATTTATGTGGTGCCTGCGTTGTGTTTGTTGATTGTTTTCTGACGCGAAGTATGATTTAATCATACAAATAAAAGGATGGAACATTTTCTCTATTCTAAGTTAAACAGTGGGGTTGTTTTTGAATTTCAAATTCAGTTTACTTCAACTCAAAAATCGTTAATTTCTAAAGTAAGGGTAGATGATGAAATACAGATGCAAATTACCTCGATCAGGCATCATCCGCAATGGCTTGGCGTGATAAAGTGGGTTTTGAAAAGGCTTTACATAGGTTAATCTTCTAAAATCCAGTAACTTAAATTAATCTATTGTTCTGTAAAGAGTGGAGTTCCGAGGACGTTTTTTGTGGTAAAGAGAATTTTTTATGGTTTAAAGACGGCTTAAGGATGGGGCGTTAATCTTGTTTTATTGCTTTTTCAAAATTTTCTTTGTCTTTTGAAGCCTTTTTTATGGCAGCGCGGTAATTGTAAATGGTGTTGACTGAGTAACGCAATATTTTTGCAATACTCGAGCTGTTGCTAATGCCTAATTTGATGAGAGCAAGGATTCTTAATTCAGTATTAAGCGTATCCTTGTTGATGGGTTCGATTTGTTTTTCGGGTCTTAAGAGCTTATTTATCTGAGAAACAAAATTCGGATAAATGTGTAAAAACGATCGATCGAAGTTTTTGTTAAACACCTCGAGTTCGGTGTCAATGATTTTTTTCGATTCAGATAGTTTTAGTAGCGCAGGGGTTTGGTTGGTTTTTAGGTATTTTCGAACCAATTTCCTGTATACGTCCAATTTGTCAATGTATTCTGAGTAGAGGTTCAAAAAACTCCCGATGTAATGCACCTTAATTTTGTCTACTTCGGTAAGTTCTAAATACAGTTTTTGCAAATCTTGATTGGATTTGTTAAGCTTTATGTTGGTGGTTTTTAGTTTGTTCCTCGCTTCAGAAACACTCTTAATTTGTTTTAGGATTAAGTAAATGGCAAACAATAAAACACCAACGAGAAACGTAATGAAAAGTAGCGAACTTTGCAGCTTGCTTTTTTGTTTTGCATTTTTCTGCTCGTAAGCTTGAGTAATCAACGGCATGCTATTGGCGATGTAAACAAAACGCAATTGAGAGCTGTAAAATTTAGTGTCGTTGTATGAGAAGTTTATGTACCGATGTGCTCTGTCAAGGTCTCCTTCGGCGAATAGAATCATTGCCAGTATTCCCATGGATGCATTGTCTTTTACCGAGGCTTTGATGTCGGAAATCGCAGACAGAATTAAGAACTCTTTTTGTTTCTCTTTTTCGCCTTTGGACTCATACAATAAAGATCTTTCAAAAGTAATCAGGGAGAACTCTCTTGATCCTGGATTTAGGTTTTTGAGCCTTTGTGTATTGATTTCAATCGCCTTTTTTATCTCGAGATTTTCCCTGTATTGCCTTTCTTTGAGCTGTAAGACTTCTTTTGAGTTGGGTTTTAATCGTGCGAATAATGAATCGTTATAAACTTCATAGAGTTTTGAATAATCAGATCGACTCTTTTCAACTGCCGTGTTGTATGTTAAGCCCGAATAAGCTTCTTTATGTGTTCTGAAGTAATTGTTAATCAATGATTCGGGAAGTGAACTACGATCGATGTCATTTATAACATCAACCGATTCTTTAAATCGACCGGAGGCAACCAATAACAAGCCCATTTTTAGTTTTGCTTGACTCAGCAACAGGTTGTTTTGGATGCTTTCTGCTATTTGTATGTTTTTCTCGAGGTATTTGAGTGCAGATTCAAATTTGTAAAACTCATACTCTTGGTAAATGGCATCGTAAATTTCATAGCGTTCAATCGGAAGCGTTGTGTTGTTGCTCTTAGCCAGTAATTCTGCGATTCGGCTTTCTTTTTGAACGTCATAAGTTTTGTGGTTGCTCATCTCAGATTCGAGTTCAATCATCAATGAGTCAAGGTTGTTGCTTAAAACATTCCCTTGAAATAGAACAAATGATAGGATTAAGATGCTTGGTCTCAAATCGAAATTTTATGGTGTCAATAATCGGTTTCTTTCAATAAATTAATACAAAAAAAGTTGAACTTGTTTTTGCATGGAATGCTTTGATCTTGATTTATGTTTTGATTTGCCTCATCGATTGAATCTGTGTTTTCTTCTTTGTAGAAGATCGATAAGATGCATCAATTCTTCATTTTTTGGAGTAGCTGTCGAACTTGATCTGGGTTTTTGAGGGTGAATTTTGCTTTGGTTTTGGCGGCCCCCACCTTAATGGTGTATGCTGAGTCTGGCGCTTCTTCAAACATGTATTCATCGGTCCAGTCGTCTCCTATTACGGCGATAAAGTCATAGTCTTTTTGCATGAGCAATCTACTCACTGCACGACCCTTGTTTACATTACTGCTTTTTATTTCAATGACTTTATTTCCTTTAAGAATGTTAAGGTCGTTGTTGGCAATCATGCTTGTAAGTACGGTGTTCAGTTCTATGGTTCGAATTCGGGCTAGTTCAGGATCAGCTGTCCGGTAATGCCAGGCCAGAGAGTACTTTTTTGTTTCAATAAATGTACCCGGAGTTCGATCCACAAAAGTTTCTAGAATGGGTCTTATACTCTTCATCCAATCGGTTCTGAGGCGTTCTAGTGCTTCCCAGTTATTGTTCTGATAAAGCCATACACCATGATCTGTTACCAGGTTGTAGTCTTTGTTTCCAAACCATTTTTGAAAGGTGGGCTTGTCTCGGCCGCTGATCAGTGCCAAGGTGGTGTCTTCTTGCTTCACGATGTTGTCCAGAAGTTGGTAAAGTTCTTCATCCGGAGATGCATCCTCTGGGTTGTCTTTGAAGTTGACCAAAGTCCCGTCATAATCCAAGAGAACCAATCTTTTCTTTTTTTTATGAAAGTCATTGATAAGAGCTTCTTCGTGAACGGATGAAAGTTTTTGGGCAATCGAACTTTTATATTGCTTTGTTCCGTCAAGTGACTTGAAAAATTCTTCCGCCCATTTTTCTACGGTGTAGCGTTTCAATCTTTTTTGCAGATTCTTCATTCGAGTTTGCTGCTCTTTGAGCGGCATGGTGAGCGCTTGGTTTAAATGGTTGGCAAAGTCGTCAAAGTTGTTCGGATTGATGAGTAAGCTCTCGTTCATTTCTTGAGCCGCTCCGACCATTTCACTTAGTATGAGTACACCACTGAGGTCGGTTCTTGTCGCAACGTATTCTTTTGCCACTAAATTCATTCCGTCTCGGATGGGGGTAATCAATGCGACATCCGAAGAAACGTATAGGTCGATGATCGAGTCAAAGGGGACAGACCTGTAGAAATACCAAATAGGCGTCCAGCTTACGGAGGCAAATTTACCATTTATTCGCCCCACCAATTCATCCGTTTCTCGCTTTAGTTTTTGATACTGAGGTACATTCGACCTTGAGGGTACCGTGAGCATCACCAGTCTTACTTTTTCCTTGTATTCTGGGTAGGTGTCTAAAAAGTATTCAAATGCTTTGATGCGATTGGGGATCCCTTTGGTGTAATCCATCCGATCGATGGATAAAATAAGTTTTTTACCATCAATTTTATGTTCTTCAAGTCGCTTGCTTAGATCTGATTTTTCTTTTGTAGCGCTCTTGTGTTCTAACGCGGCATTGTGATATTTGTCATAGTCGATCCCCATCGGGAATGAATCTACTTTCACTATTCTGTCGTGATAACTGATTTCATTAAAGTGCACGTCAAGCCTCAAAATACGCTTTACAGAACTTAAGAAATGACGTTCGTAGTCGTACGTATGAAAGCCCAATAAGTCTGCTCCCAACATGCCGGTTAGAATCTCTTTACGCCACGGGAAAGTCCTAAAAATCTCGAACGAAGGAAAGGGAATGTGAAGGAAGAACCCTATGGTGGTGTTGGGTCTTTTGTCTTTGATGAGCTGTGGGAGGAGGAGTAACTGATAATCGTGTACCCAAACGGTGTCCCCATCTTCTAGATTTTCGAGAACGACTTCAGCAAATTTTTCATTCACGCGCTTGTAGGCTTCCCACTCTAGCCTTTCAAATTGGGTGTATTCCATAAAGTAATGGAATAGTGGCCAAAGTGTACGGTTACTAAAACCTTCGTAATACTCTTCGACATCCTGGTTGGATAGTGAAACCGAAACGCATTTTTCGTTTCGTATTTCTTGATCAACTTTTGCAGAAAGATCTGGGCTTAATTCATCTTGATTGATTCCTGACCACCCGATCCAAATCCCGTTCCCTTCTGAGTGAACAGATTTCATCCCTGTAGCCAGTCCGCCTACACTGGGTGTAATTTCTAGCTCATTTTCACTAACGGAAATATTCAGGGGTAATCGGTTGGAAACAATTATTGTTTTATTCATCAGGACGATTTGCTAGGGTTGCGAGTATTTCGTTAATTTAAAAAAAATCATACGCTAACCATCCAAAAAGCAAAAGAGTTTTATGAATAATTTAGATTACGGAATCATAGGGAATTGTAAAAGTGCCGCATTGGTCTCAAAATCAGGTTCTATCGACTGGTGTTGCTTACCTCAGTTTGATTCTCCTTCGGTATTTGGTAAGTTGTTGGATCCTGAAATTGGAGGGTCTTTTCATTTTGAAGTTGACGATTCATACACCATCAATCAGGGCTATATCGACAATACGGTCATTTTAGTAACCTCTTTCAGTAATGGAACGGATGCTTTTGAAATCCATGATTTTATGCCCAGATATCACAAAGAAGGAGGGGCTTATCATGCACCACCTGAATTTATTCGATACATCAAGTACATTTCTGGACAACCAAAAATTAAGGTGAAGTACGATCCGAAGTTGGAATATGCAAAGGGCGAGACCAATACTTTTGTTAAAGATGATTTTATTGTTAGTCTAACCAACAAGGAGGTTTACGACACCCTGTTTTTGTACACCGATTTAAATAAGGAAGCGATCGTAAATGAGGAGGTCCTCACACTCCGTGGAGATCATTTTTTCTTGGTGGGCTACAACGAAAAGTTATTTGTACCTTCTCTTGATATGGCCTTTTTAGAGCTGGAGCGAACCAAGGTATACTGGCTCAATTGGATGGAGCGAACCCCCACCTACAAGAGCTACAATAAGGATATTGCGCGAAGTGCCATGACCCTGAAGCTTATGAGTTACGATAAGTCCGGAGCTATTTTAGCAGCGATTACGACTTCTTTACCCGAAACGATTGGAGAAGTCCGGAATTGGGATTATCGTTTCTGTTGGATTAGAGATGCTTCGATGGTTGTAAAAGTTATGTCGAAGCTGGGACATAAAAATATAGCCAAACGTTATTTGCAGTTTGTGATCGATTTGATTCCGGATAAGGACGAGAAGCTACAAATCATGTACGGTATCAATGGCGAAAAAAACCTAACAGAAAACTTCTTAGAACATCTTTCTGGTTATGAAGGTTCAAAGCCCGTAAGAATCGGTAATGCTGCTTACATGCAAAAGCAGAATGATATTTACGGTATTCTTATGGACATGATTTACCAGTTGCTAACCAACTTTAGCAATGATATTGAAAATGGAGAGTCTCTATGGGGAATCACCAAAGGAATTGTTTGGGTCGTGAACAAGCATTGGCAAGAAGCTGATAAAGGTATTTGGGAGTTTCGATCTGAGGATCAACATTTCACCTTTTCTAAGGTGTTGTGTTGGGTGGCGGTTGATAAGGCCATAAAAGTTGCGAAATTATTGAATAAAACCTCCAAGTTAGAAGCTTGGCAAGCTCTTGAAGAAAATATCAGAAAAGATATCATGGACAATGCATGGAGTGATAAGGCTCAAGCCTTTACCCAAGCATACGGTTCAGAAAGTTTAGATGCATCGGTTTTGTTGATGGAGTCCTATGATTTTATTGATGCTAAGCATCCTAAATACGTGAGTACGGTTAAGGCTATAGAACGAGAATTATCGAATGATGGATTGCTTTATCGCTACAAAAATCAAGATGATTTTGGTTTGCCATCCTCATCTTTCACGATATGTACGTTCTGGTTCATTAACAGTTTGTTTAAGATAGGGGAGGAGCAAAAGGCGGTTGCGCAGTTTGAAAAACTCTTGTCTTACAGCAATCATCTCGGATTATTTAGTGAAGATTTGGATTTTGAAACCAAACGTTTGTTGGGTAATTTCCCACAAGCATATTCTCATTTAGCATTAATAGAAACAGCCATTAATTTATCAAATACAACTCGAGAGGAAAAAGTGAGAGATGTATTGTCTTAGTCATCCTAAAAAGTAAAACCCCTATGAAAAAAGTATTTTTAACCGGAGTTTCCGGTTATATCGGATTGCATTGTGCCGCTGAGCTCATCAAGAGTGGTTATTTAGTGAAAGGTTCTGTAAGGAGTTTGTCCAAAAAAGAAGAAGTGTTGGAGGCTCTAAGCGGCGTTGTTGATGTTGAGGGAAAGCTTGATTTTTGTGAGTTGAACCTGCTTGAAGATCATGGATGGGATGAAGCGATGCAGGGTTGTGACTTCCTCATGCATGTAGCTTCTCCTTTTTACAGCAGACAGCCTAAGGACGAAAATGTTTTAATAAAACCTGCCGTTGAAGGGACAATGCGCGCCCTATCTGCCGCAAAAAAAGCTGGAATTACCCGTGTGGTACTTACGTCTTCAATGGTCGCGATGTTAGGTGATTGTTCTAGATCTTCTGAGCTTAATGAAAGCGCTTGGACCGATGTGAATGCCAAGCGAGTTACCGCCTACATAAAAAGCAAAACCATCGCTGAGAAGAGTGCCTGGAACTTTGTGAATTCGCAACCAGAAAGCTCAAAAATGGAATTGGTAACCGTTCACCCCGGACCGGTTTATGGCCCTCCACTGAATGGGAATCTGTCTGGTGAGTCGATGACGATGTTTAAGGACTTGTTGCTGGGTAAAATGCCTATGGTTCCCAAAGCAGGAATCAATATGTCTGATGTTAGAGATGTCGCTCAGATCCATGTGAAGGCTTTGGAAACTGAAAATGCTGCGGGGCATCGGTTTATCGTTGGAACAGAAAATGCCCACTCTTTCAAAGAGCTTGCTGAGATGCTTCAATCAAAAGGTTATGACAAAGTAAGTTCTAAGGAAGCTCCTAACTTTATGATTAAATTCATGGCAAACTTCAGTAGTGATATGAGAGGAATGCTTCCTTTTGTGGGTAATACATTTAGCGCAGATGTGAGCCTTACGATGAAAACCTTCAATTGGAAACCGATTACTCTTGAGAAAATCATCGTGGATACGGCCAAATCTATTGAAGCGATTTTACAGAAATAAATTTGAATGGACCAAAAAAAAACGGCTTGATGGCCGTTTTTTTTGTTTTAGAGATACCTGAATGAGGTTTGTTTCATCTATAAACTGTTTAATGCAGCCTCATAATTAGGCTCTTCAGTCGTTTCGGCAACCTGCTCGTTATAGATTACTTGACCACTTGAGTTGATGATTACAATGCTTCTCGAGTTTAATCCGGCAAGAGGACCATCCACGATGTCTAAGCCATAGTCTTTACCAAACTGTCCGGTTTTAAAGTCAGACAGCATGACTACATTTTCGATGCCTTCAGCCCCACAAAATCGTTTTTGTGCAAAGGGTAAGTCTCTAGATATACACAGTATTGTGGTGTTCTCAAGGCCTGATGCTGCCTTGTTAAAGTTTCTAACGGAAGCAGCACATGTGCCCGTGTCTACACTTGGGAAAATGTTTAACACCAGATTCTGACCTTTGTAGTCTTGTAGTGTTTTTGTTGATAGGTCTCCTGCAATGAGTTCAAAATTCTTAGCCGAAGTTCCGGTCGTTGGTAGGGACCCAATCGTGTTTATTGGGTTTCCTTTGAGAGTAATTTTTGTCATGATGGTTTGGGTGTAATCGATTAAGTTTTCAATCAGCACTTCAGGTGCTTTTCATTTATTGGCAAAGGTCGCACATTCCTTCCATATGAATTGAAACTTTATTTATTTCATAACTTGGAAGGGCTATTTTTATAGCTTCATCAAGCTCCAGGCAACTTACGATGTTACATTTCGTGCATTTAAAGTGCGCATGATCGTGTTTGTGTGTATTTGTATTGCAACTTTTCCCACAAATAGCGTAATAAATTTCATTGTTTTCTTGAAAAGCTTTGTGTATAATCCCTTTATCGAGGAGTGATTCTAGCGTTCTGTAAAGTGTTACCCGGTCAATCGGCTGCATTTGTTTTTGAATTGCAGAATGACGCATGGCAGAGCCATATGCGAACATCTTATCCAGTAAGTTTAGCCGGGTATTTGTTGCTTTAAGGCTTCTTTTTCGAAGCAGCTCCTTGATTTGTATGAGATCCAAAGGGTAAATTAAAATTTAAAGTTAAGACCCAGCGTTGCGCTCAATCCAATGTCGTCAGCAAAATATCTGTGTCTGTTCAAGTACTCTCTGTATTTGGTGTTGAACAAGTTCTCAATTTTGATAAAGCAATTTAAATAATGATTTGGGAATACCAAGCGCGAAGATACTTTTAATCCCAAGAGGTTGTATGTCGATGGTGCTGGACTATAATCCTGTGTGGAAAGGATGTTGTTTTGTTTGAAGACCGTCTTGTTGTTTATGTCAATCTCAAATTCTTCAGCACGAACGTTTTCAAACAGATTTATAGATCGATCAAACTGGTATTTTAAACTGGTAAATAAATTGTTTGATGGAAGTGATATGAGGGGCTCATTATTGGATGTGTCCTTACCGCGAAGAAAACTATAGCGAATGATTCCTTGTATGGAATTTCGGATGGTGATTTCACTTGAAAAGTCAAATCCATATATCCGAGCATGGGTTTGCTCGTATTTAAAATAGGGGAAAGCACCACGAATGGTCAGTTTCATCTCGTTTTGGGGCTTTAAGAAAATATAATTTTCAAAACTTTGATGGAACGCTAGGGCGCTAAGCGAGAATTTTGTGCTTGGCACCCACTTGTATTCTAGGGTGTTTTTAAACGCTTTTTCGGTTTTCAGATGGATGTCTCCATCTTCTATAGCGCTTACTCCTTGATGTACACCACTACTAAATAATTCGTTGATTCCCGGGTTCCGGGTTGCATAACCGGTGTTGAATAAAAGGGATTGGTTTTTTGATAAATCAAATTTAAAGGAGGATGCTGCACTGAGGTTGTGAAAATTATTTCGGAATCTCTTCGATGTTCTTGGTATCGTATTCTGGATGGCTACAATGTTTTGATTTTCTATGTCGTATCGAAGACCCATGTTGATCAGTAAAAAACCTTTCTTTTTCGATACAACACCAAACAGACCTCCTTTAAAGGATATGTAATCGGGGATTAAGGGCGATGTTTTTGTTTCAGGATTGTTTGTGTTATCGGAAATGATGTTTTGATTTCCGAGGGTTAACTTCCAGGAATTTTTCATTTTCCGGGTGTATTTCACTTCGGTATTCAATGTGTTTTGAAGTAAGCTGAGCATGGGTAAATCACTCCTGCCACCACGCCTGATGTCAAATTCTTTTCTGTTGTTTTGTTGGGCAGCGATAATGAATTTTAGTTCTTCATCCTCATTGATAAGATACGTAGCGTCCAGTTTGGCCAAATGATGAGCAACCTTTTGCATGGGGGCGTTAATTTTGTAGCTAAAGTCCTCTTCTGTAAAAAAGGGAACGTCTCGACTCAGGCCTCTTTTTAGGTCGGTTAAATTTCCAATGTGAGCCCCTCTTAACACCCCTAGGTTGGTGTTAAATGTACTCCCGTAAAAGTTGAGGAAAAAGCGTTCACCCCACGATTTTTCCAATTGAATGGAAAAGTTTGCCTCTTCAACTCCGGTATTCCTCAGGTAGTAGTCTGATGTTTTCTTATCCCCGTATTTTTTCAGTGTCCCATTGATTCGCCAAGCCAATTTGGGCGTGTATTTTTCCAATTGGATGTTCAGATTGTTTCCTCGCCCGTTGGTTTCGAAGGCGTAATTTACATATCCGTGAAGATGAGGTTCATGCGCAATTTTTTTGGATTCCATAAGGATAACACTCCCTAGGTTTCCTCCCCCATAGCCAATGGCATTTGCGCCTTTTATGATGGTAATTCTATTTGAGCTGAGAGGATCTATTTCTGGAGCGTGGTCTTTGCCCCACTGTTGGCCAGATTGAATGATGCCGTTATTGATGATGCTGAGTCGATTCCCAAATAA
>Ga0115562_1002983_pt1 | contig 11400 bp, 13 predicted proteins | sample COGITO_mtgs_1105_6_FD_87200 | JGI IMG/M metagenome (GOLD analysis project Ga0115562, IMG submission 87200) | Pelagic marine microbial communities from North Sea - COGITO_mtgs_110516 | ecosystem: Environmental > Aquatic > Marine > Epipelagic | place: Germany:Helgoland, sampling site Kabeltonne...
ATCTCCCGCCCTCCGAAAAAACGAAGGGCACAAACTGGCGGACTTTTACTCCGCTACAACTGCAAAACGCAGCCGCTTCTGTGGACCAATATTGCTCCGCGTTTTACATCTTCATAATAGATATAATTTGGGAACCAGACATCATGCTTTGCGAACAGTTCTTTGCGCCAAAGCTTGTTCCAAAAAGCAGGGTTAGTAAGTCCAAAGATATTCACCGAATTATTATCGTTCATTACAAAATCATTGGAATGCCCAATTGATTTTGAGGTAGAACGGTACGCAGAAATTTCTTGGCCACCTTCATCAACCCGTCGAAAGCCTGCGATAATAAGGTCAATTTTTGCGTCTGGATTGTCCAATATGGGTTGTAATAAGTTTTGCAGGAATCCTGAATCTACCCAGTCGTCGCTATCTAAGCTTGCAATGTATGCACCCTTCGCCGAACGGATTGCCGTGTTTCGTGCACCACCTGGCCCAAGATTTCTATCATGCCTAAGAACGGTAAGTTGTGGCAAAGCATCATGAAATGTTTCGGCTATATCCGCAGCATTATCCGGGCTACAATCATCGACACAGATGACTTCGAAGTCTCTAAATGTTTGATCCGCCAGTGATGTGAGGCACTTAGCGACAAATTGCTCTGTCTTAAACAAAGGGACTACGACCGTAACCAAGGGCATTATCTGATCCAACATTCTTCGTTTTTCTTAGTATTTCGTAGCAAGCGGCGAGAGCCAAGGTGAGCATTTCAACTGTTATGGTCATTCGGAAAAATGTCCAGCGCCATAGTCACCGAAGGCAAATGCGATGCTCCGCGATGTGGAGTACCGATCAAACTTCCGGGTTCTTCTTGGAGTTTGACCAAGTGCATCGATTGCACCCAGGGCCGCGGACTGGGTAATGTTGCATGGCTCGCTGGCGACAGCGATGCCCTGCAAAAGCGTGCAGGACCTGAAGTCGATGAATTTCGCAATGAGTTGTCAACTCTTCTCGCTAAGCCTGCGCGCGCGGCACCAAAGCGTCAGGGCACTGGCGGTTGGCTAAACGGATTGAAGGTTCTGGACCTCACGAATGTAATTGCAGGCCCCACCATCGGCTCCACGCTGGCGCGCTTTGGCGCGAAGGTTACTCTTGTCCAACCGGTCGCCCCCTCGGTCGATCCTTGGAATGCGATTGTCTTTGGCCTCCAAGCGCAGCGAGGCAAGCAGAGCATTTTGCTAAACCTGCGCGATCCGTTGGGGCAAGATGCCTTGTGGCGGATGGTGGCGGAGGTTGACGTCATCACGATGAACGGCACGGATGCACAGCGCGATGCCCTTGGCCTGACCGAAGAGCGTCTGGCCGAGATCAACCCAAAACTGATCCTTGTGCAACTCGACGCTTTTGGCGGGCCAAAACGCGGACCAAAGGCAGACCATCTGGGCTATGATGATTTGGCACAGGCGGCTACGGGTGTAATGACGCGCTTTGGTGGCGGCCCGGACACCCCTGAAGAACATGCACATTTTGGGACCATCGACGTGCTGACGGGCTATTGCGCCTGCGTGGCTCTTGGTGCTGCGATGGAAAGGTTGCGTGTCACCGGCCGGGGGAGCGTCGCACGGGCAACACTTGCCGCAGCAGGCGAGATGATTCAGGCACAGTTCATGTATGATTATCCCGGCCGCGCACCGTTTGACGAACCAACTGGGCGTAATGCTCGCGGATGGGGTCCGTATTACCATTGCTATGCTGCTGCTGACAGTTGGATGTTCTTTGCTGCACCGACCAAGCGGCAAAACGCATTGGCGCGGGTGCCTGAATTAAAAGACTTAGTGGAAATGGAAGAGGATGGATTGATAGACGCATTGGCTGCACGCTTTGCAAAGGCACCGATCGCGTATTGGGCCGAAAGCTTTGCGGGAACGTCTGTTGGTGTGGTGCCTCTTGGGTCGCTGATGGGCACGCGGGAAGAAGGCTTGCAGCTGGAAAGCAGTGGCGAGATTGACATAAAAGAGGCGACTTATCGCGCTGTGCGTCATGATACACACCCGATGGGCCGCTGGGTAGATCTGGCCGCACCCAATGCGGTTCGCCCGACACGGACCCATATCACCATTCCAGGACCTGCCCCTAAATATGGCTCAGAGACGCGGGCGATATTGAAGCGGTTGGGTTATACCTCTGAAGATATCGATTCAATGATCGTGCAAGGTATTGCTTCTGAAGCCTGGTCGGAAAAATATCTGCCGGAGTAGAAAGATGAAACATACCGGTATTGGACCCGTCATTACGCCCAGAACCCGCGCGCGGGCACGACATATTCTGGACAACTACTATATCGGCCCGTCACGCCAAATGTTCCGGACCGCTTTGGCACGGCTTGAGACTATTCAAGCTCAGAAGCGGACCTTTGTTCACGTAACTCCAGATGGCAGCTTTGGGCCGATAGTGACAAATGCCGTGCCATGAACATTTCTACATGAAGGGCAGGAAACGGACTTTCGCCGCGCCTTGCACCGAGGTCTGCTGTGAGGGAATTTGTCGCCATTCGCCTTAATGTAAGCAGTGACCGCTGCCAGCGCCCAAGCGGTCATTGGGTTTTCAAAAGTAGGGTAGAACCCCACACTTATTGGCGAGCTGACAGCTTCCACGAGTTGCGTTGGGATACTGCAATTGAAGTCAGGGAAGCAGCTGCATGACATCACTGGAACGGATAACAAGCAATTCTAACCAAACACCTTGTCAGTCGATCACTTGTTGCAATCGATCCAACGCGACATCAAACCCTTGTCACGGAAACACTCGTCGGGAACGCTGCTGCGTTTATATCTCGCAATTTTTTCAGCAAAAGCAACCTGCTTTGAGGACGGATAGGCGTCAAATCGGCTTGATTGCTTTGGTTTTTGCTGCTGTTCGATCCACTCAGACAAGCTGCGCCGGTTTTGTTGAACGTCCCAAGGCAAAACCGCTCCTGACTTTGCAGACAAGAACCTGGCGAACTTCAACTGTTTTTCGGTGACTGGCAGCTGATAGTAGTCATTTGACTGGATGTGGTGGCTATCTGATGTAGTTGAATCGAGCATATTTCCCTCCGTGGTCGCTCACATTAATAGAACAAAGAGTGAACAAAAGCAAGTTTTCTCAACAAACCTGTTTTTCTGACGAGCCGTTTCGGTTTCAGACCGCGTAGCGATCTTCGTGGACCCTAGACATCTTCAGGGTATTGAGTTCATCGCTGCCTTTGCCAATGCCCGTTTTCGGGAAAAATGATTTGAAATTTGGTCGACGCTAACCAGTGCTGCAATGCATCTCGATGAAAAGGTATAAGTCATTGTTTTATATAATTTAATTCACCTCATCTTTCACTTCCCTTCGCGACTTGCCGTTTTGGGAGCAGATGGCGGCGATGCAGCAGATTTCTACATCCTCAGGCGACCTTGTTTCAGGTGTATTGAACCCGACCAGCCGAACATTTGCCCGTTCACCACTTATTGTAACTGTATCGCCATCTATCACACGGATATCGCGCGCCTGAAGCATTCGGGAATTGAGATTGGCACTGGGTGAACTGCGCACCTTTGGGGAAGTTACCGGGTTGGTCGCACCACTACGCGGGACCGTCGACAGAAAGCTAGACGACATCCAGCCAGTTCCTACCGATGACGCAATCTGCGTCCACCCTGCCTGCCGTTGTAGCTGGCGAACGCGAGCGCCCTCGGTCAGCTGCCCAATAACGCGATGTTCAGTTCCCGGTCCTGCACGCTGATTCACGGTGCTGCCTGTCACGTATAAGTAAACGGCTGAGTTTGTCGGCGCTACTTGCGAACGTCCGGAACTACGCGAACTGTTATTATCAAACGTAGTTCCCAGCATGCTCAATAGCCCCATGACCAACAATGCAGGGATCAACAATACAGCTCGCGAAGCTTTACGGACTGCGCGTTGCGGCGAATAGAGTACTCGCCTAGGTGACGCTGGCCGATAGGGTGTGCGCTTTTGCTTGGGTTGCGTGTTTCGGGGAATGCTCTGTTTGGGGACACTTGGGCGTCTTGTTTGTGAAGACTTAGGAACAGACGCGGGAGCCTTATCAACGCGTTCCTTTTGGATTCCCAACAGCTGATGGAGCTTCCGATACTGTGCAGTCGTCAATCGTGTGCTGCCACCCGAACGATCAAACTTGGCAGCCATATCAGTCAAGAACGAACGCTCCCAATCATTCAAGCTGGCGTTCGTCAGCCGATCACTCAGCTTCTCTTTGATCAAATTCGTTCGCTCTTTAGAGAACGGCATGAGTGCAGTGCCTTTCTTGCAACCTACACCTGCATCAAATTCGAAGTGTTGCCGAGTTACAAGGGTACGACTTCGCCCCGCTTGCTTCCACAGTGCTTCCAGCGCTGTTATGGGAACGCAAAAAGCCACCCGAGGGTGGCTGTTAGCATCTTGATATTATTGTGTATTGTTGGTTGCGGGAGGACGCATTGATCTAGACCGCTCCTCAGAAGGATTCTTCCTTGGCAAATGAAGGACCAAGTAATACCTCTGACAATATTAGCGGGAAGCGGACCTTAGCTGCTAGTGAGACAACTTGGCTACTCAAGGTTAGTAGCCGACATTCAGTTCTCGCTGTAGGGGCGTCGCACATTTGCCGTTAGGGCTGCTGGCTTTTGATCAGGTGCCTGCAGCGGAACCTAGATGATGCAATATCCGAATCTGCTTTTTGCACCAAACGATCTATTCTAATAAGTTGGCAAGCTTCGTCACACGAGATAGTGCCACCTGGCGAGTCTCAGCCAGCACAAAGCCGTTGAGCAAGTTTGCTCCTTTAGCCGCTGGAAGCAGTGCCTGATCTATCAGACGTGTCGGAACAAACCAACCGTCAGCGATCGGACCTGCGATGATCGATGTAACTTCGGTCATTGGCCGAACAGATCGAACGGCGAAAGATGCACTGACTTCCATGCCGCAGCGCGCCACGGCAGAATCATAGAGCAACACCTGTGGCGTTGATGAATTAATGCGGAAATTCGGATCAAAGACCACGAAACGTCCATCCCGTAATAGGCCGATGTCCAGCCCACAAATTCCCCGGAAACCCTGGCGAAATGCGGCTTCAGCAACTTGTATCGCCAGCGTGATACCACCAGCCGTAAAAGGCACGGCAGGATCAATGATGCTGCCCGATTGCTTGCCGGGCGCTGCAAATGTTTGCTCGGCGGCACCCAAATAGGTTACGCCGCTGTCGACAACACCCAAGTTCGCACACCAACAAACCGCCACATCGACGGCCTCTTCGACGAGAATACGGTCGATGCCCAGCTTTTCAAAATCGGACCGAGCTGCATCGATATCGTCGTCCGTTTGCACGTGACGTAAGGCATAGCCCCAACCTGTCGCATCCACGCCAGCGGCCTTCAGGTACGCCGGGAGCTCGGGCAAATCCATTCCCAACTGTGCGCAAGTCAGCACGCGGCGTCTTGGCAAGGCGTCAGCAGGGACCAATTTGATTAGCTGTTCCTTACTGTTCAACTGCGCCCACAGAGCTGGTGACACAACATGGGCGCTGTCGGCAAACCGGCCCTCGCGCAATGGATAGGGCCAGAACAGACGTTTGCCTTGCTCGATCAGGCTATCGGCCATGGCCTCGGCTTCGGTACCTGTTTGGTAGCAATGCATATCTTCGTTAATCTGCAATCCTGCATCATCCAGACAAGACAAGATCTCATCTGATGCGCAAGAGAAATGGCGCACAGTTGACAGGTTGTTCAGTGCCCCAAGCATCAGACTTGTGACCGCATCAATGTTCAGAGCTTGGAAACCGAGCAGCCGCGTCTGATGCAGATCGCTGCGCGCCATGTATGCTGCATCTTTGGGGTAAAGCAAATCAGCGGACACCATTGGTCTTAACCGAGGGAGCGGTGTCATGGCAAAAACTCAGTGGCTGCATTGGCGAGAGAAACTACTCTAGGTGATTTGGGGTCGCCCACAAAGGTCGGTGTCTTATTGGCGTCTAACAAGATTGCGCGATCTCCATGCACAACATAGTCAAATTTGCCGTAGTCGAACCCCATGCTCTGGCGCGCAGCTTCAAGCTCTGGCGGGACTTCCTCAATGTATTCGTGGCGGACAATTGAGCCAACTTTGACCATAGGATCAGTTGAGAATAGCTTGAAACCGTAACTTGCTGAACCCAAGAATATCCAACCGCGGATCGCGAACAGGTCTCCTTCCCGTTCCGGCATGAAGCGTTCTACCAATAGATCATCGCGCGCCCAAACCCAGTTAGGCACTTCGCTCAGCGTGTTCAAAACCGGATAGACCCTGTCTGGCAAACACCGCGCCAGCTTCCAGTTGCTTCGCGCGAACCGTCTTTGAACGCGCGCGAGCCGCCTTTGAACATCGAGTAGCCGACTACGGGTTGAGAATCGCTCAGGAGTGCCAAAATAGTTTTGATTGGTCTTCACGATGACGGGTCCATCCCAATCGTCTGAGGCCGCCAGCATGAGTTCTGAATAAATTCGCTTTGAAATATCAAGAACCTTGCCATTCAGAACTCTCATGCCATCTCGCGCAGGTGGGATGTCCGAGGTACTCAATCGCGTGAAATTATGATGCAGAAAGCCTAGATCAGCGGTCGGTTCAAATTCCAAACCGATGTCAACCTCTATGCCAATCTCGCGCCAATGCGCGACAAAGGCATACAACATAAAGTTTGCCTCTCTTGCACTCGAATGGGAAATACTAATCCGTGACATGCTGTCTTGTCGTCGATCCAGTTTTTGGATGGCCCACATGAATTACAAATTTTGGCTGCATTAGATTTCCTATTTGGAGGTACTGTGGGCGATTCAGTTAAATTAGGCTTGTATCAGGTCACCACCGCCAGCTCGTTGGCTTTTCATCCAGATTTTCTGCAAGCTTAGCGTAAACCGGTTCAAGCTTCTTCCTAATGCATTTTTTCTGACTGGGTGTTATCTCAACGCCTCGAGCAGCATTAACGCGCTTCTCGAAATCAGCCTGCTTGCGTTCAATCCCTAAGAAATCGCATAGGCTCTCAACTGCGTCTTCGTTAAACAACTCTTCATAGATGAAAGTTTTCATTGGGATGTCAACTCCAGACCTGTGATAGGCATCAAGGGTCAGACAGTAATCAGACCTTTGGTACATTAAACTATCCGGTGTTAAACTATCAATTAAATCATCAACGCTGCAATTCTTTCGTCGCAGAATATGCTGAATATTAGAGGCAATCCGGTCAGTAGGATCACGCATGAAAAACAATAGTCGTGTCTCAAACCCCATGCTGGAAATTCGGCGATAAGTTTCCGGTGGCATAAGCGAATACTGCGGACAAATCTCACCAAAATGAGATTCATCACCAACACGCCTGGCAAAGTAATCTTCGTATTGTTCTACTGAGTGCATTTCATCAAGTTCTGCAAGTGTCTGCAGAGTTTCCCATGTTCCGACAGCAGGTGGGTAACCAGAATCTTTAGCAAGCAATATCTGTTTCATTCGATACATACGGAACTCAGATCCGCGGTGACGTAAGGGATTGCTATCCATCTTATTCCAAAAGTTCATTTCTTTTATTGTAGAATGAAAAACTTGTGGATGACTGCGCAAGAAATGTGAAACCCATGTGGTGCCGGATTTCATAGCGCCTATTCCGATAAAAAGAACCCGCCCCTTAAGGCGCGACCTATCTGGAGTTTCTGCGAACTCAAAACTTGTTTTTTTTCGGCGTCTTAGCCGCTTTACTAGCTCTATCAAGCCACCCTCCAATTAACTCTTATCCAATGTTGAAGTCACGATATCTGTCACGTGATCGTCAAGGGTACCATATATCTTGTTCAGTTGTGCAATTGTGGTTAGAATTGCCGTGTTACGGGCACTGTAGCGCTCTCGGTGCGATTTCTGGCCATCCAGTCTCTTTGCTCCAGATGATAATCGAAGGACAACACCAGATGTATATCGATAGCGATACTTGTCTGTCATTTTGTTGGATTCTATTGGCGCCCATGGCGGATTTTCCCACCTTCGCCACGGCCCTAGCACACCCAATGAATTCAACAATGACGTCTTATCACGAAATCCGTATGGGAACCGTTCATCAAACTGATACCGTGCAAGGCAATGAAATGCTATCTGTGGCTCTTCTGAACTTTCTGGTTCACGGCTCGAGTTTTTATAGTCCTCATTTTCTTCCAATCGATGCATAGGTATGATTTTGTAAGGTGTAAACGGCAGTGTCTTGGAATCCGCATAGAAGCGTTTGAACGATGCGGCGCTAAAGATGCAACTGCCATCGAGTACTACGGTCCATTCTGCTACCTTCCTGCCCGCCTTGATCGCAGCATTGCGCGCCCCGTTGACATTCATTGCATAATTAATCTTAGGTCTACAGGCCAATATCTTCTTGCGCATTTGCGATTGAAAGCCATGACTATAGAATTCCGGAGAAGTAAAGAAATCCAGTGATCCGAAAGGCTCCAAGTTCCAACCCAGAGCAGCATATTCATCAGCGACAAATGGCAGAACAAGTACTTCGTGGCCGTACTCTGCTATCAATCTCTGGGCTTCTTTTTGTTCGTTCGCATCAGTCAGCCTGTTTAAAATGAACAGTTTTGTCACATCTGTAAAATTTGGCTCATGCTCTAAGATGAACCGAAGATTTGTAAGCATTTGGCCTTTCCCGTGCCGCGGAAACAAGTCATTTCCCACGACTCGTGCTATAATAACCGAGCCCGCAACATTTTCGGGAACGTCCGGACGACTAAGCGAACTTGCAAGGGTTAAGAAGCGTAGAAATCGCATCTTCGCTGCACGAAGAAAACTTCCGAACTTTTTTGGCAGCATCTCGAAACACTTTCATCTTGGTTTTAGGAACGATTTAATATGACTATATAATGTACTACGCATTTTTTTTTGTAGTAATTTACGGTAGTGTTCGAGCAGTGCATCAAAGTCAGGGGGAAGCACATTTCGACCAACGTGTAATTGGTTGCCAGCGGCCGGTTCAAAGAGTTGCCGCCTATGCAATCGTGAAGCGACAGCAGCGTTGCTGTGTGTGAATCGCTCCATAAACGCCTTTGCATCTGCCTCATTGACCTTCCGCGGCGGTCCAGTAACCTCTACAGCAATTTGATTTTTTAGTGCAACAAATGTCTCATTACGCCGGCCCGAGGCAAGACGGGTCGGAAATTCGGCATTCAGTCGTGCAATAATATATTGAGCGGTGAGGCTCATCGCATTATTTAGAACAACACCTTTACTGCCAGGTGTAAGTTTAACATCTAGCATTGCTTCAAACCGTGCCACTGCATCAAGCTTAATTCCGCCATCTTCGTATAGCCAGATGTGAAATTTCTCGGCCGGAACATAACCGGCAAATCGTTCGATCAAACGAGCGTAGTCGTAATAGTGTTCAAAATCAGATATGTATCTATTCACAGGCACCGATACATAGGCATGTTCGTGTAGATCGTCAAAGATATCATCCGTGCCTCTATGGCCGGCACGAATTACTGTGCTGAATCGGCTCACCGCCAATTTGTCTTGCTGTCTAAGCACCAGCACAACATGTATCTCGTCAACATAGGCACTAAAATAGGAAAAAAGGCGATCAATCTCTGTTTGTGTGTGGAGCCTGCTATGAATCAGCTCAGAGCTGAGTAAAAGTGTGTGCCAATCTGGCCCTTCTCCCATTTCGTGCGCTAAATCCTCTGCAAAACTAGTCCGGAGCTTCGTTTCGTCCTCCCCTCTCGCTGCCATGAAGTGAGCCTTGATGTTATCAACAACCCCGTCGTCTAGGCTGGATGCAACTAAGCGAGTATGATTTTTAGGTCCTGCCGATTGAGGATATAAAACTCCATGACTCCGGAGGGATTTTCGGCTAAGGGCCAGGCACTCTTGCAATGAAGTTGTACCGGTTTTCTCTGTTCCAATGTGTAGAATAGCTCGCTTTGGTTTGTTTGCAGCATTGCTCATGAATGAAAGTTCGTTCTTTTCTAGTTAGCTTTGCATTGCACCTTCTCGGCAAGCGAAGGAGTGCTTCTACTGCTGTGGAGTGGATTGAGTGAACCTAACAGAATTGTAATTGCAGCGCTTATAGTCGTTCCAATGTCTTTGGCCTTCTCCTCTTCACGTCCGTCAATTTAGGCAAGTTCTGTTCAGGTTTCGGCCCAGTTTTGACCGTTAAGCATACTCCACCCGGGTTATGCCAGCGAGGCTTGTATGCAGACGGTGGTGGTTGTGTCTGATGTTAGCGCTCATGTGTCAATTTACGGTTATTTGCTAATAGAGCGTTTGTTGCTCATCATGTCCTTCGTCAAGGCTTTTGAACCAAAGGCAGCTCAATCTAATTGAGAGTTCGGCTCAGCTGGTTGATTTGATTATGCGGATTGCTGGCGGTAATGCAAGCGTCGCGCGTTATTCAAAAGAGTAGAAAGCCGACGGGCCCAAATACAAAGGTCACTGCCATTCACGGAATGACCAGGTTCAGGACCCATTAATCGGCTTGATCCTGAGTTGTTGTCATGTTTCACGAACAGAGTTGGTCCTAGGGTCAGGACCCATTAAATGCCTTGATGCGGGTTTGTCGTCATGATTCACGAGCTCCAATGATTTGGGGGTACGGTGAGCAATCTTTACTGGCTAACCGACACACAGATGATGCGGCTTCATCCGTACTTCCCAAGAAGCCGAGGTAAGCCACGCGTCGATGATAGGCATGTTTTGAGCGGTATTATCTTCATCAATCGTAATGGGTTACGCTGGTGTGATGCGCCCGCCGCGTATGGTCCACCCAAGATGTTTTACAACCGCTGGAAGCGCTGGAGCGATATGGGTGTGTTCGCCCGGATAATGACTGGGTTGGCGGCGGAAGCACCCGATAATAAGACCATCTCGATTGACGCGACCTATCTCAAAGCACACCGTACTGCCTCAGGTCTGGGGCTAAAAAAGGGGGGCGTGGACGTCTGATTGGTCAAACAAAGGGCGGCATTAACACCAAATTGCGTGCCGTCACTGACACCAGCGGTCGCCCCATCCGCTTCTACATAACCGCCGGCCAGGTCAGCGATTACACCGGCGCAGCAGCGTTGCTGAGCAGTTTGCCGGATGCGGAATGGTTGCTCGCCGACCGAGGTTATGATGCAGATTGGTTCCGCGAGGCCTTGTCAGACAGGGGCACAAGGCCCTGCATCCCAGGCCGTAAGTCACGCAAGAAGATCGTTAGATACGACAAACGCCGCTACAAACGCCGCAACCGCATTGAGAGAATGTTTGGCAGGCTCAAAGACTGGCGACGCGTTGCAACCCGCTATGACCGATGCCCCAAGGTATTCCTCTCAGCAATCGCCCTCGCTGCAACCGTCATATTCTGGTTATGAGTCCTTAGCCTAACTACTGGTCCGA
>Ga0115562_1002991_pt1 | contig 11389 bp, 10 predicted proteins | sample COGITO_mtgs_1105_6_FD_87200 | JGI IMG/M metagenome (GOLD analysis project Ga0115562, IMG submission 87200) | Pelagic marine microbial communities from North Sea - COGITO_mtgs_110516 | ecosystem: Environmental > Aquatic > Marine > Epipelagic | place: Germany:Helgoland, sampling site Kabeltonne...
CCATGTGCATTTGGCTGCGACCGTTGAATTCATTCACACTGCGACCTTGCTGCATGATGACGTCGTCGATGAAAGCAGCCAGCGTCGTGGGCGTCCGACGGCGAATTTGCTGTGGGACAATACCTCTAGCGTTTTGGTCGGAGATTACCTTTTCGCGCGGTCTTTCCAATTGATGGTGGAAACCGGTTCACTGCGGGTTCTTGATATATTGGCCAATGCGTCGGCGACGATTGCCGAAGGTGAAGTGCTGCAACTCACTGCGGCCAGCGATCTGGCAACAACCGAAGAGATCTATCTGCAAGTTGTTCGGGGCAAGACCGCGGCGCTTTTCTCTGCTGCGATGGAAGTTGGCGGAGAAATTGCAGGTCAGGATGCCGCGACCAAGCAGGCGCTTTTTGACTATGGCGATGCTTTGGGCATTTCGTTCCAGATCGTTGATGATTTGCTGGATTATGGTGGCACAAAAGCAACCGGAAAGAATGTGGGCGATGACTTCCGCGAGCGTAAGCTGACACTGCCCGTGATCCGCGCAGTCGCTGCGGCTGACGCTGAAGAACGCGCGTTTTGGGTGCGTACAATTGAAAAGGGTCGGCAGGAAGAGGGCGACCTTGACCATGCAATCGCTTTGCTTGCCAAACACGGCACGATGGAAGCGACGCGGCAAGATGCGCTGGCTTGGGCCGAAAAGGCCAAGTCAGCCTTGGATGCAGTTCCCGACCATGCGCTGAAGGCAATGCTGGTCGATCTGGCGGATTACGTGGTCGCGCGGATCACTTAAGTCAGCAGCAAGCAACCCCGATGTTTAGGGTTGCTTGCGTTGCTAGGTTAATCAGGCACCCGGTTTGCTGCAACGGCTGCTTGCGCGCTGGCAACAAGGGCGACACCGTCATATCCTTTGGCATCCATCTCGGCGATCCATGCTGCCGTCACGTCGGCACCAAGCGCTTTGATCCGGTCCGTTTCAGCCTCTGACAATTGGGCAATCTCATTGCCATCCGCAGCCATCAGATCGCGGCCAACAACGTCACCGGTGTCATGGGCGCGACCGGCCCACATGCTTGCCATCATGCCGGAGTTGGCGTCGATGATGGCGCGCAAGTCATCAGGCATGCCTTCATAGACATCCTTGTTCATCGCCCAGATGAAATAGAGATTATAAAGCGCCTGATCACCCGCCACATCCGTGTGGCTATCGGTCAGTTCGTCCAGCTTGAGTGACGGCGACATCTCCCAAGTGATCACGCCGCCATCGACAACACCGCGCGATAGGGCTTCGGGGAATTGTGGGACGGGCATGCCGATGGGTGTGGCACCAAGTTCTTCCAACAACAAAGTCGCAGGACGGGACGGGCCGCGCAGTTTCAAACCTGCGAAATCCTCGACCGTCTGTACCGAAGCACCGCGCTTATGCACAATGCCGGGCCCATGCATGTGCGCAGCAATGACTTGCACATCGGCGAAATCATCCATGAGGTACTCTTGCGTGAACTCCCACGCGGCAGCGCTGGCTTCCTCTCCGGACTTGGTTGTCATGAAAGGCAGCTCCATCGCCTCTGCTTCGGGAAAGCGGTTTGGCTGATAGCCAGGGATCACCCAGCCGCCATCAATCGCCCCATCGCGGATCAGGTCATACTGGTTAGGAGCTGACCCGCCCAATTGCATAAAGGGATATAGCTCGACCTTGATGCGGCCTTCGGATTGCTCCTCGATTGCATCAGCCCAAGGCTGCATGAAATAGGTGGGGTTTGCACTGGCAGGGGACACAAAGTGCTGAAAGCGCAAAGTGACTTCTTGAGCGGAAACAGTAGTTGCGGATAGGCCAACAGCGGCCAGCAAAGCGGCAGATTTCATTAGGTGCATAGGGTGCATCCTTTTCATCAAGTTTTCAGGGGAAAGGCGTCACCGCTAGCGACCCAACAAACATAGGGACCTTCGCCCTTAGTTGCAAGTCATTCGCAAGAGGGGAAAACGCAGGCGATTTTCCCTCTAAGTCTAAGCGCTGTAGGTCGGGTGGAACATACCTTTGGGCGAGAGCGTGAATATCTCACAGCCATCCGCTGTGATCCCAATAGAATGCTCAAACTGTGCCGACAGGGATTTGTCGCGCGTCACAGCTGTCCAATCATCGCCCAAGACCTTGGTCTCAGGACGGCCCAGATTGATCATGGGCTCGATGGTAAAGAACATGCCTTCTTCAAGTCGCGCACCAGTGCCGGGGCGACCGTAGTGCAAGACATTGGGTGGCGCATGAAAGACGCGGCCCAATCCGTGCCCGCAGAAATCACGCACGACAGACATGCGGTGGCTTTCAGCATAGAGCTGGATTGCGTGACCGATATCGCCAAAGGTATTGCCGGGCTTGGCCGCCTCGATGCCTTTCATCAAGGCGTCATGGGTTACTTGAATCAAACGTTCTGCCTTGCGGGGCAAATCACCAGCGACGTACATTCGGCTGGTGTCGCCAAACCATCCGTCCACAATCACGGTGACATCGATGTTCAGGATATCACCATCCTTCAGTTTCTTGTCGCCGGGTATGCCATGGCAAACGACGTGGTTCACCGAGATACAACTTGCGTGCTGATAGCCCTTGTAACCAATCGTGGCTGACACAGCGCCAGCCTCTTCGACCCATTGGGTGATCAACCGATCCAGCTCGCCCGTGGTCTGTCCGGGGACAACATGGGCTGCGATATCATCAAGAATTTGCGCAGCCAACGCCCCTGCTTTTGCCATGCCAGCAAAGTCGTTGGGCTCGTAAAGCCGGATACCATCTTTTGTCAAATGCGCTTTGTTCGTTTCCACGGGCCGCGTTCCTTTTTCGAATTACGGTGGCACATAGGTGAATTATACGGAAAGTTCTAGGCCCGGAACGGGATTGGATCGGCCAGAGTGATGCCCGTTGGATCAATTTTGCAGCCCTGCGCCAGAACAGTCACACCAGCCGCTGCTGCAAGATCAAAAGCGGCCTTATAGGCTGGGTCAATGTCGCTTGCCAAAGTCACCACATTGCAATCGGTACGCTGCACCAAGTAAAACATGATAGCGCGATGACCTTCGTCCACCATCCGCGCAAGTTCCGCCAAGTGTTTTGCCCCGCGCGCCGTAACGCTATCGGGAAATTCTGCCACGCCGGCTTGCCGCGACAGCGTCACACTCTTGACCTCTACGTAAGCGTCCGGCCCATCACCACTCAGCAGAAAATCTATGCGGCTGTTTTCGCCATACTTCACTTCAGGGCGGACCAGATCAAAGTCAGGTAATCCGGGCACCTCATGCGCCATCAACGCTGCTTTTAGCGCGCGGTTCGGAACCGAGGTATCAACGCCCGTAAAGTGCCCATTCTCATGATCCACCAAACGCCAGCCGAACTTGAGCTTCTTTTTGGGGTCCTCATTCGGCTCTAGCCAAACCTTCATCCCTGGCTCGGCCAACCCCATCATTGATCCGGGGTTCGCGCAATGGGCGGTCACCTCGCGTCCGTCCTCCAGCCGCACATCGGCCAAGAACCGTTTGTAACGTTTGATCAAGCGAGCGGGAACAAGGGGCGTGGCAAATTCCATGGACGCGCTATAACCTGTTAGACCAGACAGGAGAACCACGAGATGCCCAACCCAACCGCCGCGATGCTTGTGATAGGCGACGAGATCCTCTCGGGCCGGACGCGCGATGCGAATATGCACTACCTTGCCGGGCAGTTGACCGAGATGGGGATCGATCTGAAAGAGGTCCGCGTGGTCAGCGATGACCGTGATGCGATTATTGCAGCAACCAAGGCGTTATCGGCGGGCTATGATCATGTATTCACCAGCGGCGGGATTGGCCCGACGCATGATGATATCACAGCGGATTGCATCGCCGCCGCCTTTGGCGCGCATATAGACGTGCGCGACGACGCACGCGCGCTCTTACAGGCACATTACGACCGCTCCGGACAAGAGTTGAACGAAGCGCGACTGCGCATGGCGCGCATTCCTGATGGGGCGGCGCTCATCGATAATCCTGTCAGCACTGCACCGGGGTTTAGCCTGCAGAACGTGCATGTCATGGCAGGTGTGCCGTCCGTGTTCAAAGCAATGGTGGCAAGCATCTTGCCCACGCTGACCGGCGGTGCGCCGCTGTTGTCGCGGACCTTGCGCATGATGAAGGGCGAGGGGGACCTAGCAGGGCCTTTGGGAAGTTTTGCAGAGGAATTTCCGGATTTGTCTGTCGGCTCATATCCGTTCCAAAAGGATGGGATCTACGGCTCCAACATCGTTGTCCGCGGCAGCGATGCGACCTTGCTGGATACTGCGATGGCCGCACTTGAGACAAAATTCTCCGAATGACCTTTCCGACCGTCCAAAAACTCTATGCCGTGGTCGAGGGCACATGGCCACCTTCGGCCAAACAAGCGCTGGGCCCTTGGGCCATTCGTTTGGATGATAGCGGGAGTAGTCGCGTCAGCGCAGCTACGGCGGAGGCAGCCGTAACTGATGCGGATATTCCAGTGGCCGAAGAAGCAATGCGCGAAGCTGGGCAGTTGCCGCTGTTTATGATCCGCGATGGTGAGAATGCATTGGATGCACACCTTGCAGCGCGGGGTTATGTGATCAAAGACCCCGTCAATCTCTATGCTGCACCAGTGGTGGACGTCGCAACGAAACGGCCACCGCCGGTCACCAGTTTTGAGGTCTGGCCGCCGCTTGCCGCACAGGTCGAAATTTGGGCGGATGGTGGCATAGGCTCAGGGCGGATTGCAGTGATGGATCGCGCGCGGCATCCGAAAACCACCTTGCTGGGGCGGGTCAACGATAGGCCCGCAGGGACCGTTTTTGTCGGCATCGCCGCTGACTGTGCGATGATACACGCGCTTGAAATCGGAGCGCAGCATCGCAGACAGGGGCTTGCCCAGCATCTTACCCGCGCGGCGGCATTCTGGGCGCAAGAAAATGGTGCCGATTATCTGACGCTGGTCACAACACAGGCGAATGTTGGTGCAAATGCGCTCTACACTTCCCTCGGCATGACGCTTGTGGGACAGTACCATTACAGGACTTTACCGGAGTGATCCTTTGACCCAGAAACCCACCGCTCTCGATCTGCCAATGGCCGATCCGCTGCCTGAGGCAACGCAGAAGTATTTTGATGTCTGTCAGGATAAACTGGGCATGGTGCCCAATGTCCTGCAGGCTTATGCCTTTGACGTTGACAAGCTCAACGCGTTCACAGCGCTTTATAATGACGTGATGTTGGCTGACTCGGGGCTGTCCAAACTGGAACGCGAAATGATCGCGGTCATCGTTTCATCGATCAATAAATGCTACTACTGTCTGACTGCACATGGCGCGGCTGTGCGTCAGCTGTCAGGGGATCCGAAACTGGGCGAAATGCTTGTGATGAACTGGCGCGTGGCCCCTCTGGATGCGCGCCAAAAGGCGATGTTGGAATTTGCCGATCTGATGACTGTGGCAAGTGCAAGGATCGAAGAAAAAGACCGTGATGCGCTGCGTCAGGTTGGGTTCTCTGACCGTGATATTTGGGACATCGCCGCCGTCGCAGGGTTCTATAATATGAGCAACCGGATGGCCTCGGCCACCGATATGCGTCCCAACGACGAATACCACGCTCTCGCCCGATGATCCGTATTTGCGCGGCATTGCTGGTCGTTGCCAGTGCTGCGGCGCAGGCCCAGACGCTTGATTTTCCCAGCAACGCGGTCTTGCGTGCCGAGGTCGTGAACCCCGCGGGCAGTTATGCTTTGCCGATGGATATCTGGGACCGCGGTGAAATGCCGGTCCGGACTGTCGAAGGCCGCGTGACGCAACAGGCGTGGCGCATTGATGCGGCATCGCTCACCACCCTGCAATTGGTACGACCACTGCGAGAACAGCTACGGAACGATCGCTACCGGATCATTTTTGAATGCCAGACAGAGGCGTGCGGTGGTTTTGATTTCCGCTTTGCAGTCGCGACATTGCCGCCCCCGGAAATGCGGATCAATATCGGCGACTTTCGCTTTCTGGCCGCAGAACGTACTGGCGAAGACGGGCCGGAATACTTGTCACTTTTCACTAGTCGTACGGCTGCGGCTGGCTTTGTACAGATCACCCATATCGGGCCGATGACGGACGAGCCGGGACCTATTTCATCCGCAGAGTCGGCGCCACTGCGCGCTTTTGGCGCGGAACCCGATGGCTCTCTTACTGTCCAACTTGAGGAAGTTGGGCGCGCGGTGCTTGCAGACTTGAGCTTTGAAACGGGATCTGCGCAACTTGCCGCGGGGGAGTACACATCGCTGCAGGCACTATCTGATTATTTGTCGAATGCCCCTCAACGTAGTGTCGCGCTTGTTGGGCACACAGATTCCTCCGGTTCGTTAGAAGCAAATATCGCCCTATCAAAACGCCGTGCTGCTTCTGTTCTGGAGAGATTGGTCAGTGTATATGGTGCCGACCGTAGGCAGTTAGAAGCCGAAGGAATGGGCTATTTGGCGCCAATAGCCCAAAACCTAACCGAGGCTGGGCGCAAAGAGAACCGACGCGTTGAAGTGATTGTGACATCGACCCAGAACTAAGTGCCCTGCGCGGGTTGCCCCTGTTTCCCACGCACTGCGATTGCGTCCCAAAACCTGACTGTCGCCCGACCACTTTCCTTGGCTTGATAAAGTGCGGCATCCGCCTGTGCAACAAGGGCATCGATAGACAGCTGAGGTTCTGAAATAACTGCTCCAATCGACAACGTTACCGTCAAACCTTGCTGCGCGTCGCTATCAAATGTGATTGGCTTTGTTAGACGTTCACCGATGACGCGTGCCTGTTCAATCGTTGCGTCTTGGAGGTAGATGGCAAATTCTTCGCCCCAAGACGGCCTAGTATATCATTCTGCCGGATATTGCGGCGGAGGGTGTAAGCTATCGTTGTGAGGCAACGGTCCCCTACCTGATGGCCATGGGTGTCATTGATTATCTTAAACCAATCGGCATCCAACATCAGCAAAATTCCACGATTCTTGCGTGCCCTTGCCTTTTCGACCATTTCAAAGAAGGTTCGCCGATTGTTCAAACCAGTAAGTCCATCCTGGCGAGATAGCCGCCAGAGATTTTGTTGAAGGCGAACTTGATACATTGATACGGCAAGAGAAAAAGCGACTAGCGGTCCTCCCACAATTGCAGCGTGAGAAAAGTAGTAAGTTACGGAGTGAGTTCCATAAACTTCGGGGCTATCGAAGTGATATGCAAAAGCAGTGTTAGCCGCAGTGAGGATGGCAACCGATAGCAAAAGACGGACGGCAAAACCTATCCAGCTTCGCGGCGCAAGAAGGCGCATAAATTGATCCATGGAAGTTCCCTCAACGCTCTAGGGGAACTCTAGAATTGAGGTGTTGCGATTGTTTTAACACGCAATAAAAAAGGCGCGACCAATGAAAGCCGCGCCCAGTCAGGTGGGTTTGCACCTTGGGAAAATCACCAGATATCCGGCCCCTTGTCGGCGAATGTATGCGCCAGGAAATCAATGAATGCGCGCACCTTCGGCTGGGTGAAACGGCCCGGCGGATAGACGGCATAGATGCCTTGGGTCTCGACGGGTAAGTCCGGAATCGCTTCTTCAACCAGCCCTTTTTGCTTAGCATCTGCATAAAGAAAACTGGGGAGATAAGCGATGCCAAGCCCGCCAATACAAGCGTTCAAAAGGGATTGGCCGTCGTTCACGGTCAACCAGCCTGCCGTCCGGACTTGCCGCTTTTCGCCCGAAGGCGCAGTCAGCTTCCAGACTGCTGAATTCGCTTGGTTGGAATAGTGCAGCAGCTTGTGCTCGTTCAGATCGTCGATCTTCTCGGGGCGGCCATACTGCTCAAAATACGCAGGGCTCGCGATCATGCGTTTGGTTGTTTCTGTCAGTTTGCGGGCGCGCAGGGTGCTGTCTTCAAGCTCACCAATACGCACGGCCATGTCGAAGCCTTCTGAAATCAGTTCCACATAGCGGTTATTCAGGGCCATGTTCACAGTAATATCGGGAAACTCACTTAGGAAGTCACCCAAAACAGGGGACAGGTGGTTCACGCCAAAATCTGTCGCAACACTAATGCGTAGAAGGCCGGACGGAGCTGATTGCATGGACGTGACAAGAGCATCCGCTTCGCCTGCATCATTCAGTACACGGCGGGCACGGTCGTAATAAGCAAGACCGATTTCCGTGGGGCTGACACGGCGCGTGGTCCGGTTCAGCAAACGCGCACCCAAGCGGGCCTCGAGCGATGACACATGTTTGGAAACGGCTGATTTGGAAATTCCCATCTTCTTGGCTGCATCTGTAAAGCCGCCTTGGTCTACCACCGTGGCAAAGGCCTCCATTTCGGTCAGACGATCCATGAGAATTTCCTAGTTATTTGATACCGTTGTCTCCTATCTGACGATGAAATCGGGCAGGAATGGGACAAATGCCTGACAATACGGGGGTATGAATCGGCTTTGATGCCGATGCGGAAACAGCGAATCGTGTCAAATTACCTTGTGGACAAGGGAATTTACTCAGATTTGCATACTGCCGCATGCCGCAATTGACCTTACGTCAAAGATTGGCAGCAAGCCGCGTCCCTTGGTCGATCGCGCGCTTTGCGTCCAACTCGGCTGCGACGTCGGCACCGCCGATGATGTGCACAGAGCGGCCTTGCGCGATCAATTCATCCGCCAAGTCACGCTGAGGAACCTGTCCGGCACAAAGAACAATTGTATCCGCAGCAATAACCTTTGGGTTCTCGCGGGCTTCGCCATGACTGACATGCAGGCCTTCGGCATCGATCTTCTCGTAGTTTACGCCATCGATCATCTGCACATTCTTCATCTGCAAACCGGCGCGGTGAATCCAGCCAGTTGTTTTGCCAAGCCGTTTACCCAGTTTCTCGGCCTTGCGCTGGAGCAGGGTCACTTGCCGTGTCGGCGCCTCTGGCTTTGGGCCTTCGGGCCGCAATCCGCCGCGCGTCTGCGAGGGATCACCAACGCCCCATTCTTCCAGCCACTCGTCAAGGTTCTCAGTGGGGCTTTCGCCAGTCACCAAGAACTCGGCCACATCAAAGCCGATACCACCGGCGCCCACGATCGCCACAGATTGACCAACCGCTGCCTTGCCGCGCAGCACATCTATATAGGACAGCACATTCGGCCCATCCTGACCGGGGATTTCGGGATCGCGGGGTGCGACGCCCGTTGCAATAATAACCTCGTCGAATTCTGCCAAAGCCTCCGGCGCAGCAACCGCCCCAAGCCGAAGGGTTATGCCCGCCTTCGCGACCATCGTGCGATAGTAATCGACAAGGCCCCAAAACTCTTCTTTGCCGGGCACCTGTTTGGCCATGTTCAGCTGACCACCCAACTCGTCAGCCTTGTCAAAGATCGTGACCGCGTGCCCACGCTCTGCTGCTGTCAACGCGGCGGAAAGCCCAGCTGGTCCAGCACCCACCACGGCAATGGCCTTTGGCGTTGCGGCGGGTGTGATCGTCAGCTCGGTTTCATGGCATGCGCGTGGGTTCACCAGACAAGACGACAGTTTTCCGCTGAACGTATGATCGAGGCAGGCCTGATTACAGGCGATGCAAGGCGCGATCTCGGTCGCCTTTCCTGCCGCCGCTTTCGCCACGAAATGGGCATCCGCTAGGAAAGGCCGCGCCATGCTGACCATGTCAGCGCAGCCATCGGCAAGCACGCTTTCAGCGACTTCAGGCATGTTGATGCGGTTTGATGTGATGATCGGGATATTAACTTCGCCCATCAGCTTCTTGGTTACCCAAGTGAAAGCGCGACGCGGCACAGATGTCGCGATTGTTGGGATGCGCGCCTCGTGCCAGCCAATACCGGTGTTCAGGATCGTTGCACCTGCGGCCTCAATCGCTTTGGCCAGCGTCACGACTTCTTCCCAAGTTGATCCGTTGGGAATCAGATCAATCATCGACAGGCGGTAAATGACGATAAAATCTGTCCCAACGGCTTCGCGCACGCGGCGCACGATCTCGACCGGAAGCCGCATGCGGTTCTCGTATGATCCGCCCCAACGGTCGGTGCGCTTGTTGGTATGCGTCACAAGGAACTGATTGATGAAATATCCTTCTGATCCCATTACCTCGACCCCATCATACCCGGCCTCTTGGGCGCGTTTGGCGGCGGTCACTATATCGCTGATCTGTTTCTCAATCCCGTCTTCATCCAATTCCTTGGGTGGAAAGGGCGAGATCGGAGATTTTGCGGGAGAGGGGGCGACACAATCGGGTGAATAGGCATAGCGGCCGGCATGCAGGATTTGCATTGCGATCTTGCCGCCAGCCTCGTGGACACGGTCGGTCACCGTGCGATGGTTGGTAATATCGTCGTCAGAAAAAAGTCCTGCCGCTCCTGGAAACACGCCACCTTCGGGATTGGGGGCCATGCCGCCTGTGACCATCAAAGCCACATCACCGCGTGCGCGCTCGGCATAGAACTCTGCGACACGGTTCCAATCCTTGGTCTCTTCCAGCCCGGTGTGCATCGAGCCCATCAGCACGCGGTTCTTTAGGGTCGTGAAACCCAGATCAAGGGGTGCCAAGAGTTGGGGATATTGGGTCATGGGGTGCCTCCGCTTTGGGCAATCATGCCCAAAGGTGACGGTCCCGTCACCCTCAACGTCACGTAACAGGTATTGCTGGTTCTAATCTGTAAAAAGTTTTGCGTATGCAGCCCGCTGCGCTAGGCTAATCGGCGACACACAAAGAGGTATGACATGGAAGCGAGTTTTTCCCGGCGCAAGCTTTTGACGCCTACTGAACTGCGCACGTTATCCGAACGGTCCGATCTACGGGGTGGGCTGCAAATGGCGAGCCATATGGGCGCTATTTTCATCGTCGGGATTTTGCATGTGCAAGCCATGGGCACGGCTTGGGTCTGGGTTACGGGACTGGCGCTTGGCGTGCTGCTGAACTTCCTTTACGCGGCCCAGCATGAGCTGTCCCATGCGACTGTTTTCAAGACCCGCAAACTGAACGAGGTTTTCGGGCGCATCATTGGTTTCATCCAAATCTTCCCCCGCGACTATGATCAGGTCATGCACTTCGCTCACCACCAGTACACGCAAGACTGGGAACGCGATGGTGAGCTAGTGCGCGAACCGTATACACTAACCACTTATCTTTTGTGGCTGAGCGGTATCACTTATTGGCGCAATCGCGTCTTTGGCACTGTCCGCCGTGCGCGGGGCACTATCATCGAGCCGTTTATTCGTGCCGAGGAAGAAGCGAAGGTCATTCTCGAAAGCCGCCTGCATGTGCTCGGATATGCGGTGATCGCGCTTTTCTCGCTGATCTTTTCATCATGGGCCGCGCTGACGTTTTGGATCATCCCGATGGTCCTGACCAAGCCGATCCACCAATTGCAAAACACAATCGA
>Ga0115562_1002995_pt1 | contig 11373 bp, 9 predicted proteins | sample COGITO_mtgs_1105_6_FD_87200 | JGI IMG/M metagenome (GOLD analysis project Ga0115562, IMG submission 87200) | Pelagic marine microbial communities from North Sea - COGITO_mtgs_110516 | ecosystem: Environmental > Aquatic > Marine > Epipelagic | place: Germany:Helgoland, sampling site Kabeltonne...
CCTTTGGACAGAATGGTGGGTTTGGATGTCGGGGGCTTTGATCCTCGCAACGCTCGAAGTGTTGATCCCCGGCTATATCTTTCTGGGGTTCGCGATTGGTGCGGGTGTGATGGGATTGCTGATCTTGGTCGGCGTCTCGGCATCCGGACTGGCGATCACTCTGGTGATCTTCGCAGTCTTGTCGCTGATTGCCTATCTGGCGATGCGCAAGTTTTTCGGGCTCAAGACCGGTCAGGTCAAAATCTGGGAAACTGACGTCAACGATTGATGCAGCGCTAAATCGTCGAAACGAAATGAACCCCCAGCCTAGCGGTTGGGGGTTCTTGCTTGTGGTGAGGCCAGTTCGGCCAAGATACCTTGTGCAGCAGCTTTTGGGTTGGCAGCTTGCCAAATCGGCCGACCAACAACTACGTGGTCGGCGCCGTTCGCAATCGCTTGCGCAGGTGTCATGACTCGCTTTTGATCGCCAAGCGCTGCTCCTGCTGGGCGCACGCCCGGCGTGACGATCAGCTTGCCTTCGGCTTCGGGTAGTGCGCGGATCAAAGCGGCCTCCTGCGGGGATGCGATGACGCCGTCTGCACCATTGGACAAGGCAATGCCAGCGCGCTCCTGTACCAGATCAGCGATGTCGCCTGCTTTGATACAAGACGCATCCAGATCGTCGCGGTCAAGTGAGGTGAGGATCGTCACAGCAAGGATTTTCATATCTGATCCGCCAGCGCCTTCACGCGCAGCGCGGACGACATGCGGGTCACCGTGAACCGTCAGGAAATCCAGATCGAATTGTGCTACCCCCCGCACAGCGGCTTCAACCGTGGCGCCGATGTCGAAAAACTTCATGTCGAGGAAAATCCGCTTGCCGTGCTCTTGTTTCAGCTCGTTGGCCAGCGCCAGCCCGCCACCTGTAAGCATCCCAAGGCCAATCTTGTAAAAGCTGACGCTGTCACCCAGCGTTTTGGCCAGTTCCAGCCCCTCAAGAACATTGGGAACGTCCATCGCTACGATCAAACGGTCATCGGACATGTGGAATACTCCTTGGGCTATTTCCAAGGGGGTCTAGCGATTGCAGGCGGGGGGTGCAAATGCAATGGCGCAGCCTCTCCCGGGGCCGCGCCATTACGCCTTGATCATCATCACCAGAGACGACCAAGCAGGGGGTCGCGTGAGTGGATTTTCTGCCTGTGTTGCAGAGCAATTATCTTCACACCCTTCTTTTGCGCGATTAGCCGGTGAAAAGCGCGGGGAATAACTTGGCCGATCTCCCCCTTTGCAAAAAGCCTGCTGCAAACCTTGCGGGTCCGCCCCCAAATCCCCATCTATTGGGTGAGGCCCAACCAAGGTGTGCTGCATAGCGGGCACCGAAATGACCCGGGCGCTTTATAAAGGAGAGACCCATGAACTTAGAAAAGTTCACAGAGCGGTCGCGCGGTTTTGTACAAGCCGCCCAGACGATCGCAATGCGCGAAAGCCACCAAAGGCTTGCGCCAGAACACCTGCTCAAAGCACTGATGGATGATGAAGAGGGGCTTGCCTCTAACCTGATCACCCGTGCCGGTGGGGATCCTGCGGCTGTGTTGGCCGCTGTCGATGCGAGCCTTGCCAAGATGCCGAAAGTGTCTGGTGAGGGTGCGCAAGTATACCTTGATAATATCACAGCCAAAGTTGTGGGCGAGGCCGAGAAAGTCGCCAAAAAGGCGGGTGATAGCTTTGTGCCGGTAGAACGGTTGCTGACGGCATTGGCATTGGTGAAGTCCAAGGCGAAAGATGCATTGGATGCTGGCGGCGTATCCGCCCAAAGCCTCAACGAGGCCATTAACGACATCCGCAAAGGCCGCACCGCTGATAGTGCAACCGCAGAGGATAGCTTTGAAGCGTTGGCAAAATACGCCCGAGATCTGACCGAGGCTGCGCGCGAAGGCAAAATCGACCCGATCATCGGTCGTGACGAAGAGATTCGCCGCGCGATGCAGGTGCTGTCGCGCCGCACCAAGAATAACCCCGTGCTGATCGGTGAACCCGGTGTTGGTAAAACAGCGATTGCCGAAGGTCTGGCCCTGCGCATCATTGATGGCGACGTGCCAGAGAGCTTGCGCAACAAGAGACTAATGGCGCTCGACATGGGTGCGCTGATCGCTGGTGCGAAGTACCGTGGTGAATTCGAGGAGCGCCTCAAGGCGGTTTTGAAAGAAATCGAATCCGCTGCAGGCGAAATCATCTTGTTCATCGACGAAATGCACACGCTTGTTGGCGCTGGCGCATCGGAAGGTGCGATGGATGCCGCAAACCTGATCAAACCGGCGCTTGCGCGGGGTGAGCTGCATTGTATCGGCGCCACGACCCTGACCGAATACCGCAAGTATGTCGAAAAAGACGCGGCCTTGGCCCGCCGGTTCCAGCCTTTGTTGGTTGAAGAGCCAACGGTCACTGACACGATCAGCATTCTGCGCGGTATCAAAGAGAAATACGAGCTACACCATGGTGTACGTATTTCCGACAGCGCACTAGTTGCCGCCGCGACGCTGTCACATCGCTACATCACCGACCGTTTCCTGCCGGACAAAGCCATCGACCTGATGGACGAGGCCGCCAGCCGTTTGCGGATGGAAGTTGACAGCAAGCCAGAAGAGCTGGATGCGCTGGATCGTCAGATCTTGCAATTGCAGATCGAAGCTGAAGCCCTGAAGAAAGAGGACGACAAAGCCTCCAAAGACAGGCTTGAGCGGTTGGAGAAGGAATTGGCTGACCTGCAAGATCGCGGATCAGAAATGACCGCGAAGTGGCAGGCTGAGCGTGACAAGCTGGAAAGCACACGCAACGTCAAAGAACGCCTTGATCGTGCGCGGGCCGAGTTGGATATCGCCAAACGTGAAGGCAACTTGGCGAAGGCAGGCGAGCTGTCCTATGGCGTGATCCCCGAGCTTGAAAGGCTGGTGGCTGATGTCGAAGCAAGTGACGACTTGATGGTCGAAGAGGCCGTGCGCCCTGAGCAAATCGCCCAAGTCGTCGAACGCTGGACGGGTATCCCGACCTCTAAAATGCTGGAAGGCGAACGCGATAAGTTGCTGCGGATGGAAGATGAGCTTGGCAAGCGCGTGATCGGTCAGAAAATCGCAGTGCGGTCTGTGGCTAATGCTGTGCGCCGTGCCCGTGCGGGTCTGAATGATGAGAACCGGCCTTTGGGCTCGTTCCTCTTCCTCGGACCAACCGGAGTGGGTAAGACCGAGCTGACCAAGGCCGTTGCCAACTATCTCTTTGACGATGACAACGCGATGGTCCGTATCGACATGTCCGAGTTCATGGAGAAGCATGCAGTCTCTCGCTTGATCGGCGCGCCTCCAGGTTATGTCGGCTATGATGAAGGTGGCGTGTTGACCGAGGCTGTGCGGCGTCGTCCGTATCAGGTGGTCCTGTTCGACGAAGTCGAAAAGGCGCACCCGGATGTGTTCAACGTGCTGTTGCAAGTCCTTGACGATGGTGTGCTGACCGATGGTCAGGGCCGGACCGTAGACTTCAAGCAAACGCTAATCATCTTGACGTCAAACCTTGGGGCGCAGGCGCTGAGCCAGTTGCCAGATGGTGCCGATGCCTCTGAGGCGAAGCGCGATGTGATGGATGCAGTGCGCGCGCATTTCCGGCCAGAGTTCTTGAACCGTTTGGACGAGACTGTCATCTTTGACCGTCTGGCCCGCGAAGACATGGCAGGCATTGTAACCATCCAGATGGGACTGCTTGAAAAGCGTCTGGCTGGGCGGAATATCCACCTTGATCTGGACGAGGCTGCGCTGAAGTGGTTGGCCGATGAAGGCTATGATCCAGTGTTCGGAGCGCGTCCACTCAAGCGGGTGATCCAGCGTGCACTGCAAGACCAACTGGCGGAAATGATCCTCGCCGGTGATGTCATGGATGGCGACACGATCAGCGTCAGTGCTGGCGTGGACGGTCTGTTGGTGGGTGACCGCGTGTCATCGAGCAATAGGCAACCACCAGAAGATGCGGTAGTTCATTAACAAAAATCAGGGCGCCTTCGGGCGCCCTTTTTATTATACACGCCCTCTCATGTGCAAAACTGCGGACTATCCGCATGTCACCCCTTTGTGCTTTGGTCTGACCGAAGCATAAAAAGGATATCACATGAAAAAGTCCAAAGTCGCCACCCTCAGCAATCTGCCCGACCGTAACCCGCAATACGCACTGGTGGGGGAAGTTGATCTGGTTGTCGTGCGGTTCGATGATGAGATCTCGGTGTTCTATGGCCGTTGCTTACACCGCGGCGCGCTCATGTCTGACGGGTTTGTGCGCGGCAAAGACCTTATCTGCGGCGTCCACAATTGGGACTACCGGTTGGATACGGGTGTGTCTGCCTATGCCAACGAGGAAAAACTGCCCAAGTTCACGTCATGGGTCGAAGACGATGACGTGTTGGTCGATGCCGATGAAGTCGCTGCATGGGCCGAGAAGAACCCGCAACCCTACAATCGTGATGCTTACTTGGGGCTCTATGCCGACACCTCTCACGGCACTGATGCAGAGCCCTACACTGGCCTGATCCAGCAATACGCACGCGATGGGCTGTCCAAAACCGGGCACCATGGCAAGGTGGATGCGATGGGTGTGCCACGCAATGAATTGCCGGATTGGGACGATATCCAGTTGTTGACAGCACAATTGCATAAGGCCCCGCTGCTCGACGATGATCCAGTTGGCACAGGTGTGGTCATCGGGCCAAATGCGCAGAAACCGCTGCGTTTGAAAATCCCACTCTTTGTCTCGGACATGTCCTTTGGTGCGCTGTCTGAACCGGCCAAGGTTGCCCTTGCATTGGGCGCTGAAATGGCTGGCACGGGCATCTGCTCGGGAGAGGGGGGGATGCTGCCTGAAGAGCAGGCTGCGAACAGCCGTTACTTCTATGAGCTTGCGTCAGGCCGCTTTGGTTTTGAATGGGAGAAGCTGGATAAAGTTCAGGCCTTCCATTTCAAAGGCGGACAGGGCGCGAAGACCGGAACGGGTGGCCATTTGCCGGGCCACAAGGTGAAAGGCAAAATCGCCGATGTACGCGGTTTGGAAGAGGGACAAGACGCGATTTCGCCGCCGCGGTTTCCTGAATGGACCAAACCGTCCGAGATAAAGGCCTTCGCTGACGAGGTTCGCAACCGGACCGGGGGCATTCCGATTGGTTACAAACTCTCTGCTCAGCATATCGAGAAAGACATCGATGCCGCTTTGGAAGTAGGCGTCGACTATGTCATTCTGGATGGGCGTGGCGGCGGCACTGGTGCTGCCCCGATCATATTCCGCGATAATATCTCTGTCCCGACGATCCCCGCTTTGGCGCGGGCGCGCAGGCATCTGGACACGCTGGGACGGCAAGACATCTCGCTGGTGATCACCGGCGGCTTGCGTAAACCGGCTGATTTTATCAAGGCGCTGGCGATGGGAGCAGATGCGATTGCGGTGTCCAATGCAGCGATGCAGGCAATCGGCTGTATTGCGATGCGCGCCTGTCATACCAACAATTGCCCTGTTGGGATTGCATCGCAACGGCCTGAATTGGCGAGCCGGATTATTGTTGAAAACTCCGCCAAACAGTTGGCCAACTTCTTTGGGGCAAGCGTCGAACTGATGCAGGTTATGGCACGGGCGTGCGGGCACGATCATTTGTCAAAGTTCAATGCAAACGATCTGACCACGTGGAAGCGCGAGATGGCAGATCTGTCTGGGGTAGCCTTTGGCGGGCTTGTGCGAGAGTGAGAGTTAAGTGATCTGTGCTTGTAGGTCAGTATAACTGCCCTATAATGGAGCCATGAAAGAACAAACCCAGATATTTACGCATTCGCTTATGGATGATTTTCAGGGCATTTCGCTCGGCGTCTTCCTTGCCGCGGTGGGCCTGAATTTGTTGACCACGCTCGGTCTGATCACAGGGCAGACCGCAGGGATTGCCGTGATTATCTCTTACTTAAGCGGGTATTCGTTTGGTGCGGTATTCTTCCTCGTGAACCTGCCGTTCTATGTGTTGGCATGGCGGCGGTTGGGTAAGGCTTTCACGATCAAATCGCTGATCTCAGTGACGCTTCTTTCAATTCTTACAGAGATCATCCCGCTTGGGATGGTTTTCTCCCATCTCGACCCATTGCTCGGTGCGCTCACCTTTGGTGCTTTAACAGGCGTCGCACTTCTTGTGCTGTTTCGACACAACGGATCGCTGGGGGGTTTAGGGGTGGTTGCTCTGTTGATTCAAGACACCACCGGCTTTCGGGCCGGGTGGGTGCAGCTGATCTTTGATCTGTGCCTGTTTGGTCTCGCGTTCTTTCTCTTTGATCCGGCGCTTGTGCTCTATTCACTGCTGGGTGCCGTAGTGATCAACTTGATTATTGCGATTAATCACAGACGCGACCGCTACGTGGCGACCTAACGGGAAGATGTTCAGGGGCGCTTGAGAATTAGGTCGGGCGCATTTCAAACAAGCGTAAGAATGTATTCCATGTGCGGTTGCGCGCGTTAGTTTGCCGCCCATCGCAAATCATTTTGATCGTTATTTCCGGTCGAAATGGGTTTGCTTCCTCGCCGGCATAAAACCAGCTGTACTCAACAGATGCTTCCTGATTGGTTTGATCTCGAATTGATATCACGCCAGTTTCGCCGCGTAGCGCCATCACGACGCGATCTTCCCGTTCCAAGAGTCTCAGAGACGTGCCGTCCCAATTTATTGCGCCGGTGGCGGGAAAATCACTCAGCCGACTCTCTGACAAAGTGCTGGATGCAATATGTGTACTAATTCCTATTTTGCACTCGCCGTCTTGATCTCTCAGCGCAACGCGAACGCGTTCTTTTACGCTAGGCTTGCCATGAAGCGACCCCGCACCAATGCTAAACCCGCCTGCACTGTTCGCCTGATAGTCCCTGAAAATCAGATAAAACAACCGAAGTAAGTTATCTTCTTTTCCTGCCAAAAGTATCGGATACCTTAGATTCACGAACTCTTCTTCGGTCGCGAATGCTGCTTCGGACCTAATTCTATCGGGTTTGTCCGCATTGTATTGAAAGAACACGACCGGTGCGGTCGTTCCTCCGCCAAGTTCGTTCCTGCGCTCCAATTCAGACGTTGTTTGCCTGAAACTACTGCTGCTGGCACCGGATGCGCGGTGCTGCTGTCTGACGTCCTCAATGCGTTCGGCCCAAAGCTGTTCCGCCGACTGGGCTCCTGTCAGAGGTGTCGTGAAAACCTGAGTCCCGTAGATGGTTTGGCTCCGCCCAATCTCAACGAATGATTGCGGCATGACGAAGTTAAGACGACCCACGCTACTTACCATGCTGGTAGAAAGGGTGTCATTATTTGATGTGATTTGTTCTTGTGCATCTTCAGCATCCGTTGCTTGAGAAGTCATGGCGCTACCGCAGGAGATCAAAGAAAAAACGGCACAAAAACATAATAAGAGTTTGCCGCGGTGCATGGCCTTAGATGACAGAGAAGCCGAGGTGACGTGCATCGTTTTTTCCTGATACCAAAATCATTCTGGTTATCGAGAACAGTTCCAATGCGCGGCATCAAGGTAGGGATTTCCCGACTTGTTATCACTCATCTTGCTTTACGAGCATCGGGGATTTTTGGTGAAATGAAAGCGGGCACCCACCCATAAAAAAGCCCCGGCACATGGCCAGGGCTTTCAGATCAAACCTGAAACAAGGGCTTAGCTTGCTGGCAGGATCACCGCGTCGATCACGTGGATCACACCGTTGGATGCTTCGATGTCAGCCGCAACAACATTGGCGCCGTCAACCATTACGCCGCCCTCGGTCATGATTGTGACGTCTGCACCGTTTACAGTTGTCGCCATCATGTTGTTGGACAGGTCAGTGGACATCACTTTGCCGGCGATAACGTGGTAAGTCAGGATCGCTGCCAGTGCTTCTGGATCAGCCAACAGGCCTTCCACTGTGCCGGCTGGCAGTGATGCGAAAGCTTCGTCTGTTGGTGCGAACACTGTGAATGGGCCATCGCCCTTCAGAGTGTCAACGAGGCCAGCGGCTTGAACAGCTGCAACCAATGTTGTGAACGTACCAGCTTCAACAGCTGTATCCACGATGTCTTTGGAGTGACCGCCCGCGAAAGCGGATGTTGTCAGGGCTGCGGTTGTTGTGAGTGCGATAAAAGTTCTGCGTAGCATATTGGTAATCTCCCAGATTTTGTGTGTGCCATGTCGTTGGCAATATGGTTTTTACGCTGGGGTTTGAGTTTGGATCACGGGGGTAATCCGCTGACGCGACTTGACTGTTTTCCAACCTCGCCTAAGCCGCGGCAGTTTCCCGTTTCCAATCACGGCTGCGTGAGCTTTCGTGATGGAACCGCGCAATTTTTGGAACATTTCATTGATCTGGCGGCAACGTGAGACATCTTTCAGTCGTTATACCCTATATGATTTTGGGAATTGAAAAGAACGGAGATCCAAATGGCATATCGCTGGACCAATGACTTGACCAAGGCAGACATCACGCCAAAGGCTGCATACCTGAACCGCCGCCAGATTTTGGCGGGGACCGTCGGCCTCGGCGCGATCGGTTTGGCCGGTGGTGTGGCCGCCCAAGGCGCGCTTGAACCCAATACGCTGGAAGAGATCACCAGCTACAATAACTTCTATGAATTCGGAACCGGCAAGGGCGATCCGGCAGCAAACGCTCACAAGCTGCAGACATCACCATGGTCGATCAAAGTTGACGGCATGGTTGATAACCCGGGCGACTACGCGCTGGATGATTTGTTGGCGGGTCTCACTGTTGAAGATCGCCTGTACCGCTTCCGCTGTGTCGAAGCATGGTCGATGGTCATTCCTTGGAACGGGATCGAGCTGGCGGATATCCTCAACAAGGTCGGCGTGCAGTCCGGTGCGAAATACGTGGCCTTTGAAACGGCCGTCCAGCCAGAGAACATGATCGGCGTGCAGCGCCGCGTTCTCGACTTCCCTTATGTTGAAGGCCTGCGACTGGACGAAGCGATGCATCCGCTCACGATTATGGCGACAGGTATCTATGACGAGCCGATGGCGAACCAAAACGGGGCACCGATCCGGCTAGTTGTGCCTTGGAAGTATGGCTTCAAATCGATCAAATCCATTGTAGGGATCACACTCACCGACCAAGAACCGCCGACTAGCTGGAACAATGCCAACGCCCGTGAATACGGTTTCTACAGTAATGTGAACCCGACTGTTGATCACCCTCGTTGGAGCCAAGCAAGCGAACGCCGTATCGGTGGTGGTCTGTTTGCGGCGCGTCAGGATACGCTGATGTTCAACGGCTACCCAGAAGTAGCGCCGCTGTATGCTGGCCAAGATCTGAGCGTGGACATCTAATGTCGCGGCTTTTGACTTGGATAGGCGGGTTGGGTGCTGCCGTTGGCATCACCTGTTGCTTCACGCCCCTCCTGCCCTTGGTTTTAACAGGTATCGGGGCGGCAGGGCTGATTGACACGCTCTACCGCGACGCGGTGCTGCTGCCTTTTGTGGGCATTTCAATTCTCATGTTAGGGACCGGACTATGGCAGATGCGAAGATCGAACTAACCTCGGTGATCACTTGCCCCGAATGCAACGTGTCGAAGTCTGAGCAGATGCCGACTGATGCATGTCAGTGGTTTTACGAATGTAGCGGGTGCGGCACTCTTCTGCGTCCCAAAGCGGGGGACTGCTGTGTGTTTTGTTCCTATGGAACGGTCGCATGCCCCCCAATCCAAGATGGAAGTGGATGTTGTTAGGATGGACGTTGCTGGCAAGATGAACGGTGGCCTGCGGAAGGTCCCAGCATGGACTATATATATTGCAGGCGCAGCCTATGCCGTTTGGCAGTTCTGGCTGGCACTCAATCAGGTCGGTCCATACTTGGTTGAACCGATCAATGTGCTGGAACGCGCGTATGGCGAGGTGGGCCTGAAGCTCATGGTTCTTGGTCTGATCGTGACCCCGCTGCGCAAATGGACCGGCGTGAACTTGATCAAGTTCCGCCGCGCGATTGGTGTGACGGCATTCTTCTTTGTCCTCGCTCACTTCCTCGTCTTCGCGATCCTTGACGTGCAAAGCGTCAGCCGCGTCTGGGAAGAGATCGTAAAGCGCCCATATGTGACTGTTGGCATGGCCTCGTTCTTGATGTTGATCCCGCTGGCGGTGACATCGAACAACCTTTCAGTGCGCAAGATGGGCGCTGCGGCATGGCGCAAGATGCACAAGCTGACATATCCAGCGGCTGTGCTAGGGGCGATACATTACCTGTGGCTGGTGAAGGGTTTTCAGCTTGAGCCGATCATCTACCTTGTGATCATCCTAGGTCTGCTCGCCATTCGTATGAAATGGAACCGCGCGCGCGTTATGGCCTAAACTCCCCTTTCTGCAGCTCCCCCTTTGGACGCCCTACGTTGGGCATGCATTGGTTGGCTAGGCTGGCTCTATTCGGCAATCGGAGGCGGCACGTCCGGACGATATATATGAAGGGCTGAAAGCGCGGTATATATGAAGGGCTGAAAGCGCGGTCTTGGCTCCTCAGACCTTGTCGGGCCACTTTCTAGGCACCGGCGCTGATCGGTAGGTTGCCAGATATCCTTAACCTTTGAGCCGGGCCTGCATCCCTTTTGTAAGGACGGATCGTGGGGATAGGCCCCTGAACATCACAAAAGGTCGCGTGAATCGAGGCGATTCACGGTGATTTGGTCTATTGAGTCTGCCCGACTCTGAGAGACTCTTGTGGGTGACTCTGTGGATAACGCCACATCTGGTATGTTCTATTTCTATTCTGCCTAAGAAAATTGCGCCCGAACCTCAGTGCAAGGGGTAGAAATTACCCCAACACACTAAAAACATGGGAAAAATTAGATCTGCAGTAAAAATCTTATTTTTCTTGAAAAAAGGGGTTGCGGGTATTGGTGACTAACCGTAGAACCCCCCTCACCGGCGGCGCTAACAAGCATTGACGGGGCGCCAGACGGGCCAGACGGAAGCGGAAACGCGGAGATTTGGTAACGAGACGCGAGACGAAAAGCAGAGATATTGCAGGCGAGGCGCGCCAAGTTTACAGGGCGCATCTGGTTTACTTTTGTCTCTCACGCTGTTTGAAATTGATATATCTGAAGAGATATGTGGGCGGTTTGGTTCAGTTCGATGGATCAGACGTCTGTATATCAACGCTCTTAGGACTTCGGTTCGATTATAGAGTGTCAGCTTCACTGTTTGAGTGGCTCTTGGTTAACTTTGTTAACTGAAAGCACAACAAACAGAGAAAACGCCATTTGGTTTCAGTAAGGCCAAGTGGTGATGTGCAGAGGTTCGAACGTCAAGGTTAGCATCGCAAGATGCTTTCAACTTGAGAGTTTGATCCTGGCTCAGAACGAACG
>Ga0115562_1002996_pt1 | contig 11371 bp, 8 predicted proteins | sample COGITO_mtgs_1105_6_FD_87200 | JGI IMG/M metagenome (GOLD analysis project Ga0115562, IMG submission 87200) | Pelagic marine microbial communities from North Sea - COGITO_mtgs_110516 | ecosystem: Environmental > Aquatic > Marine > Epipelagic | place: Germany:Helgoland, sampling site Kabeltonne...
CTGTACGGTCTTTGATTTTAATGCTTGTAAGATAGTCATTGATTTTATTCCTCTAGCTGTGCAACACGGTTGCGTAGTGATTGTATTTCTTTGATTAACATTGGGACTAACTTGCTGTAGTCCACACCCATCATCTCTTCTGAGTCAGCATCCCCAATTACAGCCTCTGGTGCAACACCTTGTAGTTCCTGTGCGATCACGCCGTAGTCTTGGTGAGAGCCATCAGCTTTCCAGTCATACTTGCGTACTTGGATGGAGTCTATCTTACTGCCTGCGCCATCAGCGTCTGCAATGTTTTCCTTGAGGCGTTGGTCTGATGAGGTGGCGTATGATGTAGTAGTACCATTTGAGTTTATAGAGCCTACGTTAGCACTTCCTGCATAGAACCTTTGTAAATAACGTGTGCCTGACGTTGCTGTGTTTGCAAAGTAACTGCTCTCTGATGCCGCGTCTGTACACGACCAGACACCGCCACTCTCCGTAAGTTGCACACCTTTTGTAAGAACTTGGCCGCTTGCAGGCTTACCCACCAACAGGTTGCCAGAGGAGTCGATGCGCATGGCTTCTGTGTTGTTTGTAATGAATCTCAAGTAATGGTCTGTGGTAGTGCCAAATAACCCTCCTGTGCCGTCTGACCCCAGATAAAGCGTTCTCGTACCATCAGTCTGGCTTATATAACCACCAGAAACAGCTAACTTTGTAGCAGGCGAATCCGTCCCGATGCCCACATTACCATCGCCTTTCGCAACGATAATATTAGAATTTCCGCTGTTTGTCGTTACCTTAAAAACAGTATTTGTTGCAGTGTTCCATCTTGTATCAACCCAAAGACCATTAGATGAAGTTGTGTTTCCATCGTTTTCAATTTTGGCTATGTAATCATCTACATCCTTTTGCACTGTTAAAGCATAGGATGGAGAACTAGTACCAATACCCACGTTGCCAGAGGAGTCTATGCGCATACGTTCTGTTGCCGTAGACGCGCCTGTGCGGAAGGCAAGGGCACCCCCCGTATTTCCTATTATACCTACTGAATTACTTATACCCATCCAGACGTTTGAGTCTGTTTCATCTTCTTCGGTTAAGTAAACAACAGGCTTAGTGCCTGATAAGTTAAGAACTCCGTCTGGGGTGGATGAAAACTTAGGGGCACTAGGCGAACTCGTCCCGATGCCCACGTTTCCATCAACACTAAGCCCATCCATCGTGGCTGTGCCATCTACATTTAAACTTGTACCGAACTGTCCAGTAGCAGCATTGACATCACCCCCAGTAAGATTACTGTTATCAAGAGTAACAACACCAGTTAAACCGTTAACCGAAGTTACGGCATCTGTTGGAGTAGTTAATATGGTAAAGTCAGCTATAGTACCTGCAACACCACCGTTATGCATAAAGGTTTGTTCTAGATCAGAACGAACAACTACGTCACCTTCCTGCGTTGATAGCGCTAAGTGAGCTATTTCGCTTACAGCTGTTTGCACAGTTGTTATGGCTACAGCACTTACTGAAACAGTACCACCTGCAGAGATATCTACACCGTTACCTGCAGTCAGAGCTGCGACAACATTTGTAGTATCAGTTACGTCCGCTAGGGCTTCTATAGCGTCTAGCTTAGTTCCGTCTGCGGCAATGTCTCTTCCGTCTACTGTTCCTGCAACAGCAATATTATTAACACTTAAATCACCATCTTTATCCCACTTGTATTCTGTAACAGCAGCAATCTGTACCTTGCTCTCAATAGGTGGTGTGGTCAATGAGTTCTTAGTTCTTGTAATCCTTATTAGATATTCAGAACCAGCACCCACTGCCCATGTTGGGATGTCGCTATCAAGCCAAACTATAACACCAGGGTTCTTAAATGCGTTTGTTCCGTCAACTGGAGTAAATGTAGTCCATGTTCCAACACCTGTTGAGAACTCAAAGGTTGGTGCTATGCCTGAACCGCTAGCTCCTGTTGCTAACAAGAACTCAATCTCTTCGAACTTTGCAGCACTACCAATAGTCACGGTATCGTTATCGGCTGAAAAGATCTCAGTGTTTACTCCTGTGGATATAAACTCGGCTAGCTTGCTTGTTGAGTTAACTAGGGCTGAGTCCATGTCTGCGAAGACACCTGATAGTTGTTCTACTGGGTGTACTCCTGCGGCATATAAACCACCGAAGATATTAGCGTTACCTTCTGTTGCGATAACTTCCAGACCTGCTACATCACCACCTGTAGCAAGTGATTCATCAATGTTGATTAAGACTACAGCTTCGTCCTTACCCGTTGAGATAGCCCCTGTTGTGTAGACGATATCAACCGCCTTAACATCTCCGAAACCATCAGCGTCTAGATCAATCTCGAAAGCATGATCGTCTGAGGCGATTGCTGTGTGTAGGATATCCAGTTCACCAGTGATAACACCACCAGTGTTTAGTACTGCATGTTGTAGGGGTTCGTGCTCATCGATACCCTGTGCTCGGACTTGTAATATGCCGTTAGTAGCTGCGTGGATAACGAAAGCGACTGACTGAGCCATTAGAGAAGTGTCCGCTGGTTCAACGTTGGTTAAACCACCTGTGGTTACTGGGTCAATCCAGATCACATCACCGTCTGCCCAAGTCTCACCGTAAGGTGTACCAGTAGTGTTGATTCCTCGAACTTTACCGAATGAAGTTACCTTGCCATCGTCTCCGTTAGTCAGAGTCTCTGTTGCAATTCCGATGAATAGCTTAGCGTTAGCAGGTACTGAACCGACCATAGGCACTACAGTGATACGACCACTAGCACCAACAGTACCACTAGCCATTAATGGAGTACCATCTGTAACAGTAACACCTGAAGCATTCCGTACGTGTACGTGCATTTCCTGCCCTAGCTGTAGGGTTGCACCGTTGTTTACTAGGTCTAAAGTCTCTTCATCAGCATTCCAAGATACTTGTCCTTGGGTTCCTGTACCACCTGAGAACTGTACAAATGGAGTGACTAGCGTACCAGTCATAGTTCCACCAGCTAGGTCCAGCTTAGTGTCAAGAGAGGCTTGAAGGTCAGTCTGATCAGCTAAGGTACCACTAATGGTTCCCCAAGAGGTTGTACCTGAGGGTGCGAAAGAATCCAGCCAGAGAGACCCTGACCATACTTTCATTAAGTTGGATACACTGTTAAAGTATAGGGCACCAGCAATCAGTGCATCACCATCATTATCCAGAGTAGGTGCAGCGGCCTTAGCCCCTAGGTACCTATCATCGAATGAATCGTAAGATGCAGCAGCATTTGTTTCTGAGATACCTGCAGCTGTCTCGCTAGCTGAGGCATTTGTTGCTGAAGTAGCAGCATTTGTTTCTGAAGTAGCAGCATTTGTTTCTGAAGTAGAAGCTAAGGCTGCGCTTGAGCTTGCGCTAGCCTCAGCGGTCTCTGCGTTAGTCTCAGCAAGCTCAGCTGCTGTCTTGGAAGTTGCAGCCGTTGAGGCTGAAGATGCTGAGGCATCGGCACTACCTGAAGCTGCAGATGCCGAAGATGCAGAAGCAGAAGCACTAGATGCTGAAGCTGTTGCTGAAGCCTCTGCATTAGCCTCTGCAAGCTCTGCAGCTATCTTGGCGGTTACCGCATCAGATGCAAATGACTTAGCTGTATTCGTTTCTGCGGCAGTTCCAGTTAGGAATGCTCCACCTTCCGCTGCTTCATTTACTAAGTTTGATGCTTCTTGTGGTGTGTACTCGATAGCCATCTTTAATTCTCCTTAAAATTGGTCGGTAACAGAGAAGGTTTGTCGGTACTGACCTCCCCTTACTTTCCGTTGTAATTCTTCTTGGTTAAGCTCTTGTATGCCCTGAAGTTGTTGGGCATTGAACTTAGCAGCTCTCTCGTCTTCACCTACGTAATCCAAGGCATAAGCGACAGCTCCCCATAACAATATTCTTTCATTCTCATCTCGTAACCAGTTAGGCACTTCGTTACCCACGTAGTAGTTTCCGCTATTTGCTGGGGTTTCAACTGCACCTGTTGTACCAGATGTTGATAACGTAGTCAGGCCTGCTAGTCTGTTAGTCTCGTTTACTGTGTATACAGCATCCATATCGGATAGTCTACGGTAGTAGTGCAACTCGTATACATCACCTACTTTGGCAGCGGGGTAAAACACAAGAGTGGAACCTCTACGTGCAAAGGACTCTGACTGTTTATCATAATCTTCATCTTGCATAGCTAGTAACGAAGTTCTCTCGTCAAACACGTAGCTATTACCCTCAGCATCAGTCTTCCTAAATTGGATGAACTCTGACAAGTCTGAAGGTACTGATATTTCTGTCTCACCTAGACCAGAGAGTTCTGTAATAGTCGCGTATGTATGCGTGTACTCTAGTGGTGGGATTCTCAGCTTGCGGTAACACAAGTCTGCTGAGTAGTCTAAGAAATCTGATATCAAGGCATCTGTGATGACATTAGAATCTCTGTTGACCCATGTTCGTATCTTTGTTACTAAAGCATCGTAGAGTGGCGTTGACATTTCTTTATCTCCTTAATTAGAACCTAGCCTCGTATAACATTTGATGTTAGTAGGGCAGGGTATTCTTGTTTTATAATTCGTTTAATTCGTTGAACGTCTGCAGGGTTACTCATGAATTCACTCTCATGCAGGTTCAATCCATGATTTGTTAGGATCTCTAGGGCAACTACATCTGGGATGATTGCAAAGGATCTGTAGTGGGAAGCGTCACCACTTCTAGATTGGGTATCTCTAGATTCTTTAGCGAACTTGATATACTCTGATACATCTTGATGTACCTCGAACTGACTCTCGGATGTTTTAGCACCCATTAATTTATTATCCATTTTCCCTCCAATAGGTAAAAAGAAGGGGACCCCAATTAAGGAGCCCCCTAAGGTCTTATTTTAGATTAGCTAGCTAATTAAGCTGCTCCACCTAGTCCTACAATCATTCCACAACCCGTTGGGTTACGTACTTCAAGAGTACATTCTTCAACGATCTGACCAATAGTGCTATCACCAGCTTGACCGACTTCAGTTTCCTGAAGAGGACGCAATGTAGCAATATTAAAGAAAGAAGGATCATATACTAATGCAGAGAAGTTTGCAGAGTTAGTAGTTGCATCACCAGTGGTGTTATGAGCTAAGCCCATGATGTAGTTAGGTACGATGCGAATCTCACCGAAGTCACTGTCAAACATCTCAATGCTCTGACGGATCTTACCAGTGTCATCAAGGTTACGTACAGTGTTGTTACCAGTAGCGTGAGCCTTAGAAGACAAAGTACGCTTGTTCAGCGGAGAAGTCATCAAAGTAGAAGCCTTACCACCAGCTTCGTAGATTGCTTGCATAACGTCATCAACTTGGCTAAGCTCGATGTCAGCTAGGTTATCGTCAGCAACTGTAGCTGTACGGTCGATTACACCAGCAGTACCAACACCAGTAGTTCCGGGAGCTGTGTAAGCTCCAGCAGCTCCAGCGTTTACTACTAAGCTAGGATCGTTACAATAGGCTTGGTATCCACCCATAGTACGAGTACCAGAACCGTTTGAGCTGTGGAAGCTGTGAACAACATCATGCTCGATGTCACGACGTAGCTCGGTGCCACGCTTCTTAAGCTGGTAAGCATATTCGTCAGCAACGCCAGCTTGATCAACAGCTCTCTTAGAACCAGAAACACTAACGGTCTTAGAGTTGATTTGCGTGTAGTTACCTAAACGAGTACGATCAGATCCACCAGTCTGTGCAGCAGCTACATCAGAGAAGCTAGCTCCTTCAGCAGTAGCGCCAGATCCGGAAGCAGTAAGCTCATCTGTTTGCCACTCGTGGTAGATAGACTTAGATTTAGTCTTGCCGATAGATGACAAGAAAGGGGTCTCGTCCCGAGAGATCATGCTGATGAAATTAGCTAGATCTTCTTTCTCAGAGAGAGTACCAGTGGTTACGAAATTTGTTGCGGCCATTTTAACATTCCTTATGTTGTATTTTAGTTGAATCTATTTTATTAGCGGAACTTGCTCAATGACTTTAGAAACTCTAATTCGCTTGCTTCACCTGAGTTACCTTTTAACACATTTTGGCGTAGGGCCTGTGCGTCACGGGCTTCTCTTTGCTTAGCAGTTGATTTACGTTTAGTTGGGACACCTTTAGCTTTGGGTGCAGTCTTACGTTTAACAGATCCTTTAGTGCTCTTCTGCTTAAGCTTGCGATAATCATCAACAAACTTAACAACGTTGGCATCCATAATGATATCAAGGAAGTCTTCGGGGATCCCTTCAGCTAGTGCAAACTCACGTACAGCGCCTTGGTCAAAGTCTGGGACGACAGTTTTAATGTCTTCGTTAAACTTAGCCATTAGCTCATCTACTTGGGTTTGGAACTGTTCTTGTTGTTTCTGCTGAACAGTAGATACTAGTGTTTCCCTTTTGTTACGAGCAGCCCAATAATCCTTCTGTGCTGTTTCTCGCTTATCCTTAAGATCATTCAGCTCGTATGTATCACCATCTTTACGTGCTTTCTCGATTTTAGTTTCTAAATCATGATAATCTGAAGCTAGCAAATCCTCTTCGGATTGTAGTTGCGTAGCTAACACATTTCCAAGTTCTAAGGCTTGATTAGTCTTTGAAGAGTATTCTTCTTTTAACGACTTCTCTAGCTCACTAACTTCTCTTCCCTTCTTAGACAAGTGTTGGTCTGTTGCAAATCCCTTTCGGAGTTCGGTAAGTGTGAGGTGTGTAACCTCTCCATCTACCTTAACGGGAACTTTGTAGTCCCAGTCAATATCATCTTCAGAAGGTAAGTCGTCTTGGGTAGAATCATCTTCATCCTCGTCTTCCTCAGCTTCTTCAGCGTCCTCTTCGGTCTCTACTTCATCACCATCGGTTTCGTCTTCATCTACGTCGTCTTCTGGGTGGGGTATTTCGTCTTCCGTAGAATCTTCCGGGTCAAGATCAGATTCGTTATCATTTGGTAGAGATTCCGTATCATTAGCTTCAAGGCCTAGCTTCAAGCCCATTGGTCCTAAAGGTACTGGAATGTCATCGATAGACTGACCATCTTGACCAGCATAAAAACCAGCGTCATCCATTGGGGTAGAGGCTGTAGTGTTTTCGTTGCTCATAATTTGTTATCCTATATTAGTCCTATTTAACTGCTGCCTTCTTCGTAGGCGCTCGTGTTAACTCCTTTTTAGCTTTCGCTTCTTCTTCTTCTTTTATCACTTCTAGCTCTCGTAGTGCGTTAACTGAATGTACAAAAGTCTCTGCATGGAATCGGGCTTTTCCCGGACCTGCTGCTATTTCTTTCACCATCGCCTTAACTGCATTACCTGTTGCTAGTATTGCTCTATCTAAAACTACGCTATCCATTACTATCTCCTTCTTGAGATCTATTGACTTCTATCTGGTTTTGGTTGAAACCAAAGGTCTCAATCTTAATCAGACGTTCTTTAACTGAACCAAGGCCCATAGCTACGTGGTATAAGTACTCACGCTCTTTGGTACAATGTGGCTCTGTTTTTAACCATTGAGTGAATAGGTCTACAAGGATATCGGAGTAGGCTTCTGTGAAGAACTCATCCTTAATCTTACTTGCAAACTTAGCTCTGGTTAACGCTTCTTGTGAATCACCAAACGGGTTAGTTTTATACTCACCTGTCTTCTGATCCATTTTAGGTTTCATGGCACGTTTAGCGCCCTTATTATACTTATCCACTATAACTCCTCTGGTTAGTGTCTTAAGTTAAAGGGGCCGTGTGGCCCCCTTAGTTTCGTGCTTATCCCAAGTATGACTGAATACCTTGTGGAGTTAGGTTTTGACTTTCCTCCATTGGCTGTTCAGGTTCTTCAGGGCTAACACCCCCTTTCGGTTGTGTCATGGTTTGTTGAATCAGTTGTTGTGCCGTATTATACATTTCTGTTACAGACTGACGTACGGGAGCGGGAGTCCCTTTCTCAGCTGAAGCCTGATCTAACTTAGCCCATTCTTGGTATGACTTATCAAGAGCTACCACTAGCTGCTTCAGGTTATCCTGAATAGCATTTTGTGACTGAACGTTGGTGTAATCGACATTTGCCTGATCGAGAGCAAGCCTAGCTTGTTCGGTCTGTTGCGCAACTGCTCTAGCCTGTTCAGCTTCTCTAGCTTCTTTCTCTTTGTCTTTCATAGAGGAATCTTTATACTCATCGGAAGTGTAGTCTACCATATAATCTAATGGGTCTTCGCCTAGTGCCTCGATTGTTTTGAATGCAAGTATTGCAGGAGACTCGGGATTAATAGCACCCTTGTATCCAGCTGCCATAAGTGCAGGTAAAACCTTCTCACCTATCATAGACATCTTGCTTAGTACTGTGTTGTTACTTGCATCACCAACATCAGCCTCTACCATCAATATCATTTCATCAGGGAGTTCCTGAAGATCGACAGTGCCGTAGAAGTTCTTGCTAGTATAGTAACCAGTCTTCTTACCACGCATCTCCTTTTTCATCGTCTTGTATACACCTTCACAAAGACGGGATAGACCTGTCTCCATGAATCTACGAGCGATATGTTGGATACGTGTTTGAGCTGCAGACTGCACAGATGACACTTTCTGTTCCGAGTTTCCAGACACATAGAGAGTATCGTTAAGACCTTGGGCTGCCTTAGACAGTCCATTCGCTTGTTCTTTGTGCTTCTGTAGGAATTCTAGCAGAGGCACTGTACCAGTAGATAACGCTTCCGGTGGCATGGTCTGGACAGCCATAGATGGGTTACCGTTAGTTGGTACGATTTGTCGAGGCTTCATGTTCTGTAGTGCAGAGAAGTCTACAACATTGGGATCAGCTAGCTTAGGTGAGTAGTTAGTCAAGTATGTATTCTCAACGAACCCACGAAGGATAGCAGTAGATGCCATTGTAGATGGACGAGTCATATCAGCCATAGATAGTCCAGCCCACTCATGGGGGATATCAAAGGCCTTAAGGTCAGCGATCTGAATTGAGTCAACATCTTCTTCAAATAAAAGATGATCACCAACTGTAATGAACCGCTTAAGCTCAGCGATACCATCACCATCTCTGTCAACACGCATCCAGCACTCTAATACAGTAGCTAGTTGATTAGCTTCTGATTGTTGAGTACCCATGAAGTTAGAATTGCTTAGGCCTACTGACGTTCGTCGAGCAGCCTTCTCATTGTTTATAGCTTGTGCGAAATTCTGGGAATCAGCATTGCTATCCCAATCTATATCACCAGCATATTCTGGATATTGTTTACGTATCTCTGAACGAGTCATTTCTGTTTTCAATCCAATAAAAGACGCTTCATCTATTGAGGAAGCTCCTGAGCTTATAAGGAAGCTCTCAGGTTCAATATTACGGATCTTAACACCACTCTTGTCCACCTTACGTTTGACACGTACGTCTTCGTATATACCAGACTCATTTACATATAAGTCACCTACAATTTCTATCTCGGGATCAGCCAATAAGACATCTAAGGCTTCTGTAGTGATCTCTTCGTATTCCTGAAAGGAGTACTCGTAGTCTTCTACATATTCCCAGACAACTGCAGCATTCTTCCAAAGAAGAGCTGACTTGATCCAAGTGTTTATTAGCTCCCAACCACGGTTCTTTTTAAAGATACAGTAGTTAGTCACATCGGAAGCTACTCGTGCCTCGTGCACACCCTTCGCTGTTTGCGAGTATGGGATGAACTTAGCTAGCTTCTTGTTATTAAGTAGCAACTCAGACAGTACAGCTGAGTAGCCTTCAATAGCTTCGACTGTATCTGATGATACAAGCTTAGATACACCCTGAGGGGCTAGGTGCCCCGTAGGCTGCATCGCGTATTCGTATGTTGCCTTTTCTCTCTCGGTAGAGAGTTCTGAGGAGTCAAGGAAGTTACCTTGTGCTGTTGCTACCTCTGAGTCAATCATAGAGATTAAATCTTCATCTGTGACTGCCTCTTTGTATCCATATGGGTCTCTCATTTTAAATCCTCTATTAATAGGGTTAACACAACCCTTCAGTCAATCTTTAATTAAAGTAATGGTTCCTTCGCGGTTTTTTTCCTTCAGCAGGCGTGTCACCATATAACCACAATGCTTGTTTGGAGGACTAATCGGAAACTTTTATTCACCTACAGCCAGTTAGTCGTGTCCTCAACGAATTGCATGTTCTGGAAGCCTACTTTATTACTCACGAGTCTGTCTCGGTGAGTCCGTAGGACCTCTAGGGCTATAGCTGTTGCAATTACGGTGTCATCATGACCACCAGAAATAGCGTTAGTACGACCATTGTCATCAGCCACATAATCCAGACATTCCTGAATTATACGCGGGGATGCTAAGTTTACATCATCGTTCTCGATGGCATTCTTAAGATGCGCTATGATCATGGGTTTAGTAGCTTGCGTTGTTCGCCAACCAAGTCGACTGCCTTCCTCATTAGACACGTTAGCTACTTTGGTTTGATGGTACAGGTTCACGTAGTTCATCTGCTTGAGACGATTGAGTGTCGCTATACCTAAGGAATTAGATTCAACAGCCAGTAAGGCATTGTTGTAATATCTTCCAAGATAGAATAGTAGGTCTCCATACATCGATGGGTCAATCCTATTATTTCTATATAAGGCTACAACTTCATTATCAACATTCATTACTACACAAGCTGAGGAGTCTTGCCCCACACCTAATGCACAGTCAGCCCCTATTACGAAATTAGAATCGTATTTTGGAAACTGGAATATTTCTAAATCTCCCTGAGCGAAGTCCTCGAAACTTGAAGAGCTTTGGTTAAACATTTGCTTCTTCTTTATTTCTGAGGGTACTAGGGATTGTAACTTTTCAATATTAAACACATTAGCCCCAGAAGTCTGAAAGGCTTCCTCTGCGGTTAATGGGTATTCTTGCTTAAACTTTGTTAGAGTACCTTCTGCGATCTTAAGTCTTCTCCAGTATAGTTGACCAAGGTCTAGATTATGTAGATTTCTAATACCTTTTTCTTCTTCTGTAAGAGACTCTTCGAACTCTTCGGGATCTAAGACTGTCCTTCTGTATTCCGACATCAAGGTCCAAGGTACAAAGATAGGGATGTAATCATTTATCCCTTCAACTGCACCTTTCCATAATCTGTGGAACTCGTTACCAACACCATTAGCGGTGGACTCTAGTATTACTTCCGTACCATCAGCTTCGGATATACCCTGAAAGAGACCTGCAAGGATCTTCTCATCATGGGTCCAAAAGGCTACCTCTGAGAGGTGTGCAATGGTAGGTGTAGTACCTCGACCAGCTTCAGGAGAACCTGCCGTGTAGAGTCTATATCCGGAATCATTGTGATCGAACATAATTTCTTTGGCATTAGATTTCTTGAACTGTGGTCTGTATTCTTCAGGCATGTTAGCAATAGTATTACGTGA
>Ga0115562_1003015_pt1 | contig 11337 bp, 9 predicted proteins | sample COGITO_mtgs_1105_6_FD_87200 | JGI IMG/M metagenome (GOLD analysis project Ga0115562, IMG submission 87200) | Pelagic marine microbial communities from North Sea - COGITO_mtgs_110516 | ecosystem: Environmental > Aquatic > Marine > Epipelagic | place: Germany:Helgoland, sampling site Kabeltonne...
CAAAATGCTGACGCACGTAGTTTCAAAAAAAACTAGTTGGTACAGAAAACTCCGCTATGCCATCGGCTTCACCAATAAATTTTAATGGCTCTATCCATGACTTGAAATTATTTTGGCCCAGAGACTTGCGTAGGCAATCTGCGGCTGTATTCCAAATCTCCAAAGCCATATGTCTTTTCATCCCCAAAAATTTAAAGTTTTTAAACCTCTGTACCGAAGCGCAAAACACGGGCAGCAAAGGAAATAAATTTCATCTCATGGCTAAGTGCAAATGATCACTCCTGGAAAATAAAACAGAGATCCACCCTATAAGGTTTCAAACTATTCTTTTATGAATCATCGTATATCACTGAGCAGCAGCAAAAACTCTAAAGATTCATTATCCCAGGTGGTCACAAACCGACTCACTGACTGTAGTTATCCATGGCTTGATTATCTCTGCAACTGATCTTCATTCTTGACTCGCACTTTTATTAAAAAGAATCCCTGGTTGCTATGAGTGAGGCAAAGCGTTTTTTAAAAAAAATCTTTTTTTTCTGTTATTTAAAACTAAAAAAGGCACTGAATTAAATCAGTGCCTTTTTTTAATAAATATTAGATCGTTTTTTAGGAAACTGCTTTTACTCTTGAGGTTAGACGGGACACCTTCCTGGCTGCAGTGTTTTTGTGGAAAATTCCTTTTGTAACACCGCGCATAATTTCAGGTTGCGCTGCTTTTAAAGCAGCAGATGCTGCCTCTTTATCACCAGACAGTATGGCTTCTTCTACTTTTCTTAAAAATGACCTTATTCTGGATCTGCGGTTTTTGTTAACCACTGTACGCCGCTCAATTTGGCGGGCACGTTTCTTTGCCTGAGGCGAATTTGCCATTTTGAAAATCCCTATTTTAATTCCTACAATACACGCAATTAAAATAGGACCACAAAAACTGGACCAATTCATATAAAGCCAAAGCGGGCCACGCGCGCATTTTTCTTGGATTCACTTAAAGTATTTTTCTGAAGATGCAACCTGATTTAACAATTTACTTATCCCGAAATTGTGGGTCCCGCTTTTCAAGAAACGCTGACATACCTTCCTTTTGGTCCTCAGTTGCAAACATAGAATGAAAGACGCGCCGTTCAAATAATAGGCCCTCCGCCAACGTTGTTTCAAATGATCTATTAACAGCTTCCTTGGCATATTTTACTGAAATTTGAGATTTCTCCGAAATTTTAACAGCGACTTCCAATGTTACTTCCATCAACATTTTTTCTGGAACAACTCGACTTACAAGGCCGATACGCTCAGCTTCTTCAGCATCCATAAACCTGCCAGTCAGAAGCATGTCCATAGCTTTAGATTTTCCTACAAAGCGCGTGAGCCTTTGCGTGCCACCTATCCCAGCAATTACGCCCAAATTTATTTCTGGCTGACCAAATTTAGCATTTTCTGCGCAAATAATAAAATCACACATCATAGCCAATTCACATCCACCACCTAGCGCATAGCCAGAAACTGCAGCAATAATTGGTTTTTTTGCATTTTGTACTGGCATCATGCTAGATCCAAACAAGTCTTTGGCGACTACTTCCACAAAACTCTTATCAACCATCTCAGTTATATCAGCACCAGCTGCGAATGCTTTTTCAGACCCTGTAATTACCATGCACCGAACTTTGTTGTTATTTTCAGCATCGGTTACCGCATCACCTAATTCCTCAACAAGCTGACTATTTAAAGCATTTAGTGCCGATGGTCGATCTAAGGTAATCACGCATACATGATCTGAAATTTTGACAATGATTGTTTCATAAGCCATTTATTAGCACCTAGTTTTCGTGTGAAAGATAACGCTTAACAGGATCAAAATCTAGTTCAAGCTATGTTTGGCAGGTCGGGCAGTAGAAAGTAGAACGACCTGACTGTTGAATACGTCTAATGGTGCCACCACAATTGTCTTTAAGGCAAGGTAGGGACTCGCGCCCGTACACACAAAAACTATGTTGGAAGTAACCTAATTCACCATCAGCTTGCCGATAATCTTTTAAGCTCGATCCCCCTGCTAAAATAGCCTTACACAATACTTCTCGAACAATTGGCACAATTCTTCTAATATTTTTTTTTGATAAACGCCCAGATCGACGTTTAGGTGAAATGTTTGCGTGGTGAAGCACTTCACAGACGTAAATATTGCCTAGACCTGCTATAACCCTCTGATCAAGAAGAACCTGCTTTATTGGCGAATTTTTTCCAGTTAGTGCTAACTGAAGATAAGTCTCATTAAAAGAATTGCTTAATGGCTCTGGGCCCAACGATACCAATAACTTGTGTTGAGATACTCTTGGGGTCGGCGCCAAATCCATCATGCCAAAGCGCCGGGCATCATTAAATGTAATTCTCACATCATTTTCCATATAAATCACCACATGGTCGTGTTTTTCTTTTTTTGGATGATCAAACTGAAAGTTACCAACCCGCACATCAGAAATCAGCATTCGTCCAGACATTCCTAAATGAATTATTAAAGTTTCATCAGAATTAAGATCAATCAGGATGTATTTCGACCTACGCCACAACCTAACAACACATGCGCCAGTTAACCGTTGCGCCATATTTGGCGGAAAGGGCCACCTCAAGTTTGGCCTGTTAACCTCAGCTTTTAATATAATTCGATTTTGCATGACAGGTTCTAGTCCCGCACGAACAGTCTCAACCTCTGGTAATTCAGGCATTAAGTATTTCCTTATAGAGCAGCTCATTGTATCAGATGCAGTGCCCTTTATAAGGGAGCGTATAATTACAAAAAGGGCAATGCCCATGCAAGACGAAAAAGGTAAGACGACACACTTTGGTTTCCAGACTGTGCCCGAGGCAGAAAAGGCAGCGAAAGTTCAAAAGGTTTTTACATCTGTAGCAAGTAAATATGATGTCATGAACGATGTTATGAGTTTTGGAATTCATCGGATCTGGAAAGAATCAATGATGGATTGGCTTGCGCCAAAACCAGGTCAAAAGTTGATAGATGTTGCCGGAGGTACTGGAGATATTAGCTTTAGGTTTTTATCAAGGGCCGGGGCTGGGCACGCAACCGTGCTAGATTTAACTGAAGATATGCTAGCCACTGGGAAAAAAAGAGCTGAATCGACCGCAACAAAAGGATCTATAGATTGGGTTGTTGGTGATGCATTAGCACTTCCCTTCGCCGATAATTTTTTTGATGTTTATACAATTAGTTTTGGGATCAGAAATGTCACACATCCCTATGAAGCGCTTACTGAAGCTTATCGTGTTTTACGACCAGGTGGGAGATTAATGGTTTTAGAATTTAATAAAATTCCGATCCCGTTAGCTCAAAAGGCCTATGATCTATATTCATTTAATATTATTCCAAAAATGGGTGAGATAATTACCGGAGACCGTGAAAGCTATCAATACCTAATTGAGTCGATTCGAAAGTTTCCTGATCAAGAAACTTTTTTAGATTTATTAAAAAAAGCCAAGTTTGAAAATACCAGCTATCGCAACCTAACATTAGGAATTGCGGCTATCCATTCAGGATGGAAGCTTTAAATGCGTGGACCCCATAACATATTTCGTCTTATCCGTACTGGCGCCACACTAGAGCGTACTGGGGCCATGAATATAATCTTGAGTGCATATAAAGCGCCCTGGCGTGTAAGGTTGGTTGCCAAAGTGATCGGTTGGCCTTTTCAATGGTTAGGTTACAAGGGCGACCCATCGATGCCACCCGCTACCCGCGCTCTAACTGCGCTCGGTCCGGCATACATCAAGTTTGGACAAATTCTTTCAACACGGCCTGATGTAGTAGGTAACGAACTAGCCGCCCAAATGCGCGTTCTTCAGGATAAGTTGCCTCCATTTCCCATGATAGAAGCTCAAAAAATGATTGAGGCAGAACTTGGTCAACCGTTAAGTGAGTCATTTAAAGAGTTTAGCGAACCAGTTGCTGCCGCATCTATTGCTCAGGTACATCGAGCAAAATTGGTAAGTGACGGATCAGTGGTTGCTGTAAAAGTTTTACGTCCAGGGATCGAAAAAGCCTTCCAGCGAGACATCGATGCATTTTATTTTGCCGCCAAAATGGTTGAAATTCTAGCACCTAGCTCAAGAAGGCTCCGCCCTGTCGAAGTCATTCAGCATTTTGAAGGTGTAGTTTTAGGCGAACTCGACCTCCGGCTTGAAAGTAGTTCTGCCGGAGAGTTTGCAAAAAATACCGAGAAAGATGTTGGCTTTCAGCTACCAAAGGTGAACTGGAGCCTTTCTGGGAAAAATATAATGACCCTGGATTGGGTTGAAGGAATTTCGGCTGGAGACAACAAAGCCCTAGATGCCGCTGGCCATTCCCGTAAAGATATTAGTGAACGGATCTTACAACTATTTTTAAAGCATGCCTTAAGAGATGGGTTTTTCCATGCGGACCTACATCAAGGAAACTTAAAAATTTCGTCAAATGGTGATATAAACGCTTATGATTTCGGCATCATGGGTAGAATTGATGAATATACCCGCCGCGTATATGCTGAAATCTTATTCGGTTTTATTCGTAGAGATTATAAGCGAGTAGCAGAAGTTCATTTTGAGGCTGGGTATGTTCCAGCAGATAAAGATGTTGATGAATTTGCTCAAGCCTTGCGCGCTGTTGGAGAACCAATATTTGGAATGGATGCCACCCAAATTAGCATGGGTCGTGTTTTAACATATCTATTTAATGTTACCGAACAATTTGGAATGGAAACCCGTACAGAGTTAATTTTGCTTCAGCGAACTATGGTGGTCGTTGAAGGCGTGGCGCGTAGTCTTCATCCACAAATTAACATTTGGGAAGTTGCTAGCCCTATCGTCCAAGACTACATCAAAGAAAGCATTGGGCCTAAAGCATTAGCAAAAGACCTTTTAAGCACTCTTCGGGTATTAGCTCGCTTTGGGCCAAAACTGCCACAATTGGCAGAGGCAGCTTTAATAAGAACTTACAACTCACCACAATTAGATAGAAAACATCCACGAGCCCTAAAGCGCTGGGTTTTACTTGCTCTTATAGTTGGGCTTTTTGTCGGCTGGTTTGCTCCACATTTTTTTTAAAACAGTGTGCGTTTCTATGCTCATTTATTAAAAATTTGGCACATAGTATTTTTATTACTCAAGATATAATAGTTTAAATAAATTAGTTGGCCTTAAGAAGATCAAAAAGGACAGAATATGGAACGGAAGCTTTTTGGAACCGATGGAATGCGCGGTACCGCTAATACATATCCGATGACAGCGGAAGTTGCATTACGTTTAGCTACCGCCGCAGGACGTTACTTTCGCCAAGACAAAAAAATGTCCCACAAAGTAGTTATCGGAAAAGACACCCGTCGTTCTGGATATATGATTGAAAATGCCCTTACTTCTGGTTTCTTATCTACTGGAATGAATGTGGTATTATTAGGACCAATTCCCACGCCAGCAGTAGGTATGCTAACACATTCAATGCGCGCAGATGTTGGAGTAATGATTTCCGCGAGTCACAATCCACATCACGACAATGGGATAAAGTTTTTTGGTCCAGATGGGTATAAACTTTCAGATGCAGCAGAAATAGAGATTGAATCTCTTTTTCAAACTGGCGTTGACTTGTGTTTAGCCGAAAATATTGGTCGTGCTAGCCGAGTTGAAAGCGCAGCAGGACGATATGTGGAGACAGCTAAATCTACTTTTCCTACTGGCAAGCGCCTAGATGGGTTAAAGGTCGTGATCGATTGCGCAAATGGAGCTGCCTATCGAACCGCTCCAGAGGTTTTGTGGGAGTTGGGCGCAGAGGTAATTCCCATTGGCGTAGAACCCAACGGTTATAATATTAATCAAAATGTAGGGTCTACTGCACCCGAGGCAGCTGTAAAATCTGTGTTAGAAAATAACGCCGATGTGGGCATTTGCGTAGATGGTGACGCTGATCGGATTACAATTATCGATGAGAAAGGTCAAATTGCCAACGGTGATCAGATTATGGGTTTAATTACAAAGCGCTGGGCTGAAAAAGATATTTTAAAGGGTGGAGCCTTGGTCGCTACAGTAATGTCAAACTTGGGTCTAGAGCGTTGGCTGGAACAGCAAGGAATTGGGCTCCATCGTACAAATGTTGGCGACCGTTATGTAGTAGATGCAATGCGGAAAGGTGGTTTCAATCTTGGTGGAGAGCAGTCAGGTCATATAATAATGAAAGACTATGCCACAACTGGTGATGGGCTTTTAGCTGGGCTTCAGTTTTTGGCAACTTTAGTTGAAACGGGCAAACCAGCTAGTGAAATAGCCCAAGTTTTTAAACCATGCCCACAGGAAATTGAAAATGTTAAATATATCGCTGGCAACGCACCTCTTGAAAATGAAAAAGTAAAAGCGATTATCAAAGAATCAAATGCTATTTTGGCTGGAAAAGGCAGAATTTTGATCCGTGAATCTGGAACCGAGCCACTTATTCGCGTCATGGTAGAGGCTGAGGATGAAACTCTTCTCTCACAAGTGATTGGTGATGTAGTTCAAGCAGTTCAAAGTGCAGCCTAATTACCTAAAAATCTTAGTTAATTATAACCAGAGTATATCAAAAGATATTTTATACCCAAAAATGCACTATTGCTTGCACTTCTAAATTTTAAATTACTCTATACTTTTCCATGGCAATGCTTAAATTTTTTGTCAGATCCACAAGGACACCTATCATTACGGCCTGGTGCACCCCAGGTAGATTGATCGTTTTCATCAAAGTCACCAACTTCCAAACTTGAAGATTGAGCAGGTTTCTGCTGTTTGATTTGACGCGATATTTCATTCATAATTGCTTTTTGTTCCTCTGAAGACCGCATTCTTGCATGCCCAAGTCGCTGACTAACCTCCTCACGAAGACTATCAAGTAAGCTTTGAAAAAGCTGAAAGGCTTCAGACTTATATTCATTCAACGGATCACGTTGCGCATAACCACGAAATCCCACAACAGACCGCAAATGCTCTAATGTCAAAAGGTGTTCCCGCCACTTGCTATCAATAGTTTCCAATAAAACTTGTTTTTCAATCACACGCATATTTTCAGGACCAAAGTCCACAGCTTTTTTTGCCATTAAAGCATCAACGGCGTGTTCTAGCTTTTCTTGAATTATTGCATCATCTACTCCCTCCTCCGAGGCCCAATCAGATACGGGGACTTCAAGGGCTAAGCCCTCTAACAGGGCTGCCTGCAAGCCTTCAGTATCCCATTGGTCTGAGTAAGTTTTGGCCGGCATGAACCGCGAAACTAAATCATCAACAACCTGATGACGCATATCTTGTGTAATTTCAGCCAAATCTTCAGCCTCCATAATCTCCCGACGTTGACCAAAAATAACTTTCCGTTGCTCGTTCATTACGTCATCAAACTTTAATAACTGTTTGCGAATATCAAAATTACGACCCTCTACTTTGGCTTGCGCTCGCTCTAAAGATTTGTTCACCCAAGGGTGCACAATTGCCTCACCATCCTTCATTCCCAATGTGTTTAAAACTTTTTCAAGACGCTCTGATCCAAAAATACGCATCAAATCATCGTCAAGCGATAAAAAGAAAGAACTGCGCCCTGGATCCCCCTGTCTACCAGACCGTCCACGCAACTGATTATCAATCCTACGCGACTCATGCCTTTCAGTGGCCAGAACGTAGAGACCTCCAGCCGCTTTTACTGCTTGCTCATCAGCAATATGTTCCTCTTCCATACGACTACGAATGTCGTCTGGATTAGAAGAGGGGTCATCCGCAATAGCCTCCATAATGGAAAACTCAACATTACCCCCCAATTTAATATCAGTACCACGACCAGCCATGTTAGTTGCAATTGTTACCCCACCCAATTTTCCAGCGTCTGCAACAATTTTTGCCTCCTGTTCATGTTGGCGAGCATTCAAAACACTATGGGGTATTTGTTCTTTTTCTAACAAACCAGACAAAAACTCTGACTTATCGATAGAAGTTGTACCAACTAATACAGGTTGCTGTTTTCCGTAGGCCAGCTTAATTGCGTCAACTACAGCTGCGTATTTTTCAGAAGTGGACCTATAAACCTGGTCGTCCTCATCATGACGGTCAATCAATCGGTTTGTGGGAACCTCGACAACACCCAAGTTATAAATTTCTTCAAACTCATCCGCTTCTGTTAAAGCCGTTCCAGTCATGCCTGCTAATTTATCATATAAACGAAAATAATTTTGGAATGTGACAGACGCCAGAGTAACATTTTCAGGTTGGATTTTGCAGCGCTCTTTTGCCTCGATTGCCTGATGCAAGCCATCAGAGAGTCGTCGGCCAGCCATCATTCTACCAGTAAACTCATCAATCAAAATAACTTCGTCGTCCTGAACGATATAATCTTTATCACGAGTGAAAAGTTTATGGGCTCGGAGGCCCTGATTCACGTGGTGAACAATTGTCGTGCTTTCTGGGTCATAAAGCGACTGCCCTTCAGGCAATATTTTTTTTTCAAGCAAAGTCTCTTCAAGCCATTCATTACCATTATCAGTAAATGTTACATTTCTGGTTTTTTCGTCTAGTGTAAAATGGTCATCTAATATTTCAGGGATTAACAGATCTACAGTTTGATAAAGCTCTGAACGATCTTGCGCCGGACCTGAAATGATCAAGGGAGTTCGAGCCTCATCTATCAAAATAGAATCCACCTCATCCACTATTGCAAAGTTATGGAACCGTTGGTGTATCTGATTTAGTTCAGCCTTCATGTTGTCACGCAAATAATCAAACCCAAGTTCATTATTTGTAGCATAAGTCACGTCGCACGCATAAGCCGAAGCTTTTTCATCGTCTGGCTGCTGGGGGTAAACAACACCTGTCGTCAAGCCTAATGCACCATAGACTTTCGACATCCATTCTGCGTCACGACGAGCCAGATAATCATTAACCGTTACAATGTGTACGCCTTTACCTGTTAGTGCATTTAAATAAGCTGGGAAGGTTGCGACAAGTGTTTTACCTTCACCAGTCTTCATTTCCGCTATGTTTCCCTGGTGTAGAAATATACCTCCCATCAGCTGCACATCAAATGCACGAAGACCTAATGAACGCCGTGCGGCCTCACGACAGTTGGCAAAAGCTTCAGGTAGGAGTTTGTCTAACTCTTCACCACTTTCAGCTCGGTTTTTTAAGTCTTTTGTTTTTGATATTATAGCAGCATCACTTAGGCCCTCAAACTCTTTCTCAAGCGAATTAATTTGGTCAACTAGAGGCTGTATCGCTTTAATTTTGCGATCGTTTGGTGTGCCAAAAACTTTTTTAGCAATTTTTCCTAGGCCCAACATGTTTGCTCCGCTTAATTGTTCTAATTATATGAGTGATCCACTTGCCCGCATCAAAACCTAAGCCTATGAATTCTTAAGGGCTATTTCAAGAGAAGCTAGCCTGCTGAGGTCTACTAAAGCGATGTATGGGGCCTGGATTACAGTGTCAACGGCACTGGTATTTCCCCGTGCACCAGAGGATGAAAATATGTTACCACAGTACTCACCTATGATTGGGACAATGCTTGCAATAATGCTTTCGTGGCAAGCTAATGCGCAAGAACCAAACCTAAACACGATAGTAGCAACTGTTAATGATACAAAATTAACAGTTGGACATGTCTTAGACATAAAACGACGATTGCCAGATCAATATCAAAATTTAGGCAGTGATGTCTTGTTTGCCAATATTGTGGATCAATTAGTTCAACAACAAATACTAGCTAGCTCTTTCAAGAAAGATCCGGAATGGGTTTCAATAACGATGGAGAATGAGCGGCGTAATATTTTATCAACAATTATAATTGATAATATTAGTGAAAAAGCAGTTTCAGACGAAATTTTAAAAACGGCCTACCTACAAAAATATGATAAGAATAAAGAAGAAAAGGAGTATAAAGCTTCTCACATTTTAGTTGATACTAAGGAAAAAGCCGAAGGTCTTATAAAGTTGTTGGAAGGTGGTGCGAGCTTTGGTGAACTAGCAATAGAGTACTCCATAGGCCCATCTGGTCCAGGTGGTGGAGATTTAGGTTGGTTTAAAAAAGGTCAAATGGTTGCCCCATTCGAAGATGCTGTACTGAATATGGAGATAGGTACCTACTCCAGGCCCGTTCAAACCCAATTTGGCTTTCATTTAATCCAATTAGATGATCGTCGTAAAATTTTACCTCCTAAATTTGAAGATGTTCGTAGCAATCTAGAAATAGAACTACAAAATTTGGCTATTGATACATATCTCCGCGAACTAACGGTCAATGCAAATGTTATAATGCCTAAAACTCCAATAGATTTTACTAAATTTTTAACCTTAGACCTGCAGGTAAAATAATGAAAAAATCACCGCTAGCTCCTGACTCTTTTCCCGAACTACCAATTATAAAGGGAGTACAGTTTGCTACTGGGCAGACTGGTATAAAATATATTGACCGCGAAGATGTGATGCTAGCAAAGCTATCGCCAGAAACAACTATTTCTGGTGTTTTTACGCGCTCAACTATGCGCTCGGCTTCAGTTCTAGACTGCCAGTCCAAAATTGGCCTAGGCACAGAGCAAGGTGCCGCAATTCTTGTTAATGCTGGGAATGCCAACGCTTTTACAGGTTCTGACGGTCAAGCCTCCGTTAATCGAATTTCCGAAGCCCTAAGCCTAAAATTAGGCTTACCTAATAGTGCAATATTTACCTCTTCTACAGGTGTAATCGGTGAGATTTTGCCAGATCATAAGATTACCAATTGTATTGATGATTTAAAAAATACTCTGAATGAGCGATCAATTGCGAATGCAGCGAAGGCCATTATGACAACTGATACGTTTTCGAAAGGATCATCAGCTACCTTAGATATAGATGGCAAAAGAGTATCTATTAGCGGAATCGCCAAAGGATCAGGTATGATCGCACCAGATATGGCAACCATGCTGGTTTACATTTTTACTGATGCCAAAATTGGACAAATAGACTTACAGAAACTCCTTAAAGAGCTAAGCAATAGAACATTTAACTGCATAACGGTTGATAGTGATACATCTACATCTGATTCTCTAATCTGTGCGGCCACAGGCGCTTCAGGCGTAGATGTCAGCAAAAGCTCAAGGTTTTCTAAATCCTTGGAAAAGGTTATGCTGGATTTAGCCCAACAAGTGGTAAGAGACGGAGAGGGGGCGACAAAGTTTATCACTGTTAACGTAGCAGGAGCAGCTTCTGATAAAGATGCTCATAAAGTGGCTATGGCTATTGCCAACTCTCCCTTAGTCAAAACGGCGATTGCCGGGGAGGATCCAAACTGGGGAAGGGTGGTAATGGCAGTTGGTAAATCAGGAGCAG
>Ga0115562_1003026_pt1 | contig 11323 bp, 11 predicted proteins | sample COGITO_mtgs_1105_6_FD_87200 | JGI IMG/M metagenome (GOLD analysis project Ga0115562, IMG submission 87200) | Pelagic marine microbial communities from North Sea - COGITO_mtgs_110516 | ecosystem: Environmental > Aquatic > Marine > Epipelagic | place: Germany:Helgoland, sampling site Kabeltonne...
AAGCGGAACTTGCATGTTTACTCCCTGGTCCATAAAGGGCAGGGCAGTCAGAAAAGAATTAAAATTCTTTGGAGACGCTTAAACCAATAACGCGTGGAGAGCCCACAACGCCAGGGGCACCAGTGAGGCTTGTTACGAGCGAAGAATAATACTCCTCGTCAGATAAATTTGTGCCAAAGACACTCACCTCCCAGTCCCTTGCTGAATAAGAAATAGAAGCATTCCATAAAGTGTAGGAGTCGTTGATTGTGTCCGTAGCCGTCTGGTCGAGGTAATGAATCTTGCCGACATGCGTTAAGCCAGCAGTCCAAGATAAGGCATCTGAGAATTGATTAGTGACAGAAAGATTTAGTGTTTGTTCAGGAGCCGAGGGCGCATGTTTACCAGAAAAGTCGTGGAACTCTAAAATCGGTTGTCCTAAGTTATCGTAACCTGAAATTGAGGAACCGGTGTGTTTTTTGATTTTACCATCCGTGATCCCGTATGCACCTTTTAAAAGCCAATTATCGCCAGTATGCGTGAAGAATTCCAACTCGAGCCCTTTAACTTCAACCTTGTCTGCGTTGTCCACGAAGTAGTCAAACGAGCCAGATGGTTTTTCAAACTGGAAATCATCAATTTTATTCCAAAAGACCGCAATACTTGCACCCAGCCTATCATTTTTTTGAAAGAGATTTATCATCAGTTCATTCGCCCAAATTCTTTCCTCAGTAAATGCGATTGGAAAGATAGAGTTACCGTTTATTTCATCCACATAGGCACTGAATCCGCCAGGTTTTTGGGAAAGGGAACTCGTTAGGGAAACCAATGTCTGTTCGTTTAATTGTTTAGAGATTTTTCCAAATGGGGTAACCCAATCATAAGAATGTTCCATGCTCGTCTGATCAACAGGTGGTGAAAATGGAGGGAGGAAAAAATGATACTCATTGGACTTTCCTCTACGAATTTGCTTTTTCTCATGATCGTACCTAAGACCAAGCTCATAACTTGTACTCTCGCCAATGGAATTTGAGATTTTGGCGTGGAGGGCAAATTTATCGTTATCAAAGGAATAAGATGTCTTGGAATTGTAGCTTTGGTAACCAGCGAGATTCGATTCGTTTCTATCGCTTGGCAAAGGTACGAGTCGAGTAGAATCACCCGTAACATCCTCGTTACCAATGCTCAGTCCGATTGACCATGAAAACTCACCAACTTGTCCGTTGGATAATTGTATTTCTTCCCAAATGGTTTCTCTCTCTTCGATTATCTGCGAGGTAGAGCTTAAGTCTGGTCTTAACAAGGACAGACCGGCTAAACCACTGTCCACAAAGTAGAGGTCAATGATAGAAGGATTCAGTTCCCAGGAATTACGAGAAGTTGTAGATTGAATATTACCCCAATCAGAGTCCGTTTTTACAGTCAAATATTGAGAATTCATGGAGATCTTGCCCATCTCTCCGATACCGGAATTTCGGCTGTAAAAGCTGCTGTATTTGGGATTGCCGGACGAAAGTCGGGGGACAAGGGGCTGTGCCCCAAGCTGAAACTCCTCCCAGCTCCCGCCGATGCCGATTTCAATTCCATCCTCGGTGGTAAATTCAAACCCCAAGCGACCATTCCAACTTTCAGATGTTGCATCATTTCCAGCAGGATTAAGGTTGTCTGCGTATCCGTCGCTCTCGCTACGGTTGAGCCCAAAATAATAGGAAGAGTGATCCCCAGTTGGACCATCAGCAAGTACTCGATAGCTCTGGGTATTTAAACTGCCGTAGGATGCGTAGAGTTTAGAGCGGTGGATGTCTCCAGCTTTTCGAGAGGAGACATTAATCACGCCACCGGGGGAATTTTTCCCAAATTGATGCCCATGATAGCCCTTGAAGACTTCAATACTTTCCACTTCAAAGAGGGTATTTGAATAAGTGGCTGTGCTACCTTGTGGAATTCCATCGACATATAGTCCAACAGCTGGGTCACCAAACAACTGAGAGTTACCGATACCCCTTAACGAGATGACATCTCCGTAGGATTGGATTCCGTATGAGTTGATGTAGAGACTTGGCGAAAGGGCAGATAGACTAGAGATTGAGGAAATCTTACCAGATTCAATGCTAGAACCCCTTAGCACGGTGGCTTTGGAAAGGTCTAAGTCTTTGTACTTGAGCCCGTCTACCCGTAAACCCTTAAGCGTTTCAGGACTTTGTCCAAATACGAGGTGAGTAACAACAAAGACATGGGCGACGGAAATAAGTAAAAATTTATGAGCTAATTTGTTCATTTGGCTGAAATTTTAATGGCAATAAGTCTTAATGGATTCAACGAAAATAGACCCCTGAGAGAGACTTTTTTTGCATGAGATACATCAAAATTTTAAAGAAGTAATAATTTCTTCTGCAATGTTTAAGGATGCGGTGGCCGCTGGGGAGGGGGCATTGCAAATATTTACAATCCGGTCGTTATTTTGAATAAGGAAATCATCTACCAGGGCACCAGATAGGCTTACTGCTTGGGCTCGTATGCCAGCAGGAGCGGAGGCAAGGTGCCTGGCCTGAATTTCCGGAACCAATTTTTGTAGGGCCTTGACGAATGCCTGCTTGGAAAAAGAACGCCACATTTCTCCCCAGCCCATTTTCCAGTGCTTCATCGCCATAACCTGAAAACCTGGATAAGTTAAAGACTCAAATAAATCTCTTGGGCTGATATCCCATTTTTCATAAGCTTCACGACCAAATGCCAGCACCGCATTGGGTCCGCACTCCACTCCGCCCTCAATCATGCGGGTAAAATGTACTCCGAGAAAGGGGAACTTGGGGTCGGGCACGGGGTAGATCAAGTGTTTGCACAACTTCTCTGCATCCTTCGATAAAAAATAATATTCTCCTTTGAAGGGAATGATTTTGGCTCCAGGAGTTTGCCCGCCCAGTTTCGTTAGCCGGTCAGAATGAAGCCCCGCACAATTAATTAATCTTTGGCAGCAAATGGAAAGCTCGGTCGTTTGTACAACCAGGCCGTCTTTCGAACTTTCAATTTCAAGGACTGCTTCACTAAGATGAATTTGATGCGAAGAACCTTTTGTAAGTAATTCGCCAAGCTTTTGACAAACCTGTTCGTAGTTTACAATGCCACATTCTGGAACATGAATCGCTTCTAAACCTGTGGCGTGCGGCTCGATTTCCCGCAATCGTTCACCTGAAATAATCGAGCAATTCACCCCGTTTGCTTTTCCGCGCTCAAGAATAGCTCCAAGTCGTCCCGTTTCGTCTTTATTTGTGGCAACGATTACTTTTCCACATAGTTCGTAATCAATTCCATGTTCGCCACAAAATTGTTCCATGGCTTTTTTACCTAATCGACAATTTTTAGCTTTTAAGGAACCTGGTTTATAGTAAATCCCTGAGTGTAACACCCCAGAATTTCTTCCTGTTTGGTGAGTTGCTAAGCGGTTTTCTTTTTCAAGAAGAACAATTGAACTTTTGGGAAACTTTTGGCTATACCGGTAAGCAGTCGCTAACCCAACAATCCCTCCACCTATAATGCAAATATCCGCCCTGATCATCATCAGAGCGATAGCAAAAAAAGGGGGTTATGGGCAGAAGAAAAATGCGAAAAATAAAAACTGATATATTAGGACTTTTTCCGCCACTCAGCGATTGCAGTTTTGGCGTCTTTAGAAACATCCCCCCTGCCACTCTTGGTAATGGTGTTTCCTTTTGAATCAACAATTACAAGTGCGGGGATGCCTCGAACCTCAAATTTCTTCTTCAAATTGTTTGCAGCATCCGAACCGTGTGGGAGTGTGTACCATTTCATCCCGTATTTATCCATGTATTTAAGCTGGTCTTTGGATGAGCGGTCGGAGGATACGAAAACAACCTCAAAATCCTTTTCATTGTTGTTACGGAAATCTACTAAAGTGGGGGTGAAGTGACGGCATGGTGGGCACCATTGAGCGGAAAAGTAAATCCCCACGATTTTGTCGCCCAATACACTGGAAGATACCTCATTGCCTTTATTATCGAGTAATTTTGAAGGAAATAATGATTCGCCAGATGTAGATTCTTTGTGGTCATCTCCGTGAAGAACTGGGAAAGACCCAAGCAAAAAAGTGAGTCCAAAAATAAAAAAGCTTTTGTATTTCATGCATTCACAATTCAATGAGCTTATTGATTTTCGCAAATAAATTCTTCAACTTCTTACCAGTTACCTCGATGGGAGCAGGCTTTTTTTCTTGAATCGAGATGGTATTTCTTGAACTAATAATTCCTTTGCAAACCTAACCCAGTAAACTTCAAAGCTCATGAGTCTATCATCTCTTAAACTTCACAATGCAATGTGGCCCGGTCTCGTCGGTAAAGGCGATGGTGAGGGCGAAGAACCTCCCATCAGCTTGGAACGTATGCTCGAGCTTACCGCAGGTGCCGATGTAAACGGTCGAAAATTTGACGGCGTTGATTATTTTCTTTTTCATCCCCACACTGACCCCGAGGCGAGTGACGATGATTTAAAGAAGACGGCAGATCTCATCGCAGGGCATGGCTTTGATGTGGGTTCATTGGTTGCTCCAGTGTGGCCCGGAACGGTCGGTGATTCCGCCATGGGTACCGATGAGCAGCAAGAAAAGTTTTTGGACGCCGTAAAATTGGCCTGCCGTATCGCCAAGGTATTTAACGATCATGGAGTGCGCAAAGGTGGGGTAATTCGGATAGACTCTGCAGAATTTGGAGTCGAACAATGGAAGGCCAACCCTGGAGAGGGTACCGCCCGTATTATTGATACATTTAAAAAGTCAGCCGCTATTGCTGCAGATCACGGCGAGCGCTTGGCCGTAGAAGGTGAGATTTGCTGGGCTGGTATGCACAGTTGGAAAGATGTACTCGATCTCTTGGAGGGCGTTGGTATGCCTGAGACCCTTGGGTTTCAGGCGGATCTTGCTCATACATACTTATACCTGATGGGATACAATGCTCCTGAGCATGCTCTTCTACATGACGGATATTCTGAGGATGAATTCTACGCAGCTTATGAGAAAATGACTGATAAGCTTCGTCCATGGACCATCGATTTTCATGTTGCTCAAAATGATGGGCAGGTACACGGAGCCGGTTCACATGACAAAACTGGAAAGCATTGCCCAGCAGATGATCCTAACGGCAAGCTCGATATTACCCGTTGTTCCAGTTACTGGCTGAAAGATTTTCAGGATCGTGGTATGAAGCATATTTGCTGGGACGGATGTATGTTTTCTAACGCCACACTGGAAACTCCAAATACTTGGAATACGATTCTTAAAGCAATGGTTGATGTAGTTTCCGCCTAAAAAATAAGGCTATTTTTTTATAAATGGACGGTTCTTTCGGGGACCGTCCATTTTAGTTTTTGCCCTATGTGAATAAAAAAAATCGTTATTTTAACATTTTTTAATCGAATTGGTCGAATTCCTGAGTAATGGTAGTGATGTGAATGGGTGGTGGGACAATCTATGTGGATTCTTTTATCCATCTGTAAAGTGGTAACCTCAAAAAAGGAATTAAAATGGGAATAACATATAGAGAAGCAAAGAGAATTTTGGATAAACAAGATGAAGCCCGGGATGTCATAAACAGCTACCGTGGCATGGAGACCTTGGGCAAACGCCTGCAATTACGCAATAATCGCGAACTAATTCTCAAACTTTTTGAGATTGAAGATGATGTTGCGATTGTAGAAGTATTTAGTCACCTAAAAGCTCTCTATGAAGAGCAGTGGGGAGACGCCGAAGTAACCGCGCCACCCGAATTTCCCGGCGAGTTGAAGGAAGATGCCAAGGACACAAAATCTTCTTCCACAGATGCTTCTAAAAAGAGTAAAGTTGATGCGGTTCAAAGCGTTCCAGTAACTGCTGGAAACTAAAAATCTACAACCAGACTTGATTTTCCCGCCCAAGTTCGGGTAGGTTATAGATTCTTGAACGTCACATCTAGATTTAAGCAAGCAACCACTTTGTCAGGCAGCATTTTGCTGTCTCATCCTTCTTTACAGGACCCTAACTTTAACAAGAGCGTCGTTTTTTTGTCTAATCACTGTGAAGACGAAGGCACTCTTGGGGTCATTCTCAATCGCCCCCTTGGTAAACAACTTTTCCAACTTGATGATCAATTTAAAAACTTCGCCCTTGGTGAAGCGGAGGTCTTCGATGGTGGTCCAGTTGATAAAGAAAAGTTAATTATTGCTGCTTGGGACTGGAAAGATAACGCCCAAACTTTTCGTTTACATTTTGGTATCGATATTTCCAAAGCAGAATCTCTGCGGGAGGAAAACAAAAATATAAAAATTGCCTGTTTCTTAGGTCATTCAGGTTGGTCTCCGGGGCAGTTGGAGAACGAGCTGAAAGTTGATTCATGGCTGGTGTCCTCACTTAATCTTGGCCTTTTTGAGAAGGTGCATACCCATGCAGATTGTTGGAAAGCAGCAATATCCCGAGTCAGTGATGAAATGAAACTTTTGGCCAATGAGCCAGAAAATCCTTCTTTTAACTAAATTCAATTTTTTTCTGCTTTTATCTCCTCTTGTTCATATTTATCCATTTTTTTACAAGTTGGATAAATTCTTTTACATTTGTTGCTCGTAATCGGGTTTGGCATTCGTTTTGCTAACATATTCATGTCGGCTCGCTACCCGGCACACCGTCTAATCCAGACATTTAAACCCTTAAACCTATGAGTAAGCACAAGTTAGAATATATATGGCTCGACGGCTACAAGCCGACCCAAAGCCTACGCGGTAAAACGTTGATCGTTGAAGATTTCAGTGGGAAGCTGGAAGATGTTAAGCAATGGTCTTTTGATGGATCCTCCACGGAACAAGCTGAAGGCGGTTCCTCGGACTGTCTTTTGGAACCTGTCCATTTGATTGAAGACCCTGATCGTTTCGGAGGAAATGGATGGTTAGTTATGTGTGAAGTCCTTAATCCCGACGGAACACCCCACGAATCTAATGGTCGTGCCACTATTGATGATGATGACCAAGATTTTTGGTTTGGTTTCGAGCAGGAATACACTCTTATCGATCTCGAGACTGATCTGCCATTGGGTTTTCCCCAAGGCGGATACCCTGGGCCACAAGGTCCCTATTACACTTCAGTTGGGGCCCGCAATACCAAAGGACGTGAATTAGTCGACGAACATCTGCACCTTTGCCTTGAAGCCGGTTTAAATGTTGAGGGCATCAACGCCGAGGTGATGATGGGGCAATGGGAGTATCAAATATTTGCCAAAGGAGCAAAGAGTGCAGGTGACCAGATTTGGTTGGCTCGCTACCTTTTGGAGCGCACCGCTGAAACTTACGATATCGCAATTGATTTGCACCCTAAACCCATTAAAGGAGATTGGAACGGTTCGGGCATGCATGCTAACTTTTCTAACGAAGCAATGCGTGAAGAAGGTGGTGAAGCCTTATTCAAAAAAATCTGTGAAGAATTCGGAAAGAACATTGACCGTCATGTTTCCGTATACGGAGCAGAAAATAATCAACGACTCACCGGCTTGCACGAAACTCAGTCAATTGACAAATTCAGTTACGGGGTTTCCGATCGTGGGGCTTCCATTCGTATTCCAGTTGGTACAATTCAGGACGGTTGGAAAGGTCGTTTGGAGGATCGTAGACCGGCATCTAACGGTGATCCTTACAGAATTGCTGCGGCCATCATCAAAACAACCAAGGAAGCATTGTCCTAATTGTTTTTCAGGTCTTAATTTTAAAAAAGGCGGTGAAGAAATTCATCGCCTTTTTTATTTTCTTTTTTTCATGACCACTGCAAATTGATCACCATTTTTTTTAAAAAAACGTAAGACAAGGATGAAATGATTGGTTTGCGAATAAACCTTTGTGATCCGCTTACCGTTTTCAATCCACGAAGCTTCCACGCCTTGTGCTTTTTTGCTCATTAATTTCCCATATCTTTCAACAGTTCCTTCAGATCCGTGAACATCTACAAGACTCCACCCTTGGTCCTGCCAATCCTTGACAACCTCAGGTGCAGATGGGGCACAAGCCAATAGTAGGCAAAAAGCAGTACTAGCCAGGATTTTGGTTACTAACTTCGACCGCAGTTGTTTAAATACTTCAGGCATAGATGGGACTACGGGAAAAAAATCGGTCAAATATTTGCATCTTCTAGATGTTTGAGTTTTTTTAAGGTGTGGATGTAAGCGATATGCCAAACTGGCAACTGTGGGTATTCCGAATACTCGCACTATCTTTTTCGTCTCTACTTTGCAAGGTTACCTCGTTTTACCAGGCTTGCTTTTCACTTTTTTGTCTAACCTACAAGCACTCCTGCGGGAGGAATGTTCAAACAATAACGCAACGAAAGGAATGAAATTATGATTAATTCCATGAGATGGGAATATCAAACTGTACCTGCTACGACGACTTGCCTGTCAAGTTGGCGAAGTCCACCGACCAGAACTTCTGAACTTTTAATAAATACAGAATTTTGTGGTTCAAAAGTGCCATTGTTTTCAAATTTTTTTGTATCGTTGTTAGTTGATCAAAAGAAGGGAAGTTGAAATGAAAATTTGCAGTAAACCAATACGGAAGAAGATTCGTTTAGAAGGTAGGAAGAATTTGGACAATGAGAGTGAAGACTGGAGGCGAAGACCGCGGGTAATCTTGGTCAATCCACGGCATCCTCCCTCGCGAATTTAATTTGATTTCTTCTTCGGTCAACTAGTCGCCCTGACTAGCAAGATAAACAAAAGGCACGCTTAGTTGAATGTCCCTTTAAATTCCGCCGAATTTTATACCTCATTAACTCCCTTGAATTTCTAAGTTCATGGGAGTTTTTTTATTGGTGAGTTATTTGAACACGTTCACATTTATGATACCCCTAAAAGGTATCTGTAACTTGCCAAGTATTCTTATTCTTGCATCATTCAAAAATGCTTCCCTTTATTCTTCTTTCCAGTTCGCTGATTTTTCTTTTTGCCTATCGATTATACGGGAAGTTCCTTAGCAATAGGTGCGGGTTGGATGATTCTCGGGAAACTCCAGCTAAGTCACAAGAAGACGGAGTTGATTATTCTCCTACCCGGGCATCCGTTCTTTTCGGGCACCATTTTTCATCCATTGCGGGGGCGGGCCCTATTGTTGGTCCTATTCTTGCCGCCACTTATTTCGGGTGGGGACCTACCTGGATATGGATATTAGTGGGGGCGATTTTTGTCGGAGGTGTGCATGATTTTGGCAGTGCTTTCATGTCCCTGAGGAACCAAGGACGTTCCATTGCTGATGTGATGAAAGGATTGGTCGGGGAGCGGGCAGGCAAACTCTTTCTAATCTTTGTCCTTTTTGCCTTGGTCTATGTAATTATCGTATTTCTTGACCTAACCGCCAATACCTTTACCACGCAACCAGCAGTGGCAACGGCTTCTGGTTGGTTCATCTTAGTGGCCGTGGTCTTTGGACTATTGCTCCGTTCGGGAAGATTCTCGCTGTCTCAACTTGCTTGGATCTTTTTTCCGCTTACCTTTTTGGGGCTGGGTATCGGACATTATTTCCCCATGATATCTCTCTCTAAAGATACATGGATTGGAATTACCTTGGCCTATTGCTTTTGTGCTGCGGTATTACCTGTAGGGATATTATTGCAACCTCGTGATTTTTTGAGTGCGGGTTTTCTCTACGCAATCTTGGCACTTGGGGCAGTTGGAATGTTAACTGCCGGAGAATCTCTTCAACTCCCTGCCTTTATAGCCTGGGAGTCAGAAAAACTTGGTATGCTGGTGCCATTTCTTTTTATCACGGTTGCATGTGGTGCCTGCAGTGGCTTTCACAGCATTGTGGCTAGTGGTACAACTTCCAAACAAATCCGCCGGGAAAGCGATACTCGTCGGGTTACCTATGGATCAATGTTGCTCGAAGGCGTGCTTGCGGTTTTTGCTCTTGCTTGTGTGGCTGTTTTAACGGTCGGGGAAAGGGAGAGTGGGGGAACTCCCGTTGCCATTTTTGCAACCGGTGCATCTAAGTTTTTTGCCGCTTTGGGAATACCTGCCAAAATTGGCGTGGAATTCGCCATGCTTGCAATTAGCACCTTTTTACTAACAACGCTAGATACCTGTACACGCCTGACTCGTTTTTTGATCGAAGAACTTTTTTCCTGGAGAAACCAGGCAAGTCGATACCTTGGAACGGTTGGAGCCCTCCTCCTTCCTGCTCTTTTGGTTTTTCAATCTTTTCCTGGTCCTGATGGTCAGCTCATGCCGGTCTGGAAAGCAATATGGCCCTTATTTGGAGCAACCAATCAATTGCTTGCTGCCTTTGCTTTGCTTACCTTTGTTGTATTCCTGAAGGTTCGAGGAACCGCGTTTGGATTTGCCTTATGGCCAGCGATTTTAATGATTATCATGCCTATGATCGCCTTGGTGTGGATGGCATTTACGAATGGATTGAATTCGTTGATTGGAGGAACCTCGGTGGCTATGATTATTTTAGGGTGCTACCTTACCATAGTTTCCTGGAAAGCAGTTCGCTCGGATCATTGAGCAAGCAGGGCACTCCTCTTTTTAGATTTATTTAAAGAACAAAGTCCGGAGCTTTTTCTTCCTCTTGTTCCCCGCCCTTAAAGTTTAGGGCAGCTTGTATAGTTGCCTTTAATTTATCGGGAGGACAGGGCTTGTTGAGTATTTTAAAAAGTAAGCCGGACTGTACGGCTTCAGCACCTCCAAATTCAAAGTCGGCATGACCAGTTAGTAAAATACACATGGTTTCAGGGTTACTCTCTTTGATAGTTCTCAAGAGTGTGGCACCATCCATTTTGGGCATACGCATGTCCGAAACTACAACGGGAAAATGTCCCTGTGCATTTATAATCTCGATTGCCTCATAGGGACCATTTGCGACTGTCACTGCAAAGGTTCTACCAAGATTCAATTTGATCCCACGAAGAATAGACTCTTCATCATCTACAAATAGAATCCTTTCATTCATACATCTTTTGAATCATAGTAGATTTACGAATGCAAGGACTACATTTTGCAAAAAAAATATCCTCTGACGCAAAAAATTAGAAAGTCTGGTTAAGGAATAGAATTTATTATCGATTCTTCATCAGAAGATTGTTATGACTAACTCATGAATGCCCGAGTGGCGGAATGGTAGACGCTGCGGACTTAAAATCCGTTTCACCTAGTGAGTGTGGGTTCAAGTCCCACCTCGGGCACTCTTTTGCATTAAGCTGCAAAAGCTTGTAAGGTCAGTAAATATCTGTGCTTTAACCATTATTTTTCTTAGTTAATGCACATAGCTACAAAACAGGTTTTGTTGCCTTGTTGTAAGAATGGGCACCTATTAGTAAAAAAGAGATGGT
>Ga0115562_1003045_pt1 | contig 11298 bp, 9 predicted proteins | sample COGITO_mtgs_1105_6_FD_87200 | JGI IMG/M metagenome (GOLD analysis project Ga0115562, IMG submission 87200) | Pelagic marine microbial communities from North Sea - COGITO_mtgs_110516 | ecosystem: Environmental > Aquatic > Marine > Epipelagic | place: Germany:Helgoland, sampling site Kabeltonne...
AATGGTCTACAATCCGATTAAACAACATCACACACACGGCGGGTCGCCTGATAAATTTGAACAAAAGTATTCTTTTGAGTCAAACCGTGTTTAGTAAAAGCTGGTAAGTCCACTAATCGAGCTTCCGTCAGTCTTAAATAATTCGCGCTAAATTAAAAATACCGATTTACAATATGCTGCGCATATTCGCAGGTAAATCCCACGCAGCTAAAATTAAGTATCTCACCAGCGTAGTATGTATGCTTTTTCCCTTGCATATGTTCTAGTTGTTCATAAAAACCATTATTCATCTCCTCGGATCCCACATGAGGAAAATATTTCCAGTGAACAAATTGATGAAACGCTTCAATTTCGCCTCCCATTTCTTTTGCAAAATGGGTAAGGTTATTGATGACTTTCTTCTCATTTAATATTTTTGTTTGGTTAAAGACGCTGCCCTTTTTGATAAGATCTCGGCTTATATCTACTCCACTAATATCTCTATCTGTTAATACATAAAATGAATAGACGGGTTCTCCGACTTGCCGGTAATACCAAAATACGGGATGCCCGGCACGGCCTCTAACAAAATTATCTGGCACATAACCCGTCACCTCAACAAAGTTATTGACCGTACAAAGAATGGTCTGATAATCCAGGTACTTAATTTTTTTAAACAGCGCTTGCTCATGAGTACTCCCGCTCATGAATAATGAAATCTCGTCCAAAGGCGTGGTAATGATAAGCCGATCGAATTCTTCGGCCCCGGCCTCCGTATCGATTATTATTTTTTCTGATCTGTTAATTGAAGTAATAACTGATTTAAACCTAACATTATGCTCCTTCGCAACACGTATCCACAGCCCTTGTATACCCTTTGGGAAAACGTAAACTTGTTTTTTGAAGTACGCTACAATGGTTTTCCAGTTGGCGTACTTCAGCACATAAGCGGCCGGTATATGATCAGCATAACAATAGCCAAATCCCGTGAGAAACAAGCTAAAGACATTAGCTAAATCAGAGATGTTATTTTCTTTGGCAAATTCCCCAAATGGCAAGGTGACAGATGGATCAAGGTTGTGAAAACCTGGTAACTCCAGCTCTTTATGTTTCTTTAAGATACGCTTATATCGAAATATCAACTGCCATAGAACTTTAAGCCTTAGCATCAATGACTGCTTAGGAATTTGCTGACCATTTTTATTTACAAAAATACTATGCCCAATATCTGCACGATCCACAGGGACTTTATATTTTTTTGCCAAACGAAGAGGGATCGAATTATTTTCAGTTAAAATGCCAGCACCAAGCTCATAATTTTTTGAGTTAACTTCTGCACTCAGGCATTTCCCACCAGCATGATCTGTACGTTCAAATAATGTTACGTGTTTATAACCCTTTAGCTTAAGAGCCTCCGCAGCACTTAACCCTGCGGCACCAGCACCTAAAATAGCAATACGAATATTTAAGTCTATTTTATTTTTTTGTTTACTGTCCATAGTAGATTCCTCTTCAAAATTGTTGACGCACACAACAACCCCGACATGGTGCCACCGGCGATACTAGCCGTCATGACATCTTGCCCAGTAAGAAGCAGATTTTTTATTGGTGTATGAATACGTAGTGATTTTTGTCTAAAACGTTGTGGGGAATGTTCAATGCCATAAATTTCACCTTGTTTATGCTGCGAAAAATGACGAGTACTCAGTGGCGTAGATACTTCATAATAATCTATTTTTCCTTTCAGGTGCGGTGCCACACGATACAATTGCCCAAACATTTGATGTGCTAATTTTTCTTTGAGCGCGTTGTATTCTTCACCACGTTTTTGCCATTTTGTACCTTCCCACTTAGTAAACCAGTCATAAGGAACTAACATAATCACTTCGGCGGTCGCTCTACCAGGATGTGTTTTTTCTGCTAACGGGTCTTTCGCCGAAGGGAATGAGACAAAAGAAACCGGTATCGTAGCGTTAAAATCTTGGTAATCTGCCCGTCCTTTGTCGTGATCAAACTGCTGAGGGTAAATCCAGTAATTACATTTTTTTAAAGCGAGTGTTGACGCAGATTCTTTAATGCCAACATATAACCCCACATGAGCGATTGCAGGTTCCAACTCGTCAAGTAACTTATCTAGCCCATGACGCTTGCTCACATCTTTTGGCAATAAATGAGAGTAAGTATTGGCAATGCCAGCAGCGCTAATAATAGTTTTGGCGTAAAATGATTCACCATCTTTCATACGGATGCCGATGGCGCTATTATTTTCAACAATAACCTCATCCACATCGGCCTGTGTTAGGGCCACCCCTCCCGAGTCATCTATAATGGAAGCAACACATTCAGCAAATTTTGATGCCCCCCCTACAGGGTAAGCTGCTCCCTCCATATAGTGATTAGCTAGCAATGCGTGCATATAAAAACTGCTCTTTGATGGTTCTAAACCATAATCGCCATATTGAGCCGTAAGTACGCCAATCAGTTTCGAGTTGTCGGTAATCTCACTTAATACTTCTAATGTGGTTTTGTCGGAAATTTTAAGAGTGCTGCGCCGCAGAAAATCACCAAAAATATTAGATAAAAATGGGGGCAATGTTTTCTCTAGATAATAACCGCTACCCAAGTTTTGAACTTTATTTAGTAATGAGAAATATCTGTTGATTGAAATCCTGTCTTTTTCAGCTGGAAAATATTCCTTTAACTTCGCTTTTAGATTATTTCTACCTTTGGGGAATTGGTATTCATCATTGTCAAATAAAACCCTGTCGTAAACGTCATCAAGGGGGGCCCATTTGAGGTTGTCTTTCGAAATATAGCGAAAAACTTTATTTAATACACTTCCGTCGATATGAGCTTGGCCAACATAATGCAGTCCAATATCCCAAATATATCCACTACGCTCAAATGTATGAGTAAACCCCCCTAGTACGTCATGTTGTTCTAGTAAAAGTACGTGCTTACCCGCTTGAGCCAAAAAGGAAGCGGCACTCATGCCTCCAGTCCCTGAGCCAATGATAATGACATCAAAGGTTCTAGCTGATTTGGTTTGAGCCGACTTAATGTAATTTCTGTATGTTTTCCTAGTCATATTGTCCACCCTACCCATGACTCTTTCACTTGAGTTTTTCACCATAAATAATTTATATTACGCTGGGTTACTTACCCAGATATTTTGATTTATTAACATTAACATTAACATTAATTTAAATTACCAATAGCTGACGCGCATCAATATAGTGAGCGGTAATAATAAGTTTTGATGGTTATGGAGTTTATAGGTCAGGGCCAGGGGTATTAGAAATGGTACTTATTTGAAACTTAATTAAGTTGCATTTGAAGTGGATGAGATGCTTGGAGAAATAGCTGTATTGAGCTGGCTATTTGGTCAGTTTTGACCGCCTAGCCAGAGCGCTAAGTCGCTCAATATCAGCTTTTATTTTCTTGTTAGTGCGGACTTGTTCATGGGACCATAACCTGGCCGTTAATTGTTACCATAAAATGGCTGCTGATAACTTTGAATTCAAACGGTCGATGCAACACACTCATTAAATTTAGCTGCTGGGGTTAAGTAACCCAATGTTTTTCTTGGGCGTGGATTTAATGATTTTGCGATCTTATTCAACTCTGTTGAGTATAGGTAAAATAAAACGTCATTTTTCATAAAATAAAAATACTTGATGCCTCATATTTTCCATATTTACCTCTCTTTTATATCCTTGATGGAGTGAAAGTCGGCTATTTTTCGTCTATTAATCAACCGTTTTTACGTAATTCAGAATTCAAAACAAGCGCCTCCCGCTGTTGTGCAAACCAGTTTTGAATGTTGCTTTTATTCAAACAGACTTATCTGAGGCGGTGCTCGACTTTGTGGGGGCAATAGCTCGACGACATCGTCATTTTTTGCATTCAGGTGACTGAGTATCTTTTGGATCACCAATGGATGTGCATTAGACACATCCCTGTGTCTAACCCCTGCGGGGCAGCCTTTGCTGTGCAAATCGGCTTTCCTGCCGATTTGTCAATGCTCGCTATAACCTTAACAGCACCACCGCATTGCTCACAGGTTTCTATTCCAAAAACCCGTTTAAGTCTTTGCGCCCAGGTCATCGATTGGTGTATTTGTGTGCCCGTGTTTTTTCCTGCCCTTTCGGCAATGCTTGTTTAGTCTTATTTCGTAAATAAGGCATTATTGTCACGCGGTGCCGACTGTTTGGTGGAGGCCACCCCGCATAAATACACCATGAAAGCGCGTCAGATTAACTCTGGGTTTGGGCACCAGTGCCGCTAAATGGACAATAAAATCCAGCGGCTCAAAGATCACATGACTGCGCCGGTCACCGGTGGTGCCGTCACGGTAGGGTGTTTTTAGTTTGTAGCGCACCTTACCGTGTTTAGTCCAGGGGGCTTAGACGGTTGCGAGCGGTTTGAGAAAGTCAAATTTAGTCAAGAAATTGTCCGAGCTCTAGAGCGCAAGGTGATAGATATCAAATATTATAATCGACAGTTTGATAATGCAGAAATGACCGTGTTGTAAAGGTACTGATTCGCAGGCACACCAGTTCACCCTGTAAGAGGTGCTCTAGCGCCGAAGGTTTTCCACAGGTCACGACTAAAGTCGTTTCTACAGTTACTACCCCTACCATTCCTACCACTCAATGTAATGCCTGCCCTATGCCCATCTAGCGCAATATCATTTGCCTTTTGAACATCTTTACTTGACCCGGATCAATACCAACGTCTACATAACTGCTTAAATATTGTTCACTTGCTGTTGTTAGCACATATGAAGTCTATTTGTGTAAGCAATTAATCACTGAACCCCAAATTACGCATTAAAGAGGACAAATATCATGTCAAATATATCTGTTTCAAACCAACCAACCAATGGCAATAATAAAGGCGTCGCTCCCTTAGGTGCGCACTTTCCTTATATCGATGATATTTTCGATAAATTTACTAGTCACTGGCCATTTATGCGCCCTACTTTTGGCAATATTGAGTCAACCGAGCTGAGTCTTAATCCTAAAGTTGATATTGTTGAAGATGATAAATCTTACAAGTTGTCTGCCGAGCTACCTGGCTTGGAGCTGGAAAATATCAATCTTGATTTATCTGATGGCGTATTGACTTTAAGTGGCGAGAAAAAAACCGAGAAAGAAGAAAGCAAGGAAGGTAACTATCATATGACTGAACGCAGCTACGGTTATTTCAAACGCAGTTTTTCTCTCCCCCCTAGCATTGAAGAAGATAAAATTAAGGCTGATTTTAAGAAAGGTGTGTTACATATTAGCATGCCAAAATCGGAAAAGGCCCAGCAGCAGCAACGCAAAATATCAATAAACGAGTAAGTGGGATTTTGCGTAAGGCCAAATGGTAAATTAACGAAACCTTCACGGGTGTATGCGTCGAGATATGGCGCATATACCCACTCTACTAAGGTGATGTATCTTCACCATCATCGCCCAATGTAACGGTTGTACTATAGCGCCAAAAAATTCCTTATCATCGACATATAACCGGTCTTTAGATGTACATTGTTATGATTGGCTTGGTCATAAACCATGCTGATATGCTGAGTTTGGTTCAACGCCTCTAGCAAACGCTGACTATGACTAATAGGGATCATAAGATCGTCACGGGCCATTATTATTAGTGTTTTAGCGCTGATTTTACTCGCCAAGCTGACACTATCGAATTTGTCTTTGATTAAGCTTCGAGGGAAGAATGGGTAATACTTAGACGCTACATTTGCAATACTGTCATAAGGTGAAATTAACACTAAATGCGACACCACATATTCACTCGCTAGTTTGACAGCAACGCCTGTGCCAAGGCTGCGACCTGCCACTGCAACAGCAGTATGCCGAGCACTTACGTATTCATAAACATCTCGGGCACTCTGTGTGATAGTGGCTTCTGATGGTGAGCCAGTGCTGCCGCCATAACCCGGATAATTAACATAATAGGCAGCCTTATCAATAAATGCAGCCTGCATTCGCTCTACACCTGCGTATATATCTTCGCCGTTGCCGCCAAAATAAATCACTGCTTGATCATGGTGGCTATTTTCTGTCACCACTTTTATCGTCAGCACGCCAGACGCAATGTTGACTACTTCATAATGCGAATGTTCAGGCGCATCGTGGGGGAAGTACATCATTTGTCGTTGCAAAAGGTACATGCTCAGCACCACTATTAAATACAGTAATGTCAGCATTATCAGCACATTTTTTATCATATAGATTGCCTCACTATATTTGACCATGGCCAGTGTTTTTCTATGCCATATTCGGTGATAAAAGCCGTCACTGCAGCTGCTGGGCTGATATCAAAATAGACATTATGCGGATGAATAAAGGGCGAATTGGGTGCCTTAAGTTCTGCTACTGGCATCTGTTCCAGAATGAATTCATCCCTTGAGATCTGAGTGCATTTACTTGAATCTGCCACCACATAAAAGGGCACCTTATAATGTTGCGCCGCCAGCGCCAACAAACTGGTGCCACATTTATTCACCACACTGCCATCAGCGAGAATAGCGTCAGCTCCCACAACAACAGCATCCGCCTGCGGCATATACAGCCCGCTCGCCGCATCAACAATGTAGTCTACAAATATTTCAGCTGCGGCTAAATCTGTGGCTAAGGTTCTGCCCTCGTATCCCGGACGAGATTCACAGACAATAAAATGCAAAGGTCGCTGAGGCAGTGTTTTAAATATCTCACACACCACTGAACTGCGACTTATGGTTAGAATAACCTGCGCAGTGGCGAGCGCTTCGACAGCATGATTAATCTGATTATGTTGGCGGGTATTAATATCTTCGATTAGCTGACTACATTGGTTTTTTACCTGAGTAATGAAGATACTATCTGAACTCATATCCAGCTTTTCTACCTGAGTCTGCCACTTACCCAAAATATATTGCACAGGTGCCATACTTGGGCGTAAAAACCTAAGACGTTTAGCTAGGGACAGTAACCTTGTCTTGCTATGAGGGGCCGATATTGTCCATAGTGAATCAGCATATTTCGCTAGCTGACGCAGGGCATCTCGGGTTAATTCAGTCGCCCCCGATTGCGTATCGTTTTTGACCGATGCAACGATTTTCTCAGCGAGGGGATCATCTTGCTTCATGAGAATGCATCTAGACTTCAATGGACTCAGAAAAACAAAAAATATTAAGACACACAATTGCCAATTTAATGTTTAATACCATGTTAAATATTACACGCATTTTCTATTGTTATAACCACTTTTCCAATAGCTTGGCCGCTTCCAAAATATCGTAGCGCATCCGCCACTTCGACTAAGGGATAACGTTTATCAATAACAGGCGCGACTTTACCGTCTTCAACAAGCTGCTTCATAAAATTCAGATCTTTGTTATTAGGATTATGCAGCAGCACACCCATTGTTTTGTTTGAGAACATCGACAATATAGGACCCAGCAACAAAAGCTGGTTCGCCAGCGCCATAGAGCCGCCAACCATGACGTAAACGCCGCTGGGATTTAAGGCGCGCTGATAATCAAAAATGGAATGATGGGCCGCCATATCAAGTATCAAGTCGTATTGACAACCATTTTTGGTGAAATCTTGCAGGCGGTAATCAATCACCTGATCTGCACCCAACAAACTTAGCTTTTCCAATTTAGCGCTGCTGTCCACGGCTGTTACGTTTGCTCCGATACATTTGGCAATCTGTACCGCAAAGGTGCCTGCGCCGCCACCAGCGCCATTGATTAGGACATTTTGTTTTGCTGTTATTTTTCCTTTATCAACCAGCCCCTGTAGAGCCAGGAGTCCAGCTTGAGGTATAGCTGCGGCTTCCTCAAAAGTTATGCTCTCGGGTTTTAACACCAGCGCATTTTCAGGGGCACATAGGTATTCGGCAAAACCACCCCAGTTTTCATGGGATAAGTCGCCAAACACCGCATCGCCAGGCTGCAAATGTTTAACGTTTTTGCCCACGGCTTCTACCCGCCCGGCTATGTCACAGCCAAGGATATTGATCTTCTTTGGTTTAAGCAGTCCAAACATCAAGCGATTTACAAATGGTGTGCCTTGCAAGAGTTCCCAGTCCCAAGAGTTTATCGATGCCGCATGGACTTTCACTAATACGTCATTGTTTTTAGGAAGCGGTTTCGCACGCTCTGTCAGCTTTAGCAAATCCGCTGAGCCATATTTATCAAAAGTAATCGCTTTCACAAATACCCCTTAACTACCAGGTTCTTCTTGCTCTGGCGCATACATGGCAAATACTTCTGCTTCTGTCATGTCTTTAGTTTTATTTGCAAAGCGATAATAGGCGGGTTTTTTATCTATAAATACCTGATGATCAAAGCTAAAACTATTAGCATCATCGAATAACCCAACTGGGATCATGTGTTGATTGGTGTCTTTTAAGCGGTAAAACAGATGGCTGCCGCATCGACTACAAAAACCCCGTTCGGCCCATTCTGATGAGTCAAATACGCTAATATTCTGTTCACCCTCAAAACTTACCTCTGCACCGCAATCCACTTCCATAAAAGGTCCACCACCCCATTTTCTGCACATATGGCAATGACAAGCACCTACATGCCTATTCACATGGTTTGCCCTGAGACGCACCTCACCACATAGGCAGCTTGCGTGTTTTACAAATTCTTGTGACATAATATTCTCCGATAACCTATTGAATTCTGTGAAGCTAGGTAATACCCATGATCAAGCGAGAGAAAAACAGCCTATCTATCTGTTTAGGTCTTCGCTCGATTTATGCGTCTTGCGATCCCTCGTTGCGAGGGATCTCTTTAGACGTCCTTATCATCTCGTATATTTGAGTTTGTAATTTTTCTGGTGGGGTATTTTCATAGTCGTTCAAATAAACTTCGTATGCTAACCCTGCCCCTTCATAACCCTTGTCTTTCATCCATTCAACTAGGGCACGATAAGACGGTGCTACGTCACTATAGGGGCCAATATGTAGACAGGTAACCGCTTTGCCTTTAGGGGTTTCACTGGCTCGGATATTATCCCGGCCGCTAAAACGTTGTTGAATAGGAATGCCAAATTCCACATCCAGATTACGTAAATCCAAATTGTAATATTTGGCATACGGACGTCCCGCTGTATGCTGCTTGAACTCTTTCAAGTACTGCATTATTTTGCCAAAGCCATTGGCAACAATCACTGGTAAATCTTGCGCTGTCGTTACTGCCCTAATCGATAATGAGGGCTGAGGAACGAGTTCAACGAGTGCACATTTAATTGACATTTTTGCTCCCCTTTGAATTTAAATCCAACTAACCGACCAAACAATGAATCACATTATCTAATGTTTTATATTTACTCACTTGACAGGGATCAATTTTATTAGACTAGCAAGCGCTACTCTTTATTGGTAAAGCGACTGTGAAAGCATGAGTTTGGATGTAAGTAAAAAAAAGATACTAAGAGGAAATCCCACAGATGAGTGTTTTATCCTAGGTAGTCTGTCCTCATTGTTGGGTTATTAACCGCGTTCCAATTCTTGGCCTTGCAAGTGCGCCGAAGGGCGGGAAATGCAAACAGTTACTTTTTGATGGCCAGCCTGTGGAATTGTCGATGGCGAACTTTAACCGTTTTACCCAGCGTAACCATATCCCGATAATGGTCGATTTTTGGGCACCTAGGGGTGGTCCCTACCAAACGATGTCGATAACGTTTAAAAATGTGGCTAATGTGTTGGAGCCACATATGCGCTTGGCTAAGTTAAATATTGATGTTGAAAAAGAAATAGCCAGCCGTTGGCAAATTCGCAGCATTCCGTGCCTGGTTATTTTTGATCATGACCAGGAAATCGCCCGTAAATACGGTGCCATAGACAACACAAGCCTGATTAAATGGGCGAATACCCTAAACATTAGCGCCTTAGCTTAACTAGAGCCTGCATCATTAGCTTAAGAAATCTGCCCGAATACCCCCAAAAATCTTGGCTGTGCGGCTAATTCATTTACTGCCACATTTGTTTTATTGATTAACATCAATATTCCCCTGCGGTATCAGTGAACAATGAATATCTATGGATTTATTAATTAATTACCAGTAATTCGGGATGGCTAAACGTGATGACAGGAGCATGTTATGAGTGATTTTGCCGCTTTACGACAACAGATGATCGAATATCAAATGGCAGCCAGGGGTTTGGATGATGAAGCTGTGCTTAGGGCAATTAATGCTGTGCCACGAGAGGAATTTGTGCCCACCGAGCTGGTTGAATTTGCCTACAATGATTCGCCCTTACCGATTGCGGCCAGCCAAACCATTTCCCAGCCCTATATAGTGGCACTGATGACAGCGGCGCTCGAACTAAAACCAGAGGATCGTGTACTGGAAGTAGGCACCGGCTCGGGTTATGCCGTTGCGGTGTTGGCAGAAATTGCGAGCCAGGTGTATAGCATTGAACGCCATAAAATTCTTGCCGACAGTGCCCGTAAACGGCTTGAGGAACTGGGTTATGCAAATACCAAGATAATGTATGCTGATGGCACTCTGGGTTGGCCCGAACACGCCCCTTTTGATGCCATAGTGGTCGCTGCCGGAGGCCCTGATGTGCCTACAACACTCAAACAACAACTGGCCATAGGTGGTCGTTTGGTGATCCCCGTAGGTGCCAGTTTACATACTCAGAAACTGCTTCGGGTGCGCCGGATCAGCGCTGATGAATACCACCAGGAAGATCTGGGCGATGTGCGTTTTGTGCCCTTGATTGGCGCGGCCGGATGGGAGGATGAAACCACCACCAAAGCGCTTAAAAAAGCAGAACTAAGCTTACCCGAGTTAATTTATCAATCGAGCGAGCACTTTGCCAAAATCAAGGATGTCAAGCTGGACAATTTAATGCAGCGCATCGGCGATAGCCGCCTGGTATTGCTCGGCGAGGCCTCTCACGGCACAGCTGAGTTTTATGATATGCGCGCCCGTATTACCCGGGAATTAATCGAAAAGAAAGGTTTTACCGTCATTGCAGTGGAAGCTGACTGGCCCGATGCTAACCATATCAATCATTACATTCACAATACCTCTGCTGAGCCCCGGCTGGAAAGCCCGTCTTTCGAACGCTTCCCCACCTGGATGTGGGCGAATCATTCGGTGCTGGAATTTAGTCATTGGTTAAGGGCTCACAATCAGCAAATAGTCGATCCCCGGCAGCAAATAGGATTTTACGGTTTAGATCTTTATAGCTTGAATAGCTCAATACAGGCAGTACTTAACTATCTACATAGCGTTGATCCCCAAACCGCAGAAATAGCCAGAATTCGTTATGGCTGTTTAACTCCATGGATCCAGGATC
>Ga0115562_1003047_pt1 | contig 11295 bp, 8 predicted proteins | sample COGITO_mtgs_1105_6_FD_87200 | JGI IMG/M metagenome (GOLD analysis project Ga0115562, IMG submission 87200) | Pelagic marine microbial communities from North Sea - COGITO_mtgs_110516 | ecosystem: Environmental > Aquatic > Marine > Epipelagic | place: Germany:Helgoland, sampling site Kabeltonne...
ATGAAGTCCGCGTGAATGGTAAAGCCGTAAACCCAATGACATTTATCAAGGCAGGAAGAGATGTTTTCTAAAAGCAAAATCAACGACCCATCCGCGAAACCTGACGCCGCTGCAGCCGAAGCATCCGCTGCGCCGATCAACAAACCGGCGGCAGAATTCAAGCCCGCAGCACCAAAGGCAAAACCGCCCGCATCGGTCCTGTCATCTGATCTTCACGTCACGGGCAATCTGAAAACCACTGGCGACATCCAAGTTGAAGGCCGGGTAAACGGCGACATTCGCGCCCATCTCTTGACCATTGGGGAAGGTGCAACCGTTAAAGGCGAAATCATTGCTGATGATGTTGTCGTCAATGGCCATGTAATTGGTCGTGTGCGTGGTCTTAAAGTGCGGCTAACCTCAACGGCCCAGGTTGAGGGTGACATCATTCACAAAACCATCGCAATTGAAAGCGGCGCACATTTTGAAGGCTCCGTGCAACGCCAAGATGATCCTCTGAACCCAGGGACGGCCAAGAAATCGGCGCCAGCCCCGGCAGAAAAACAATAGATCAATTCCGTTTCGGGATCAAAAGGTGTGGCTTTGGCCGCGCCTTTTTTATTGGTGATCTCCTAGTCGCCCTGAGCCTCAGCCCGCGATTTTCCGGAGGCGTTCATCGCCAAAGTCGCCGCCATTAAGGCATCGAGGTCCCCATCCAATACCCCTTTGGTGTCTGAGGTCTCATAAGAAGTGCGCAAGTCTTTGACCATCTGATAGGGCTGCAGCACATAACTGCGGATCTGATTGCCCCAGCCGGCGTCTCCTTTATTATCATGCGCCTCGTTGATCGCCGCATTGCGCCGATCCAGCTCCATTTGATAGAGGCGGGATTTCAACGCCTTCATCGCGATATCGCGGTTTTGATGTTGTGATTTTTCCGAACTGGTCACGACGATCCCTGTTGGATGGTGGGTAATGCGCACGGCAGAATCTGTGGTGTTCACATGCTGACCACCGGCCCCAGAACTGCGATAAGTGTCGACGCGAATATCGGATGGGTTAACTTCGATCTCGATACTGTCATCCACCACGGGATAGACCCACACCGAGCAAAAAGACGTGTGCCGCTTCGCCGCGGCGTCAAATGGGCTGATCCTGACCAAGCGATGCACGCCCGACTCTGACTTCAACCAGCCATAGGCATTATGCCCCGATATCTTATAGGAAGCCGACTTTATGCCCGCCTCTTCACCAGCCGTCTCTGATTGCAGCTCGACCGTATAACCTTTTTTCTCAGCCCATCGCACATACATGCGCGATAGCATCAAGGCCCAATCACAACTCTCGGTCCCACCAGCGCCAGAATTGATCTCAAGGAAAGTGTCGTTGCTGTCCGCCTCCCCATCCAACAGCGCGTCAAGCTCTTTTTCCGCAGCCGTATTTCGCAGAGTCTTCAGAGCCTCTTCGGCATCGTTGACGACCTCTTCATCGGCCTCCTCAGCCCCCAACTCAATCATTTCCAAATTGTCCGACAGATCTTGGCGAATTCCCTCATAAGTCGCGATCGCATCGACGAGGATCTGACGATCCCGCATCAGCTTTTGAGCCCGGTCTTGATCATCCCAAAGACTGGGATCTTCAATCATGGCGTTGTACTCTTCCAAACGATAAGGTGCGGTGTCGTAGTCCAAACGCTTGGCCAAAAGCCCAAGAGACTTTTCGATGGCTGCCACAACATTGACCATTTCCGCGCGCATATCAGACCTACCAGATTATGAAGTTCACTTGAGATTGGTCTACCCAAGCCAGGAGCGCTTGCCAAGCGCTACAACTGATTTTCGTCAGTAAAGCCCACCGGACGACAAAGACCCAAAGGAGGCCTGGGGCGCCACAGTAATTGTCTTGCCAGTGGAGGTGATCACCTGTTGCATCTCTTCCGTCTCCCCTTCCTCAAACATCGGCATATTGCCGCTGACCTGAAACCCCCCGTCAAAAGCAACACCAAATATTGGTTCGGTTCCATCGCGGAAAAATTCAGCAACCACGTGATCGCCCTCAGAGTCCTCTTGCAAACGTGCGCCGGTAAAACGGTTTATGTTAATAAAGGTGCCATTGTCAGGCACGGTAAATTCACCCGCACCATAGCGCTCAATCGCAACTTCCATGAAGCGGTTGAAAACTGGCCCACACATGCCACCACCCCCGGCACCGCGGCCCAAGGGCTGCGGCTGGTCTATGCCCATATAACAGCCAGCCACAATATTACTGGTGAAGCCAACAAACCAAACATCCTTTGCCTCATTGGTGGTTCCAGTCTTTCCAGCAACCGGCACGGGAAGATTGACGGTCCGGCTGGCGGTGCCACGCTCAACCACACCTTCCATCATCGCGGTCAACTGATAGGCGGTGACCGGATCCATGACCCGCTCGCGGTTCGATGTAATCTTGGGCAGGAAACCCGCAATCAAATCGGGGTGGCGGCAATCGTCACAGCTGCGCTCATCATGCAAAAATACTGTTTTGCCGTTCCGATCTTGCACCCGGTCCACCAAGGTGGGCTGCACCCGCTCGCCGCCATTGGCAAACATGGCATAGGCAGACACCATTTTATATAGCGTCGTCTCTTCCGAGCCCAATGAGGCCGAGAGATAGGGACGCATATCGTCGTAAACACCGAATTTTTCCGCATAAATCGCAATCGTCGGCATGCCCAATTCCTGAGCCAAACGTACGGTCATGAGGTTTCGAGACTGCTCAATTCCCGTACGCACGGGAGTCGGACCGTAGAATTTATCTGAGTAATTCTTGGGGCGCCACAAGCCTTGTGGCGTGTCGACCTCAATCGGCGCGTCAATCACGATGGTCGCCGGGCTATAGCCGCTGTCGAGAGCAGCGGCATAGACAAAGGGCTTGAAAGAAGAGCCCGGTTGGCGTTTGGCCTGCGTGGCTCGATTGAACACTGAGTGCTGATAGGAAAATCCACCCTGCATGGCCAATACCCGGCCTGTCTGCACATCCATGGCAACGAAACCGCCTTGAATTTTTGGCACCTGACGCAGCGACCAATTTTCAAACGCCCCATCTTGAGGGCTAGCAACCGGTGCAACCAAAACCACATCACCAACGGCGAGCAAGTCTTTGACACGTTTGGCCGCCGATTTGCTGATGCGCCCATCGTTATTTTGCTTTTTTGCCCAGGTCACATCGCTGGCCGGTAGGATATGAGCGTCGCCATCGATCCCTTCAATACCCAAGCGGGCATCGTTTTTCATCAATTCCAACACAACCGCCGGACGCCAAAGCTGATTGATCACAATATCACGCGGCACCACGATTTTGCGCAGCGCAGCGCGCCAATCGTCCAGCAGCTCAGCAGCGATCACCTGACCTGTGCCATGATAAACCCCCTGCGCCCGATCATAATCTTCGAGCCCCAGCCGCAAGCTTTGCGCCGCCACCTGTTGTAATGTGGGATCAATCGTTGCCCTTACGGAATACCCACCCGTGAAGAATTCCGCCGTGCCAAAGTCTCGAGTCAATTGCCGCCGTATTTCATCAGTGGGATAATCTCGCCCCGGCAGGCTGCTGCGAAAGCTGGCAAAATCGCCACTTTGAACAGTTTTGAGAGGTTTTTTGCGCGCAATCTCATACTCAATGTCAGACAAAAAGCCATTTTCATTCATCTCACGCAACACAAAATTGCGCCGGGCTATAGCCCGATCACGTTGGCGCACCGGATGGTACTTCGATGGTGCCTTGGGCAAACTCGCCAGATAAGCGACTTCCTCAGGCAAAAGATCTTCAAGAGATTTGTTGAAATAGGTCTGTGCTGCCGCCGCGACACCAAAGGAGTTTTGCCCCAAAAATATCTCATTTAGATAGAGCTCGAGAATACCTTCTTTATCCAAAGTGCCTTCAATTCGCGTGGCCAATATCAGCTCTTTAATCTTGCGCTCGGCAGAGCGCGACCCATCTAGCAGGAAATTTTTCATCACCTGTTGTGTGATGGTCGATGCGCCGCGCAAATTGGCACCGCGCGAGACAATCGCATCGCGCAGGGCTGCGGCCATCCCCGCTGGATCATAGCCCGCATGGCTATAAAAATTCTTATCCTCGGCAGAAATAAACGCGGCCTTCACCAAATCCGGTATCTCATCGGCCGATGCAAACAGACGCCGTTCAGTCGCGAATTCGTCGATTATATGCCCTTCGCCCGAGTAAATCCGACTGATCGTTTTCGGCTGATAGCGGTCCAATTCATCATGACTGGGTAAGCCTTGCCCGTAGATCAAAAAAATTGCGCCCAAAACTGCCGCACCAAATACCGCAGCCAAAGTGAATGACGAAAAAATTGCGCCCAAGATGCGCAGGCACAGCATCGAAAGGCGCGCGCAGGATCTGGTGACAAATTTTCCGAGGGCGCTTAGCCTGGACATAATGTTTTTGACTCCAAGTTTTGCGTCTCTATAGGCGGTGCGCCGGCTCAGGTCAAAACACGATTGCCCCAAATGTAAGCACAGAGCGGCTCAAATAGCGAACCAGCTTTTGTGCTGCCCGAATTTTGCTGAATTTTTACAGATATCGGTCGTGCATAAAGCGCTTCAACCGCCGCAGGCCCTCAATGATTTCTCCGGTCGCTTGCGCATAGGAGAGCCGAATTGTGTGGTGACCCCTTGTGGGGTCGAAATCCAGCCCAGGCGTCAGAGCGACCCCCGCCTCTTGCAAGACTTCCGCCGCGAAGCTCCGACTATCGACGCCAAACTCAGAAATATCAGCATAGATATAAAAAGCGCCATCGGGCGGCGCGATTTGCGTCAACCCAGCCTCAGGCAGCCCGTTCAGCATCAGGCAGCGGTTCTGCCTGTACACGGCCAAGTTTTCTTGCATTTCATCATGGCTTTGCAAGGCTGCCAAAGCCGCCAGCTGGCTGACATGCGGCGGGCAGATAAACATATTTTGCGCTAAGCGCTCAATACTGCGAAGATGGTCTTGCGGCACCACCAGCCACCCAATCCGCCAACCGGTCATCGAGAAATACTTAGAAAATGAATTGATCACATAGGCCCGATCCGTGACCTCAAGCGCAGTGACGGCTTTCTTGTCATACTCAATACCGTGGTAAATCTCATCTGAAATAAAGCCAATGTCTCGCGATTGCGCAAAATCTGCAAAAGCTGCCAAGCTTGGCTTGTCTATCATCGTGCCCGTGGGATTGCCTGGCGAGGCGACCAATAGCCCATCGAGCTGCCTATTTTGCAAATCAGCAACCTGTAATTGATGGCCTTGGCCGGCATGGGTGGGAATATCGACAGGGGTGAGCGCAAGGGCCTTCAAAATCTGCCGATAGGAGGGATAGCCAGGCGCAGCCACCCCCACGCCTGCGCCGGGATCGAACAATGCAGTAAATGCCAAGAGAAAACCTGCCGATGAGCCGGAGGTCACAACAACTCGTCCCGGATCCAAATCCACATCATACCAACGTTTATAAAGCGCGGCTATTTCGGCGCGCAGCTCTGGCAACCCAAGGGCCACCGTATAGCCCATCGCATCACGCGGCAGCGCAGCAGCAACGGCCTGTCGGGCTTTAAGGGGCGCCGATGTGCTCGGTTGCCCCACCTCCATATGCACAATTCGGCCACCTTTCGCCTCAGCGCTACGGGCCGCTTCCATTACGTCCATAACAATGAAAGGATCAACTTGACTTCGTTTCGACAACGGCATGCCTTTTCCTTTCGCAAACGCATTATTAGATGGCCCAAGGACCGATACATGTTCAAGAACTATTTGAAAGCAATTTTTCTCGCTATTTTTTGCGCGCTCAACGCCTCTGCGGCCCAAAGTATCAGCCTACTGCGCGATCCAGATATCGAACATGGGTTGCAACAACTGGCCGACCCGATATTGCGCGCGGCCAGCCTCAATAGTGAAAGCGTGAAGGTTTGGATCATTAATGACATGAGCTTGAATGCCTTTGTCATTGATCACAAGCATATATTTTTACATGCTGGACTTGTGCTTCAACTAAAAAGTGCCGCCCAGTTGCAATCGGTGATTGCTCATGAGGCGGCGCATATTAGCAATGGACATATTTCGCGGCGCCTCGCCAATGCCAGACGGGCCAAAATGGCCACATCCTTCGGGGTATTGGTTGGCGCTGCCGCGGTTGCTGCGGGCCATACTGACGCAGGTCTCGGGCTGGCCCTTGGCGCAACAGGATCGGTAAATCGTGTCTTGCTGGCCCATAACCGCATAGAAGAATCCGCCGCAGATCAATCGGCGGTGCGTTTCATGGAGTTGGCCAAGGTCGATCCCACCGCCATGGCTGAAGTCTTCAAACTCTTCATCGGTCAGTCCACTCTAAGCGAAGACTATCAAGATCCCTATACGCGCAGCCACCCCCTCAACCAGGACCGCATTCGCACCATCCACGCCTATGCCGCAAACGCGACACCGCATCGGCCAGATGCCAAGCAGGCCTATTGGTTTTCGCGCATTCAAGGTAAATTATCAGGTTTTCTGCGGGCGCCTCAATGGACCATTCGCCGCGCAACAGGTAGTTCAGATGTGAATCGGATGCGCAGAGCGATAGCCGAGCACCGCAGCGGTCGCAGCAGCACCGCGCAACAGACTATCGCCCAACTGGTTACAGACCATCCCAACGATGCATTTTACCGAGAGCTACAGGGACAAATCCTATTGGAAAGCCTGGAATTTTCAGCGGCCACAAAAGCCTATGCCAGCGCCGCCAAACTGGCGCCCAGCAATGCACTTATCTTAGGGGGCTATGGTCGATCTCTCCTGGCGCAAAACACCAAAAGTTCAAATGCGCAAGCTCTGAAAATATTGCAAAAGGCCCGCAACCTCGACAGTCGAGACGCAAGAATTTTACGCGATATAGGCACGGCCTACGCGCGCAATGGTCAGCAGGGACGGGCTTTTCTGGCCATTGCAGAGCGTTACGCATTGCAAGGAGATATGCAAAATGCCGCAATTCAGGCCAAACGGGCCGAAGACCTCTTGCCACGCGGTTCAGCGGCTCGGCAAAAGGCGCAGGATATTTTAGACACGGCTAAAACACCTTAACCGGCCGCTGTCTCCTCCGCAGCTGTTTCAAGTTCCAGCTGTGCCGCGCGGATCTCCACTTGGCTGACAATATGCTCAACCATTTCGTCATTTGATAATTTATGGCTTTGCTGCCCAGCCAAATAAACCATGCCCGCTCCATTCCCTCCGCCGGTGAAGCCGACATCGGTCATCAACGCCTCTCCGGGACCATTGACCACGCATCCAATGATCGAAAGGGACATCGGAGTTTTGATATGCTCAAGCCGGCGCTCCAACGCCTCAACAGTTTTGATCACATCAAATCCCTGTCGCGCGCAGCTTGGGCAGGAAATGATATTCACCCCTCGATGGCGCAGACCAAGTGATTTTAGGATGTCATAACCGACCTTCACCTCTTCGACGGGATCGGCCGAAAGGCTGACGCGGATTGTATCGCCAATGCCCATCCAAAGCAGATTTCCCAGACCGATCGCGGATTTGATCGTGCCGGACATCAAACCGCCCGCCTCGGTGATCCCAAGGTGAATTGGCGCGTCGGTGGCCTCCGCTAATGCTTGATAGGCCGCAGCAGCCATGAAGACATCACTGGCTTTGACGCTTATTTTAAACTCATGGAAATCATTGTCTTGTAGAATTTTTATGTGCTCCAGACCGCTTTCCACCATCGCATCGGGGCAAGGCTCGCCGTATTTCTCGAGCAAATGTTTTTCAAGCGATCCGGCATTCACGCCGATCCGAATGGAGCAGCCATTATCGCGCGCAGCTTTGATCACCTCGCGCACCCGCTCTTGGCTGCCGATATTGCCTGGATTGATCCGCAGGCAGGCCGCCCCAGCTTCAGCGGCCTCTATGCCGCGCTTAAAGTGAAAATGGATGTCTGCGACAATCGGAACCGGGCTTTCACGGACAATCTCCTTGAGCGCTTTGGAGGAGGCCTCATCCGGTACTGAGACCCGCAAAATATCGGCGCCGGCATCCGCGCAGGCCTTGATCTGCGCGATGGTCGCAGCGACATCAGTGGTCAGCGTATTGGTCATAGTTTGAACCGTAATGGGCGCTTCCCCACCCACCGGAACAGAGCCAACCATGATCTGCCGACTTTTGCGGCGGTAAATGTTACGCCACGGGCGAATATGATTGAGAGACATGCGACACTTTCACGAGTTACGTTTGTGGCCCTATGATTAGGGTTTGACGGGATCAGTTTCAAGCTCAAGCAAGAAACTATAAAGCGGCGACTGATCCTGCGGCGTGTAACGCTCATAACTTTGAGACAAGTTTTCCGCAGAGAGCTCAATATTTTTCGCCACACGCCCGCTGCCCCCGGCCGGACCATAGAGCGCGCCATTCACCAAAAAGAACAATGCGCTCGCGTTGCCCGCCCGCTCAATGACAGCGGGAGCATCGTTGAGTGGCACCTCATAGGGCGTGCGCGCATCCATGATGCGCTCAAAAATAACTGAACCTTCGGAATCTTTGACCCGTAACCAAACCCCTTGGGATGACACAAGCTGCACCGCCGCGGGAAAACTCTCGACCACTTGCAGCGGAGCTACAGGCTCAGGCTCGAATGCGGCCCCAACAATATCGGACAAAATATCTTCGACGCTCTCATCAACAGCGGCTGTCACCATTGGCGGCTCCTGGGCCGCGAAAGCGCCGCGTTGGTCTGGATCAATATTTGCGATTGGCCCATCGCGCGGCACTACAACCGGAAGGTCTAAGGCCTGTGGCTGATAAATACGACTATAGATTTCATCGCTTTGCGCATTTCGCAAAGACGACTCGACAGAGGCCGTCTCTCGTGGCCGCAGAGGATCCAGATCAGAGGCCACCAATGGGGCCTGTTCCACCGGGACCATCTGCACGCGCTGGATTTCTTGCACCACAGAATAAGCCCCATACCCAAGCCCACCCAGCAACAGCATCAGTACCAGTGATGATACAAACGCCCGCACATCAACCCGATTGAAAAAACTTTCCTTGGGCGGCAAAAATGGGGTTGTGCTGGTAATGGCACCAGCGGGCCGACGCGTGATTAAAGCGGCCAGGCGCTCTTCACGGCTCAGTCGCGTCGGCAGCGCACGCTCTGACATGCCGTGTATAGATTCAAAACCGCTTTCTTTACAAAACATGTCAAAAGAAGCGTCCGGGTCCATACCGAGATATTTGGCGTAGGAGCGCACATATCCAGCGATAAACCCCGGCGTGTCGAACACCGAAGGGTCGCAATCTTCCACTCCTGCGATATATGCAGCCTTGATTCTAAGGTCGTGCTGCACGTCCATGAGAGACTTGCCGCGCGTCGCACGCTCCCCACGCATCACATCGCCAAGAGTCACCTCAAAATCGTCAAAGCCCTTCAGCTTTAACGGTTTTTTAATGTCCTTGAGGCGTAATGACTTGCGGCCAATCATGGAGCTGCCCTGTGCGTTTTACCCCCGGGCGCCCCCAATGGCCTCCGGACGAGTGAAACATTAATAACACAGTGGCAAAAAAAACATAGAGCTTGGACTTATAATTTGGTTCATTAAGCGAGGTTTAGCCAACCTTTTTGCCCTTGAGCGCAGATTTTCATTCGGTAACACCTTTGATAGGCCGATAAATAGTTCCGAAATGCCCCGTGTTTTCGTTTGACTAACGGTGGTAATATCCAACCAATGGGGAGGAGATTCGCGTTCTAATCCTGTTTGGAGATCCCATGTCCGCAGCTGTGCTCGACCCCGTTTTAGCTCACATTGACGCTCACATCGACCAAACAACCGAACATCTGTTCAACTTGCTTCGCATTCCGAGCATCTCAACGGATCCGGCTTATCGTCAAGACTGCGACAAAGCCGCCGATTGGTTGGTTGAGGATTTAAAGTCCATTGGCTTTGACGCCAGCAAACGCGCCACGCCAGGTCACCCGATGGTGATTGCCCATGCCGGCTCTGAAGGGCCGCATGTGTTGTTTTATGGCCATTACGACGTACAGCCGGTGGATCCGCTTGACCTATGGGACCGTTCTCCCTTTGAACCGGTTCTGGAGCAAGGTGATCTCGGGCCAGTGATCCGCGCGCGCGGCGCGTCAGATGATAAGGGCCAGCTGATGACCTTCATCGAAGCCTGCCGCGCCTGGAAAGCGGTCCATGGCTCCCTGCCCGGCAAAATCAGCCTATTTTTTGAAGGCGAAGAGGAATCGGGCTCGCCCTCATTGGTGCCCTTCATGCGTGACAACGCAGAGGAATTAAACGCCGATGTTGCGATGATCTGTGACACGGGGCTGTTCGGCGATGACACCCCAGGTATTGTCACCCGCCTGCGGGGACTTTTGGGCGAGGAATTGACCATCACAGGCCCGTCTAAGGATCTCCACTCCGGCATGTATGGCGGAGCAGCTATGAACCCTGCGCGCGTGCTAGCCAAGATCATCGCGGCACTACATGACGACCAAGGCCGCATTACGGTCCCAGGATTTTATGACGGTGTGCCTGAGCTGCCACCTGAGATTGCCGCGCAATGGGAAGGCCTCAACTTCGATCATGACGGGTTTTTAGGACAGGTGGATCTGTCTGAGCTGGCCGGTGAGCACGGGCGTAGTGCCCTAGAAATGATCTGGTCGCGCCCCACCTGCGAGGTCAATGGCATTTGGAGCGGCTACACAGGTGCAGGATTTAAAACTGTTTTACCGAGCCAAGCACATGCGAAAATCTCATTTCGCTTGGTTGGGCAGCAAGACCCCCATGCGATCCGCGAAAACTTTCGTGCGATGGTGCGTTCTCTCCTGCCTGCCGATTGCAGCGTCACCTTCAAACCGCATGGCGCCTCCGCCGGGTCCGGAATGTCGATAAAAAACCCGGCCTTTGACGCTGCTCGCGCTGCGCTCTCCGATGAATGGCCCAATCCGGCCGCATTTGTGGGATGCGGCGGATCGATCCCAATCGCTGGACATTTCAAATCGATTCTCGGGATGGATGCGATGTTGATTGGCTTTGCCCGCGACAATGATGCGATTCACAGTCCTAATGAAAAATACGACCTGCGGAGCTTTCACAAAGGCATTCGCAGCTGGGCGCGGATCCTGCACAGGCTGTATTGGTAAGGCTACCCGGCCTTGTACCTGCGTTACATCTTTGAATTATGGTGAAAAATGGCGCGGTTGACGGGGCTCGAACCCGCGACCCCCGGCGTGACAGGCCGGTACTCTAACCAGCTGAGCTACAACCGCGCATCTGTCTTTACAACGTCACAGTGGCGCGGTTGACGGGG